>ODAI012682959.1_pt1 | contig 11521 bp, 12 predicted proteins | sample 1539321 | NCBI WGS metagenome assembly ODAI01 (sample SAMN02144231, study PRJEB22623) | gut metagenome | biome: sheep rumen | host: Ovis aries | place: New Zealand
TTAGTTATGACCTTATTACCATCTATCTTATAATCAGCTCCCATTTCATCTAAAACAGAAAAGAAACTAGTTAAATGAGAAGGCTCTACATCACAAATCTCTAAATTTTTACCATTCATAACACCAGCTAAAATATAAGTGCCAGCTTCAATCCTATCAGGAATAACTTCTATACTACCTAAAGTTAACTCATCTACTCCTTCAATTATTAAATGGTTAGTATCCTTACCAACTATATTAGCTCCCATACTAATAAGTAAATCAATTAGATTACCAATCTCTGGCTCACATGCAGCATTTTCTATTATAGTCTTACCTTCTGCTCTAACTGCCGCAAGTAATATATTAACAGTAGCCCCAACACTAGGAAAAGGTAATTTGATATGGGCACCAATTAGCTTTTCAGCCTCAATAATAAACAAATCATCCACACATTCTATTTTAGCGCCCATTTTTTCAAAAGCTTTTAAATGATAATCAAAAGTTCTAGCTCCTATCTCACATCCACCAGGAAGACTAATACTCACCTTTTTATATCTACCAAGAAGCGCGCCCATAAAATAATATGAAGCTCTTAGTTTAGTAGAATATTCAGAAGTTATTTCTTTGTTTACTAAATCAGTACTATCTATATATAAAGAATCATCCTTAAATTCATATTTCACATTCAAATAAGAAAGAATACTTTCTAAATTAGATACATCAGATATATGAGGTATTTTCTTAATAACAACCTTATCAGAAAGTAAAGCTGCAGGTATTAAAGAAACAACACTGTTTTTAGACCCACTTATGTATATTTGACCAGATAACGTTTTACCACCAACAACCTTAATTTTATCCATACAATCACTTCCAATATAAACTATTCAATTTATTATACCACGCAACTAGTCAAATAACTTAAACTTTAAAAATTTTTTACATAATTTTTACAAATTATACAATAAAACTAATACCTATCAATACTAAAATAGCCCCACCTATTAAAGTAGATAATTTTCCGATTAATTTTTCAATTTTATTACCTATTAACAAACCAATTAAAGTAAATAAAAAGCTAAAAAAAGAAAATATAAAAGAGGAAAGTATATAATTATAATTCATGTTTGTAAATGTAATGCCAACAGAAAAACTATCGACACTAACCGCAAAAGCAAATAAAAAATATTCAGAAAAACTCATAAGATGAATATCATTATTATTCTCAAAAGATGATAAAACCATCTGCACACCTATAAAAGATAAGATAAAGCATACTATTAAATCAGGATTAACATCGATGAATTCAAAAATTAAATTACCAAAACATTTTCCTAAAAGAGGCATTATAAAATGAAATATACCAACGATAAAAGAAAGAATTAATTTATCTTTCTTCCTCATACCTAAAGTACCATACAAAATAGATAGAGAAAAAGCATCCATACTTAAACTAATAGCAGTAATAATTAATAAAATCATAAAAAAGCCTCCTATAAAATAATATGGAGACAATTATTATTTAAGACAAATATTTTTTAAGAATCTCTTCCACTAAAGACTTATACTCTACCTTATCATTTTCTTCGCCTTCTATCAAACATAATGGAGGAAATAAAACACACCACCAATTGTCACCTTCACCTTTTCCTAAAGTAACAAGTAAAGATTCATAATACCCCTCTTCGTATTTCACACCCTTATATTCTTTTTCTGGAAAATAATTATAGCCATAATTAATCTTATAACCTAAATCATAACAATTATCGCTTAATACCTTTTTTACATCATTATCTACTAATTCTAAATTATTTTTTATAATCTCACTAGCTTCTTCACTACTCTTAGCATCTTTTAATAAATCATACATAGTAATCTCTAATTTATCTCTAACACTTCTCTTAACACTCTGATCAAACTCAGAATTACTATTAGGAATAATCCTAATCCTAAGAGCATCATTAGGAATAGTTAAACCCTTAACCACACTTTTAGAAACAAACATATAAAATACAAAAATTACCATTAATAAAATAATACTCTTTTTCATATTATCACCCACTAATTAATAATGGGATTTATTTATCTTTTTATACAAAAAAAGCCAGTTGGCTTTTACAAAAATTCATTCTATTATATTTTATGACACAATTTTATAAATATTTTCATCGTTTGTTCCGTTTCCTGTTAGTGTTATGTTTGATTTTAGATAGAGAACTGGACGGATACCATTTGTCACTCTAGCTGGATTTCCAAAAATTTCTCCGTTAGAATTTACATAATAATTAATGTTAGGATTGCCAGTAATTCCTGGTGATGATAAAATCCACCAATTATATGAAGATTTATATAAATAATTAGTTGATTTACATATATCATTGTTTGAATTATTTAAATTTTGTGAACCACATTGTAGTTGATTATTATTAGCAGACATATATTCGCTAAGCGTTATTAAAGATATATGGCCTTTCCACTGATAAATAATTTCACTTGATTTAGCATTATCTACAGTACTATTAAATGGTGCTGGTCCAACATTAAAATTACCCATGATTATGTTGGGATTTAAATCTAACGTATTTACATAATATTCTTCGTTTAAATATTTATTAATAGTAGCATCTTCTGTAACAGTTCCATTTATAAACTGAGTTGGTTTTCCAATCAAATTATCTGTTGCAGCCCATGCATTACAACCAGTATACAACAGTGTACAATATGAATTATTTTCAGGCATTCTTTCACCAGCTTCATCAAACGACATATCTGTGTCTAATTTTTCTTCTCTTATAATCTTTATACCAGTTAAATCAAACATTATAATTCTCCAAATATCTCCTTCAAATTCAAGATAATTATTAGGATTTGCTCCCTTATAAATATACTGCCCATCACCATTGTCATAAAGTCCATCTCCACTTGTTACCATCGGAATTTCAAGTCCACTTTGTTTTAAAATATGTAGTCCTGGATTTACTTCTTCTCTTCCTGATGGTGCCTGTTCTGCATTTAATTCTAGATTAATTGTTGCTTCTAAATTTGTAGGCTGACTAGTAACACTTTCTCTATATTTTACTGTTATATAAATATATCTTACATTATTAGTATTTGCAGGAAGTGAAAATGGTTCTTCTGTACTTAAAAGGTCAGAATTATATACTCCAGTATTTGTCAAAACATCAGTGCCAGTTCCGCCTAAAGGTCCTACTCCATCATATGAAAAATAAATCGCATCACTTAGTGTATTTTTAAATACACTTGTTATATCCGCATCCACACTACCTTTATTTGTTACTTCCACTTCATATATTCTTGTGTCTCCTGGTTGTATTAATCCTGTATGAAACGTAGCAGATACTTTATCTTGTCCTACTGTAGGCTCTTCTTTATCATAAGCTCCATTATTTTGTACACTAGATAAATTAACTCCTCTAATATTAGTTATTTCTATATTCCATGAATTTGTTATATTTGCTGTTCCATTAATAGTTAGTAATTGACTAAATACTGCATACCCTACTCCCATAACTACTAGTATCATACATAGACCAATTATTATATAATTTCTTTTATCTTTTTTTAGTTTCATATTTATACTTCTCCTCCATTATAAATATATTATAACACATAAAAAATATTATTTTCGAAATATATACTCTAACAATAATTTTTACCTTATTTTTTTATTACTACAAATTAATTAAACAATATAAAAAGAATGATTTTCATCATTCTCCCATATTTATCAATCTTCTACAACTCTAAGTATTAACCTATCCTCATCGCCTTCGATTGCTTTAAGCTCACCATTTTCATAAATTCTTGTACTACTTGGAATTTCATCGATATTAATTATCTCACCATTTACAAATAATTTATATTGAAGTTTTTTATCGCTAGAACAAGAAGAATCCGTACAATCAACTACATTAATCGATAAAAGTTTAATACTAATGTGATCACTATTAGTAATCCTAACCATTTGATTTTTTTCAATACTAAAGTCTTCGCTTAAATTAACAGACTTATTTCTATTAACATATTTAACAGAAACATAAATAGAAAAAATAAGCGAAAACAAAATAACAAAACAAATCATACCCTTTTTCTTCATAAACACACTCCTTACTTATGATAACTTTCGTTATTATTAATTTTATAAGCTCTATATATTTGTTCTAATAAAATAACTCTAAACATCTGATGAGGAAAAGTCATCTTAGAAAATGAAAGCAAATAATTACTTCTTTTTTTAACCAAACTAGATAGTCCATAAGAGCCACCTACTACAAAAGTTAATTTAGAATAACTATTAAATACACTATCTATTTTTTTAGCAAATTCAATAGAAGAAATACTTTTCCCCGAAATATCCAAAGCAATAACATATTCATCAGGTTTAATCTTAGATAAAATTTTCTCACCTTCAACTTTTAAAGCCTTCTCAGCATTAGCTTCATCAGGAATCTGTACAATATCAACCTTAGTATATTTTGAAAGTCTCTTTAAATACTCAGAAATAGCTAAAGATAAAAACTTCTCCTTAATTTTACCAACGCACACTATCTTTATCATACCTCTATAAGTTCAGTCCTCTCTTTTTGTTTAGCAATTTCAATATCAGGTATCTTCTTACCAGATAAAGCATCAATTAAAGTATTTAAAGCAAGTTCAGGCGTGTTGTTTTCTTCACTAAGGTGAATTAATACAATTTTTTTAGTATCATCGGTAACAAACTTAGATAAATAATAAGAACTATCCTTATTAGATAAATGCCCCTTATCACTGAGGATCCTTTGCTGAAGATGATAAGGATACTTTCCTTCCCTAAGCATTCTAACATCGTGGTTACTCTCAAAAATATATAAATTTTTACCCTTTAATTTACTAAAATTTCTAACATTAATATAACCAGTATCAGTTATATGAACTATTGATTTTCCTCCACTTGTAAATACATAACCATGAGACTCAAGCACATCATGAGAAGTTTTAATAGGAAGAACATCTAAATCTTCTATCACAATTTCCCTATTAATATAGAAATAATCAAATAAATCCATATCTAACTCATAATGCATTTTCTCAGTCAAATACACCTTAGGATGATATTTTTTTAAAAACACACGAAGTCCTGCCACATGGTCCACATGAGTATGCGTTAAAAATATAAAATCAATATCATCAGGATCAACATCAATAGACCGAAGAGACCTTTCAATATAAGCGCAGCTAGGGCCTGCATCGACTAAAAACTTAAGTTTACCAGTTTCAATATACGTGCAGTTACCCTTACTACCACTTGCTAAAACACATGCTTTCATTATCTATAACCACCAGGATATAAAGTAGCAGGATTTATATGATTATATTTTTGCCCTTTCCAAATTTCATAATGGACATGTGGTCCAGTACATGAACCAGTACATCCTACATAACCTATTACATCACCTCTAGCTACAACCTGACCAGCCTTTGCTGCAATCTTAGACATATGTCCATATACAGACATATAACCATTATTGTGATCGATTACGACAAAATTACCATAACTATAATGATATTCAGCAATGATAACTCGTCCATTATTAGTCGCATATATTCTAGACCCATAACCAGTTCCGGCAATATCAAGTCCTGTATGAAGTTCACGAGAACCCCACATAGAACGGTACCCATAATTACTACTCAAAGTCCATCCACTATCAGTAGGCCATCCCCAGTTAGTCAAGCTTCCAACATCTGGAATATATTTATTCCCCTTAACGATTACCTTACTAACAGGATCTTTCAAAACAGACTTGTTTTGCAAATCAACATATACTATTGTATTATTTACTTTTTTAACTTTCTGAGAAACTCTATCGAGCCCATTAACTCCTTCCCTCTCGACCTTCTCATCACCAATAACTAAATTATTATCATATTTTTCTTCAGTTTTAAACTGACTTTCGATATCTTTAACAACGTAAGATTCTTCGACAATGCTTATCTGAGGATTAGTCTCAGAAATTTTAAGTTTTTGACCAGGATATAATAAATTATTTTTACCAGTTAAATCAGTATTAGAAAGAAGAACTTCCTCAGGACTAATCTTATTATTAAAAGCAACATTCTCAATAGTATCTCCAGCCTTTACCTCATAAATAGACTCTTTACTATTTTCCCCATAAAGTAAAAACTGGGCTAAATCATTAGAATCAGTATATATTTTTTCAGTTACGGGAATCAAAGATTCCTTAAAGGTAATGTCTTCATCGACATATACATTTTGAATATTTTCACCAGTAGATTCTATTTTTACCTGCTTATCAGTAATATAAGCTTGATACTTTTCTTCTCCAACAAAAGTATCAATCAATATATTAACTGCATTTTTAAATATATTTTTATTTAAAACATTAATTTTTTGAACATGCACCTTATCATTAGAATCAACCTTTTTAATACTAAAAACATATCCTCTTAAAGTAAAATCAGATTTCTTACTAATTTTCTTATATATAGATGAAATAGAATTAACCGAAGAATCATAAGTAGTTACCTTTTTAATCTGAATACCTTTTGGAGCATATATTTTATTAACTCCAAATTTCTTTTTATAATAATTACCATTTTTATCTATATAATCTTCTAATTTTTCTTTAGACTTAACCGTTCCAAGTAATTCATCATCCAAATAAACTCTATAATAATTATTTGGTATAGAAGAACTTTTAAATCCAAAAGTAAAAATTAAACTAAAAAGCAATAATATTTTTAACCCCTTTTTCATTAAATCACCTGCGAACTTTCTTCCATATTAAAAAATGAACTAGTATCTCTTTTAAATACCAAATTAACAGTAGCTGTTGGTCCATTACGATGCTTAGCAATTATAAATTCACTCTTACTAGTGTTTTCATCTATTGCAGTTTCTTTATTATAATAGTCATCCCTATAAAGAAAAGCAACTATATCAGCATCCTGCTCAATAGAACCAGATTCTCTTAAATCAGAAAGAAGAGGTCTCTTCTCTTCACGAGCTTCAACACTTCTAGAAAGCTGTGCGAGAGCAATTACAGGAACCTTAAGCTCCATAGCCATAGTCTTAAGAGATCTAGAAATTTCTGAAACCTCTTGCTGTCTTTGACCAGCATATTTAGCTGACCCACTAATAAGCTGCAAATAGTCGATGATTACGCAGTCTAAACCCTCAGGAGAATTAGAAAGTCTTCTGCATTTAGCCCTCATTTCGCTAACCGTAATACCAGGAGTATCATCTATAAAAATCTTAGTATCAGCAAGCCTACTTATAGCCTCGTTAACCCTCTTCCAATCTTGATGTTGCAAATTACCAGTTCTAAGCTTACTAGCTTCTATTTGACCAACAGAAGAAAGCATACGAGAAATTAATTGCTCAGCTCCCATTTCCATATTAAATAAAGCGACACTTCTCTTATGTGTTAAAGCCATATTAACAGCCATATTTAAAGCAAAAGCAGTTTTACCCATCGCTGGACGAGCTGCTAAAATAATAAGCTCATTTTCATGAAAACCAGATGTTAGCTTATCTATATCAGAGTATCCACTAGGAACCCCAGTAATCTCACCTTTCATAGAAGATAATTTTTCCAAGTCAGCTTGAGCCTTAAATAAAACATCCTGTATAGTTTTAAACTCAGAACCTCTTCTATTTCTAATTACATCGAATATTTTCTTTTCAGCTTCATCCAGTATTTCACCAATATCATCAGTAGAAGAAAAACCAGCATTAGCAATTTCAGTACCAGCTTCTATTAAATTTCTTCTTAAAAACTTCTCCTCTACTATTTTTACATACTCATCAGCATTAGCTGCCGTAGGAACAGAATTTATTATTTGAGTTAAATACTCTACACCACCAACTTGATTTAAAAGTTTCTTTCTCTCAAGTTCAGCAGTAACAGTAGTAATATCAATTGGAGACTTATTATCAGATAAATTTTTGATAACCTCAAATATTTTTTTGTGAGAATCAAGATAAAACATATCTTTATTAATAGTTTCAATTATTCTTTGAAGAGCTTTATCGCTCAAAAACATCGAACCTAAAATCGATTGCTCAGCATCTATCTTTTGTGGCATAGATCTTTCATTCACTTTTTAATCACCTACTTTTGAAGTTCTACTTTTAAAGTTGCTTCAACCTTTTTATGTAACATGATACTAACATTAGTTACACCTAAATTATTAATAGGAACATCTATTTTTATTTTTTTCTTATCGATATCGATTCCTTTTTTTAAAAGCTCTGATGAGATTTGTTTAGTACTAATTTGGCCAAACACCTTCCCATCTTTACCAGTTTTAACTTTAAATTTAAGTGTAATATTGGATAACTTTTTCTTTATATCCTCACACTCTTTTATAATTAAATTTTCTTTTTCTTGAGCAGCATCAGTTTGCTTTTTTAAAACCTTACTACTACCTTTAGTCTCTAAAACCGCCTTCTTATTATTTATTAAATACATACCATATCCATCTTTTACATTTATTATATCATCTTTTTTTCCTTGTTTCTTAACATCTTCAAGTAATATTACACGCAAACCTATCCCTCCCTTAAATATTTTTTTAAATGAGAAATAACATCATCCACACTTTCAGATTCCACTTTAGCAGCTGCCGCTGAAAAATGACCTCCTCCTCCAAATTCTCTCATAATCTTGCTGACATCAACCTCACCATTACTTCTAGCACTAATCAAAACTAAAGAAGGACTGGCCATCCCAATAGCAAAAGCCATTTTAACACCCTCAAATTTAAGAATTTTATTAGCAATCATAGCAAGATCAATAGATGTAGAAAATCTGTCATCTACCTCACATAAATAAATATCTTTATCTAGTTTAACACATTTTTCAATATAACTATATATATTTAATATATCTTCCATAGAATTTTTTAAAAAAGACTGCCATTTTATATTCTCTGCACCTCCTTTAATTAAAAAAGAAGCATTTTCAAAAGTACTAGGAGTAACCTTTAAAGTAAATGAATTAGTATCAACATATAAACCAGCAAACATAACAGTATAGTAATACTTTTCCAAAGAAATAGATAAATATTTCAAATATTCACATACTATTTCAATAGTACTAGACATATTTTCATCTAAATAAGATAAAGAGCTCTCAATTAAATTAAGTCCCTTAGAATGATGATCGATAACAACTTTGTCTTTGATTTTAAGCAAGTCTTCACTTTCCACTAAATTTTTCTCCTCAGTATCAAAAATAATTAATAAATCATTATCTCCATCTATAGTCTTTTCATATTTAAAAGGAATAATTATATCATTTTCCTCTAAATAATTAATAGCTTTTATTAAAGACTTATTAATTAATTTTTTAGGAGCAACAATACAGCATTCCTTACCTAATTTATTAAGTATTTCGCTAAAAGCAATCGCACTACCCATACCATCTAAATCGGGAGTGCCATGAGTCATTAAAATAACTCTATCATGATTATTTATTTCATCAGTTAATTTTTTGAAAAAGTCTTTCACAAAAACCACCCTCTATAACATTATACTATAAAATATTGACAAAGTCCCATTTAAAAAGAAAAAAAAGTAGGATAACCTACTAATATTTTTTTACAACAACCTGTTTTAAAATTAAATCATGTAACCCTTGCTTTTTATCAGTTACAGCCATTGTTATTAATGAAACAAGCATTAAGCCGCACAAATAAGTAAAACCAAAAATTAACCCCCTACCAATTGCTTGACCTGTAGTAAGTTCACTACCATCTTCATTTAATACAACATATCCTTTTTTCCATAAACCTTTAGACGTATGTGTCTCAGATAAACACCCCACAAAATATACAATTGGATATCCAAATGGAATTAATATTATTGGAATTAAAATATGAATCAAATAAAGAAACGTATTACTATCAGGTATTTGTGTATTATTAAAAATCGAAGCAGCATGAATAGCTATTTCGACAAAAGTACCTATCATAAAAACAAAAAATGAGATTCCAAATAAGATTAAAAATCCCTTTAAAAAAGATAAAAGTCTTACTCCAGCATCTGCATATTCTACCGTTTGAATAGGCTTTGAAACATAGGCACTTTGATTACCATTACCATTATTAACAGAAACATTTTGATTATTAACAACCGGCTGATCATAATTTATATTATTTTGTTGAACATTATTATCATACATAAAACCATTCCTCACAAATATTAAACTAATTCCTTCTTTATATAACTATATCTAATAATATAGATAATACTAACTATAAAACAAATCATCCCTATAACAGAAAGCATCATAGAAGCCATCGCAATTGAACTGTTAATATCTCGTTCATAAGATGATTTTACAGAGCCAACAATCGCATTATTATCAAAACTAGAAGATTCATAAAATAAAGAATAGATATCATTACCTTTTAAATCTTTAGCCTTAACCCAAAGAAAATAATTGTCATTAAATTTAGGAATAGAATAAATAGAACCACTGCCACTTATTTTATTCCAATTAGTATCAAAATTAGGGACAGTAGATAAAATATTATCTTTCTCTAAATTATAATCATTAATACATTTTTCCTCTGACTCACCTTCTATACAATTAGCTAAATTATCATAAGCTTTATTATTCTTATTTTCAAAAGAATCAACTTCTTTAGCACTAGCACTAATAAACTGATAATAAATCTCAGAATTTACATCTTTAAGCCCATCACTAATCTTTATTTTTATATTATCACTGTCATAATATAAAACATTGATGTCATCAGACAAATTAATAGTTTCAGTATTAAAAGCTAAAACCTTACCACAAGTAAAAAATATAATTGAAATTAAAAAAAACCTAAAAAATGCTTTCATACTACCTACTCCTATCCTAAAAATATATTAACACATTTAAAAAATACAAAAAATAGATATTAAAAATAAAATCCGGATTAAAAAAAATTTTACACATAAAGTGTAAAATATAAAATACAAATTATTTAGTAATATTATTACCTATTATAAAGAAATTTCACTAATCCTTTAAAATCAACATTATAATTGAAGTTGTACTTTATTTCCATAAAAGAGGAATATGTGTGAACCTTTTGTGCAAGTTTTTTAATTATGTGCATGCCAAAGATAGCATTCACTCTTTCGGCACAAGACTTTCGCATATATGCGAACGGTGGATATTTTGCCAAAGGCAAAATATCAGATTCTAGATATCAAGATGAGGGGACCCAGCTGAACAGGCGGCTAATACTGATTACACTTGGAATAACCGCCACCGCGCACAGAACAAATCTCAGACGATGAGCCATATACGTCCACATCGCCACTCGAGTTAGCGTACACCTTATAGAAGCCGCCGCCATTACAATTAGAGATCGAACTATCTAAGTAGCAGCCTGGACTTGCATTGTTTGGCAAATTATAAAAAGTTTGATAATCTTGTATTATTTGGGTGTCATCTGCGAAAGATACTCCATTATCTCCACCTTTCATACAATGTTCTGCATTATTATATACAAA
>ODAI011425853.1_pt1 | contig 11520 bp, 14 predicted proteins | sample 1539321 | NCBI WGS metagenome assembly ODAI01 (sample SAMN02144231, study PRJEB22623) | gut metagenome | biome: sheep rumen | host: Ovis aries | place: New Zealand
ATGATTTGCCTTTGCGACACCTGCCATAAGAGAACTCTTTGTTTTCACCAAACTCGAGCAGGAAGCATTTAGACAGTTCCTCCACGGTCTGCTCAAGCGCATTGAAAAACTGCTGATAAGCAAAGTTGCTCGCCGCGGTACCTTCTTCGAAACAATTCGCAATGAGCGATTCCGTAACCTGATCCAGCGGATACATTTTGATATGCATCAACTCATGGACTATGACTTCCTCAAAGTTTTCCTGTGTTGGGTTTATGGAGTTCAGCATCAGGATCGCTTTCCTGTCATCACAGTCGATCTTGAAGTCTCCGGTCTTTTGCCAAGTTGGATCGTCAACGAATTCAAGGCGGACATCCCATGCGGGTGTGATCCGAAGTTTTCTGATGTACTTTTCAAACAATGCAATTATTTCTGCTTTGTCCATGATCAGCATTCTCCTATTCTCAACAAATACCGATTGTTGTCCCCAGGGACGCTGTACCCGCGGTCAGATCGTTTCTTTTCCCATGGAAGACAAAGTTACTTTTCTGTACCCGTTGGATTTATCTTCCGGATGTGGTTCGAGTCCGACAATTGTGATATCGCCTTTCCCCGGTCCATAACACCAGAAGATCCGGCCTGCTTTCGGAGTGTCGTTTTCCAGATACGATTCCCAAACCTTCTGACCATAACGGGCTGTCAGGGAAGATATTTCATGGGAGTGGAGCCCGGGGTGCCGTGGATTGCCGGAAAGCAAAGCCATGGCTTTCCCCATTTGCCTGCGCAGTTTTTCCTCTTTCTTCGTTGCGGTTCCGTCATGATGCTTTTTCTGCAGATCATTCCACAGTCTTTCCATTTCAGGGATACCAAGATGTATCTCAAACATGGGTTAGTCCTCGAATTCGGATAGATCCAGCGCCGGGGAAACCTTTCCCTTTTTCATGTTTTCAACAGCGCTGTCCATCATCTTCAGCGTATTTGCGGACACTTCAAACGGTGTTGTAAGTACCCTTGGTTCCAGAATAATCCTTTGATCCGGAAGAACAGAGACATGATAGTACTCATATCCGGCTTCCCGCAGGGTCAGCCTCTTTTTCGAATCCAGCTTCGCGTCATATTCCCGGACAACGGCTTCCATTTCAATTCCTCCCAAAACGCTTATAGTGGGATATCCCACACCTAAAATATCATCCATGCCATAAGTTGTCAAGCACGTTGATAGAGAGTTAACTCAAATCAGTAGAAAAGCTCACCTGACAGAACCGTCGAAAAAAGCCCACCACATCAGGTGAGCTTTTCTACTGATTTGGCTTACTTCAATGTGTTGAAATAGGCTTCCACCGTTTCCATGATCATGTCCGCGCCCCGATTGCCCATCAGCGGCATATGTACGGCCACCTGCGCGCTGTCGATCAGCGGCATGGCAATGCGGATGCCAAACGCTTCCTCCATCAGCCGCTCAATCTCCAGCACGTCCGCTTTGCAGCGGTATGCGCCTATGGAAGCGCCCAGAATATTGAAGGTGTCTTTCTGCTTTTCCGTCTCAGCCTTCAAGACAAGTGTTCATTCGGGCTTTTCCGACAGAAAACAAGGAGGATTCGACCATGCTGAATGTCGATCTGTTTACCGAAGAAGAAAAGAAAATGATCCGGCGTTATCCTGTGAAAAACGAAAAGGCGCTCGTGAAGCGCATCATCCGGACGCTTCCCTGCCTGCCGGTGGACGAAATGGATACGGCCCTCGCCGTCATCGGAAAAATGCAGGCTGCTCTGGATGAAAGCAAGCACCAAAAAGCCGCCGACACTGCGTCCGAATGCTTTCTCTCCCGCCTGACTGCTACCCGCGGCTACAGCCTCCTGGGCACGAGCTCTCAGGTCCGATGCTTCGCGGTGTGAGCTTTAGAGCGGAAGATAAGAAAGTACGTCATTCCCGCATAATCGAGAATCAGCTGAAAGGAAACACAGCCATGACAAACGAAGAAAAACTGCGGAGCGCATCGGTTCCAACGCTCATCCTCTCCATGTCGCTTCCGATGGTTCTCGTGATGCTGGTCAACGTACTGTATAACATGGCGGACGTGTTCTTCATGGGCCGCACCGGAAACACCATGGCAGTAGCCGGCGTTTCCCTGACGAGCCCGGTTTTTTCGGGAATTTCTGCCTTCAACACCCTGATCGGCTTCGGCGGCTGTACTGCCGTATCCATCGCCCTGGGGAAGGGTGACCGTGATATTGTCCGGAAATACACTTCCTTTGTCACCTATGCCGCCTTGGCGCTGGGCGTTGTACTGACCGTGCTGCTTCTTTCGTTCTCGGAGGGGCTGCTGACGATCCTTGGTACCAATGAAGAGACAAGGCAGCATGCGAAAGACTATCTGTCGATCCTGGCACTCGGCACGCCGTTCATGCTGACAGCAGGCGCGCTTGGCAATACCATCCGGGCGGACGGAGAAAGCAGGATTCCGATGCTGGTCGCCCTGCTGACAAACGGACTGAACATTGCTTTGGACGCGCTTTTTATCCTCCGACTGGGCTGGGGTGCGAAGGGCGCAGCAGCTGCGACGGTGATTTCCAACGCTGTTAACTTTATCATCGTCCTGATCATTGCGGCCGGAAAGCCCTCCTTCTCCCTCTCCCCGAAGGATTTCACCCTGCGCCTTCAAGTCTCCCTGAATGTTCTCTCCCTGGGCATTCCCATGGCGGCGGGCACGTTTTTAATGAGCATTGCCCACATTTTTTCCAACCGGCTCATGGTACAGTACGGCAATCTGGCTGTTGCCGCCGGCAGTGCCGCGGGAAAAGTCAGCATGCTGATCCCCATGATCATTATGGGCATCTGCATGGGCGTCCAGCCCGCGATGTCCTATGCCTACGGCATGCAAAACCGGGAAAGGCTGCATCAGATCGCGCTGGGCACCGGTCTGTTCGCGCTTCTGTTCGGCGTGTTTCTTTCGGTCTTTTCCGTGGTTTTCCGATCACAGCTCATTACATTTTTTCTGCCGGATCCCGAAGTATTGCAGCTGGGAAAACGGATGATCATCGGCCATGTGATCTCGGTGCCGGTTTACGCGGTTTACCAGATGTGCTCATGTTATCTGCAGTCCGTAGGCAGCGTGCGGAAAGCGACGCTTACCTCGCTTTTGCGACAGGGTATCGTATTTATTCCTGTGGTCTACACTATGAACGCGCTGTTTCAACTGAACGGAATGATCTTCTCCTCAGCTGTGTCAGACGTCATTTCCGCCGCCATCGCTCTGTTTCTCTGCAGGTTGGCAAGCAAGGAAATAAAGCATTGCAGCAATTATAAATCGGCAAATATGTGATCTTTCCATTTGTCGTATTGTTCCGTTTCATTGTTTACCATTATTGAAGGATGCCGTTGCTTTTGCTATTATAAAAATGAAATAACAGTCTCCGCACCCATATTGATCCCAAAGGAGGAGAGAGCATGAAACAGGTTTTTAACCCTTACCTTCCGCTGTACGAGTATGTCCCGGACGGAGAACCTCATGTCTTCGGCGATCGACTCTATATTTTCGGCAGTCACGACGCATTCAATGGCAAATAATTCTGCCCAAACGATTATGTGGCCTGGTCCGTCCCTGTGACTGATTTGACGGATTGGCGCTATGAAGGCGTGATTTACGGGAAAACCCAGGATCCCCGGATGGCGGACGGCAAACACGAGCTCTGGGCTCCGGACGTGGTGCGGGGAAAGGATGGCCGGTATTACCTGTATTACTGCCCGGACGATTCCATCAAATCCATCGGCGTCGCCGTATGTGATCAGCCGGCTGGCCGCTATCAATTCTATGGGCTGGTGAAGGATGCCAAGGGCGGCATCCTGGGCGAGCGCCCCAGCGATACCATCGCTTTTGATCCCGGCGTGTATATCGATGACGATGGTGAGATCTACCTTTATTCCGGCAATGGCCCCCGCACAAATAAGGAAATCGGTAAGGAGCCCAAGGCCTCCGTTGTCATGACCCTTTGCGACGATATGCTGACGCTGAAAACCGAACCTCAAAAGCTGCTGCCCACCCTGGCGGAATCCCAGGGCACAGGCTTTGAGGGCCACGAATTCTTTGAAGCCAGCTCCATCCGAAAGATCAACGGACGGTATTATCTGATCTATTCCTCCGTCACGAACCATGAATTGTGTTATGCCGTCAGCGACAGGCCGGATGCCGGTTTCCGGTACGGCGGCGTGGTCATCTCCAACTGCGACCTGTTTCCGGGAAAAGAAGGAAAGCCCCTCAACTGCTTTGGCAACAACCACGGCGGCCTGGAGGAAATCAACGGAAAGTATTATATCTTCTATCACCGGGAAACCAACCGCAGCATCTGCTGCCGCCAGGGCGGAGCGGAAGAAGTGAAGATCCTGCCGGACGGCAGCATCCCGCAGGTGGAACTGACCTCCTGCGGCCTGAACGGCGGCCCGCTGAAAGCGGAAGGAACCTTCTCCGCCGGAATCTGCTGCAATCTGTACGGCAAGGTAACGCCTACATACTCTCATCCCATGGCCATGCTGCACCGCCATCCCTATATCACCCAGGACGGCCCGGACTGGTCTCCCGGCGACAGCGGTGAACCGCCGAAACAGTATATTGCCAACGGGAAAGACGGCATGGTTGCCGGGTTTAAGTATTTCGACCTGACCGGAACGAAGCGGATATCCGTTCGGCTGCGGGGAACAGCCAGGGGCAGCCTCCTGGTCCGTACCGGGCCGCAGGGCGAAACCCTTGCTGAAATCAAAGTTGTCCCTTCCGGAGACTGGAAATCTTATACCGCTGATCTGGTCCCATGTCCGGGTGTGCATCCGCTTTATCTTTGTTATCAGGGAAAGGGCAAACTGGATATTCTGGATTTTTCTTTCTGAAACATTTGTCCGGAAAAACCATCAATACCGGCAGTATAAGAGCTGTATGTTCCCCATCGGCACGGACCCATGGACGAGGACTGCCTGAACCTGAATGTATGGACGCCCGGCCTGGACGATCAGAAACGTCCCGTGCTGGTCTGGCTTCACGGCGGTGGCTACGAGGCAGGTTCATCCATTGAGCAGATAGCCTGCGATGGCGCGAATATGGCGTTTCTGGGCAATGTGGTTGTAATCAGGTATATGGCTCCGGTGATTGCCAGGCAAATGGCCCGGAGCAGCGCTGAAATTCAGCACTGAAACCTGAAGAAAACATTTTACCGAAACCTTCCGAAGTTCCGGAAGGTTTTTTATATGGGAAAATTCCCGGATCGGCAAAATTTGCCATGTGACCAAAACGAAAAAGACCCCGCCGGTCGCAGCGCACGCCGCACAGGACCGGCAGGCTTTTGTTATTGATCGCCGCAAGGGTGAAACTGCATGATTTCCTGCCTGCGGTATATCACAGCACCATGAACAGCGTTCCCGCGCCGATCAGGATGCAGCCGATCAGGGATTTTGCAGTGAATTCCTCGTGCAGGAAAACAAAGGCCAGCACCAAGGTAATAACCACGCTCAGCTTGTCGATGGGCACGACCTTCGAGGTCTCTCCGACCTGCAGGGCTTTGTAGTAGCACAGCCAGGAGGCGCCTGTGGCCAGGCCGGACAGGATCAGAAAGATCCAGCTTTTCTGGCTGATGGACTTGATGCCGCCCTGCGTGTTCGTCAGGAACACCATGCCCCAGGCCATCACCACCACGACCACCGTGCGGATGGCCGTGGCCAGGTTGGAATTTACGCCCTCAATGCCGATCTTGGCAAGGATGGACGTCAGCGCCGCGAACACCGCAGATCCCAATGCGAACCAGTACCACATGTTTCTGCCTCCGATCTTTTTCGCAATAAGTCATTTTAGAGGATAAAGCTTCATTCTGTCTGCAGCCGGCCTGAAACGGACAAGTTCCTTCTTCGCGAAGGGCTTCCCGTGACCCGGATACAGTATGTCCGCATCCTCCGCGGTCAGGAGATCCCAGGACCGGCCGAAAGCAGCCGGGTCTTCCACCCGGATCGTGATCCGATGGCTGCTGGGGAAACCGTTCATGGCCGCGTCTCCCGGGAAGATCGCCCGGTCTGCCTTCAGCGAAACGGAATGAACTATGCCCGGTGATACCTGCCGGCAAAATCGGGGAGATTGTCACCGGGTTCAGATGATTCCGGTCACGAATATCTCTGTTCCGATCAGAATCAGGATGATTCCTCCGACAATTCCGGCTTTTCCCGAAATCCGGCTGCCGATCCTTCCCCCCAGAAGAAGGCCTGCCAAACACAGGCCGAAAGTGACAATACCAATGATCAGTGATTCTGTCACGGCGAAAATCAGTTCATATTCTGCAATCGTAAATCCGACTGACAGAGCGTCAATGGAAGTGGCGATTCCCTGGATAAACAGCGCGCCGCCCTGCAGTGATTCTGCTTCACTTTGATCATGAAGTCCCTCCCATATCATCTTTCCTCCAATAAATGCCAGCAGAACCAGAGCTATCCATGGAATATAGGGTTGGAAGGCCTGAAACGCTTCGGCGATGGAATGAACGCAAAACCAGCCCAGCAGCGGCATCACCGTCTGGAAACATCCGAATGTTCCCGCAATAATCATCCTGCGGGAAGTATGCATGTGTGGATTGCGCAGGCCGTTGGCCACCGAAACAGAAAAGGCATCCATCGCCAGCCCGATTCCGAACAGAATGCTGTTCAGGATAAAGAGCAGATTGAAAGTCATATGATCCGCCTCCGTAAAAAAGATCAGGTACGGCGAAACCATACCCGATCTTTCTGAAGACAAATCATGTATAGCTTCGCAGTTATACATGAGTCTCGCATATTAAAGCAAGCCAGGCCTGAAGGCCAGTGTGTTGACTTGCTGCGATTGACGCTTGCTACTCCCCCATGGAACAGGAAAAGTGTACAAACACATTCTACAGTTAGTCAACGCTAAAATCTTCCGTGATGATCAACCTGAAAACGGCAGCCAGTCATGACTGGAAAATATGTTTCCCCTCTTGTTTACAGGGATAATGGGATATATGGATATCCGGTTTCGATCATTCCAATGGGGCGCATTCCTCTCCTCGAGTGAACATGTTTTTGCGGATGATTAGAGGAGAGGAAAATCACATGCAACGAAAAGTAAGCGTCTAAAGGTCGGTGTTCTATACAGATAGCCAGATCACTTGGTAAAATGGCTCATCCTGAGGAAGGGGTGAGCTACATTTGGATAGTCGGGTCATGAGCTTGAGAGCGCAGCGGTGGAAGGAGATCATCGCCGCATGCAACACCAGTGGGATGAAAAAGGTCGACTGGATGCGGCTTCATGGGGTATCGGAAAAGAGCTTTTATCGTTGGCAGAATATATTACGGGATCAAGTTCTGGATGAAGTTGAAACCAGCTATCCAATCGTACCGGAATACAGAGCGGTTTCTGACAAGCGACAAGCAGGAGCTGTGCCAGAACTGGTCGATATGACCGCGATAATATCCCAGAAACCGGGTGGAAAGATTTCCACTGTGCAATCTGCTGTGCCGCAGAAGCAGATAACGCCGGAAATTATGATCCAGGTTGGTCCATACAATCTGTATATAGGAAGCGATGTGAGCGAAGCCACGCTGGCCACCGTGCTAAAGGTGATCGGGCATGCTTAGGGAAGGAGTTGGTTTTAAGAAGGTTATCCTGGTCTGCGGGAAAACAGATCTTCGCAAGGGTTCAGCGGGATTGGCAGCCGTAATTCAATACCATTACGGGCTCAATGCACTGGAGGAAGGGACGTTGTTTTTGTTCTGTGGAATCAATCGCAGCGTCATTAAGGGGCTGCTTTTCGAAGGCGACGGCTATCTGGTCTTGACTAAGCGGCTTTCATGGGGATTCTACCAATGGCCGCGCGACTCAACGGAAGCACGGCAGATTGATATGAATGCCTTTCTGCGGCTCATGGACGGTTTCCAGGTAGATTCCTCGATTCGGAGAATAGCACGTATTCCCTCATGTGAGTGACAGATAGCGAAATCCTTGCCGGGTCTTGCTTTTTCCTTTGGTTTCTTCCAAAATGGAAGGCGAAAAAGTGACAGAAAATTTGAAATTATTGTCACTTATATATTGACACTCGTCACAACAAGTGATATAATAATTGCATTGGTTGTAACGAGCAATGAAACCGGAGGGAAAGCGGCCATGGCGATCATTAAGCAGTACCACAAGGACACCAATACCACGTATGTGTATGATTCCACCAGCTACTGGGATGCCGAGAAGGGGCAGTCCCGCTCCAAACGGAAGCTTCTGGGGAAACTGGACCCGCAGACCGGAGAAATCATTCCGACCGGCCAGCGGGGGCGGAAGAAAAAGGAACGGCCGGTGGAAGATCCAGCGCAGATAGACGCACGGGTGGCGGCAGCGAGCGCCGGCTATCTGGAAATGATTCAGCAGCAGGAACTGACGATTCGTCAGCAGCAGACTCAGATTACAGAGATGAACAAAAGAATCGCGCAGATGGAGGAAACGATCTCCAAAGCGGCAGCGATTCTGGGCAAGGAAAGAAAGTAATCTGACGGAGCTGAGACAATGAAAGCCACACTGGAAGCATTCCTGCAGAGCTTGCAAAAGCTCAGCCGGGAGCAATTGATTCAGAAACTCGTTCAAATGAAAGAGAACGAGATGAATCAGACTGTTATCCTGACGGAGATGCGGAATACTTCCACGGCGATGACCAGGGATTACAACAAAGTTCTGGAATCCAACAGGAAACTCCAGGCCGAGAACACGCAGCTGAAAAAAGACTACAAAACAGTCTGTGAACAGAATGCTCAATTGCTTCGGAAAGTTTTCGGGCGGCAGTCTGAGAAGATGATCTACATGGATGAAGAAGCTGCACCGGAAGATCCTCTGGCGGAAGATACAGTGGTAAAAGGAGAACCTGAAGAAGGCCAATCTGCTGATCCGCCCAAAAGGAAAGCTGGCCTTATTGTCCTGCCCGGGAAAAAGGGAAACAGAAAACCGCGTCAGGGAATGAACCTGGATAAACTGCCGGTGGATCATATTTTTGAAGTGGATACAGCCAAACTGGACACCATGTTTGGAGAAGGCAACTGGAGCATCTATTCCTGGCATATCCGGAAAAAGGTGGAACGGATTCCTGAACTGGATTATGTGCAATACACTCATTCGCCGGTTGTGGCTGTCGGAGCAGAAGGAAAACTGGTTGCCATTCCATTCGGAGATGCTCTGCGGAATTACAGCATTGCGACCGCATCCCTCGTTGCGTCAATTATGTTTAAGAAGTTTGTTCTGGGCATCCCGCTTTACAGGCAGGAATGGGATCTGCAGATGAAGGATTTCCCACTGTCCCGGCAGGACATGGCGAACTGGATTGTGTATTTTGCGTTGAATCTGTTTGGCCCGGTATATGACTGGCTGTGGCAGGAACTGAAGAAATGCGGCTATATTCAGAATGACGAGACTACGCTGCAGGTGATTCATGATGGACGGAAAGCCGGAAGGCTCAGTTATATGTGGATCCACATGACCAGCGAACTGTGCGATGATGTCAATCCGATCGTCATCTTTTCCTACGAGATGACAAGAGCGGCGGACCATCTGCGGGAATACTTTTACGATTATGTCGGCACCATGATTAGCGACGCATTCAGCAGCTATTACACTTTTGCCGGAGAACATGAAGATGTGATTACTCCGGCAGGCTGCCTCATGCATGCCCGCCGGCCGATTGCATTGTCTGCCGCCGTGAAAGGCGCGGCCAGGCTCCCGGAAGAGGAACGGAAAGCCATGCCGGAATACCAACTGCTCCAGCTGCTGGCCCGGATTTTTGATCTGGAAAAGAGCTTCCGCGAACTGTCTGCCGATGAGCGAAAAAACCGCAGGAACGAAAAGGTCCGTCCGTTGCTGGACGAATACTTCCAGATTGTCCACACGCTGGATCCGGACAATCCGGCATACAGCGACAAGATGAAGAAGGGCATCCACTACGCGCTGAATCACGAACCGGAACTGCGTCGGTTCCTGGATGACGGGCATATTCCCTGTGACAATGGAGCTTGTGAACGCCATATCCGGCCTTTTGCGACTGCCAGGAAGGTCTGGCTATTCTGCAATACCATTGACGGAGCGAAAGCCACGGCCATTCTCTACACGCTGGTTGAAACAGCCAAAGCCAACGGCGTTGATCCTTACTACTATCTGAAATATCTACTGGACTGCATGCCGTCCCACATGGATGACCACGACAGAAGCTTCCTGTCGGACATGATGCCGTGGTCTGAAGCATTCAAGGAATATGCTGCAAAGGAAAAGGCGGTACTGATTCAGAAATATCGTTTGAACACTTCTGATGAACCGCCATTACAGACCAGATGCCGATCTGGCCCGAACAAAAAGGCCAGTGCCTGATATTCTCTGAATAACCGAAAAAGTCCCGGGAGTTTCCGGAGTTTTGCGACTCCGCTGCCAAAAATCTCGAGAGTTTTGGCAGTCGAATCGTCAAGTGGTTGGGTGCGGTATTCCTATCTACACACCAACCATTTGTCGCTTACGATTATTCAGTTCTGGATAAAAATATACAAGCAATGTTTCTCTTTTACAGCGTTTATTCCTTGATTTGCAATGCTAAGTATGGTACACTTTGATCCGAAAGTTACTCGCAAATACGACTTACTTTCGGAAGGGTGAAATCTTTGATCGAACGGAAAAAATATCTGGATGCGCTGATCAGACGCCAATGGAATCATCGGATCAAAGTCATTACCGGAATTCGAAGATGCGGAAAAAGCACATTGCTGTTTGGTTTGTTCCGGGAATATCTCCTTGCGTCCGGCGTGCCGGAAAATAATATTATACTGCTTGCGCTGGACGATGATACCGGTGAACAGTACAGGGACCCGTACCGCCTGTCAGCTTACGTACGGGAACTTGCGTCTGACCCGGCTCAGAAATACTACGTATTCATCGATGAAATACAGTTTGCGATTTCCAGGGAAGAATTAAGGCAGAAGGATCAGCCTGTCAGGCTTTACAGCGTTCTGAACGGATTCCTCCGGTTGCAAAACATAGACGTATATGTGACAGGGAGCAACTCGAAGATGCTCTCAAAAGATATTTCCACGGAATTCCGCGGGCGCGGTGACGAAGTGAAAGTGTATCCATTGTCTTTCCGCGAGTTCTATGATGCATATGGCCGTGACCGGTTGGAGGCCTACAATGAATACAGCATGTACGGCGGAATGCCATATCTGTTTACTCTGGACAGAGATGATGATAAATATCGGTATCTTTCCGATGTGTTCGAAGAAATCTATTTCAAGGACATTGAAGAAAGGTACAGTATTGCACTGCCCGGCGTATTGCGTGAGCTCACCAGTGATCTTTGTTCCTCAGTCGGCTCTCTGACAAATGCCAGTAAAATCACGAGAACCCTTCAAAGTGTAAAGCACATGAAGGTGGATAACGAAACAATCAGCATTTATCTGAAATATCTGACAGAAAGCTTTCTTTTTTCCGAAGCGGTCAGATACGATATCAAAGGGAAAAAGTATTTTGATTATCCTTCGAAATATTAC
>ODAI012873990.1_pt1 | contig 11519 bp, 9 predicted proteins | sample 1539321 | NCBI WGS metagenome assembly ODAI01 (sample SAMN02144231, study PRJEB22623) | gut metagenome | biome: sheep rumen | host: Ovis aries | place: New Zealand
AAATGTCGGATTTACGGTTGATCCGGAGGATGTCACGCAGATCGCGCATCAGATGGAGGAGCTGCTCTCGGGGAAGCTGAGAGCGGATGAGGCGCAGATCAGCCGGCACCTTCGCTATTATGACTGGAAGCGGCTCAGTGCGCATTTCGAGAAGCTGCTGCTCGGGTAATTTTTAAGTGTCTGCCGGAGCCAGGCGCTTCGGACTGGCGGGAAATGCGGACGGACTGTATATGCCCTGCAGCTGACGGAGCGGAAGAAGGAAAGCCGGATGGCTGCCGGGAAAGATGTATGTCCGGCAGCAGCGGAGGCGGGAGCCTGAATGGAGCGGCAGTATGAAACGAATCGCGGTTCTGGGAGATACCCTTGCGGGAGGAAAGATATACGGGATCCAGAGATTTGCCTATGAGCTGCTGCGGCAGCTTGACCGGATGGATCTGAGCGGGCTGGAGATCGAGCTGGTTGTTCCGGAATATGCCCCTGAAGCGGAAAGCCTCGCCGGATTTAAGAAGATCCGGGTGGTGCGCAGCGGGAGGATCCGGAATGCCTTCCTCTGGAGACAGATTTGTTTTCCGCTCTACGCCATAAGAAGGCGGGCCCTGACTCTTGACCTGACGCTGGGGCTCCCTGTCCTGAAATGCGATATCGCGGGACTCTACGACTGCACCTATGAGCTTTTCCCGGAGGATTTCCGCACCTTCCGCGAGAAGATGAAGCGCCTGAGCTACCTTGCGAAGGCCAGGCTTGTATCGCGGCGCAGCAAAAGGCTCATTGTACTCAGCAGGACAGCAGGAGAGCAGCTGAAGCGCTGTTACCGGATTCCCGCCAGCAAGCTCAGGCTGGTACCCTGCGCCTGGCAGCATCTTAAGAGGATCCGTGAAGATCTGAGCGTACTGGATGAGTTTGAACTGGTCCGGAAGGACAGCGGACAGGTCAGGCCCTATTATTTCACGCTGGGAAGCGTCCTGCCCCACAAAAACCTGAAGTGGATCGCCGAGGCGGCGAGGCAGAACCCGGACAGTCTCTTTGTCGTGACGGGAAGCCTGGAGCTGTCGGATTATATCGGCTCCACAGGTCTTCTGGAGCTTGAAAATGTGATTGTCACCGGTTACCTGACCGATGAGAAGGTGAAGGCGCTGATGAAGCATGCGGCGGCCTGCATCCATCCCTCCCTGAGTGAAGGCTTCGGGATTCCCCCGATGGAAGCCCTCAGCGCCGGCAGCAGGATCCTCCTGTCCGATGCCGGATGCCTGCCCGAGATCTACGGCGGCAGCGCCGTCTATTTTGATCCGCGTATCTACGCTCCCATCCGGATGGAGGAGCTGATGAGCCGGGAAGCAGGCCCTGCCGGGGATGTCCTGAAGAAATATTCCTGGAGGCGCTCGGCCCTGCGCCTGAAAAAAGTCCTGGAAGAAATCGGCTGAGCGGACGCGGGCAGCGTCTGATAAAGCAAAATAACTGAGGTAAATGCATGTACCAGAAGCGCAAAGCAGTAGAAAACCTGCTTGTCCTGTGTTCTGACCTTGCGGCCCTCTTTCTCAGCTTCTGCATCGCAGTGGCGATCCGCTACGGAACTTTCAGCTGGAGGGAGGCCTACGGGGACCAGCGCCAGCAGATCATCGTGATCATCACCCTCTATACCGCGATCAATATGTTCACGAACTATTATTCGACCTTTTTCGCGAGAGGGAAGATCGACGAGCTCTACGCGGTACTCCGGGAAGAGATCATTTTCTTCGTCATGCTGGTTGTGGCCCTGTATCTGATCCATCCCTCGGACAGCGTATCGCGTCTTCTGATGATCTACTTCTTCCTGGCAAACACCCTGCTCATGTACCTTTTCCGCTTTATCCTGAAGGCGTACATGTTCCGGGTCTACAAAAACGGCCGCTACGGGCACCTGCTCTTTCTGGTCAGCAGGTCCGGGGAAGCGGAGAAGATCGTGCCCCGTCTGCTGTCAAAGCTGGAAGCGGACTGGAACCGGACTCTGGCGGGCGTGATCCTGACGGACAGGGAAAGCGGCGGGGGCAGCATAGCGCAGATCCCCGTGGTTGCGGGCTCGGAGGACATGCTGGATTACATCGTACACAATGACGTGGACGAGGTCCTCTTTTCCTGGCGGGGCGTCGAGGAGGATGAGACTGCCCGGGAACTGATCAATGAGATCCAGATGATGGGCATCCAGGTGGACGTCAATATAGAAACCTTCAACCTGGTCCGGCACGGTACCAAGACCCTGGACAAGGTGGGCGATTATTCGGTCGTTGCCTTTTCCCGCAATGTGATCTCCACCCGGGGCGCCATCGCGAAGCGGACGATGGATATCATCGGAGGCCTGATCGGCATGGTGCTCTTCGGCATAACGGCCCTGTTCGCCGTTCCGGCGATCCGCCTGGAATCCCCGGGACCTGCCATATTCAGCCAGATCCGGGTGGGCAAGAACGGAAGGCGCTTCCGCCTTTACAAGTTCCGCTCCATGTACATGGACGCGGAGGAGAAGAAAAAAGAACTCCTTGAACAGAATGAAGTAAACGGACTGATGTTCAAGATCGGGGATGACCCCCGCATTACGAAGGTGGGGCGCTTCCTGCGCAGGACCAGCCTGGATGAGATGCCCCAGTTCTGGAACATCCTCAAGGGGGACATGAGCCTGGTCGGAACCAGGCCTCCGACAGTGGATGAATTTGAACAGTACGAGGCAAAGCACAAGGCAAGGCTGAGCATGACGCCCGGCCTTACGGGATACTGGCAGATCAGCGGGCGGAGCGATATCAAGGATTTTGACGAGGTTGTACGCCTGGACATGCAGTACATTGACCACTGGTCGATCGGACTGGATCTCAAGATCCTGATCAAGACCGTGATCGTTGTCCTGACGGGGAAGGGTTCCGAGTAAGCCGGTCGGCGCGGCAGCGGGGAGAGACAGTCCGGCGCGGCATTCAGAAAAACAGCCGGGAAGACAGCCGGGAGAGACAGCCCCAGAAAATACCGGCAGAAAAAGCGGAGAAAAAACACCGGCACAAAACGCCGGCGGGAGAGAAGAAGGAAGCGGTACAAAGGAGCGCAGGCAGTGTCGGAAACAAACAGGAAGATTGAAAAATATACAGAAATTGCATATTATATACTCCTTGTCTGGTTTCTGGCCTACCGGACCTTCTTCAACACGATGTTCCGCAAGGATTTCGGCATAAAGCGTTCTGAGCCCATAGAGACCGCCTGGCTTGTCCTGATGGCGGCTCTCATCCTCTTCAAGATTCTGAAGCTTCGCTGCTACAGCTATCTGGAGCTTGCGGCAGCCTGCGTCCTGATCCTGCTGGGAATCCTGGTCCGCCGGACCTCGGATACCTACTGGATTCTGATGTTCCCGCTCGTGACAGTCGGGGCGAAGAAGGTGCCCTTTGACCGGATTCTGAAGATCTTCCTGATCACCGTCGGCGGCATGCTGGCGGTCACTGCGGCCGCGGCCTGCGCGGGACTGATCACGAATCTTGTCTACCTGCAGCCGGAGCCGGACGGAAGTCTCCGCGTCAGATCCGCCTGCGGAACGACCTATCCGACCACATTTTCCGAGTTCGTCTTTTTCTTAAGCTGTGCATGGCTCTATCTGCGCCGGAGGAAGCTGAACCTGGCCGACCCTGCTCTCTGCGCGGGAATCGGCGTCTTTCTGAAAATGAAATGTGACGCGAAGACGGATGCACTCTGCATGCTGCTGCTGGCCGCGATTGCCGGCTGGCTCCTCATCCGGGGCAGGCTTCCCGGGAAGGCGACGGGATTTTTCCACCGCATCAGCGTGCTTCTGACCGGCACGATGCCGCTTCTGGCCGGAGGGATCATTCTCGCAGCCCGGTTCTATGATCCTGATAATCCTCTGATGTTCCGGATCAATACGATCCTGAACACCAGGCTGAGCCTTGGGAAAAAGGGCTTTCGCAAATACGGCGTATCTCTGCTCGGCACAGCGGTCAAATATAAAACAACAGGCGGGAAGCTGGAGGAGGTAAAGAATTATTTCAACCTGGACAGCTCCTACCTGATGATTCTCATCAATTTCGGAATCCTGATGTTTCTGGTCCTGCTGGCCCTCTTTGTGTGGTCCGCCTTCAGGGCCTGGGAAGAACAGGACGTGATGCTTCTTCTGCTGCTGACGCTGATCGCGGCAGAGTCATTTATGGAAAACCGCCTGATCCAGGCGCAGTATGACATCTTTCTTCTGATCTTTTTTGCATCGCTGAGACAGGAGGACGGGAGATGCTGCTGCATGCTTGAGCGGCCGCAGGCCGCGGCGCCCGGAGAGACGGAAGAAGAAAAGGGGGAAAGGGTGCAGGTATGAATGTTGCATTGATTATTGCCGGGGGCAGCGGGCACCGGATGGGGCAGGATATCCCGAAGCAGTTTATCAACGTCTACGACAAACCGGTGCTGATCTATACGCTGGAGGGTTTCCAGAAGCATCCGAAGATCGACGCCATCGAACTGGTCTGCATCGACGGCTGGCATGATGTCGCCAGGGCTTACGCGAAACAGTTCGGAATCGACAAACTGAAATGGGTGATCTCCGGAGGGGAGACCGGACAGGAATCCATCCGCAACGGCGTCTATAACCTGGAGGGAATCTGCGCCGACGATGATATCGTGGTGATTCATGACGGAATCCGGCCCCTGGTGGACCATACCGTGCTGACGGATGTCATAGAAAAATGCGAGCAGTACGGCAACGGTGTGACGTCCATGCCCTACAACGAGCAGATTTTCATCCGTGACGATGAGATTTCGACCGTCCGCTATATCCCCCGCGAGACCCTGCGCCGCGTGCAGACGCCGCAGGCCTACCGCTTCGGAAAGCTTGACTGGGCCTACCACAAGGCTTTCGAAGAAAAGATCGGGATATACGGCTCCTCCTACACCAACACGATGATGGTGGAGCTGGGAGAGCGCCTTTACTTTGCGGCGGGCTCCGACAAGAATATCAAGCTGACAACCAGGGATGACCTTGAGATGTTCAAGGCATATCTGAAGATGGATAAAGACAACTGGCTGAAATAAGCGTGACGATTCGCGGCATACGCTCAGGCCGGATGGCCGGCGGCAGGGCGCGGATCTCTCAGCCACAGGGAGACAGGACCAGTATGGAGAAGCTGCTGAGAAAAATATGGCATCTGGTGACCGGCCTGATGGAATGGTTCTTCCGCCTTCTGCATATCCGTCTCAGTGAAGGACAGTGGGAGGCGCTGAAGCAGTTCGTGAAGTTCGGAATGATCGGCGTGACCAACACAGCGGTCTCCTACTGCATCTACCTGGCGGTCCTTCTTTTTCTGCAGAGAAGGAACCTTTTTCCCGATACGGATTATCTGATCGGAAATGTCCTGTCCTTCCTCCTCAGCGTGCTGTGGTCTTTTTACTGGAACCGCCGCTTTGTGTTCCGGCCTGAGGAGGGCAGGACCCTGTCCTGGCCGCAGGCCCTTCTGAAAACCTACATTTCCTACGCCTTTACGGGCCTTGTCCTGAATAATATCCTGTCCCTGGTCCTGGTGGGCTTCTTCGGCGTATCCAAGCTGATCGCACCGGTTATGAACCTGCTGATCAGCGTGCCGGTGAATTTCCTCCTGAACAAGTTCTGGGCCTTCCGGACGAAGGAAAGCTGACGGGAGAGCCTTCCGGCCTTCCGGATGAAGGAATCCCTGCGGGGAAGCCTCTCCGGCTGTCAGGGAGGAATCCGCGCCAGCCTGCTGCGGACGCGGCCGGGAGAGGGGCACGGCCGTATATGAATGGAGAGAAACGATATGAGACTTCTGGAAAATGAATGCTATCTGCAGGATCTGCGCAGTGTATCCGGCATGGACCTGCCCTGGGAGAAGCTGCGGGGAAAGCGGTTTCTGATCTCGGGCGCCACCGGCATGATCGGATGTACCCTGATCCAGGTCCTGATGGACCGGAATGACCGCTTCGCGCTTGGCTGCAGCGTGACTGCCCTGGGCCGGAATATGGAAAAGGGTCATGAAAGGCTGGGGGAATACTGGGGGAGAGATGATTTTACCTTTGTCCGCTGCGATATCAATGATATGGAGAATCTGCGCGGGGCGGTCAGGGAAGCTGCGGCTGAGCCGGAGGGCGGGGCGCCTTGTGTCGATTATATTTTCCACGCCGCGAGCAACACCCATCCGCTTGCCTATGCCAGCGATCCCATCGGAACGGTCGTCACCAATATCATCGGCCTGAACAACCTCCTGGAGCTGGCCTCGGAACTGGGAGCGGAGCGCTTCCTCTTTGCCTCCTCCAATGAGATCTACGGCGAGAACCGCGGCGATATCGAGCGCTTTGATGAGAAATACTGCGGCTATATTGACTGTAATACGATGCGGGCCGGATATACGGAGAGCAAGCGGGCCGGCGAGGCCCTCTGCCAGGCCTATATCCGCCAGAAGGGGCTTGACGTGGTGATCCCGCGTTTTACCAGGTCCTTCGGGCCGACCCTTCTGAAGACGGACACCAAGGCCCTCTCGCAGTTTATCTGGAAAGGGGCTGCCGGGGAGGACATCGTGCTCAAGAGCGCCGGAACCCAGTATTTTTCCTACACTTATGTGATGGACGCGGTATCGGGACTTCTGACCTGCCTGACAAAAGGTGTGTGCGGGGAAGCTTACAATATCGCCGATGAGAGCTGTGATATCCGCCTGAAGGACCTGGCCCGGATCATAGCGGACTACACCGGACGGCAGGTCGTGTTTGAGATTCCGGACGAGGTGGAGACCGCGGGCTACTCGAAGGCAACCAAGGCCCTCCTGGACAGCAGCAGGCTCAAAGCCCTGGGATGGAAGGCGCAGTTCCCGATCCGGACGGCGCTGGAGCATACCATAGATATCCTGCGGGAGATATCTTCCGGCAGCTGATCCGGGATAATCCATGCGGCCTGTCAGGAACAGGCAGCGAAAGAGAGCGAAGGAACGAAAGAAATCCGGAGGAAAGAATGGGAAGAAACACCGCAGCGTTTCAGATCAGGCAGCTACTCAAGCAGGCAGTGCAGAATTTTGTACTGCCTGTCTGCTATGAACTGAACAGATGGCGGAAGATCCGGCCGGAGCTGATCGTATTTGCGGACGCCCACCACGACAGCCGGCCGGCGGCCATGGAGCTGCTTGTCTGCGCCGCGCGGAAGGAAGGATCCTTTGATGTCGCCGAGAATTACAGGGATTATGTAAGATGCGGCGAACTGAAGGCACTTCTGCATTCCATGGCATTTATGAAGCTTTATGCGCAGGCGGGGACTGTTGTCATCTGCGACAATTTCCTGCCGGCCGCGTCCTGTCGGAAAAAGGCGGGGACGAAGGTTGTGCAGCTCTGGCATGCCTGCGGCTGCTACAAAAAATTCGGCTATGACGCGCAGGATGATATCCCGGAGGGGTACCACGGAAATGTATTCCGCAATACGGACCTTGTCACGGTCAGCGGGAAAGCGGCGGTAAAGCCCTTCTGCTCGGCCATGCGCCTTACGGAAAAGCAGGTGAAGGCCGCCGGAGTAAGCCGGACGGACCTGTATTTTGATAAAAACTGGCGTGAGCGCTGCCGGGAAGCTTTTTTCCGGAACTATCCGCAGGCGGAGGGTAAAAAGATCGTGCTCTGGGCGCCGACCTTCCGCGGGAACGCCCATGCGCCTTCCCTTGAGATGACGGATCCGGAGCTGCTTCAGAAAGAACTGGGAGAGGATTATTTTGTCATAACCCGTCTGCACCCTCATCTGCTCCGGCAGCTGGAGATGGAAAAAGGCGGGACAGGCCTGTTATCCGGAAATGACAGATACAGCTGCCCGATTCCCACCGAGGAACTGTATCCGGTGACGGACCTGCTGATCGCCGACTACTCCTCATTAATCTATGAATACCTTCTTTTCGGGAAAGGGCTGGTGCTCTATGTGCCGGACCTTGAAGAATATGAAAAGCACAGGGGCTTCTACATGGACATCCGGGAAATCCCGGGAGAGATCGTGACAGAGAAGGAAGCGCTGGCGGGCGCGGTCCGCGCGGCAGCTGAAAGCAGCCCGGCCCCGGCAGAAAACGGTTTTGCACCGGCGGGCGGCAGTTTTGCTGCGGAGTATGCCGATTTTCTTAAGCCTTACATGGGCGCCTGCGACGGGCATGCCACAGAGCGGATCCTGCGCTGGATTCTGCGCTCCAAAGGGTTTTCTGCAGCCTTCAAAGGGCCTTCTGCGGCCTCCGGAAGGTCTTCTGCGGCGGCCGGAGGCGGAAGGGATGCGGCCGGCGGGATCTGAAACCGGGCGGTAAAGGTTGCATAAAATGGCCTGCTGGGATAAGATAGCAGAAGTTTTTAGAGGTTCGACTGAAACAGGAGCGGTCTTCACGGCCGCTGCGGGGAAGCAATATGGCGAAAGTAAAATTCAGGGAATATCTCCGGAAAAAGAAGAATTCCGGGCCGGTTTATGAGTCCGGGGAAGGGCTTGTGAAGCGGGCAAAGAAGCGGATGGAGGCTGACGAGCTCATCGTGCAGCCTGCCTACCGCATCGAAAACTACGAAAAAGCCGCGGATCTGCTGGAGCAGGCCGGGGACTATCCCGGAGCGCAGGAGCTGCGCCGGGAATGCCTGGACAAAGCCGAACTGGCAAAAGCGGAAAAGACGGAGTCCGACTACCGCAGGGCGGTCCTTCATCTGGAGGAGGCCGATTCGGAGGAGGATCTTGCCAAGGTCTCCAGGGAGTTCAAAAAGCTGAAAGGCTATAAGGACTCCGGGGAGCTGAAGAAGAAGGCGGACGATGAGGCCGGCAGGCTCAGGAAGAGATTCCGGCTGAAGCAGGCCGTGGTGATCGTGATTATCATCCTTCTTGCATTCTGCGCCGCAGCCGGCGCGAAAGCCGGACTTTTCAGCTATCTTGCAGCCAGGCTGGAAGGCCGGGGCGGTATCTATGAGTCCGCCTACAGCAGGTTTGTCAAACTGGGTGATTTTCTGGACAGTGAAGAACAGGCCGCCCGCTATAAAGACCTGATGCGCCGGCAGAAGGAAAGAAATGAGAGCAAGAGTGTAAAGAAAGGCCATAAGGGCGACACGGTCAGATTCGGGGATTACAGCTGGACTGTGCTGGAGCGCAGCGGTTCCGCCCGGCTGCTTCTCTGCCAGACCCCGAAGGAGGACATTTTCCTTTCCCATATCAGCTATGACGGAGACATGAAGGTCATATCCGAGACGGAGGAGGAAGAAAACGCGCAGACTGAGCAGGAGGACAGCATCCGCGGCCTTTACGATGAGGTATTCAGCGGACCCGGACAGGATACAGTCTGGGCGGAATCCTCTCTGAGATCTTATCTGAACACGGAAGTGCTCGGCAAGGCCTTCAGTGAATTCGAGCGCGGCGCCATGCTGCCCATGGATACGGTCCCGGGAAGCAACGGGATCTACGGTACGGACGGAGGGGCAGAGACAACGGACCTGATCCGCCTTCTGTCCCTGGAGGAAGCGGAGAATTACCAGAAGATCTTCGAAAAACCGAATCAGGACACCTGGCTGTGCACACCCGGCCATGACGGGACAAGCGCGGCATACATGACCAAATCGGGCGTCCTGGTGCCTTACGGAAATGACGTCAGAAGCGAAAGCCTGTCTGTCTGCCCGGTGATTCTGGTGGATGCGGACAGGCTGACCGCGGAATAAGCGGAAGACTGTGAACGGCGCAGTGCGCTCAAAGCAGCATGCTGCGCGGCCTGCAGAGCAGACCTTTTGCTGCGCGGCACTGCACTTCGCCGGGAGCAGCCGGCAGATCTGCACATGAGGAGAGTTTTTTATGAGCAGTACCATGAAGTACCGCATAAAAGTGTTTAAACAGTACAAGGACCTGATCCTGGAGCTGGTAAAGAGGGATATCAAGCTGAAGTACAGGCGCAGTTTTCTGGGCTATGTATGGAGCGTTCTGAATCCGCTGCTGATCATGATCGTCATGACGATCGTGTTCTCCGCCATGTTCAATAAGACGATCGAGAACTATCCGATCTACCTGTTCACGGGGCGCATGCTTTTCGAGTGCATGCGCAACGGCACCGGGGGAGGCCTCAAATCGGTGACGGGCAACGCGGCTCTGCTGAAGAAGACCTATATACCCAAGTATGTCTTCACCCTGGCCAAGGTAACCAGCCAGATGATTGAGACGGTATTTTCTCTCGGAGCCTTCTTTATCGTCATGTTTGCCACGAGAACGCCCTTCCACTGGCAGCTGATCTTCCTGCCCAGAATTCTGATCCAGCTCTACATCTTTACCCTGGGGCTGTCTTTCCTGCTGGCGGAAATGAACGTTTTCTTCCATGATATTGAGTATATCTACCACGCCTTTGTGACGGCCTGGCAGTACCTGACCCCGCTGTTTTATCCGATTGAGCGCCTTCCGAATGTGCTGCAGGTCTGCATCAAGGCCTTCAATCCCATGTACTGCTATATCTGGCAGTTCCGCGATATCGCGCTCTACGGGCAGACCCCGGGTCCCAGGATCGTAATTATGGGCTGGGTCTGGGCCTTTGCCATGCTGGCGATCGGCCTCTGGAGATTCCAGAAACAGAAGGACCGCTTCATCCTTTATATCTGACAGACAGGTGAAGGGATCAGGCGCAGCAGCGCAGAAAGCAGCAGAAGAGGAGGCGGCTGCCCCGTGCGGGATGAGAGCTTCCGGGAGATCAATATGGCGAAAAATATAATTGATGTGGATCACGTGTCGATCCGGTTCAACCTTGCCAGCCAGAAGGTGACGGACCTGAAGGAATATACGATCAAGATGATCAAGCATGAACTCATGTTCCAGGAGTTCATGGCGCTCAGGGATGTGGACCTGCATGTGAAAAAAGGCGAGTCCTGGGGGCTGATCGGGGTAAACGGCTCCGGCAAATCCACCCTTCTCAAGGCGATCACGGGGATTCTGAAGCCTTACAAGGGAACCGTGAAGGTCCGCGGTGAGATCGCACCCATGATTGAGCTGGGCGCCGGCTTTGACCCTGAGATGACGGCCCGCGAGAATATTTTCCTGAACGGCGCGGTACTTGGGCATTCCAGGGAATATATGGAAGAACATTTCGACGAGATCGTCGATTTCGCGGAGATCGGGAAGTTTCTGGATTCCCCGGTCAAGAATTTCTCCTCCGGCATGAAGGCCCGCCTGGGCTTCGCGGTGGCCACCATGGTGGATCCGGAGATCCTGATCGTGGACGAGGTGCTGTCCGTAGGCGACCAGGCCTTCAAACGACGCTGCAAGGACCGTATGCAGGAAATGCTGACCGGCGGAACGACCCTTCTGTACGTCTCTCACAACATCGAATCTGTGAAGCGCCTCTGCGACCACGCCCTCTGGCTGGACCACGGCGAGGTCCTGATGAGCGGGGATACGGAGAGAGTCTGCGAGTCCTACCTGGCACGGCAGGAGAAGGTCTATTCCTTTGCACGCAAGGCGAAGGAGGACCGCAAGGCCTTGAAGGCGGGGCGGAAATACGATTATCTGGTCGTCGGGGCGGGTCTCTTCGGGGCCGTATTTGCCCATGAGG
>ODAI013663445.1_pt1 | contig 11519 bp, 6 predicted proteins | sample 1539321 | NCBI WGS metagenome assembly ODAI01 (sample SAMN02144231, study PRJEB22623) | gut metagenome | biome: sheep rumen | host: Ovis aries | place: New Zealand
AGTAAAAATAAAAATACAAAGAGAGTGTTTATGAAAAAACGACTAACGATGTTTATGACCTGTTTGTTGCTGAGCATGGGCGTTGCGCTGGCTCAGAACAAGATAACAGGTACCGTCTTTGAGGATACCGGCGAGCCTTGTATTGGTGCAACGGTAATGGTTCAGGGCACCAAGCAAGGCACCAAGACCGACATGGACGGAAATTTCTGGATTGATGTGCCCGCCGGCAAGAAACTGGTGATCAGCTACGTCGGTATGGCTACGCAAACAGTTAAGCCTAAGAATGGCATGAAGATTACGTTGGCTCCCGATGCTTCGCAGCAGCTTGACGAGGTGGTAGCCGTAGGTATGATGAAGCAAGACAAACGTCTGTTTACCGGTTCGTCAACTAAGGTGGATGCCGAGAAAGCAAAACTGGACGGTATTGCCGACATTAGTCGCTCATTGGAAGGCCGTGCAGCCGGTGTGTCTGTGCAGAACGTGTCTGGTACTTTCGGTACTGCTCCTAAGATTCGTGTCCGTGGTGCTACGTCTATTTATGGTAGCTCCAAGCCTCTGTGGGTTGTTGACGGTGTGATTATGGAAGACGTTACAGAGGTGGATGCCGACCAGTTGTCATCTGGTGATGCTGCTACGTTGATTTCGAGTGCTATTGCTGGTTTGAACGCTGATGACATCGAATCGTTTACCATTCTTAAGGACGGTTCTGCTACCTCTATATATGGTGCCCGTGCCATGGCTGGTGTGATAGTCATCACCACCAAGCGTGGTAAGGTTGGTAGCTCAAAAATCAGTTACACTGGTGAGTTTACCATGCGTCTGAAGCCTTCTTACTCCACTTTCAATATCATGAACTCTCAGGAGCAGATGTCTGTTTTCCGTGAGATGCAGAACAATGGTTTTATGTCGCTTCAAAGCAGTTATCGCGCAAGTTCTAGTGGTGTGTTCGGAAAGATGTATCATCTGATGAATGAAATAGACCCCACAACTGGCGATTTCAGGCTTGCTAATACCAAAGAAGCCATGTATGACTATTTACGCCAGGCCGAGTATCGCAATACTGACTGGTTTGATGAACTGTTCCGTAACAGCATTCAGCATAACCACTCTATATCACTGAGTTCTGGTACAGAGAAAGCACAGTATTATGCGTCATTCAGTATCATGCAGGATCCTGGGTGGACAGAGCGTAGTAAAGTGGAACGTTATACTGCGAATATCAATGCAAACTACAATCTGAACAAGAAAGTATCTTTGAACCTTATTGGTAACACCAGTTATCGTAAGCAGGAGGCTCCTGGCACAACTAATCAGAGCGTTGACGTGGTGTCTGGTGAAGTGAAGCGTGACTTTGACATCAACCCATATTCGTACGCAATTAATAGCTCACGTACTCTTGATGCGAACGAGTTCTATGTTCGCAACTATGCACCATTCAACATCCATCATGAGTTGACAAACAACTATTTACAGTTGAATGTTGTTGACTTGAAATTTCAAGCAGAGTTGAAATATAAACCCTTTCGTACCCTCGAGTTAAGTGCTCTTGGTGCCTACAAATTTTCTACTACCACACAGGAGCATATCATAACTGACAAATCTAATCAGGCTATGGCTTATCGCATGATGGACGATGCCACTATGCGTAATAGCAATCCTTGGTTGTACACCGATCCTGATGTCGTTAATTCGCTGCCAGAAAGCGTCCTGAAAAAGGGAGGTTTCCAAAAAGAGACCGTTTACAAGATGAATTCATGGGATTTCCGTGCTACAGCTAGCTATAATGATGTATTCAATGACCAACATATTGTCAATGTATATGGTGGTGTTGAAATTAATAGCATTGAGCGTCAGGCTTCAACAAACCTGAAAGTTGGTGTACTTTATGATATGGGACAGCTGGGTAGTTACGACTACAAATACTTCAAGCAGGCCATTGAGGAGAACAATATGTACTATTCGCTGAACAATGGCTATAGCCGTGAGGCCTCTTTCTTCGGCACTGCGACTTATTCATGGAAGCACCGCTACACGATTAATGGCACTATCCGTTACGAGGGAAGTAACCGCCTCGGTAAGGCTACTTCAGCACGCTGGCTGCCAACATGGAACGTGTCAGGTGCATGGAATGCTCACGAGGAGCCATGGTTTGAAAAGACTTTCAAAAATACGTTGACCCATGCTACACTAAAGGCCAGTTACTCGCTGACAGGTGACAAACCTGCTGTCACAAACTCAATGGTTATTATCCGTGCCTTCAATCCATGGCGTGCCTATTCTTCTGACAAAGAATCCGGCTTGGAGATTTCCGATTTTGCAAACCCCGATCTTACCTACGAGAAGAAGCATGAGTTCAACTTAGGAATTGACCTCGGTTTCTTGAGAAACCGTATCAACTTCCAGTTCGATGTCTATTGGCGTAACAACTACGATCTGATTGGCCCGAAGCGTACAACTGGTGTGGGTGGACAGATTGTGAAATATGCAAACGTTGCATCTATGAAGTCTAATGGTCAGGAGTTCTCGTTATCAACGCGTAATATTGTCACTAAAGACTTTGAATGGTCAACCGACCTTATTTACTCGCATACACATTGTGAAGTTACCGATTTCGACTCGCGTAATCGCATCATTGATCTTATAACAGGTAACGGTTTCACGGAGAAGGGCTATCCCTATCGTTCTCTCTTCTCAATGGACTTCCAGGGGTTGAACAGCAACGGTCTACCTACTTTCATTAACGAGAAGGGTGAGAAAACCGTAAGTGACATTGACTTCCAGAACTATGATACAAGCCATTTGATATATGAAGGCCCGACAGATCCTACTGTAACAGGCTCACTGGGAAATACTTTCCGCTACAAGAACTGGCGCCTAAATGTGTTTATCACTTATTCTTATGGAAACGTGGTACGTCTTGATCCTACTTTTGCCATGTCTTATAGCGACCTTAGAGCTATGCCACGTGAATTTGCTAACCGCTGGGTAGTACCTGGTGATGAAGCTTTCACCACGATTCCTGCTATGGCAGACCTCCGTCAGATACAGAACGATAGTCATTTGAGTTATGCTTACAATGCTTACAACTATTCTACGGAACGTGTGGCTAAGGGTGACTTTATCCGCATGAAAGAAATATCATTGTCATACGAATTTCCGGTGAAATGGATTAGTCACCTTGGATTAACCAATCTCAGTATGAAACTGCAAGCCACTAATCCTTTCTTGATTTATGCTGATAAGAAGTTGAACGGACAGGATCCGGAATTCTTTAACTCTGGTGGTGTTGCTGTTCCTATGGCTAAACAGTTCACGTTTACACTCCGCATGGGAATTTAATGTTAACGACATTTGAATAATTAAAAAAATGACTGTTACAATGAAAAATAGTTTTTTTAAAATACCTTTTGCTGGTGTTGCGATGCTCTCTGTGCTATTGCTGACTGCTTGCAACGATTACCTTGACAAGTTGCCAGATGACCGAGCAGAGTTGAATACCAGTACCAAAATCATACAGTTGCTCACATCAGCATACCCCAGTAAAACTAATACGCTGATTAATGAAATGATGTCAGACAACGTGGATGATAATGGGCGTCAGTATTCCTCTCCTGTCCTCTGCGAACAGCTCTATCGTCTACAGGATCCGACAGAGGAGGGTACTGATACTCCCTATGACATTTGGAATGGTTACTACGAGTCTGTTGCTACCTGTAACCAAGCATTGGAAGCCATAGATGAGTTGGGCGCTAACGGTAGTTTGTTGGGCGCTAAGGCCGAGGCTCAGTTGATTCGTGCCTATAGCATGTTCCAATTGGCTACAACTTTCTGTATGCCTTGGGATGAAACTAAGGCTGACGAGTATCAAGGATTACCCTATCCGCTGAAACCTGAGCAGAATATTAATACACAGTATGAGCGTGGCACACTGCGTCAGCTTTATGCTGCTATCGATAAGGATATAGAAGAGGCTTTGCCCCATATTGTTGAGGCCTCAGCCAACTACACGGTACCCAAATATCATTTCAACAACAAGGCTGCATACGCATTTGCTGCTCGTTTTAATTTGTATTATGGCAAATGGGATAAAGCAGTAAAGTATGCTTCAGAGACATTGGGCAATGCCCCTACTGCTGTCATGCGTAAATACGACCCTTATCGCGATTTAGGTCGTAAAGACTTTGCCAATCGCTGGATACGTTCAGATGAGGACGCTAATCTTCTGATCATTAACTCATATACGCGCAGTTGTCGTTATCTTGTTTCAAGTGGTACAAATGCTCGTTTCAACCACAATCAGTCAATGGCTAGTTACGAGACTTATTGGGTAGATGGTCCGTGGGGAAGCGGTTCAAGCAATAACTCTATTATTTATGCCAATAAATTGTATGGCACCAACCAGTGCGTATCTTATCCTACTTACGATGAGCAGTTTGAATACATTGATAAACTGGCAGGAATAGGATACCCACATGCTGTAGATGCAGTTTTCACGGGCGATATTCTTATTTTGGAGCGTGCAGAAGCTTATGCCCTACAAGGTAAGTTCACTGAAGCTGTGGCAGACATTAACACATGGTTGAGCACTCACTGTAAAGATAAGGTTGAAGAAGGAAAGATTGTAGGACCTGCACCTTCTCCTCAGACTTTAGCTGATATCAACACGTTCATCACCGGTATGGATTACGCTAAGCGTACTCCCGCCACTTCCCGTGAACGCAGTATGCGTAAGCGCATGCACCCTCAGGGATTTACAGTTGACACAGGTTCTATGGAGAACCTTCTACAACTCATCCTGCACTTGAAACGTATCGAGAGTCTGCCACATGGTCTGCGTTTTATGGATTTGAAACGTTACGGTATCGAATTTTCTCATGCCGTTCGTGGCGAAGATGCCGTTGTATATATACGTGGCGACTTGCGAGGTGCTGTCCAACTTCCACAAACCGTTATCCAAGCTGGTTTGCCTGGTAACCCACGTATGACTGCACAGGAAATCAAGCAGATTATCGATGAGACCGAGGACGAATACAAGGATGACGAGGATGAATAATAATTCACTATAAACATAAAAGGAGACTAAGAATATGAAGATAAAAAATATAGCCTGCTTATTGTTGTTGTCAGCAGTGTTCAGTCTTTGCGCCTGTTCTGATGACGAGCCCACGTCAACCAGCGTCTTCGATGGTGAATCGAAAATTGTGAAGAACGCATTCGATAACTGGTTGGAGACAAACTATCGCAAGCCCTATAACATTGATTTCAAGTATCGTTACTTTGATAACGAGTCGGATTTGAGTTACAACGTAATTCCTGCTGACTATGATTGTGCTGTGGCTCTTGCCATTCTTGTCAAGCATGTATGGATTGAATCGTATGTCGAGGGTGTAGGCCTTGATTTTATGAAAACCTATGTACCTCGTGTCATCCAGTTAACTGGTTCATATAAATGGAATCAGAACGGTTCGCAGGTACTAGGAACCGCTGAGGGTGGTCTGAAGGTTATGCTCTATGGTGTTAACGAATTAGATATTGACAACCCACGTATCAATACCACCAACCCCTACGAGAGTAAACAGGTTAAGCCTATCGACATGAACTACTGGTTTTTCCACACGATGCATCACGAATTCTGCCATATCTTGACACAGAAGAAAGATTATGACCCAACATTCCAAAGCATCAGTGCTGCCAATTACCACGCTACAGACTGGGTTAATCTGGAAGATAAAGCTGTTGCGAAAGAAGGCTTCGTCACAAGTTATGCAGCCAGTGAATACAATGAAGACTTTGCTGAGATTTATGCTACCTACGTCACCAATTCATCCGAGGGCTGGCAGAAAATTATTACTGCTGCAGGAGATAATGGTGCCAAGATTATCAACCAGAAATTGGATCTGATGAAGAAGTACTTCAAGGATAACTGGAGTATCGATCTTGACAACATTCGTGACATCGTGGTGCGTCGTTCTTCTGAATCTACCAATCTTGATTTACGTACTCTTAATTAAAAAGATGCTACTATGAAAAAGAGATATCATATATTATACACATTGCTAGCCCTGCTGGTGCTAAGTGCTTGTTCTATGAAAGAAGATGCCGTCTTTGACGAATCTGCATCGCAGCGAATTGGTAAAGAACTTCAATCGGTGTCTAATGTGCTTCTTTCTGCCGAGAATGGATGGCTCATGGAATACTATGGTAATACAAGTCTTGGTGGCTATAACGTCATGGTGAAATTTGAAGGGGAGCAAGCAACTGTTGCCTCTGAAAAATTTGGTTCTAACCATAATGCCGGCATTGATGCACAGACCGGTAAGTGTATTACCAAAACCAGTCATTATAAGTTGGAGCAGAGTATGGGTACCATTCTGTCATTTGACGAGTATAATGAAATCATTCATTATTTTGCTATGCCAAAGAACCCAGACTATACTTCTGACGTACCAAACGGACTGGATGGCGATTTTGAATTCCGTGTGCTGCAGGCCGATAAAAACGCTGTCATTATGCAGGGTAAGAAGCACGAAGCAAGAATTGTCATGACTCCCATCCCCGCAGATAAGACGTGGGAGAGTTATATTGAGGAGGCTGAAAATACAGAAACCTACATGGCATCGCGTCTCTATACGCTTGCAGGCGAGGACTTACCAGAAGGCAAGGTGATAACGGCAAGAAGCAACGGAGGTTACCGTAGCCTGGTATTTGAATATCAGGATAAGTTTGGTATGAAGCAGTCAGTGGTAGCTCCCTATTTGGTTAATGATGATGGCTTCCAGTTCTACAGAACTGTCAACGTTGACGGATTGGAACTTAACGGACTTATCAAAGGAGAAACCGACGATTACTTTGTCTTCCGCAACAACCCACGTCTGCGACTTGAAACGGCAATGCCTACGTTGGCAGAGAGTTTTGTAGGCGCTAATTGGTACATGGGATATGAGAGCCTGGGCGAATTTGCCAAACCTAAATGGGACGATATGCTAGCGGTGTTGAAGACTGCTGGTAAAAACAAAGATGAAATTAAAATTTATACCGCTACGATAGGTTTGACACCTGAAGGAAGGATTGCCGCTAGCATGAGGGCAGGCAGTGATCAGCCCTATTGGGGATTCAACATTGAGACATTGAACACAGAGGGCACACGCATTAAAATCACCCAACTGAGTACGGTCCGTAACACTGATGGACGAACCTATTATCAGAAGTACAAGTGGAATGGTGTGTTAGCTACCATGTTCGGTCATACCTTTGATTTGTCGTGCGACTATCAGCGTCGCCCCATGTGGATTAAGCTTACAGATATTAATGAACCTACAAATGTCATTACTGTATATTCTAATCCCAGATATTTTATGGATGATCCTAATTATTATAACGATCTGGATTAACAATAAATACACTCTGACCTGAGTTCTTCACTCAGGTCAGAGAATAAACACAAAATCATATTATCAATCCTTTTAAAACTAACAATTATGAAGAAGAGTTTACTTATCGCAATTGCTGCTCTTTTCGCAGCAATGAATGTTTGCGCTCAGGCAAACCGTGTGCCCATGGCCAACAAGTTGGAGGCTCCCGTGGCTACTAAGTTGGATGTTAGCATGGCTCCCGCAGCACTTTCCATGCATGTCAACAACGACGCATCAGCTAGACGAGTTTCTAGTGTTGCTGGCGAGTACATTATGAACTCTAACAACTATAGCGGAGACTTCACAAGTAGCAGCACCTTCACCATTGAGGAAGCTACTGGTACCACCAAAGTAGTAGATGTTGAATCAGAAACAAGTGAAGAAACCGTCGATTTCGCTTATAATGTGGTGCTGAAAGACTTCGCCTTTGCAGGAAGTGTTATTTATGGCTCTTACAACCAAGAGGATGGGGTTATCTCGTTACCTGTTCAAACAATGGCTAAAAAAGATACCTATGGACGTATCGTCTTCTCTGGTGTAACCGCAATTGATGGTGCGCCAAAAGGCTATGGTTATGAAGTTTTTCTGCTGGTTGGAGACGATGGCTCCTTGAGCCTCTATGGTGCCGAAGATGAGTTGAAAGAGGCAGGCGCCGCCGAAGGCACGTACATTTCTGGATACTACAACTTTCTGCCTGACTACGAGAAAGGTGGAGCCTGGAATTACGGTTTCGATATTGAGTTCTATGTTCCTAACGCCACGATGTACTTCTCAACTTCAGGTAAGAGCTTAGGCTCACCAGATGGTAAATGGACAAATATCTCCAAGAGAGTTAGCATTGAAGACTATGGTTTTGAGGTTGTTGTCAACAACTTCCTCGGTCTTGCTCCCGTTAGCATACAGCTTGATGGCACAAGCTGTATGATTCCTCTCCCCCAGCAGCTTGATGACTATGACTATTCCGATGATAATTTTGCTTTTGGATATATGAACCTTGTTGGTTGCGCACTTGACGGAAAAAGTGTTAAACGCGACTATACCAAGACTGCTTTTAATGGTTTTGCTTCCAATGAGGGAATGGAGTTCTTTAAGACTGAATATCAAGAGGCTACCTACTATCAGGATGGTGACCAGCTTCCTGAAGGCAAGCAGGTTGGTGACGTGAAGACTGAGGCTGGATACTATTACGTAGATGATGATCCTGAGTATTGCCGCTACTTTGCAGTTGCAACCAAGAATCAAGAGGGCGTGGGCGCATATTCAATGGGATTTTGCTGTAACCTTTCCTTCGTGTACGACAATCCTATATTAGGCATTGAGGCTATCAAGAGCAACAAGGCTGCTGCCAACGCTTCTTCTGCTATGTACAACATGGCTGGCCAGCGTGTTGACGCAAGCTTCAAGGGCCTCGTCATCAAGGACGGCAAAAAGGTCGTGCTGAAGTAAACATAAGTTGGCTATCTCTATAAAACGGGAAGACTCGCAAGAGCCTTCCCGTTTGCGTAGTGATAGATGTGTGATAGCGATGATAGGGGGAGCGACTTGCTCCAATGGGTGGAGCAAGTTACTCCAACCGTTGGAGCAAGTTACTCCAACCGTTGGAGCAAAACGCTCCAGGGGTCTGGAGCAAATTTTTCAATAAACGTTTTGGAGAAACGCAGAAAGTTTGTACCTTTGCAGGCAGATTAAGTGCAATTGTTAATAACATAGAATAGCAAGAATGAGTAAGAGATTAGTATTGATCATGTCACTGTTGCTGAATGTGGCAGTGATGTGGGGACGACCCGCATACTCGAAACCCGTTGATATTCTGCAGCCCGACGGTACCACGGTGACGTTGGTGATGCATGGTGACGAGTTCCAAAGTTTTACAACGACTGTTGACGGCTATACAGTCATCAAGGGCAGTGACGGCTTCTACCGTTATGCCGTGAAAAAGGGCAACGTGATGGAGGCTTCAGCTCTCGTGGCTCGGAATGCCGAGGCTCGTCAGGAGGCTGAGAAGGCGTTTCTGAACAGTATCCAGAAGATGGAACGTCCTGAGATGTCGGAGGCTGGCAAGCAGTGGAAGGAGCAGGTCAGCAAGATGTATCGTTCGACGTATGAAAGTCTGGAACACGGCCAGCGTCGTGCCATCACACCGGGTGCTATCTCTGAACGTATCAACTATTCGCAGTTCAAGGGTCTGGTGGTACTGGTGAACTGGAGCGACAAGGCTTTTAAGATGGCGTCTCCGCAAAGCTTCTATCAGAAACTGACCAGTGAGAAGAATTACAAAGACGACTCGAAGTCGGTGTATCCCTATGAGGTCAAGGGTAGTGTCCGCGACTATTTCTATGATAATTCCTTGGGCATCTTCGACCCGACGTTCGACGTGGTAGGCCCTGTCACCATTAGTCTTTCCTGCGAATATCCCTGGCCGAAGGATGCACAAGGTAATGTTAGAGCAGGTTGGGATACCAGAATATCAAATATCTTGAAGGCCGTGCTGGCTGAGGCCGACAAAACGGTGGATTTCAATAACTATGACCTGAACAACGATGGCGTCATTGATATGGTTTATGTCATCTTTGCCGGCTATGGCAGTTATGTGCAAGGTAACAACATGAAGTTTATGTGGCCCCATGCCAATGACTATTCTGAATATGTGAACGCTTATACGAGAGCCCGTGACTATTTCAATTTCCCGTCATACGATGGCAAGAAGTTCGGACGCTATGCCTGTAGCGTAGAGATACAGGACTATGAAGTGTTGGCCAGTCAGCATGCCTATCCAGACGGCATTGGCACCATGTGCCATGAGTTCAGCCACGTATTGGGTCTTGCCGACCACTATCAGACGCAAAATAGCGAAACTCCTGCACAAACTCCTGGCGAATACGATTTGATGGATAATGGCGGAGATTCTAATCAGGGTCTGTCACCTGTGGGCTATAGCGCCTTTGAGCGCTATGTGTTAGGCTTTGCCGACAACACCGTTACCACGCTGGAGGTGGCTGGAAACTATTCGCTGGAGCCGTTCAACACGTCTAACAAGGCGTTTATTGTCAAGACAAAAAAGGATGGTGAGGTATTCTATGTGGAGAACCGCCAGAAGCAGGGCTGGGACGAGTCATTACCCAAGCATGGCCTCTTGGTATGGCGCGTGGATACCTCTGATCCCAAGAAGTTCATTTCTAATACCGTTAATGTGAGTGCGGGCAAGGAATGCCTGCAATTGGTAGACAACGCTCCCTTTACGGGCATTGACCTGACACCTGCTACCAATGCGGTGTGGGAAGCAAAGGGTGCTGCTATAGATCTCTATGATATCACGACTAATGAGGGTGTTATCAGCTTCGAGGCCGGCAAGGATCTCTATCCTGTTACCGTTGAGGATTTCGAGACAACCCCATTGGCCGAGAGTGGCGCAACAGGACTGACCGGAAGGTTCTGCACTTGGGATTTGAACAATGCTGCTGTCATACAGGCAACAGAGGACATTGGCAACGGACAGCACGTCGTCCGCCTGAACAAGGGGGGAACGCTGAGTTCGTCGGCTATGGAAAAGTCTCTCCGTGATGTTTCGTTTACCATTAAGAATTCATCTGTGTCAAGTCTTCGCGTCTATTTCCATACCAGCACTGATGGTACAACGTGGACGGCACAGCCTACTGCAACATCTTATTATACGGTCTCGAAGTCGCAGTCCAAGGCTTTGACTTTCCATGATATTCCCAAGGGTACACGCTTCCGGATTGCTGTTACAACCAATAGTTCAAAGGAGACAGCCACTTGCTATGTTGACGACATCGCTGTGACATTCAAGAAGGAAGCCTCGGGCATTGAGTCTGTCAAGGGTATCCAGACGACGAACGTCCATGCTCCGATGTACAACATGGCCGGCCAGCGTGTTGCCGACGGCTACAAGGGCTTGGTTATCATGAACGGCAAGAAAGTCGTTATGAAGTAGTCTTCAGTTGGATGGCGAGCATGGTGAGGTCATCACTACGTTCGGCATCACCAACGAATTGACGAACTGCATCAGTCATTGCGTTGATGAGACGCTCTGGCTGATGTTGTTTTTGTAACAGCAACGATTCGGCCAATGCCTTGATGCGCTCCATA
>ODAI012915096.1_pt1 | contig 11518 bp, 9 predicted proteins | sample 1539321 | NCBI WGS metagenome assembly ODAI01 (sample SAMN02144231, study PRJEB22623) | gut metagenome | biome: sheep rumen | host: Ovis aries | place: New Zealand
GACATCCCGATGGCGAAACTCATAGTCAACCAACAGATTTTCAACCAGAACGGAGAACTTTGCTGCGAAGGTACCGTCACCCTTGGATTCCTTAACGCCGCCACGGGGCGTCCCATGCGCTGTCCCGAGAAGTTCCTCTCTCTTATCGAGAAAGCGAACGTTTAAGGCATGGTAAGCATCAACAACGTCACAGTATCGTTCGGCGGGACCCCTTTGCTGGACGGCATCTCGTTCCATATCACCGATGGCGAAAAGATAGGACTTGTCGGCAAGAACGGGGCGGGAAAGAGCACGATCATGAAGCTGATCGTCGGTCTTGAAAAACCGGACAGCGGCAGGATCGAAATGCCCAGGGAGCAGACAATCGGCTATCTGCCCCAGATAATGGAACACCACAAAGGCAAATCCGTCCTGGATGAAGTCAGGGATTCCTGTCCCCAGGCAGGACCGGGAGAAGCTGAAAAGATTCTCGTAGGTCTCGGATTCCTTCAGGAAGAGCTCTCCAGACCGACGGAAACTTTCTCACAGGGCTGGAACATGAGGATAGAACTTGCCAGGATCCTTCTCTCCAAACCCTCCCTCCTCCTCCTTGACGAGCCTACAAATCACCTTGACATCGAGTCCATCGAATGGTTCGAAGACTATCTGAAGGCATACAGGGGGGCCGTCCTTGTGGTCTCCCACGACAGAAGGTTCCTTGACAACGTGACTTCACGCACGGTGGAGGTCATGCTAGGACATATTTACGACTACAAGGTACCGTTCTCGCAATACGAGGAACTCCGCAAGGAAAGGATGGCCCAGCAGACGGCTGCATATGAGAACCAGCAGAAGATGATAGCCAAGACGGAGGAGTTCATCCGTACCTTCCGCTATAAACCGACCAAGAGCAATCAGGTCCAGAGCCGCATCAAGGCCCTGTCAAAACTGGACATCATCGAGGTTGATGAAACTGACAACGCCACCCTCAGGGTAAAGTTCCCGCCGGCGGCGCGGAGCGGCGATGTCGTGTACAAGGCTTCCGCCCTTGCAGCCGGCTACCCCGGAAAGGTCGTTTTCTCCGGCGCTGAGATCGAGATCAGGCGTGGGGAGAAAGTGGCGTTCGTAGGCAGGAACGGAGAGGGAAAAACCACGCTGATGAAGGTAATTACGGGAGAGCTCTCTCCTCTGGAAGGAGAGTCTCGTGTCGGATACAATGTCAGCCTTGGGTATTATGCCCAGAACCAGGAAGATGTCCTTGATCCTAAGGAAACCGTGTGGAGCACTGTGGAAAGGGTGTGCCCGGCGGAACTGAGGTCCAGGCTCAGGGATATCCTGGCCCAGTTCCTCTTCCGTGGAGACGATATAGATAAGAGGGTCTCCGTACTCAGCGGTGGAGAAAGGGCCAGGCTAGGCATGGCGAGGCTCATGCTCCGGAATCACAATGTGCTCGCCCTTGACGAACCTACCAACCACATGGATATCAAATCGAAAGATATCCTCAAACAGGCGCTCCGCGAATTCGGCGGCACCCTGATCGTCGTTTCCCATGACAGGGAATTCCTGGACGGACTGGTAGACAAGCTGTATGAGTTCAAGGGGGGGAAGGTAAAGGAGCATCTGGGAGGCGTCTCGGATTTTCTCCGCAAAAAAAGGCTTGGAAGCCTGAGGGATCTTGAGCGGAAAGACCTGGCTCAGTCTCCTGCGGTCACGGTTGCTCCTGAATCTGACAGGAAGACAGCGGCTAAGGAGGATTTCCAGAAGAGAAAGGCGGCAGCCAGGGAAGAAAGGAAGATCCGCTCACAGGTCAGTTTCCTGGAAAGCGAGATAGCCAGGTTCGAGGAGGACATGAAGAAAATAGAGCAAATACTTGCAAATCCGGGAGAGAATGACGATATTTTGGCATTGACCACAACGTATCTCGACGATAAAAGGAACGTCGAGATTATGACGGAAGAGTGGGGAAAACTCATTGAAAAGCTAGAAGAATAACCGGAATAAATTATTAATCATGAAAAGGTTCTGTTTTGTTATCGGAATAATTGCTTCATGTTTTTTCTGCGTGTGTGCAAATGCCCAGGTGCAGGAGATCGAACAGAAACTGTCAACATTCACTTCGATATCCGTTTCAGACGGTTTCGATGTCACCCTTCGCCAGGCGGACAAGCACAGCGTCGTCCTCACCGTAGACAAAGTCCTGGCTGATTATGTAAAAGTCGAGGTGAAATCGAGGACTCTTTGCCTGGAATTCGACAACAAGGCTGTGCCAAAAGAGCTTAAGAAGCAGTATAGCGGACGTAATGGATTGACGCCCACCCTGAAAGCTGTGGTGTACGTCCAGTCTCTCGAAGGAATTGAACTTAAGGAAGATGCCAAACTTGGTTCCCTTTCTGCCTTCGAAGGCGGTTCGATCCTGATTACCGCAACGAACAATTCCATGATCAGGGACCTCGAACTGTCGGGGACCAGCATCAAGGTGGCTGTTGACAAAAAGAGCAGCGCGACCCTGAGACTGAAGGCGGACAATCTGGACCTGAATGCGGGAGGTTCTTCCGCCCTGAGTGTCACCCATACTTCCAAGAACCTTACCGTCAATGCGAAAGGGTCTTCGAACACAGTCGTAAACGGAGATGCGGAGTCCATGGTCGTCAACGGTGACAACAGTTCTAAAGTGAAGGTTTCCGGAAAATCCGGCGAACTGGTTGTAAGGGGGCAGCGCTCGTCCGAAATGGAGCTCACCGGCATCGAGACACCCAGGGCTGACATTGCCCTTACTGGTTCATGCACTGTCATGGAAAGCGCTTCCGACGAACTTAGGGTTGACCTCGCAGGAGGGAGCAAGCTTTATTTCGATGGCCAGCCGGAAATAGAAATCGTAAAGGTCAAGTCATCTACCCTGATGCACTATTCAGACATGCAGTCCAGGTAGGCCATTTGAGCGGCTCAATGGATGGTCAAAATTTCCCCAGAGGACTTCCAGAGATTCTGTTTTAAACTGTAAAGATTTTCTGATTCAGCAACAAAATACCTGATAACATTTTTGTTAGTATAATTAACAATAATGTTTTATAAATTGAAAATTAGCTGCTCGAATCATTAAGGATATATTGTCTGAGGAAATCAAGTGCAGTGGCGGAAAATCGTTCTATATTTCGCATGCGGTCATTCTGGTAATTCTTTGTCAAGGTCTTTGTGCCCGAGGGGCCGCTGACTCCGATCCACACCGTACCGACCCTGTTGACACCGTCGCCGAGCGGTCCGGCAAGTCCGGTTGTCGCTACGGAATATGTGCTGCCGGTCAGATTTCTCACGCCTTCCGCCATCTCTGCAGCGACCTCCCGGCTCACCACGCCGCACTTCTCGATCGTGGCTGGATTTACGCCCAGAACGCTTTCTTTGACTGAAATGGCATATGATGTCACTGAACCCAGGAAATATTCAGATGCGCCAGGAATTGACGTAATGAGGGAGGCAATCTCACCGCCTGTGCATGATTCAGCGGCGCTCAGGGTCTTGCCGGTCCCTTTCAGGAGGCGTCCTATGGTATTCTGGAGGTTATCGTCGGAATCTGAATATATCTTGTCGCCAAGGATGGCTTCCAGCTTCTTCAATTCAGCTTCTATCCTCGTCTCTTCCTTCTCTTTTTCCCCACCATATATCGACAATCTTAACCTCACACCGGTAAGTTGGTTGGGCAGGTATGCCAGATGCATGTCCGCAGGCAGGGCGGTTTCCCAGGGTTCAATAAGCTTAGACAAGGCTGATTCCGCCATTCCGTACGTCATCACGCTCTTGTGGTAGATGTCTTCGACAGGGTAGTGTGCCTTGATGTCGTCAATCACGGCAGGCACAGCCCCGAGGGCCTCGAACGGCACTCCTGGAAGGGCATATAAGGTTGCCGGATGGCCGAAAACCTTTTCTTCGAAGCGGAACACCATGATCGGAGCTGTTCCGAGATTGTTAGGAATAACTTCACAGGTGTCCGGGACCATGGCCTGGGCTCTGTTTATGTCAAGGACATCAAGTCCCCGGGAGGATAGTATCCTGTGGATTATCGCCAGCTGAGTTTCATTCTCCACATATTTCCGGCTGCCTGAGAGGGTGGCGAGGGCTGCCTTGGTGATATCATCCTTTGTAGGTCCAAGTCCGCCGGTAGAAATAACGATATCGTTTATTTCCAGTTCCTCCCTGAGGCTGTCGATAATCTCTTTACGTTCGTCTCCGATCGACAGCATGCGTTTGACCCGTATTCCGGCAATATTCAAGGCCTGGGATATGCGGGATGAATTAGTATCAACAATCTGTCCTATCAGAATCTCATCTCCGATGGTGCAGACCGATGCCTGAGTCATGATTGTTTCTTTTTGATTTGTAAATATTTAAGAATATTCTTCACGAATGAGGGACCTTCATATATAAAGCCGGTCGCCACTTCGATCAAATCCGCCCCGGCCGCGAGCATGTCGCTTGCCTGTGCAGGTGTCATTATGCCTCCCACACCGATGATTCCGAGTTTCCCCTTGGTATGCTCCCTGATGTGACTGACCATCGACAGGCTCCTTGAGAAAAGGGGACCGCCCGAAAGACCTCCGGCCCCTATCCGCTCGACGACATTCCTGTCGGTCGCGAGGTTGTCCCTGCTCCTTGTGGTGTTCCCGGCGACGATACCGTCGATCCCAGAAAGCATGCACCAGTCAAGGATCTCGTCAAGTTGTTGGAAATCAATGTCTGGGGAAAGTTTTACAAGGATGGGCTTGTAATCGTCGTAGCAAAGGCGCAGGTCCAGGATAGGATCGAGGATGTCGGAGAGGAATGATATGTCCTGCAGGGACTGGAGACCTTCGACATTGGGGCAGGACACATTAATCGTGAACATGTCAACGAAGTCGTACATCAGTGAGAAAGACCTTTCATAGTCACTGATAACCTCGGTGTCATTCTTGGAAACGGTATTCTTTGCAATATTCGCAACCAGGATGGTCCTTGGAGGATATTTCTGTATTTGCGAGATTGCGTTCTTTATCCCTTTGTTGTTGATTCCCATGCGGTTGATGATGGCTTTGTCCTTGACAAGGCGGAACAGCCTGGGCTTTGGATTCCCTTTCTGGGGTTTAGGGGTAAGCGAACCAATCTCAACGAAACCGAACCCCATGTCGGAAAAGGTGTTGTAATACTCGCCGTTCTTGTCAATCCCGGCTGCAAGTCCTACGGGATTGGGAAATCTCAGTCCGAAAACCTCCTTTTCAAGTGCTGGAGCCGACCGTTTGAACAGAAGACGCAGGAACAGGGAACACAACCTGGAATGCTTGAACCAAGAGAGAAAGGCAAGGGTAAGGTTATGCGCCTTTTCCGGATTGAACCGGAACAAAATGGGTCGGATCAGATGCTTGTACATTGCAATGCCGGATAAACACGCAAATATAGTAAAAATACGTGTGTTCAGCTTATTTCAGTGAATGTGCCGTCGGAATAAAATATCAGTATTTTTGTAATATTACGCTTATCTGTAGATATATGCGTACTGTCATCTGAAGTATCGATTCTTGTAGTGGGCGCGTTTTTCAATTCCTCTTGTTCCATTATGGGGACAAAATCTGCAGGATCCTGCGTCTTGTACATCCTGCCGTTGCCAGTCAACAGCCATTCAGGATTCAGATTGGGATAGTGGCGAAGCATGCTCTCGAGGAAATCATATCCCGGCTTGTTCCTTCCGGCAAGGATATGGGAGACGCTTGCGCGGGCTACATGGATTGTATCGGCAAACTGCGTCTGGGAGATATTTTCTACGGACAGGAACTGAAGAAGTCTTTTGTTCATTTTTGTAAATAATGTTTTTACAAAATTAAAGAATAATGGGATAAAATGCAAACCCCATGCTGTAGACAACAGGGAAGGGAAGAGCCGAAAACATATATCGAAAAAGAATTAGATAAATAAAGTTAAATACCTGAATAATAAACTTATATGTGTAATTATCCAACCATACGAACGACTTTGTGGGTTAATATGGATTTAAATCATTGCTTTAAACTGAAGAGTTGATTTAGGTATATTTTGTATATACTTGATTATCCGTTAACTACAAGATAATAAAACTTAGCATAAAATCTGCTTATAGCGTATAATGTTCCAAGTGTTGACAGAATGGGGTGTTGTGTCGAAGCTTCCCATTGTAATTTACAAATGTAACTATATGAATCGATGTCAGCCTGTGGATCCGAGCAGGAATGAGTCAAAGTCGGCGAGATTTCAATATTTGCGGCCAATTGTGTATTTTTGCATGGATTTAAAAAAGAGACGCAACGAAATGATTCCCGAGATAAGGATCGAAGACTATAATTATGATCTGCCTGATAGCCGGATAGCAAAGTATCCGCTGCCTCAAAGGGACTCATCGAAACTTCTGCATTACGATAACGGTCATATAAGCGACCATGTTTTCAGGGAACTCCCGTCCTTGCTGGACAGCAATTCCCTGATGATATTCAACGAAACCAGAGTCGTTCCCGCACGCCTTCATTTCCAGAGAGAAACAGGGGCGATTATTGAGATTTTCTGCCTTGAGCCTGTATCTCCGGCAGAGTACAACCTCTGTTTCTCAGCGACATCAACCTGCCGGTGGAAATGTGTTATTGGCAATGCAAAACGCTGGAAATCAGATATCCTTCATCTTTATACCCCGCAGCGTACTGCAGAACTTGAACGGATGAACCTCCGTGCCGGACTTGTGGAACGGTCCGGCGAGACCGGCCTCGTGGATTTTTCATGGGACGATGGATCTCCGTTTTCCAAAGTGCTTGAGATTTGCGGTACTATTCCCATCCCCCCATATCTGAACAGGGAATCGGAGGCAATAGATACTGAAAGATACCAGACCCTCTACGCCAGGGTCCGCGGATCGGTAGCCGCCCCTACCGCAGGACTCCATTTTACGGATGAAGTGCTTGATTCTTTGAAGGATAAGGGGATAGAAATCCGCAATGTCTGTCTCCATGTGGGCGCCGGAACCTTCCTTCCTGTCAAAAGCGAACTGGTCAGCGACCATCCGATGCACAGGGAGCCCTTCTCCGTTTCGCTTGGACTTCTACGGGAACTGCTCCACAACGGCCGCGAAGTGGTTGCTGTCGGTACGACATCGGTAAGGACCATTGAATCCCTCTACTATGCCGGTGTCAAGTGCATCGAGGAGGGGAGACCGTCGGATATCGGCCAATGGGAACCTTATACCAGGGAGTATGGACATACCGTCGAAGAGTCTCTGAGTGCCCTGGTCAAATACTTGGAAGACAATTCCATGGATGAACTGAAGCTTGGGACAAGGATCATCATCCTGCCCGGATTCAGGTGGAGGATCGTCAGTTCGCTGGTTACCAATTTCCACCAGCCTGAAAGCACCCTGCTGCTGCTGATATCCTCTTTTGTCGGCGGAGACTGGCGCAGGATCTATGACCACGCATTAAGCGGCGGATACCGTTTCCTCAGCTACGGTGACAGTTCACTGCTGAGACTTGCCCGATTTGCCGGTTAACGCTTTATTGATTATTTTTGTGAATAAATAAAACTGTCAGATATGTCCGAAGATTCGAAGGAATTCGAAAGCATAAGTCCTTATACTGATGAGGAAGCTATCGAGGCGCTTGGAAAGGTGGCCGACCATCGCATGGTGCCCGCAATCTCCAAGTACCTTTTCCCCGATGAGGATCCCGATTTCCTGAAGAATGCCCTGAAAAGCATCAGGAGCATCGATGAGTTCCAGCTGATTGTGATGTCAAAAGCCATCAGATGGGCCATTGATACAACCATACACAATTTCTCATATAACGGAGTGAGCAATCTTACCGGACTCGACACCAAGTTCCTGATGATGTCGAATCACAGGGACATCATCCTCGATCCGGCGCTCACCCAATATGTCCTTTATCAGAACGGTCTGGCTCTGAGTCAGATAGCGGTAGGGAGCAACCTTCTTTCCAGCAAGACTGTGGAATACCTCCTTCGGTCCAACAGGATGATAAAGGTCATACGCGGCATTTCAGCAAGGGAGCTTTATCTCTTCTCCGGGATGCTTTCCAAATATATCAGGAAGACCATAGTCGGCGGGGAAAGCTCCATCTGGCTGGCCCAGAGACAGGGAAGGACCAAAAACGGGGTGGATACCACGGAACAGGGACTCCTCAAGATGCTGGATATGAGCGGTTCGAAGTCTTTTACGGAGAATTTCATGGAACTCCACATCGTTCCCCTGAGCATCTCATATGAATATGAGCCATGCGACATCCTCAAGGCCCGTGAAATCCTGATTTCCAGGACGCAGAAATATGTCAAGGGAGAAAATGAGGACCTTCACAGCATCCTGGTGGGCATCACACAGAAGAAGGGGAACGTACACCTGAACATCGGAGAACCTCTGAGGGAAGAAGAGGTAGAGGAAGCCTCGTTCTGCGATAACAAGAACGACCGGTACCAGGCCATCCGCCATGCCGTAGACAAGAGGGTCATAGAGGGTTATAAGCTTTGGAACACCAATTACATGGGATATGACCTGGCCAATCGCAGCTACAAGTACGCAGACAGATACACCCCCGAAGAGCTCGAAGCATTTACGGAGTATACCGAGCACCAGCTCGACCAGGCAGAGCCTACCCTCAACAGGGAGGATCTCCGCGATATCTTCCTCAGGATTTACGGCAATCCCGTCGCGACCAAGGAGGGTCTGAAACAGGAAGGACTAAAATAATTTGTCAACCTTGGTGACAATCTCCTCGTAGGGGAGGTCGGGACTCAGGACGAGGTCGGGTTTCTTTAGCGAGAATCCGGCCTTCGTTGCGTTAAGCATCCCTCCTCCGGTGACATTCAGCATAATGACTTCGTCCTTGCCCACTTTCCCTTCTTCGACGGCCTTCTTGAGGGAGGCTACAGCGGTGGCTGCGGCGGGGAAAATATCGACACCTTCTGTGTTGAAGAACTGGAGCATCCAATAGACAATCTCGTCGTTGGTAACCTTGAACATGTCGCCGCCTGAATCCTTCAGCGCATCGAAAAGGCCACCGGCAAGGCTGTATGGCGGTTTCCTGTTGGAGAGTACCTTTGCGAGGATCACTTCGGCGTTCCTGCGTGAGTCTTCCGCCGTAAGGGGAAGAAGCTCCCGGGAGTCGGCCTTCCATGAATCATACATTATGGTAAACGGGACGTTCTGGGAAACGAAGATCTTCATCTTGTTCTTGCCGAACCTGCCGTCTTCGATGAGCCTGAGGTTGTTCTCCCATGCGGCGATTGCTCCGGTGCCGCTGCCTACGGCCTGGAAATAAGCGTCAGGAATACGTCCGATCTTCTCTACGGCACTCAGTACCGTAGTCCCCATTCCATCACGTCTGGCGACATTTTTTGCACCTCCTTCGGTCATGTACCTGGGATCCTTGCACAGTTTCTCGCCGAGAGTTATAGCGTCGAAGTAGTCGGTGCCATGCGGCGTTGCTATGACCTTCACGCATGATTTCAGCTTACGGAGGAACCAGAGATCGTTGATGTTGTCTTCCGGGATACAGATGACTATGGGGATGTCATTGTCGGAACATACCCTTGCGAATGCCCTCGCAGTGTTTCCCGCGCTCTGCACCACGAGGATGTGCTTGTCGTTCCTTGCCCTGCGGGCGCAGACGCTGAAGGCCTCGGTTTCCTTGAAGGTGCAAGTCTCCATTTTCGCCCCGATCTTCGGCCAGTATCCGGAGAAGGTTATGTAGAGATTGGATAGCCCCAGGAAGGAGGCCAGTCCCTTGCTCTTGTAAGTGACGGGGGCATGGGAATGCTTCAAGGTCCTCTTAATTGGGAGCCAGTCTGCATATTTGTACAGTCCCCTGAGGGTCTGCCTGGGTTCGAACAGCCTGTTCTGGTAAACGGCCCTTACAAGGGACGGGGTCTTGCTTTCGGGATCTGCAAGGGTCCAGCCGGCGTCGTCCATCGTGTGGCCGTCCGCAACATTCATCAGGGTGTACTTCGTGGGTACGAATCTCATGTCGGTTTATGTTTTAATATTTGATTACAAATTGATTATGAGCCATGACATATAGGCGGCGAAAATCAGCAGGAAAACAGTCCCGTCGAACCTGTCGAGGGAATTCTTCTTCCCCGTAAACGCGCAGGTGAAGAGGAGAATGGAACTGAGGAGGAAGACGCCCATATCGACGGAATTCATTGAAGCGAGGGAGAGGGGATAGATGAGGGCTGAACCCCCGAGTATGAGAAGGACATTGGAAATCGTTGATCCTATGATATTTCCAAGTGCCATCTGGTCTTTATTCTTGGCTGCGGCCACAACTGATGTGGCCAGTTCCGGCAGGGAAGTGCCTCCTGCCAGGATGGTGATGGCGATGAATTTGTCGCTTATCCCAAGCATCCTGGCGATATTTTCCGCCGATCCCATGAACAGCTTGCCTCCCGCGACGAGTCCTGCAAGCCCGCAGATCACGGCCACGATGGCGAAAAACATTTTCATTACAGGGGCTTCGGAAGGGGAGTCCTGGACAGGCTGGGGCCGTTTGAATGAAATGTAGAGATATAAGGCGAAAAGAATGAGGAAAACGGTTCCGTCGACCCTGCTGAGGCTATCACTGCCAAGGCCGAACAGCGTCCGGTTGAATCCCAGGAGGATCAGGAGGACGGTTACGCCTACGTTCAAGGGAATATCTCGTCTCAGGTTGTCGCGGGTGATTCCAATCGGGTGGATAAGGGATACGACACCTAAGATCAAGAGGACATTGAAGATGTTGGAACCAACTATGTTTCCGACAGATACATCAGAATTGCCTTCGAATGCCCCGATGAAGCTGACTACCATCTCCGGAAGCGAAGTGCCTATGCCGACAATAGTAAGTCCAATGACAAATTCACTGATTCCCGCCTTGCGGGCGATGCTTGAAGCCCCTTCAACCAGATAATTGGCCCCGAATACGACCAGGAGGAGACCAGCGATAAGTATCAGTACCTGTAAAGCCATCGTCAATGTTTAAACCGGGCAAATTTAATCATTCGCAGCGAAATTACCATCGTCCGTCTTCAGTTCGAGGGCACATACATTCTCAACATGCTGGGTATGAGGGAACATATCCACCGGCTGTACAGCCGTGATCCGGTATTTTTCCCCAAGGACGGCCAGGTCACGGGCCTGTGATGCGGGATTGCAGCTGACATACACGATACGGGCAGGGGAGGCGCTGAGTATGACTTTGGCAACGTCCGGATGGATCCCTGCCCTGGGAGGATCGAGAATGATAACGTCAGGACGGCCCTTTTCCTTGACGAATCCGTCAGTGAGGATATCCTTCATGTCTCCTGCGATGAATTCGCAGTTGTCGATCCCGTTCGCCACGGCGTTTGCCCACGCATCTTCTATGGCTTCAGGAACATATTCGATTCCAATCACTTTCCTGGCCTTGCAGGCGACGAACTGAGAAATCAATCCCGTGCCGGTATAAAGGACATAGACAAGTATATCACCCGTGAGGGGCGTATCGTAGCTCGCAACCATGTAAACCCTCTCCGC
>ODAI010537656.1_pt1 | contig 11517 bp, 12 predicted proteins | sample 1539321 | NCBI WGS metagenome assembly ODAI01 (sample SAMN02144231, study PRJEB22623) | gut metagenome | biome: sheep rumen | host: Ovis aries | place: New Zealand
CTTCTGATATCTTCGACAACCTCCAAAATCGTTTCATTGTCGTTATAAATATCATAAAGTAAACCAACCGGCGTGTGATGTATAGCGTCGGTGTGATTTCCTATTTCAACAAGCCCGCTGTGCGCCATTTCATAAACCTGATCGCGGTTAAGATAGCCGTAACGGTCAATGTAAGAGCCTATAAGGAACATTGTGGCCTTACAGTTATTTCTCTGCAAAATAGGGAATACCTCTGTGTAGAAATTATCATAGCCGTCGTCAAGTGTGACAAGCAATATCTTTCTGTTGTCAATCAGAGAAAAATTTTCCGTCGCAAGCTCGGTAGCTGTCATAGGTATGTATCCGCACGCCATAAAGAAGCGTATGTCGTTCTCAAACTGCTCCGGTGTTACGGTGTAATCCGAGAGCCTGTCCACATCGGACGTAACGCTGTGATACATAAGCGTACAGACCTTCGCCGCAGCCGACGCGCTGATGCACGTAGCCGCTAAAACTATACAAAATGCCGCAAGGGCAATTATTTTTTTCAAGAATACGCACCTCCAAATTGTACATATTCTATCACATAAGCAGTGATTATGTCAAGTCCGCAAAAAAAACCGCCGCCCGAAGGCAGCGGCAAATGTATTTGGATTAGCAGCAGCGCCTCTTAGCAGCAGCAGTCATCATCGTTGCATCTGTCGTTGCAGCAGCAGTTATTGTTGTTATTGCCGAATATATTGCCGTCAGTGCACAGAAGCACAAGTACAACAATAATGATTATCCAAATCCAGGAATTGTTGTTATCGTTTGAGTTACCGTTGAATAAACACATTTTCATTACCTCCTTTTGACATATACTATGTCAAAGGCGGCAAAGGTGTTACTTTTCCTTTACGGTAGATTCTGTAAATATATAGTTATTATTCTTGTCGCATATTACGTACAGTATTATTTTCGGTAAACCAATGCGTCGTATAACAGTTACCCATCCGTTTTTTGTGGCGCTGATCGGCGTATAGAATGCGCCGGGGTGGTGGGTGTTTACATAATTTGAAATATGTTCGTGCTGTTCCTTAAATCTTATCTTGTTGAATGGGCCTTTGCCGTTCACAGCGCTGTATATACCTGTAACAACTGCTGCTGCAAGTAATGCTTTTGTCCTCATTTTCATATTCAGTCCTCCTTATGGTACTCGTTATACACCTCGCGTTTCGGTACTCCTCGCGCCTCTGCCGCCTTTTTTATGGCGTCCTTCTGCGTCATACCCTCCGCGATAAACCTATCAACGTGTTCCTTTACGGAAACATTTTCCCATTGGTTTTCAGCTTCGTTTTCGGTTTCCTTTGCGCCGTCAACTACTATAACATATTCGCCGCGCGGATTATTTATCTCATAATACGCCGCCGCCTCGTCAAGTGTAAGGCGCATAACCTCTTCGTGTACCTTTGTAAGCTCCCTCGCCAACGCTATTTTCCTGTCACCGCCGAAAATCTTCTGCATATCTGAAATCGTGTTTTTCAGCTTGTGCGGCGCTTCATAAAATATCAGCGTATGCGGGTCATTTTTGACGCTTTCAAGGTGTTCGTGCCTGTGACGCTTGTTCACCGATAAAAACCCTTCAAACGCAAACCGCCTTGTATTAAGCCCCGACAGTATCAGCGCGTTTATGCCTGCCACTGCGCCGGGGATAGACGTTACCTCAATATCGTTTTCAATACACAGCTTCACCAAGTCCTCGCCCGGGTCGGAAATTGCCGGAGTGCCCGCGTCCGAAACGAGCGCGACATCTTTACCGTCCTTTAGGAGCGAAATAATATATCCGCCCTTTTCTTTTTTGTTATGCTCGTGGTAGCTTGTCAAAGGCTTTGATATTTCAAAATGATTAAGAAGCTGCAGTGTGCGCCGCGTGTCCTCGGCAGCAATAAGCGATACCGCGTTAAACACCTCAAGGCATCGCGCCGACACGTCGCCCAGATTACCAATCGGTGTCGCGCATAAGTACAATTTTCCTGCCATCTATTTTATTCTCCCGTAAATTCTGTCAATTTCCTCTGTATAACCGCCCTCCGCGTTATGCACATACAGCGGCGGCATTATTTTAAGCTCCTCGCCGCCGTCCTTCATACCCTCGACAAGCAGCAAATTCGGCGCCTTGCCATCTGACGGATGAACAAAACGAAGCCGTTTCGGTTCAATATTATACCGGCGCATAGTGCACATTATATCCGCAAGTCTTGACGGACGGTGTACCATAAAAAACCGCGCTTTGGAAATGAGAAGCTGCGCGCTTACGCGAAGCACATCGTCAAGCGTACATAATACCTCGTGCCGCGAAACAGATTTTGTATCCGTACTATTCTGCAATCCCGCGCCGCCCTTCATATACGGCGGATTAACCGTAATTTTATCAAAAACACTCCTGCCGTAAATTTCGGGCGCGTTTTTAAGGTCGCCGCAGGTGATATGTACGCGGCTTGTGAGCTTGTTGTATTCAACGCTTCTTTGCGCCATCTCCGCAATATCGGACTGTATTTCAAGACCGCATATATTTTGCGTATCGGTTTTCGCCGCCAAAAGAATTGGCACAATACCTGTGCCTGTGCATAAATCGAGCGTGCTTTTTGACCGCGCGCAGGTGGCGAAATCTGACAATAAAACGGCGTCAACACCAAACTTGAAGCCGTTTTCTTTTTGAATGATATAATAGCCGTTTTGCAGGTCGTCTAAAACTTCATTATCCTCAATCATTAGCAACGTTATCTACAACCGCAAAACTTATCTCGCCGCCTGCGGCCATCTGTCCCTCGACCGTCGCTTTAACCTGAGCCTTACCCATACCGTGGCGGTATGTAAGAAGCTCCGCCTCCAAAACAAGCGTGTCGCCCGGTACCACCTGGCGGCGGAATTTGAAGTTGTTTATGCCTGTGAAAACACCGAGTTTGCCCTTGTTTTCGGGCATTGACAGAAGCATAACCGCGCCGACCTGCGCCAGCGCTTCGGTTATAAGCACGCCGGGCATAATCGGATTGCCGGGGAAGTGGCCGGTAAATTGCGGCTCGTTCGCCGTAACGTTTTTAATACCCTTAATGCGTTTACCCTCCTCAAACTCGGTTATCTTGTCAACAAGTAAAAACGGGTAACGATGGGGGAGTATCTTCTGAATTTCCACATTTGTAAATACAACATTTTCCTTTTCCATAACACTCTATCCTTTCAAAAATATTTAATCTCTTATATATGCTTTTTTGTGGAATACGTGCGTGGGATCCTTGACCTCGTCAAGCATCTCCAGCGCCTTACCCGCGCCCAGCGCCACGCAATCCACTATATTATCCGCCAAAAGCACCCTTACGCCCGCCGCGTCGCTTATCCGCTTATCAAGTCCGTAAATCAGCGAGCCGCCGCCGGTCATAATGATGCCGTCCTGAATAATATCGCTGTGCAGCTCCGGCGGCGTTTCCTCCAGAACCTCGCGCACTCTTTCTGTGATGTTATACACAAAGTCGTCAAAAATCGTACATAGCTCCGTTGAAGTGACGGTGATTGACTTTGGAAGTCCCGAAATAACACTTATACCCTTAACCTCGGTCAAAATCTCCTTGCCGCGCGGTATAACGCCGCCTGCCTCGAGCTTAACACGTTCAGCCGTTCGCGGACCTATGAGCATATTTTTTTCCTTACGCATATATCGCACAATCGCCTCGTTAAACTCGTCACCGGCGATTTTGAGTGAACGCGAAGCCACTATACCGCCCAAAGACAGCACCGCAATATCGGTTGTTCCGCCGCCGATGTCAACGACCATTGTACCCCTCGCGCGTGAAATATCATACCCCGCGCCCAAAGCCGCCGCGACAGGCTCTTCAATTATATAAATATCCCTCGCGCCCATTTCGCGCGCCGCGTCAATAACTGCGCGCTGCTCAACATCCGTGACGCCGGACGGTACGCACATCATAATCCTCGGCCTGCCTATGGTTCGCGACAATATTTTTTTAAAGAAATACTTTATCATTTCCTCGGTCAGCGTTAGATTTGAGATTACTCCGTCAATAAGCGGCCTGACCGCCTGAATATGCGGCGGTGTTCTGCCGAGCATTTTAAGCGCGTCCTTACCGACGGCGCACACCTCGTTTGTCTTGGTGTTCACCGCGATAACCGTAGGCTCACGCAGAACTATGCCCTTGTTCTTTATATAGACGAGCATTGTAGCTGTGCCGAGGTCTATGCTTATATCGTTATCAAACATAAATCTGCTCCCAAAATTTTCAAGATAATTATATTATACCCCATTTTCTTCCGCAACTCAATATTTTTTTCAATTTAGCGTAAAAGTTTTTGCGCGTTTTTGTAAAATATATTGTCAAGCTCATCTTTTGTAAGCGGCAACTCCCTTAAAACCTCCGCCGCGTGCGACTGCTTTTCCCACGGTGAATCAGTGCCGTATACAATCTTCCCGCTGCCGTGGCTGCGTATAATTCTTACAAGCTGCGCCTTGTCAATAAAGTCAACCGTAAACGCCGTATCAAACATAACGTTTGTGCCGACAAGATATTTTTCTACGTCATTCCATAAATCCCAGCCGCCAAGGTGCGCGGCAACAATTTTTTCGCCGCTAACATAATTGAGCGCGTGCCTGAGTCTTTCGGGCGTACAGTGAACCGGCGGATCCACGCCGTGATCTTTGCCCGCGTGCAGCACAACCGTCAGGTCAAGTTCTTCACATTTCCTGAGGATACGCAGTGATTCGGGACAGTCAATATAAAACTGCTGATACTCCGGGTGCAGCTTGATACCCTTTAACCCTTTTTCCTTAATATCATACAGCACACTTTCCCAATTCTCCTGCATAGGGTGAAGGCTGCCAAACGAAAAAATGTTGTCCGTTTCGTTCACAAGCTGCGCGAATTTGTTTATACTCTCATACTGCGTAACCGTCGTTGCAATCGGCATAACCACTGAATAATCAATGTTATTTTCCGCCATAGAAGTTTTTAAATCGTCAAGCGTCGCGCCGATAACCGCCCTTACATCTTCTCTGAAGCGGTTATGAATACCGGCTTCAAGTGTTGCGATAACCCTTTCGGCAATCTTATCGGGGAAAATATGCGTGTGGAAATCAATTATCATAGTTTCAGCTCACCTTTGTAAAATTCCTTAATCAGTCTGATCATATATGTCGTATCTTTTGCGCCGGCCGTTTCATATGCGGAATGCATTGCAAGCTGTGCAAGACCTATATCCGCAGTATTGATTGAAACTTGCTCGGCGGACAAATTGCCGAGCGTCGAGCCGCCGGGAAGGTCGCTTCTGTTTGCGTATAGCTGATAAGGAATATCAGCTTTTTTGCAAAGCGTTTTGACCGCCGCTTCGCTCACCGCGTCAGTGGTGTAGCTCGCATTTGCATTGTACTTTATAACTACGCCGCCGTTCATATATACGCGGTTTAAGCTGTCAGATTTATCCGCGTGGTTGGGGTGAAGAGCGTGAGCGTTGTCGCACGAGAGCATAAGGCTTGCGGCAAGCATAGCGTTATATTGTTCGTCACTCTGCTCTAAGGCGGTATTTATTCTTTTAAGCGTATCCGCGAGGAAGGTTGACTTTGCGCCCTGCTTGCTTACGCTGCCGACCTCCTCATTGTCAAACGCGGCAAACACCCGGACATTATCTGACGGGGGAGAGGCAACAAACGCGTCAAGCGTTGCGAATACGCACTGTAAATCATCAATCCTCGGCGCGGCAAAGTACTCATTATCCGTGCCGAAAATCCTGCCGCCCTCACGGTTATACAAATACAAATCAAACCCTAAAATATCCTCGCGCTTTACACCTGCATTTTCTGCCGCAAGCTCCAAAATCCTGCTCTTTTCCGTACCTGTAAGCGCGCACATATCATTCTTTGTATTGTACTCATAGCCCTTGTTAATGTCGCGGTTTAAGTGTATCGCAAGGTTTGGTATAACAGCCAGATCGCGGTCAAGCCGTATCGTATGCGACACAATCGCGCCGTCCTTCTCCGTCACTACGCGTCCGCTGATGCCGAGAGGCCTGTCGAGCCAGGTTGACTTAATCATACCGCCGTAGCCCTCAACGCTCAGACGTACCATATTATCGCCCTCAAGCTCAAAATTACTCTTTAGCTTAAAGGAAGGAGAGTCTGTATGCGACGCGGTTATAAAAAACGCGTCCGGTTCATTCTCAGGCACTGTAAACGCGATAACAGACGAGGAGTTGGCCGTTGTAAAATATTTGCCGCCGCGCAGTAAGTTCCATATATCGCTTCGTTTGAGCTCTGTAAAGCCGTTTTCCGTTAATATTTCCGTAACCGTTTTAACGGTATTAAACGCGTCAGTGCTTTTCTCGATAAAATCCAGCAGTCGTTTTGTATTATCCATAAATTAAACCTCCATATACACAAAAAAGGACGCTGCAAAAAGCAACGTCCTTTTGGTTTTCAACTTACGCCTGAGCCGGTGCGCCTACGGGGCAAACGCCTGCGCAAGCTCCGCATTCGATACAAGTATCTGCGTCGATTACGTACTGAGAATCACCCTCAGAAATTGCGCTAACCGGACACTCAGGTGCGCACGCACCGCACATAATGCACTCATTTGAAATTGCAAATGCCATATTTGTACACCTCCTTATGGTTGTTAAATAAATATCTATGTTAATATAATACCATAAAAAAATGTATTTTTCAATAGTTCACAAGCGTAATATTAGTTAGCGTTATCTTCCTTGGGTAAGCTGTTGCTTTTACCTTTCTTTAAAAGTTTTACATCCGAAACGTTAAATTCTTTCAAGGTTTTCTCGTTTTCATCCTCTAATTTCACCTTGACAAGTCCCTTTAAAAGGCTCACATACTCAACCGTACCGTTGCCGGCAGGAGTCTTGACAAGCGCGCCCTGTCTGGGAGTAACCTTTAAAAGCTCCTCATACGTATCCTGCTCGTACTTTAAGCAGCACATAAGTCTGCCGCACGCGCCGGAGATTTTCGAGGGGTTAAGTGATAAGCCCTGCTCCTTTGCCATTTTGATTGACACGGGAACAAACTCCTCCAAAAACCGGCTGCAGCAAAGGCTTCTGCCGCAGACGCCGATTGAGCCGAGCGTTTTTGCCTCATCGCGCACGCCAATCTGACGAAGTTCAATACGTGTGCGGAAAATCGTAGCCAAATCCTTTACAAGCTCACGAAAGTCTATTCTGCCGTCGGCTGTGAAGTAGAAAAGAATTTTATTGCCGTCAAAGGTATACTCAACTTCAACCAGCTTCATCTCTAATTTATGCTCGGCAATCTTTTCAAGGCATATCTTGTATGCTTCCTTTTCCAATTCCTTGTTTTGCCTGCAGCGTTCCGTATCCTCCTCGGTAGCGACGCGGACAACCTCCTTGACGGGCTTTTTGAACTGATCCGCTTCAATCGTTCTTTTTCCCATACCGACCTCGCCGTACTCAAGACCGCGCGCCGTTTCAACGATAACATTATCGCCCTGTTTTACGTTAAAGCCGTTCGGACTAAAATAATATGTCTTGCCTGCGCTCTTAAAACGAACTCCAATAACTTCCATATATATAACCTCTTTACTTTGCGTGTTTAAGGCTGCTCTTTAACTTTTCAGCCATTTCATCCGATATAGTGCATACGAGAAGCATATCTCTTTTGTTTTTCCTGTAGAGAATGTAGCGGACATTCTTTTTTGAAAATACCGTTGTCCGCATATTCTGCGCCCTTGGGGAGTGGGGAGGACGTTTTCTGGTTATGGACTTAACACCCGATAACGAAACCTCATACTCCTTATTCCTGCGACCGATTTTACGGTTTGCGCGGAAACGGTTATTTTTAAGGGAATACGTGTATACCGCGCTGTAGCGCGTCATTACGAAAAATCCGAGCACGCAGAACAAAAGAAGCGTAATAACCGCACCTATTACCTTATACTCGGGAATGGCAAATATTAAAAATCTTCCGATAAAGAGCAGCAAAACCGCCCATAAAACGGAAAACAAAAACTCCTTTTTTCCACCTGTTCTCGTTTCTTCCAATGGTATTTCTCCTTTGCACTCTATTTGATAATTATATAACATATCGCTTGAATTGTCAACCGCGGTGAAACAGCAAAAAAATTAAAAATATTCCATCTATACAAATCCCGTAAAATATGATAAAATTATACTATTAAATAGAAAACAGGGGAGGAAGAAAAATGAAAAAAATAATCTCGGCTTTTTTAGCCGCATCTATGCTCACAGGTTCCATAGCCGCGTTTGCAGCGGATTTTGACATCGGCGCGAAATTTACCGATACCGAAAACGCGGCGGCAAAGGCTCAAACACAAAAATTGTTTGACGCAAGACCGCACAATTTGAAGCAGGCGGAGGATTTAAGCCGCGGCTTGGCAGCCGTTCCGTCGGGCAGCGGCATACTTGTAAGCTGGCGTTATCTCGGCACGGATAAGGCGGATAACTATGCGCAGATATTCAGAAATGACGAATATATTGCCGAGGTACGCGACACGAAAACCTACTTTGACCCGGACGGCAAGCCGGGCGACAGATACAATATTCATATTTACGAAGCGGCAAGCGCAACCGAGCCTACAAGCGCGGAACCAATTGACAAGGCTGAAACAGTCGCATGGGATAAGGAATATCTTTCTATCCCTGTTGTCAAGTACGATAAGGGCGATTACATAGTTGACGACGCTTCCGTGGGCGACCTTGACGGTGACGGCGAGTATGAGTATATCGTGCGCCGCACACCTGCCGATTACTTTAACAAGCTGAATGTTGACGAAAGCGGCAAGGTTATTGACACGCGCGACGCGTACCCATTGGTAGAAGCGTACGAGCTTGACGGTACGCACCTCTGGACGCTCAACATAGGCAAAAATGAAGCGTGCGAAATTGACGTAAACTTCCTTGTATACGACTTTGACGGTGACGGAAAAGCCGAGGTCGTTATGCGCTCGTATGACGGTATGACGGACGGTAAGGGCAATGTGATAGGTGACGCGAAAGCGGATGTAACGCAGTCGCTTCAAAAGCAGAAGGACAGACAGTATTTTTCCGAGGGTAACGAGTACCTCTCCGTGTTTGACGGACAGACAGGCGCGGAAATCGCGCGTACTGATTTACTTCCCAAGCGCGACCCATTAGAGAGCTGGTCGGACAAATACTCTGACACCTCGCGCCTTACAAAGCGCGCAAGCCACTTCCTTTTCGGCGCGGCATACCTGAACGGCGAAACGCCGAGTATAGTAATGCTCAGAGGCGCGTGGGACGCGGTAAAATTAGCCGCGTGGGATTACAAGGACGGTAAATTCACGGAATTGTGGCAGTACGACAGCGGAAACCACGAGGACTTTGACAATATGTTCAACGCCGGCTACCACAGCTTAGCCGTTGCGGACGTTGACTTTGACGGTAAGGACGAGATTTTGTCGGGCGCGGGCGCGATTGACGACGACGGCTCCTTTATGTACGCGACCTATGTTGACGCAAGTATGGAGGAGGGTGAAACAAAAACAAAGCTGCGCCACGGTGACGCGTTTGACGTTGCAAAATATGACCCCGATTTTGACGGTTACTACGTTTGGGCGTGCCACGAAAACAAGAACCTGCCCGCAAATGTTGACCTGCACGATGCGCGTACCGGACAGGTATTATACGGCTACAACAAGCCCAAGGACACAGGCCGCTCACGCGCGGCTGATATTGACCCGACAAGCAAGGGCTGGGAAGTATGGGGCTCTACAGGCACGCCGCTTATGTCTTGGACAGGTGAACCGCTTGTAAAGGGCAAGGCGGACAGTATGCAGTCAGACCTTGACAGCGGCAAATTAAAGCTCCTTAGCGGTGAGACACTCGGTGACGGCTGGAACACCTTCCGCTACACATATGACGGCGGCGAAACGTATCAGACTGATCAGGAAACGGGACAGCTTGTGACAGGCACCTTGCCGATGAACTTCAAGGCATTCTGGGACGGCGATTTGCTTTCCGAGCTTGTTGATGATGTAAAGATTTCAAAATATAATTGGGTAACGAATGATGTTGATATTATCCTTAACGCAGAGGACTGCGGTTCAAACAACGGCTCAAAGGCTGTACCGTGCCTTGTAGCCGACATTTTCGGCGACTGGCGTGAGGAGATCATATGGCGCGACAAGGATAATACAGAGCTTCGCATTTACGCAACACCTTATGAAACCGAGTACAAAATCCCCACGCTTATGCACGATATAACCTACCGCGAGTGCGTGGCATGGCAGAATAACCACTACAATCAGCCGACAAACACAAGTTTCTATATGGGTTATGAAACAACAACCGTACCTGCACCGGAAATAAAAACCACGTCCGGCAAAACAAGCCCCGACGCAGGCAAGAATTTAGCGGTAAAGAAAACAGCCGAAAAATATATAACCGTGTATTATGAGGACGGCAAGGTATCAGCCGTAGATAACAGCGACTTTATGCCCGATATTAACACGATAAATGCATACGGTGCAAAGTTATATGTATATAAAGACGGTGAATTAACAAAGCTGAACTAAAAAATTAGGGGCGGCCATGAAGCCGCCCTTTTTGTTGCTTATTTTTTTCTTAGCATATTTATCATTTCGGAAATTGTGCGTATACCATACGCCGCAAAGCCGTCCGGCACCTTGACGCTTTTAAGCGACTGCTTCGGCACAAACGCCGACTTAAATCCAAGTTTTGCAGCCTCATTAAGCCGCTTTTCAAGCTGACTAACGCCCCTCAGCTCGCCGCCAAGACCAACCTCGCCGATAAACACCATATCGGCAGGCAGCGCTATATCCGCCTGGCTTGTCGCAATCGCGGCGCAAACGCCCAAATCAACCGCCGTTTCATCAATTTTAAGTCCGCCGGCAACATTTATATACACGTCTGAATTAGATAAATTCATTCTCGCGCGCTTTTCAAGTATTGCTATAAGCATCATTGAACGGTACAAATCAATGCCGTTAGCCATTCTGCGCGGATTACCGAACCCTGTCGGCGTGACAAGCGCCTGAACCTCCGCCAAAACGGAGCGGCTGCCCTCCATTGCGCACACAATCGCGCTGCCGGAAATATCGGTGTTCCTACCCTCTAAAAGCATCATAGACGGGTTCTCAACCTCTCTAAGGCCGCTGTCGAGCATTTCAAACACGCCTATCTCATTTGTCGAACCGAAACGGTTTTTAACGGCGCGCAAAATCCTGAACGTAAGCTGTCTGTCACCTTCAAAATACAGCACACAGTCCACCATATGCTCTAGCACCTTGGGGCCGGCCAGGGAGCCTTCCTTGTTGATGTGGCCCACGATGAAGATGGTGACGCCCTCGCTTTTGGCAAGCTGCATGAGGGCCAGGGTGCATTCCTTCACCTGGCTGACGCTTCCCGCTGAGGAATCCACGCCCTCCTTGTACAGGGTCTGGATGGAGTCCACGATCACCAGGTCCGGCTGCAGGCGGGCGCCGCTCTCCAGGATGTTTTTCACATTGGCATCCACCCGGCTATCACGCC
>ODAI011013044.1_pt1 | contig 11517 bp, 11 predicted proteins | sample 1539321 | NCBI WGS metagenome assembly ODAI01 (sample SAMN02144231, study PRJEB22623) | gut metagenome | biome: sheep rumen | host: Ovis aries | place: New Zealand
CAGGGCTTCAGCATGAAACAAAATGCAAAGAGTTCAAAATGAGTCAGCGGGTCCCAGCTACGGAAAAAATCAAGGAATCCTCCCTTAAGGGTCCCTCCTTGCTTTTTTCCTGCGTCCCACTGCCTCATTTTGAACGCTAATAGCAGAACTGATGATGAAGCCCTGTGAGTTCCACCTTTTCTATTGCAGAAAAATCATATTTGGTATATACTTGTGCCCAATTATAGGTGGTTTACGTTCAGTTTCCACCCCATTTTTACAGAGGATTGTATGTTAGACTACAGATTTATCAAAGAAAACCTGGCGGCAGTAAAAGAAAACATCAAAAACCGCAATATGACGGCAGACGCGGATTTAGTCGTGGAGCTTTTTGACAAGCGTACTGCAACCGTCACAGAACTTCAGAAATATCAGGAAAAGCGCAATCAGAATGCCGCTGCGATGAAGCAGAAACTCGATTCCGAGACAAGGCAGAAGTACATCGAAGAAGGAAAGCTGATTAAGGAACAGGTGGCCGAAGCCGAAAAAAGACTTTCAGAACTTGAAGTGCAGCTGGAAGAAGCCGCACGCCAGATTCCGAACATGGCAAATCCCGCAGTTCCGATTGGAAAAGTGGACACCGAAAATCTTGAAGTGAAAAAAGTCGGCACCCCGCGCAAATTCGATTTCAAGCCGAAGGATCACGTGGAACTCGGAGAATCCCTTGACCTTATCGATTTTGACCGCGGAACAAAAGTCTCCGGACCGAAATTCTACTATCTTAAAAACGAGGCTGTGTTCCTTGAGCAGGCCCTGATTATGTATGCACTCAACACACTGCGCAGGCACGGATTCACAACATTCATCACCCCCGATGTGGCAAGAGAGGAAATCCTCAAGGGCATCGGTTTCAATCCACGCGGAAATGAAAGCAACGTGTACGCAATCGAAGACGAAGGTACATGTCTTGTTGCGACCGCTGAAATCACACTCGGAGGATTCCACTCAGGAGAAATCCTCGACAAGTCAAAGCTTCCCCTTTTCTACTGCGGACTTTCACACTGCTTCAGACGCGAGGCAGGAGCAGCAGGTCACTTCAGCAAGGGACTTTACCGTGTGCACCAGTTCGACAAAGTCGAGATGTTCGTTTACTGTCTTCCCGAGCAGAGCGATGAGATTCACGAAAAACTTCGGTTGATCGAAGAAGAGATTTTCACAGGCCTCGGTCTTCCGTTCAGAGTAGTTGACACATGCACAGGAGATTTGGGAGCCCCTGCATACCGCAAATGGGATCTTGAAGCCTGGATGCCGGGTCGTGCGGACGAAGACCATCCCGACGGAGACTACGGTGAAGTCACATCAACTTCAAACTGCACGGACTATCAGGCACGCCGCCTCAACGTGAAATACCACGATGACGACGGAAAGAACAAATACGTTCATATGCTTAACGGAACCGCCATCGCTGTGGGAAGAGCCATGCTTGCGATTATGGAAAACTACCAGAATGCAGACGGATCCATCACAATTCCTGAAGTGCTTGTCCCCTTCTGCGGATTTGATAAAATCGGCCCGCGTGAAAGCGAAAGCCCTGTTTACAGTTCAAGCAAAGCAAAGAAATAAAGAACCTAAAGGAGTTCAGTCACAGCGAATGAGAAACACGAATTTTGCAAAGCCGATGTTTGTAATGATACTCATCATAACAGGCATCATAATCGCCACGGTATTGAAAATCACGTCATCCTTCCTGATTCCGATCACTCTGGCAGTTCTGTTTGCTTTCGTTTTCTATCCGCTGTGCAGACGGCTCTCTTCAATGCACATTCCGTGGATGCTCAGCATAGTGATTGTACTCCTTCTTTCAATCAGCATCCTCTATGGAATCATAAATCTCCTGGCTTCCTCCTTGTCTTCAATCGTGGAAGTCTATCCGAAATACGAAGCTAGATTCAATTCCCTCTACCGCCTCATAAGTACAACGTTCCAGCTGCCGTTCGATGAAAACCAGTCACTTTGGAGAAATGTGTGGAGCAGCCTTAGTTCACAGATGAAGGAAACGCTCCAGACAATGGCTCTTTCTTTGAGTTCATCAATTCTTTCGGCAGTGAAAGTGCTCGGAGTGATGATTCTCTTCCTTATTTTCCTTTTGATTGAAATGAATCCTCGTCTTGCGAAAAACAAAATCAACGCGGCGTTCCCGGATCTTGCATTCAAAACAAAAATCAAAAACATAATCTCAAAAACAATGAAAGACGTGTCTCACTATCTTTCAATTAAATTTTTTATCTCGCTTATGACAGGCATCCTAGTTGGACTCACAACCCTCATCGCCCGCATGGACTTTCCGGTCGTCTGGGGATTTCTTGCCTTTGTGCTGAACTTCATTCCGAATTTCGGTTCAATCATTTCGTGGGCCATGACAACTCTTTTCGCAGCCATTGTTTTCGCACCATCCTGGGGGCAGGTCATCATAGTCTCAATTCTGGTCATCACAATCAATATGGTGCTCGGAAGCTTCATCGAACCCCGCTGGGAAGGAGAAGATTTGGGACTTTCTCCCTTTGTGATTCTTGCAAGCCTTTCTTTCTGGAGCTGGATGTGGGGATTCATAGGAATGATTCTCGCTGTTCCGCTTATGGTGGTTTTGAAAATCGCCTTTGAAAATTCTTCCATACTTTATCCGATCAGCGTGCTTTTGGGAAACGGAAAAGTCGATGCCGCAGAATCTCCCGGTGCAAAAAAAGATGATGAAAAAAAGCCGGAAGCGGATATGGGTACAGATGTTGAAAAATCATCCGACATACAGGAACAAACACAGGAAACTGAATGAAAAAAAGAAGATTATTTTTAAAATCAATGGTTCTCTGTATATTTCTGGCCGGAGTTTGGGGTTTCTTCAATTCATGCTCACAGCCTGTCGGCACCATGGAATTCACTGCGGAGACACTTCGAACAAATGCACGCAGCATGGAAAAAAACACGAAATGGGCACAGGATTTGGATTCTTCGATGATTACGAATGCATACACGGATGCCGACGGAATTTCAAAATCAATTTATATCACACCTGAAATTATTTACGCATCAAAATCCCCGGAGTACTCCACTCCCGTTTACCCATACCTCAGCGGATTCACATATCTTGACACAAGTGCACTCACGGAAAATCAAAAGTCAACACTCGACTCTTTTTGCAATGCCATAATCAACAAGTCAAACGCAGATTCTTACATGGCTCCTTCTTCGCTTTACACGCTGGTCCTTTTCAGATACGACATTTCAACAAGAAAAGACCTTGTGCTTTCTGAATACGTTCTGGGGCAGCCCTTCGTGACGGATGAATTGATTCAATGCCCCGTTCGTTTTTTGGACAATAAAGGCAGACCTCTCGATGTCTCGATTTATTTGAATCCGTCTTCAGGAGATAAAATCACACAAATAGTATGCGAGTTAAATGATGCCGGAAACTAAGACTCCACTTTCAGCAATGGAAAAAGAGCTGATTATAAACGAATTGCAAAACTCTCCCGTTCAAATTACAATTGTTTCATTCGGAGCAAAAGACACTGCATCCTTTCCGGAGCCGGTCATCATTGAGGCAAATCTCACGCCTCTTTCCGTAACGGGAAATTATCTTTTCATCTGCAGAAACAACATCAACTCTCCTGTCAACGGAGAAAAAATAAGGGTTTCATTTTACGCAAGAAAACTCGGCTATTATTTTGATTCATCAATCAGAATTCTTTCAAGCGGCATGTGCATTCCTCTCGCAGCCTCAATCTACCGGCGCGAAGACGTTTCAAAGTCCCCGGTCAACGCAAAATGCACACTCACTTACAACGCAAAAGACTCAAGCATAAACATCGACTGCATTCCAATGAAAGACTACGATGTTTTTTCCGTACAGAAATTTGAATCGGTTCCTGAACACATAAGTGAAAACGTCCGGAAGATGGTCAGAAGATTTGTGCAGGACAGCAAAAAAGGAATCGGAGGTCCTGTGGGAAACGGACTTCATCTTATTCCCGCCGCAAGATACCTCTGCTCAAAACTTAATCCGACAGATGCCATACAAGGACGGAAAAATCCTCTGGACTTGCTTTATCTTGACGAAACAAGACTTCTTTTGGGAGACCGCGACAATTCCTGGAATCTTGAACTTGAAAACGAATACACCGCCACTTTCACATTCAAGCTTTCCGCACTTGTCACACGCACGGTTGCTCTCACCTGTTCCGTAAATGACAGACTCGGCTCCGATGAAAAAAAAGTGTGCGCGGTTTTAAAAATCATCGGCTGCAAAGAGGAAGACAAAAGATTTCTTTGCGAGAGAGTGTTGAAAAAATAACAGCAAACATATATACTTTTAATTGGAGAAAAAAAACATGATTATAATAAAAAAACTTTTTGCAGTCCTTTCATTTTCAGTTTTGATTTTTTCTCTTACTTCATGCAGTTCAAAAGAAAGCATTGATGGAAAATGGAAATTCAACGACGGTTCAGAACTTATCTTCAACACAAAAAAAGGAATTTATTCGGCACAGGGAAAAAAGAATTCCACATCAGGAACATTCGAGCTTTACAGTTACGGAACACTCCGCTCGACAGATACTGAAGGAAATGTGGAAGAATATGAAGTGATCCGCACCGACGAAGGATTTTTCATTACATTCCAGGGAAAGGAAATTTCTCTTATTGGAAAACCCGTTCAAAAAATCGAAGAACTGAAAGGAAAATATACAGCGGATTTCGGAGAAAGTTCAATTACTTTTGATTTCAAACCTTCAAAGAGAAAGTTTACCGTCACTGTCATGGGAACAAGCCAGAATTTCACCTATTCCATTACAGGCGAATCTCTCATTCTTTTCACCGAAGGTTTCTATGCAGACGGAGCTCCTCACACCTTGAAAATTGAAGGCGGCACTCTCCGTATAGACGATGAAGTGCTCACAAGAAAATAGAAAAAAGCAATACGATGCTGAAAAAATTCAGGCGGGATTGATTTAACGGCTTCTTTTACCGGGATGATAAACCGACTCGATTGCCGCAATCACTTCCCTGTCTTGGAAAGCAAAGTTCCAGTTTTTTGCCGGCACAAACACAAGACTCCACTCAGTCTGGTAATTTTTTTCCTGAGACTCGAACACAGGCACAAAATCCCGTATTCCCTGCTCGTACATAAGCCAGCACTGAAGATAGATGAATTCTCCTCCGCTTGTGTAGCAGATTTTTTTTGAAAGAGGGCTTTCCACACGATGCAAATTCACATAGGTCTCTCTGTCGCCGATGGTTTGATTTGCCTCATGCACAGACTTAAAAAGATTGTATGCCGTAAGAAGAGCCTTTTCATCATCGGCAATGGACTGGGCCTGAACAGAATTTTTTCCGTATGCCGTGTAAGGATTCACATATTTTTTATATGCGTTCACAACGGACTGAAGATATTCTTCCTCTTTCGCATTGATTTTGTCCTGAAGGATTTTGTCTTCGTAAACGATGTTTGGTCTTGAGTCGTCATCCACCTGTGTCGATTTTGAAAATTTATCCGCGAAGGCTCTGAAGGCCTTTCCTACATTCAACTTCCGGGTTCTGGCCATACCACCACTCCTTTTTTTTATTAAGCGGTAAACGGGAGTCGAACCCGCCTGTCGGGCTTGGGAAGCCAGCATAATACCGATATATGATTACCGCAATACTGCACTATCTAGAATACCACATTACCGAGGATTTTGCAAGGAGAAAATCCAACGTTTTTGAGAAAATCACTTGACGTAAATCCTTATATTGTATATAGTGGATTAACATCATCTTGTGGTATTGATTTGATTGTTAACGGTGAGGAAATGATACGGTACCTTTTCCCGGGTTTTTACGTAGAGCTGACCGGGCTTTCTTCAATACCGGGCAAGAACAGGAGTATACAATGAAAAAGGGAATTCACCCAGAGTACAAACTGACAAAAATTACCTGCGTTTGCGGTAATGTCATTGAGACACGTTCAACAGTGGAGGACATTCACGTTGAAATTTGTTCCGCCTGCCACCCGTTCTTTACCGGCAAACAGAAACTTGTTGATACAGCTGGACGCATTGACCGCTTCAACAAGCGTTACAACATGACTTCTGAGAAGAAATAATCAGGAAGATTTTCAGGCGAAACGATTTAGAAGCCCTAACCGCGGCAAGTAAAGGCTACTAAAGCTAAAACAAGGAGCAAAACAATGGCGACAAGAAGAAATCCCCGCTTTAAGGAATGTAGAAGACTGGGTGTAAATGTCTGTGGACACCCGAAGGCAATGAACAGAGCAAATGATCCCGCTTTCAAGAGAACAAAGAAGGTTTCTGAGTACGGACTTCAGTTGATTGAAAAGCAGAAGGTAAAGGCTTATTACGGTATTTTGGAGCGCCAGCTCGTCCGCTATTTCGACTTGGCTTCAAAGGCAGAGGGAAAGACCGGTGCAGCTTTGCTGAGCATCCTCGAATGCCGTCTCGACAACCTGGTTTACCGCATGGGACTTGCAAATTCAATTCGTATGGCACGCCAGATGGTCACACACAAGCACATTCTTGTTGACGGAAAGAAGATTAATATCCCCTCTTTCAACGTGAAAGTGGGTTCCACAATTTCTCTCGATGAGAAGTCACGCAAAAACGAGCAGTTCAAGCAGTGCTTCCAGAACGCAAACCTGCAGCCTCTTGACTATCTGCAGCGCGATGACGCAAACTTCTCTGCAAAGTTGGTGAGCTATCCTCAGCGCGAGAATATTCCTGTCCAGATCAACGAGCAGATGGTCGTTGAATACTACTCTAAGTAATCACTGGGCAGCGGAAAAAAAGAAAGGACTTCCTTTTACAGGGAGTCCTTTTTTTATCCTCAGAAGGATTTCAGGGCAGAAGATTCGGATTTTACAAGAAAAAATCTTATTCCTGTTCGTTTTTAATTCCTTCGCGGAAAAGAAACAAATCCTGCACTTTCAGACTGCATGTTGAATTGAGTTTGTGAGGATCCTCTGTCTTGCTCACAAGCGGAATAGAAAAACTGTAATCAATGGAATCATATCCCGGGCAGGAAATTTCGACCACAAAAGTGAATTCCCGACTCTCGCCTTCCTTCACAGTTCCTTCAGGAGCCACCCAGAATGAATAATTCCCTCTTGTCTTCGCAAATGTCCTCGTGGGATTCGCCCAGCTGGCATCCATCATGGTTGCGGTATTTCCATTGCCGGTACGTAGAGTGACAGTCGCATTGTCCAAAGGTTCGAACGTGGAACCGTCATAGACTGTACCGATAAAGGTCGGAAAAATAAAGGTGGGGATGTCGGTTTCCCATGCTCCGCTTGCATTGAGTTTTGCTGACTTATGGTAAGGTCTTTTCGCAGAATTCACCAGCCTCATTCCCTCAAGTGCAATGCCGTCTATATCTGCCATAAGCTGTGAGTCATTCATCAGTTCGGCAGTGTTGTGTGTAATGCCACGTCCGCTCACAACATAGCGCGGAGGAACTCTGTTCAGAACGTAGGAAATTGTATCCAACCGGCAGTTTTCACAGTCACATTCAAGCCATGAGCCGCCATTGTTCTTGACCTGGTCATACAACTCATTCACTCTGGCCACAACCTGCTCTTCCATAATGTTATGAATATTAACCATACTATACCCCCTTCCAAATGGCTCCGGATTCCCGCAAACGGAAACCCGGTCTATAATCAGGTTACTGTCCACCGGCCCTTGTGTAAGAAGCGAGTCCGCCTGCAAGCAGAATCTTACGGCTGCGTTCGGCAAGATCGTTCACACCTTCAATATTCACGTCTCCGGACTTTGAATGAAGCGTTATATCGAAACTCTTCTGATTCTTCAGGCTGTCAAAGATGTTTTTGATTTCAAGGGTGTCGCCGTCATTGATTTTGTCGTAATCCTCAGGATTCTTGAATGTAATCGGAATGATTCCGTAGTTAATCAGGTTGGCCTTGTGGATTCTGGCAAAACTTTTTGTTATAACAGCCCTTACTCCAAGATACATGGGTCCCAAAGCTGCATGTTCACGGCTTGAGCCCTGACCGAAGTTTTCACCGCCCACGGCAAAGCATCCTGAGAATCCTGTAGCCTCGGCTTTTTTGTAGAAGTCGGCGTCGATTCTTTCATAAGTAAACTTGCTGATTTCAGGGATATTGGAGCGGAAAGGAAGAACCTTTGTACCGGCAGGCATAATGTCGTCGGTGGAAACATTGTCCTTTGCCTTAAGCAGCACGGGAAGCTTCAGATTATCCTCACACGGCTTGCAAGGAGGACACGGTTTGATATTCGGTCCGCGGAGAATCTCCACATCCTTTGCCTTTTCAGGAGGAAGCGGCGCAATGAGCATTCCTGTATCCAGAGCATCGGCAGTGATGTCTTCCATGCTGAGACCCTTGTACTTTCCTTCAAGAAGAGAAACCCTTCCGTTTTCAGTGTAGGCAGGATCTGTGTAGTCAAGAGTCGTGGGATCGGTGATGTAGCCTGTGATTGCAGATGCCGCGGCTGTCTCGGGACTCACAAGATAAATGGATGCATCTGCCGTTCCGCTTCTGCCTTTGAAGTTGCGGTTGAACGTGCGCAGGGAAACCCCCTGCGAGTTTGGTGCAAATCCCATTCCGATGCAGGGACCGCATGCACTTTCAAGAATACGGAATCCTGCGCGGATGAGGTCTCCGAGAATGCCTGCCTTGTCTGCCATAAGAAGAGTCGTGCGGCTTCCTGGTGCAATTCCCGCCTCAACTCCGGGTGCAATGTGCTTTCCGCGTACAATTGCGGCAACAGCCTCAAGATCGTCAAGTGATGAGTTTGTACAGCTTCCGATGGCAACCTGGCTCACCTTTATGTCGCTCAACGTGGAGACATCTTTAACGTTGTCCGGCGAATGGGGACATGCGGCAAGAGGATTCAGTTTTGAAAGGTCGATTTCAATCACTTTGTCGTAAACAGCGCCATCATCTGCCTTCTGCTCAGTCCAATCATCCTGACGGCCCATGCTCTTGAGGAAACTCTTCGTTGTTTCGTCCGAGGGGAATATTGAACACGTGGCTCCAAGCTCGGCACCCATATTCGTAACGGTGGCACGCTGGGGAACGGTAAGACTTGCAACTCCATCGCCGAAATATTCGTAAATGGCTCCCACACCGCCTTTGACGCTTTCATGGCGAAGAACTTCAATAATGATGTCCTTTGCACTGACCCCCTTGCGAAGTTTGCCGGTGAGCTTCACGCCGAAGATTTTAGGCATGGCAAGATGGAATGCACCACCGCCCATGGCAACAGCAACGTCTATTCCGCCGGCACCAATGGAAATCATACCGATTCCGCCGCCTGTGGGAGTGTGGCTGTCCGACCCCAAAAGAGTCTTTCCCGGCTTACCGAAATGCTCGATGTGCACCTGATGGCACACTCCGTTTCCCGGACGTGAAAAATAAAGTCCGTATTTTGCCGCGATGGACTGGAGATAGCGGTGGTCATCCTGATTCTTGAAATCTGTCTGTAATGTGTTGTGGTCAATGTAGGAAACGCTCACCTCGGTCTTTACGCGGGGAATCCCGATTGTCTCGAACTGAAGGTAGGCCATAGTTCCCGTAGCGTCCTGGGTAAGCGTCTGGTCGATTTTAATTGCGATGTCGATTCCGCGTTCAATAGGTTTTCCCGGGGTAAAATCCAGAGTTCCCGGAATAATGTGTTTCTGAATGATTTTTTCTGCCAAAGTCAGTGCCATGGTATTCTTCCTTAATATATGTAATTTTTTTTCAGCCACAGTCGAAAAAGAGAGCCTTAGTTCAAGTCAGTGCTCTTTACAAGGAGGGCGTTTTTAAACTCCGATGATGCGACTGAGAAAATATTGATATCCGGAACAGAGTCAAGCATTGAAACCTGCCCCTCGAATTCAACATTGTCCGCAATGCGAAGATTGGCCGTTTTTATGTCACCCTTCACTTTACTTCCCTTGCAAAGCTCCACACGCTCGCTCGCTTCAAGATCGCCGGTCACTCTTCCGTAAACCACGATTGATTTTGCATGCATCTTGTCCACCGTGCACACAGCGGTTTTGTCAATTTCAAGGGAGCCTGTTGCATCAATCGTGCCGTTGAACCTTCCCGTGATGACAAGGTTGTCGGTGAAATGCAATACTCCGTCAAATTCAGTTTCCTGACCAAATACGGTCTCGTTTACAATTTCGTTTGTCATACTCTTCTATAATACCTTATTTCCGGCCCCTCTTTCAACTGGTTTCAGCCTGATTTTTACACTGATTTTCTGAAAAACACGAATCAAAACCGCAAGAAAGAGCAAAATCATCTCCACTGCGGGAATCCAGTCTCCAATCAGCGTGTACAAAGTCGATTTCCGATTCAAAGGCACCAGGATTGCCCCACACACGTAATTTTCCTCGAACTGGGGACTTTCTGAAACAATCCTTCCCCTGCCGTCGATTATGCACGTGACTCCGCTTGCAGTGCTTCTTGCCGCCGGAACCGCATTCTCAGTGCAACGGAAGACCGACATGGAAAGATGTTGTTTCTGACAAGGCCTGCTTTGTGACCAGGAGTCGTTGCTGAGGGAAAAGAGACATTCGGCACCGTTTACAACAAAAGTGCGGCAAAGATTTCCGAAAGAGTCCTCAAAGCAGATGGGAGTTGAAAAAGTCAAATTCCTGAATTCAAAGACCTTCGCCTCGCTTCCCGGGCTCCACAATCTGGAGTCGCCGTTCAAAAGGAGTTTGTAGAAACGAGGAAAAATGCCCGCAAATGGAAAATATTCGGTGAACGGCACAAGATGAATCTTCGCATAGACTTCAGGCTCGGGAGGTAAAAATCCAGTCTTCCGCCGGTCGAACACCAAAGCGGCATTGTAATCCCCTTCGTTTTCAGGGGTCGTCAAAGTCCTCTGGTTTCCCAAGACAAAACACACATCGTTTCTTGAAAAATAATCCATAAGACTCAAGACCATCTGATACCGACCCTCATCTTTTTTTTCAGCGAAATTATATTCAATGGGCGGCACAACGGCGGTTTCAGGCCACAGCACAATATCGGTTTCAGGAAATGCGGAAAGAGCCTCGTCCGTAAGACGCACAAGATTCGAAACATCCCTTTTGTAAACATCAGGGCCGTATTTGTTGGAATCGGTATTATTCTGCACGCATACAACGTTGATTTTTTTTACGGCCCCCTCGTCAACATTAAGCCTTATAAATCCGTAGACAAGAGAAAACGAAAAAGCAGCGGTCAGAACGGAAATCGGGAGGGCAAATCTTTTTAAGACAGGGACAAGGCTGAATCTCGGGAGAAAAACACGGAAGGAAAGAACGCAATCTGCAATCAATGCGGAAACACCGGCACAAAGGGCTGATTCATACCACACGCCGCCAAAGGAAGATGACTGAAGCAGAACCGTGGATTTCCACAGTGAATATCCCATTATACCGTAACTGAAGCCCAGAAATCCTTTTGTCTTCAAATATTCATACACGCACCACAAAAGTGCCATTACATACACGGATTTTTTGTTGAAGAGA
>ODAI012613158.1_pt1 | contig 11517 bp, 10 predicted proteins | sample 1539321 | NCBI WGS metagenome assembly ODAI01 (sample SAMN02144231, study PRJEB22623) | gut metagenome | biome: sheep rumen | host: Ovis aries | place: New Zealand
CCTTTTTCAGTTCCAACAGGGATGAAGCCAGGAGATTCTGCTGACGGGTCAATTCGTAGTCGGCCTCTGCCTTCTGCGATTCCACCTGTGCCGCATCGGCAGCACTCTTCCGGCCCACTTCCTCCAATAATCTCGTCTGCCTCAGCAAGAGTGTCGTTTCCTCCACTTTCTCCTTGGCCATCTTGACCAATCCCTCGTAATAGGCTACACTAACGAAAGCCTGCAATACACTGAGAGCTGTCTGGTTTTGCCTCTGACGAAAAGCCGACTGCCCCATCAGTGCACTGGCTTTGGCAGCACGAAATGCATGCAGGCGGTTGAATCCGTCGAACACGGGCAACGAGGCTTGCAGGGAGTAGCCATTATAGAAGGTACTTACATCAGTATAGCCATTGGTCGACGGGTCGATGGCTCGCCCGAAGTTATACTGGGCACCGATGTTGGCATCTACGGCAGGCAGGAATCGTCCTGCTGCACCCGTCTTGCTGGCCTTATAATTGTCCAGCTCTAACTCGGAGCGCTTCACCTCATGGTTGTGCTCTACTGCATATTGCATGCACTGCTGCATCGTCAGGCCCGTCTGTGCTGACGATTGTAGACTTGCAAGCGTAAGGCATATTATCAACGTCTGTTTCATACTCTGTTTTTTCTTTTTCGCATTGCAAAGTTATGGCTTTCCCCTCATATCAGCAAGCATTTTAACGCTGCCCAGTGCAGATTGTCTAAAAATTAGACACCTCCCTGTATGATTTTTAGACAGAATCTTTATATCTTTGCAGGCAAAAAGACGATATGAACAAATACGGAACCATTTTGATCGTTGACGACAACGCTTCCATCCTGACAGCGATGCGCTATCTGCTGGACGGAACGTTTGAACGCATCCTGACGCTGACTCAGCCTGACGACATCCTGAAAACGATGGCGCAGGAGGAGATTGACATAGTGCTGCTCGACATGAATTTCACTCTGGGGGTGAACAGCGGGCAAGAGGGGCTTTTCTGGCTTCGTGCCATCCGCAAGCAGCATCCCCAGACGCCTGTGGTACTGCTGACGGCCTATGCTGACGTGAATTTGGCTGTAAAGGGACTGAAGAACGGCGCAGCCGACTTCATCACCAAGCCTTGGGACAATGGCGAGCTTGTTCACAAGCTGAAGGATGTGCTCGACATGCAGAGCGAGATAGTGAGCCTCGACGAAATGGAGAAGGAGCACATCCGCCGTACCCTCGATCGCTGTCACGGCAACCTGACGCAGGCAGCTGAACTGCTGGGCATCACCCGCCAGACGCTCTATAACAAGATGAAGAGGCTGTAAGAGTGAAGAATGAAGAATTTGCTACCGCATGAATACGTTTGTATATATAATAATAGGTATGATGGCCGTCGTCGCCTGCTGGTGGTTTATCCGCCATCAGCGCAAGTTACGACTACGCGCCCATCTGATGCAAGAAGCTATCCGCAACAAGGACTTTACTTTCCGCATGCCCACAGACGGCATGTTCTTTGGTGAGCGAGCCATGCAGGAGACGCTGAATCAGTTGGGTGAAACCATCCGCCAGCAGGTTAACCAGAATGAGGTGGAGTCGTGGGAACGGCTCACTCGGGTACTTACCCATGAGATAATGAACGCCACTGCCCCTATCACCAGCATCAGCCAGTCACTACTGAATCGCCCCGATGTGAAGGATTCACCCCTTGAAGACGGCATCCAGGCCATATACGACACCTCACGCCATCTGAGCGACTTCGTCGTCAGCTATCGCAAGATGTCGGAACTGGAGAAACCAAAGATTGGCGATGTTGCCTTGCTGAAGATGATTGACGACATCAGGAAGGCCTATCCCCAACTGACATGGGAAGTGAATGTCTCGCCTGATCTGACAGTCCGTGCAGATGAAGGTATGTTACGCCAGGTGTTGATGAACCTCGTAAAGAATGCCATTGAGGCCAAAGCCCAGAAAATAGTTGTGGAAAAGGATCAAGGAGCCAATCACAACTCTGCCTTCCTGACTCTCTACATCGGCAACGATGGTCTGCCTATCCCTGCGGAAAACCGTCAGTCGCTCTTTGTGCCTTTCTTCACGACCAAGCGGAGTGGTAGTGGGATCGGCCTGTCTCTGAGTCGGAGAATGATGATTCTGCAAGGAGGCATGCTCGACCTTGTCGAACAATCACGTCAGGGCTGTAGCGTTGTCTTTATGCTACCTTTGCAGCCTTCAAAGGCCTCTTCATAGCTTTTCTCAGAAAGAACACCAAGAGGGCTACGACTGCTACAACTATCACCAGAATAGCCCATGAAGGGGTGTTGTTCCAAAAGATTTCAGCCTCTACCCGCCATGAGGGTAAGGGCTTCATCTCAGCAGGACGCGGCTTAAATAGTTGGCCTCTTGTCAGTAGAATGATTTCACCCACTTTCTCGTCAAGACTGATGGCGGCAGATGACTCACGAGCCATCTGCCGCATCCGTTCAGGAAGGTCTGAGCCCAACGTATTCAGCTTGTAACCGAGGGTGTCGTCGAAGAGTTCTGAGAACTTGGCATATTCGCCTTCGATATGCAGTTGGCGTTGAAGGTCGGCCTCAGGAATATGGATCATAGGTTCATCCTTCCAAACTTCAGGGCGAAGAAGCCAGCCATAAACCACCTGCTCAGGAGAGAGGCCTTTGTAGTTGCTCTTACCATAGACGAATTTCAGGAAATCAAGCGCGAAGGTAGAGAAAGGACAAAGCCGGTCTTGCCAGATGACTTGTTCGCGAGCCACTTCCCGAGCCTTTTCTGCATTGATCGTCTGGACGCTACGCGCAGAAGAAGTGAGAAGGAAGAAGTGAAAAGTGAAAAACAGCAGGAGTACACTTCTCATTTGCTCAGAACTTAGGCATGGTGGGCAGTTCAACGGCCTTGACTGCCATACACTCCATCTCGATAAGCCAGCCTGGACGGCAGACGGGCGCATGGACAATCACATAAGGCTTGCCTGGGAATCGCTCTTCGTAGAGTTCACATACCAGGTCATAGTCGGCTGTGTCGCGAAGATAGACCACCATCTCAGCCACATCATTGAAGTTGCAGTCAGCCTCAGCTAAAAGAGCCTCAACATTCTCCCACATACGGTGTGTCTGCTTGACGATATCCTTAGGATACACCACCTCACCTTTATTATTGATAGAGGCTGTGCCAGAAATAAAGACATGACGACGATCGGCATAGTTCACCTGTGTTCCTCGTTCGAAGCTAACGCCGTAATCACTGGTGCGGTTCAGGTGAGTAGAAGCGTACAGATAATGTATCTGCTCCTTCCTGATGCCGGCGATGGCATAGTTATCCATCTGCGAGAGTACGTTGGGATCCTGCTGACGGCCTCCAATACCTGTAGAGGCGATGAAATGGGTGTTCACTGTCAGTCCTTGTGTGAAGAAGAACTGGTTTCTGGCACGTACCACACCACCATAGTTCAGGTCTACATCATTCACGAAGAACCAGGTGCGGATACAGTTAGCCTCCAGCGTACATCCTTCCTGAATCAGCTGCATGTTATACTCATTGAAGAGCAGACGTGTCTGATATTCCGAATTGGCAGCCATATTGTGGGCCGAGCCGTTCCAAAGATGACGAAATCCGCCATGACATACCTCGTAAAGTCCGCTCTTGCCAATACCTGTCTGGACATTGGTCATCAGGTATACCCAAAGTGCTACCTTGGTTCCATCGAGGGGTGCCTGCTGGATAATACTCTTGGCACAGTCTGTGACATCTGTGGCGATGACATCGTCGGCCTGATTAGCTGCATCACTGAGGAAATAACGCTTAAAAACGGCCTGTGCTCCACTGAGCGGGCCTTCTATCAACTGACTGTACGCATCCATGACGGCCTCCAGCTGCTGAATATAGGACAAACGCGACGAACCTGCATGAATCATGGCATGATACTCGCATACTTCTGTGCCATTGTCAAACTGGAAAACGTCGGCAAACGCATTCTCAAATTCGTATTTCATATTATTATTCATTTCTCAACTTTTCACTTTTCATTTTTCACTTCTCACTTTTCACTTCTCTTTCGCTCCATTATTAATCCAACTGTCGATGAGCGGCAGAATGCTCTGCTCATTCTTTTCAGAAACCAAATCCCGATGAGTCATCGAGATGCCTTCCACAACCTCCTGATTGAGAATCATGTGCAGCAGGCTGTGCTGGGCATCGTTTGGCTCCACCATATTGATGCCTTCCACCTTCGTGGAGGGCTTGCCAACCAGAGCATCATAGCTTCTGCCTTCCGTCAGATAAAGACCTGCGGCAGCACGGTTAGAGGCACCGTGGCAGTTAGCACATGTGGTATTGAAATAACTCTGTTGGATGGCATTGAACATACTGATATCCATTGTCCCTACATCCATCTTCACCGTCTCCTTGGCCGAAGCAACCTCCACCTCCTTGAAAGTGACTATATGACGTCTCAGACGGTCGAGGATACAGAGCCTGACCAGTGTAACATTCTCCTTGATACCCGACAACTCTACCCTCACCTTGCCATCGATCACATCGCTGGAGGTGATGACCTTGGAGACATCGGCATATTCGTCATCTGCATTCTCGAAACCAGCCACAGATACACGATAGGTGCCTGGCCAGTTCTCCAGTCCCTGAAGCGTTCCCTCTAAGACGACAGTCTTTCCTTCCGACAAAGAGGCTGTCTCAGGGTAGATGCGCCCGTCGTCGCAGGAATCAAGGCTTAGTATGGCAAAGCATACAAAAGCCGTTATGATATACTTTTTCATCGTAATCACTATTTCTCAACCTGTTAGAAGGCGTACTGAAGCATCAGCTGGGCCATGTGAGTACAGATGCCGAGGTCATCCATATCCCGGTCGAGTTGGGTCTCATGTCCCGTGCGTCCAATGTACTGGTACATGGCAGAGAGCTTGATGCTGGTCTTCGGAATAAAGAAATTGATGCTGGCAGCAGGCATGTTCAGGATTCCATCCTTGCTGGTGCCGTTGCGATCATAGAAATCGTAGCGCAGGCCCAGTTGCCATCTTGGGTGTACGAAATAGCCCACCTGGGCATAACCGCCCCAGTAATTATAGGAGTCGCTGATCTTCTGGCGGTTGGTAAATCCGATACGCATATAATAGGCTTCGGCAGCGACATACCACCTGTTCTTGAGCATGGCGAACTCGAAGCCGGCGCGGAAGTCGTTGGTCGACTCGTTCTCCGACTCCACATTGTAATTGGCACTGAGGCCGAAAAGCATCTTGTCCTCATGGAGAAGTTTCGGGTTTCCCTGCGTCATCGGCATGGCACCCTTGGGTTGAAAGGTGACGCGGCCTGCATAGAGCAGTGAGGGGATATGGAGGTCGTCGCTAACGGTCTTGGTGGCTCCATTCTGGGCAGAGCCTGTACCATTCCAGAGACCAACCTCATAGCCGACCTTGTTGGCAATAAGTCCATGAACCTCCACCCCGAGGTCAAAGCCCGTGCCGATGCCTGGAGTAACTGCATTGAGTGAGTAAGGGAGGATGGCAACAGCTGTCAGGGATGTAGGCAGACTGGGGAACAGAGTCTCACCGAGAGTAGTGAGGTAAGCATGGGTGAATGGTGTCTTGAACTTGCCGACACGGAAACGGAGAGCAGGACTGACGGCATAGTCGATCCACGCCTGCTGGAGGATATTGCCACCCGAGGCGGCAGCGTTGACACAGACATTATAGTCGATCTTGCCAAAGGCTCTACCTGTAAAGCCGATGATGGCATAAGGCATGGCAAAGCCAGAGTTGGCAATGTTGTCCTGGTTATAAGCCTTGTCGAGTCCTTCATCATCGTAGTACCTGAAGTTGGCTGTCGTCTGTAGGAAAAGGTACGGCTTAAACACAAAGTTGCCGTTGTTCGACTGGAGGGTAAAGCCACGGTCGTCGGCAATAGGGATCACACCGTTATCCATATTCAACTTATCGGCCTCTGTCTGCTCTTCAGCGGCAGGAACCGTTGCCAAGGTCTCATTTGTCTCCGTCTCTGCAAAGGCACCGACGGAGAAGGTGCTTGCCATCAGTATGGCGAATAGTTTGTTGTATCTCATTGCTATATTGTTTTTTCCTTTTTACTTTTTATAACGAATTGAGGAACTGTACGAGCTGGTCGCGCTCCTTCTTACTCATGTTCTTGAACTTATTCTTGGAAGCCTCGCCCTCACCGCCATGCCACATGATGGCCTCGATGAAGTTGCGGGCACGTCCGTCGTGAAGGAAGTAGGTGTGTCCGTTGACCTTCTTCTGCAGTCCCACACCCCAAAGCGGGGTCGTGCGCCACTCATTGCCACGCGCCAGACCGCTGACAAAGTTATCGTTCAATCCAACGCCCATAATCTCAGAGCCCATATCATGAAGCAGAAAATCTGAATAGGGATGAATGGTCTGGCTGCCCAGCCAGGGGAGTTCTGTCCCCATCAACAAGGTGGTGCCACGGGGCTTGGTGTGCAAGGTCGTCACATGGCAGAGATGGCAGCCAGCCTGATAGAAAAGCTGCTCACCAGCCTGAACATCAGCATTGTTGACATTTCGCCGACCTGGCACAGAGAGGCTCTGCATATAGAGATCAACATCCTCCATGTCTTCAGCCGACACATCAAGCATATCGTAGGCCAACCCCATCATGGAGCCTTCCTCCATCTGCCGCTGTCCCTCGCAGATTTCCTCTGGATAGCGGCTGTTGGTCATACCCATGTCACTGGAGAAACCGAGTTCCACTGTCAAGTCGGCATGCTGGGCTTTGTTGCCAGAGAGTCCAAGCTGTAGCTTGCCACGTTCGTTGATGTAGTTGCACCGTCCGCTGATACCCCACTCTGGATAGTTGCTCTTGCGGGCAAGTGCCTCGATCTCATTGGGGTCGAGAGCCATCATCTGTCCCATACCGACATGTCGCAGCGGTACACGGACGGTACAGAAGAGGTCATCGGGACTGATGGAGTCGGCATACCACTCAGTGATCGACCACTTGGGTACGCAGAGAGTGTATTTCTCGCCATCAGGAAAACTATAGGTCATGGAGTCGATCTTCACCTTCAGCTTGCCTTCAGGACGAACACCATAGATGGCCTGGTCATGGATGACGCGGCCATAGTTAGGAAAGAATGTGCCGTTCTTACGGGTGATATATATCAGTGAGGCAGTGAAGCCGTAAGGACCGGAGCCGTCGTCACTGCCTTGTTTGAAGCTCGTCCAATAAGTAGGTTCCGTACGTCCGGCGTTTCTGTGACAGCTACCACAGCTATAGCCGGCATAGACGGGTCCGAGGCCACCGCCGTGCCCGTTCTCGTTTGAGGTCTTGACATTGTCATATAGCCGGTCTCCCACATTGAATCTTGAGGCGTATGTACCTGAGAGCCAGCGTGCCGCCTGATCATAGGCTACGGAGGAGTTATAAAACCCTGTCGAGGTACCCGCTGAAAGTGCATAGCCTCGCGGGATGCTGACATCTTCCACATCAAGCTGCTCGCTATCATTGCAGGCTGTGAGACTTAGAATACCTGTAAGTAATAATGAAACACTAAAGTATTTGTTCATAAAAAGTGATGGATAATCTGTTTTGTTCTTTTAACCACAATAGCGAAGACGAGATTTTGGTCTCGCCTCCGCTTAGCGGCATAGAATTTGTAAGCTACCTTACTTGGTATGATTCTGCAGGAAAGGCTTCAGCTCGTTCTCCAGGATATCGCTCAGTTCAGCACAGGCATCCATGGCGGCGGCAGCCTCCTTGGAGTTGATGTTGTTACGGAACGGTTGTGGAATGGCCTGGATAGCCTTGGCAGCAGCATCGATGGCATTCTTCACATCAGTGTCGAGGGCCGGGTTGTACTTAGCCACGAGCTTGGAGAGTGAGTTTGTATTGATGCTTCCGTCGAGCGAACCATAGTAGGCATTGCGGATGGAGTAGATATTGTTGGTATAGTCGTCACGTGAGTGCCAGCTGTACCAAGACTCAACAGCATAGAGGGCCTCATTGGTTTTACCAGAGACATAGAGATCGTAGGGATCACCAATCTTAGCATCGCCAACCTCACCGGCAATGTCTATACAGCCATCTATCAACTGCTCGATACAGCTCAGGCCGCTGGTGAAGTCACCGCCATTGTGGTTCTTGAAAGTAGTAGCATAGCCGTTGTTCCAAGCATCGCACAACAGTGTGACATCATCGACCAGAAGCTGGGCGGTGTTTCTCATATACTGTGCCCAGGCTGTCGCATTGCTCTCATTGTAGACAGCGTTGGCAGCTTCACCGTCGGTAGCGGCATCATTCAGGGTGCGGGCCTTGCCGTCGCGGAAGGCGAGGAACTCAAGTGTGTGGAAACCACGCACGTTCTGGGCTGCTGCAATAGCCTCGTCATCCTCATTATAGTCGCCTGTCCATTTCATATCGTTCCACTGCTGAGAGGTCAGCATATTGACGATTGCCTCCTGATCAAGAGGCCAAGAGTCCATATTGGGATCCAGTCCATAATCGGCAACAGGACCGAAGAGGAATGCCTCGCTCGACTCCCATGGTTCACGCGCTGCCAGCCAGGCATCACAGATGGCCTGGAAGTTGGCATTCGAAGGAGCATCGCCAAAGGCAACCACTGCCTGATAGAGAGCACTGTTCTTGGTTTTCAGGTCGTTGTAGGTCGGAAGCACCACATTGTCGACATACTGGTTGATAATGGCATCATACTCACTGTCCTGGATGGTAAGCTCAGATGTCGCATCCTCCTTCTTGTTGTCATCGTCGCTACTGCTGCAGGCGGTGAACGTCGTGAGTCCCATCATGGCGAGACTCAGCAAAAATAAATTTTTCTTCATGATTACATATTGTTAATACTGTTAATAATAAATTGCGGTTCCTATTTGCTGAAGAACCAGCCGATATAGGCTATGCCAATACCAAACTCGTTCTCACTGTTGTATGCCCCCTTGCCAAACACCTTGCTGGTGCCTATCTGGCGTGTCGTGTAGTCGGCTTTGACCACCAAGTTGGGCAGGGCCTTCCAGTTCAGGCCGAAGTTCCATTTGCTCACCTGGCAGCGGGCATCCATCACATCCATACCCTCGCCCTTCTCCTGAGAGTTATAATATTCATATTGTGCAAAGGGATAGATGACAGGAAAACCAGGATGCCCACCGAAGATATTCTTCAGGTTGAAACCAACCTCAGCATTATAAGACACGGCCCTCTTGGCTATCGGGGTCAGACGGCTGTACCCAGACTTGTTGGACAGCTTGCCATTCTTGGCTCCCACCTGATCGGCATGGGCAATATTGCCGGAAAGATAGTTAGCACGCGCTGTTACATATTTATTAGTATACTGGGCATCTACGGAATAGATGGTCACTGGTATCTTACCGATTTCATCATAGGTAATCAGCTTGTCGGCATTGGCACCGGCATTGGCACAGTAGTAGATAGAACCACCAATGCGCAGGCCTGGCACACCAGTGTAGTTCAAGCGTGCCACATAGGCAGGACTCGTAAAGTTATCACCTTCGAACAAACCCTGCTTACCATTCTTTACCCAGTTATTACGATCGAATCCATTGGCGTTCAGACCTGTTACGATCATGGCTTCATAGTCGAATGTACCATAGCCCTTGCCAAACTTGCCGAGGAACTCTATACCCGTCTCGTGCCAAGTGCAGGGGATAATCGTTGACTCGCCTTCAGGACGCGAAGATCCAAAGAAGTTGATGGGCTCATGGTGCTCATTCGTCAGACCAACGGGCACAATCAGATGACCTGCCCGCACGTTGAACTCAGGAACAATCATACGAGTGATGTGAAGCTGCTCAAGAGCCACTTCTCCACCCTTTTCTACTTCTGTCTCGTACTCACCGTTCTCAGTATTCTCCAGCTCATAGGCAGTTCCTGTTCCTCCGTATTCAAACTCAATCTCAGCCCCAAGAATCCATTTGGGAGTGAACTTGTAGTCAAATGCCAACACAAAACGAGGGATACTGATCTCATTGTGGCTCTGCTTGGCATTTCCTTCCTTGTGTCCATAGAAACGATTGATGCCGTAGTCCTTGAAGTTTGCCACTACTTCACCATACCCTCCAAAGCGGAACTTGCTATATCCCAGTGTGTCTGGCTCTGCAGCACGAGCTGTGCTGAATATAGCCGCCATTACCATTATACCAAATACTTTTTTCATCTTTATAAAATCAAATCTGCTGTAAAATCGGCTGCAAAGGTACAAGGTTTCTGGTTGTTAACCTATACCTAAAATTAGTGAAATCATCAAAAATAGGGCTTTTTGAGGGTTATCAGAAAGGAAAAATACCTAATTGTGACTATTGTGAATGTGGAAAATAATGCCTACCTTTGCACCCAGTAATCAAAAATAGGTAAAACAAGATGAGAAATCAAAAAATGTATGAGGCCGATGATAAGATGATATCCCTCATTCGTGACAATTATGACCTATTGCAGATGTTGGGGAGTTTTGGCATCAGTCTTGGTTTTGGCGATAAGACGGTGAAAGAGACCTGTGATGACAACAATGTGGATACATACACATTCTTAGCGGTTGTCAACTTTACTATTAATGGCTATGGGGAGTTCGATGCAGACGAGCAGCTCTTCGTTCCTACCCTATTGCATTATCTTGAGGCCAGTCATGCCTATTTCCTTGATTTTCAGTTGCCCTATATTCGTCGGGAGCTACAGGAGTCGCTGGACGAAAGTGAATCCCTCGCCAAACTTATCCTCCGGTTCTACGATGAATATGCCCACGAGATACGCCGCCACATGAAATACGAACAAAAGACACTCTTCCCTTATGTGCAGTCGCTAATTGAAGGGCGCCCTGCCAACGACTACAATGTGGAGACCTTTTCGAAGCATCATGGGGCTGCCGACAAGAAATTGCGCGAGCTGAAACTGCTGATCATCAAGTATCTGCCTCAGGACGGCCTGCACAACAACCAGCTTACCGCCACGTTACACGATATCTACGAAAACGAGGTATGGCTGCGCCAGCATGCCGAGGTCGAAGATCACATCTTTGTACCTGCCATCCGCCACCTGGAACAGCAGGCAAAGCAGAGCGACGTGACACGAAATATCTCAGGCATGGTGTTTAAAGCCGGAGCCAGCCAAAATCCAGATACCCTCTCTGACCGTGAGAAGGATGTCATCATCTCCTTAGTACAAGGTATGTCAAACAAGGAGATAGCCGACCACCTGTGTATCTCAGTCAATACCGTTATCACCCATCGCCGCAATATTGCCCGCAAGCTACAGATCCACTCTCCCGCAGGCCTTACCATCTACGCCATCGTCAACGGACTTGTGGACATATCAAGCGTAAAACTATAGGGTATCACAGGTTGCTGCCACCCTCAGGGAATACCTACTTCTGATTAATCTACTTTTACATCTTATCGCAAGTGCGCAATGCCCAAACACTCTGTTTTAGGTATTGCGCACTTCAATTATTCATCGTACCTTTGCAGCCGAAAAATTGAATCAACAATGGCAACGACAAGAGCAAC
>ODAI013819929.1_pt1 | contig 11517 bp, 8 predicted proteins | sample 1539321 | NCBI WGS metagenome assembly ODAI01 (sample SAMN02144231, study PRJEB22623) | gut metagenome | biome: sheep rumen | host: Ovis aries | place: New Zealand
CTGCAGAATCTGTAAGATTTGAAGAGCCCGTTAAGACTGCAGTATATGAGACGGGCGATGTTCATGCAGAACGCGTATTTGACTTTTTCCGTGCGATCTCGGCGATCCCTCACGGATCATTTCACACGAAAGAGATCAGTGACTATCTTGTCTCATTCGCAGAGGAAAGGAATCTGGAATGCGTTCAGGACGAGGCCTTTAATGTGATCATCCGCAAAAAGGCTTCGGAAGGCAATGAAAATGCGGAGCCCATCGCGCTGCAGGGGCATATAGATATGGTGCTCGCTTGCAGTCCCGACAAAGAGATGGACATGCTGACGGAAGCGGTCACGATCCTTGAAGACGGTGACTGGATGTATGCGGACGGAACGACGTTGGGCGCAGACAACGGCATTGCGGTCGCAATGATGCTGGCTGTACTCGATGACGACTCGATCGTTCACCCGAAGCTTGAATGCATATTTACATCCGACGAGGAGGTCGGCCTGATCGGAGCAAGTGCGATCGATCTCAAGGATCTTCAGAGCCGGAGGCTCTTAAACCTTGACTCGGAGACGGAGGGAGTATTCTGCGCAGGATGTGCAGGCGGCGGAGAGGTCGTCGCGGATCTGCCGGCCAAGTACAAGAACAGGAGCGGCAGGCGCCTGAATATCAGGCTCAGCGGACTGACGGGGGGACACTCGGGATCGGACATCCATTTCGGAAGGGCCAACGGCATCCGTCTGATGGCGAGACTCCTGTACAAACTGTATGAGACCGTTCCTTTTCATCTGATCGCACTGAACGGAGGAGATGCCGACAACGCAATTCCGACTTTTGCTTCGGCCCAGATCCAGTTCAAACCGTTCGTCGATTCCGAGATGATCGACAAAGCCGTTTCGGATCATGCGGCGGCCCTGACCTCTGAATTCAGGGTCACGGACCCCGGAATCCAATGGGATACGGAGTGGGAACCCGCATGCAGGGAGAAGTCGATGTCTGCGAGAAGAACGCTGCACCTTTTGAGATTCCTTATGGCAGTTCCTACGGGGATCACGCATATGAATCCCGAACTGAAGGGCATGCCCCGGACGTCTCTGAATCTGGGTGTGATCCACACGGATGAAGAGAAGACGAGGACCGTATTCATGGTCAGGAGCGGCGTGAATACGCAGGGCGTGTACCTGATGGACCGACTGCTCTGCATCGCTGAAGGATTCGGCGGAAGTGCGAAGGTGCGCTCTTCCTACCCTGCGTGGGAGTACAGGGATGATTCACCGCTGAGGGAACTGGCTGTACGGACTTATGAGAAAATGACGGGCCGGGCACCTGAGATCGAAGTGATCCACGCGGGTCTCGAGTGCGGTATTTTGTCCGGCAAGAAGCCGGATCTGGACTGCCTGTCCATAGGACCGGATCTGGAGAATGTCCATACGATCCGGGAGAGAATGAGCATCTCCTCGGTGAAGAATGTGTGGGCTTACCTCCTTCTTCTCCTTAGCGAAGCGGCAGCGGAATCGAGGTGACATATGGCACAGATCGCCGGAGACTGGCTCCCGGCCGTCCGGGAAGAATTTAAAAAGCCCTATTACAGGGACTTGTATCAGTTCGTGCGGAAGGAATATGCGAACCATACCGTTTTTCCGCCGGCGGACCAGATCTTTAACGCCCTGCACCTGACGCCCCTTCACAAGGTGAAAGTCGTGATCCTGGGACAGGACCCCTATCACAATGTGCATCAGGCTCACGGACTGTGCTTTTCGGTCCCGGAGGACCAAAAGGAGATCCCGCCCTCACTGATCAATATCTACAGAGAACTGCATGACGATGTGGGATGCAGAGTACCGCAGACGGGGTGCCTGGTCAAGTGGGCACAGCAAGGTGTACTCCTTCTCAATACAGTCCTGACAGTGCGGGCGCACCAGGCCAATTCCCACAGAAACCACGGGTGGGAGCAGTTCACGGATGCGATCATACAGGCTGTGGAGACGCAGGACAGGCCGATCGTTTACATGCTCTGGGGATCGCCGGCACAGACGAAGGCGGTGATGGTGACCAATCCCAGGCACCTTGTACTGCGGGCACCGCATCCGAGCCCGCTGTCGGCTTACAGGGGGTTTTTCGGCTGCAGGCACTTCAGCCTGTGCAATGAATTTTTGGAAGCACACGGGGAGACGCCGATCGACTGGCAGCTCTGAGCGCGTAAATCACATATAAACAATGACAAGGAGATCTCATGAAAAAAATACCTTATATTACAAGAGAGAAGGCAGAAGAAATTGCAAAGACCTGGCCTACACCTTTTTACCTCTATGACGAGAAGGGAATTCGCGAGAATGCGGCGGCTGTCAAGAAGGCCTTTGCCTGGAACCCCGGCTTCCGGGAATATTTTGCGGTAAAAGCGACGCCCAATCCCTATATCATGCAGATCTTCAACGACTACGACTTCGGGTTTGACTGCTCGTCTTTAGCTGAACTGATGCTGGCCGATGCAGTCGGCGCGGACGGACAGCACATCATGTTCTCCTCCAACGACACACCGGCAGAAGAGTATGCATTTGCAGCAAAGCTCGGCGCCATCATCAATCTGGATGACATCACGCACATTCCGTTTCTGGAGAAGATCCTGGACGGCAAGTTCCCCGAGACCATGAGTCTTCGCTATAATCCCGGCGGCGTTTTCAGAATGTCCAACGGCATCATGGACAATCCCGGAGATTCCAAATACGGATTTACCAAACAGCAGCTCTTCGAGGGCGTGAGGATCCTCAAAGAGAAGGGGGTCAAGCATTTCGGCATCCATGCGTTCCTCGCGAGTAATACCGTGACCAATGAGTATTATCCCATGCTGGCCGCTCAGCTCTTCGAACTGGTGGCGGAGATCCACAGGACTTTCGATGTGCACATTGCTTTTGTCAATCTCTCCGGCGGCGTGGGCATCGCCTACTCCCCCTATGACACGCCCAACGATATCGCCGTGATCGGCGAGGGCGTGAAAGAAGTGTACGACGCTGTTCTCAGAGACAAGGGCATGGGCGACGTCGCGATCTACTGTGAGATGGGCCGCTTTATGCTGGCGCCCTACGGTGCGCTCGTGACCAAGGCCATCCACGAAAAGCATATTTATAAGGAGTACATCGGTGTGGACGCCTGTGCGGCCAACCTCATGAGACCGGCCATGTACGGCGCTTATCATCATATCACCGTGCTGGGCAAGGAAGATGCGCTCAGAGATCATATGTACGACGTGACGGGATCCCTTTGCGAGAACAACGACAAGTTCGCAGTGGACCGCCTGCTCCCCAAGATCGATCTCGGCGATTATCTCTTTATCCACGACACCGGCGCGCACGGCTTCGCGATGGGATACAATTACAACGGAAGGCTGCGCAGCGCGGAGCTTCTCCTCAAAGAGGACGGCAGTGTGCAGGAGATCCGTAGAGCCGAGACGGAGATGGACTATTTTGCCACATTCAGCGGAACTTCCTTCTTCGACAAACTTAAAGATGATTACAAGGAGCTCAGAGGATAAAGCCTGAAGGACCGGCAGCAAGGAACGCGGAATTAAAGAACTTTTTTTAATACAATACTGTCATTTAAAGGGCAAAAGAGAGAAAAATGCTTGATTAATGGGAAAATACGGTATATTTTAAGTATCGTGTGACTCATCATAAGAAATTCTTAACTCATATCGGTCCTGCGGCCGGGAAGGAGAAAAAGATTTGAAAACCATATTAGACAGACTGGAAATGACAGAACAGGAATTCGGCACAAGACCTGCCGTTGACGACGGAGTGACCTGTCTGAATTATAAGGAACTGGCAGGAACTGCGCGCGGGATCGGAAGCATCCTGGCTGAAAAGATCGAAAAAAATGAGCCCGTGGCGATCCTGGCGGAGAAGAGCACGGCGACGCTTTGCTGCATGTACGGCGTTGTCTATGCGGGCGGTTTCTATGTCAGCGTGAATCCGGAGCAGCCTCCGGAGAGAATCAGGAAGATCCTGGAGGTCCTGGAGTCCAGGATCGTGGTCGTTGACAATGAGAGAAAGGACCAGCTCGCCGCTTCCGGTTATTCGGGAGCAGTGCTCAGCCTTGAAGAGCTCTATAAAGACGCTTCAGATGGCAGGGAAATCTCTCCTAAACTTGAGAGCATTCGGGAACAGATGACAGGAGACGACCCGCTGTACGGCGTGTTCACATCGGGCTCGACAGGAAATCCCAAGGGCATTGTGGTCAGCCATCAGTCGGTCATCGACTTCATCGGACACTTTACCGAAATATTCGGGATCACCTGTGAAGATATCATCGGCAACCAGGCGCCGTTTGATTTTGACGTATCCGTCAAGGACCTCTATTCCGCGCTGTTCACGGGGGCGGAGGTCGTCCTGATCCCCAGGGAGTTTTTCAGCACGCCGCCCAGGCTTTTGGATTATCTGTGCGACAAAAATGTGACCGTCCTGATCTGGGCGGTGTCGGCGCTCTGCATCGTATCCGGCCTCAAGGGACTTAAGTACAGAGTTCCCGAAAAAGTCAGGATGATCATGTTCAGCGGCGAAGTCATGCCGATCAAGCATCTGCAGATCTGGCAGGCCGCGCTTCCCGCTGCGGAGTATGTAAACCTTTACGGCCCTTCCGAGATCACCTGCAACTGCACATATTACAGGATCAACAAGACTTTTGAGAAGACGGACAAGCTGCCCATCGGCGGCGCGTTCCCCGGGAGAACCGTATTCCTCATGGACGAAGAGGGCAATGTCGTGACAGAGCCCGGAAAGTCCGGCGAGATCTGCTGCGCCGGCGAATCACTGGCGATCGGCTACTACAACAATCCCGAGCAGACAGCGAAACAGTTCATCATGTATGACATCGGCGGAAAGACGCAGCGGGTCTACAAGACCGGTGATCTGGCGGCGTTCGGCACGGACGGCGAGCTGTATTTTGCCGGACGAGGTGATTTCCAGATCAAACATATGGGACACCGGATCGAGCTGGAAGAGATCGAGACCAATTTCACGGCGCTTGACGGGGTCGCCAGAGCCGTCTGCCTGTTCGATGAGCCCAAGAACCGCATTGTCTGCTGGTACATGGGCGATATCGAGCCCAGGGAAGTCAGGATTCGGCTCAAAGAGAAAGTACCGGCCTACATGGTGCCCGGAAGGATCAACCGGGTGGATGAGATGCCCTACAATAAGAACGGAAAGATCGACAGGGCTTATTTCAGATCTCTTCTGACTGCAAAACTCGCTGCAAAATAAAGAGGAGGCTCTATGGAATTAAACAAAATCAAAGAAGCGGCGGACCGCTTCGGAACACCGCTCTATCTGTTTGACCTGGACTGCATCCGCGACCGTGTGCAGCGGTTCCGCGACGCTTTCGGCGACCGGATCGGGCTCACCTATTCGATGAAGACCAACCCCTTCCTGACGCGGGAGATGTCTGCGCAGACGGAGCGCATCGAGGTGTGCTCCATGGGAGAATTCAGGATCTGCAGGGATCTGGAAATCCCGGCTGAAAAGCTCTATATTTCCGGCGTTCTCAAGATCCGCGAAGATCTGATTCAGATCCTGGAATACGGCCGGGACAAGGCGCGCTACACCGCGGAGTCACCGCTGCAGCTTCAGATGCTCTCGGACTGGGCGGATGAACAGGGTCTGACGCTCAGGGTCTATCCCAGGCTCACAAACGGAAGCCAGTTCGGAATGGACGAGAATACGATCGTCCGCTTGATTTCGGAGCGTGAGAAATATCCGCATATTGAGTTCGCCGGCATCCATTTCTTCTCGGGAACGCAGAAGAAAAAACTGAAAAAGCATGAGAAAGAGTTGAAAATGCTTGATGCTTTCTTCGAGCGCATTGAAAAAGAAGCCGGCTTTAAAGTGCCCGAGCTCGAGTACGGCACGGGATTTGCGGTCTCTTATTTTGAAGACCAAAAAAAGGAAGAGGACCTGCGCGATCCGGAACATCTCGCGGCTTTTCGCGCGATGGTTGACGAGATGCAGTGGAAGGGCATTGTCACTGTTGAAATGGGAAGAGCTTACGCGGCGGAGTGCGGATGCTACGTGACGACCGCGCTCGATCTCAAGCAGAACGGCGACCTGTCCGTCTGTCTTGTGGACGGCGGCATTCACCAGATCAACTATGACGGCCAGATCAAGGGCATGTACCGTCCCTCAATGGCAGTGATTCCCGCTGATCAGCCTTCCGTCAGGGAAGAGAAGAACTGGGCGGTCTACGGCTCCCTCTGCACCATGAATGATCTTCTGTGCAGAAACTTTGAGGCGGAGATCGGACTGGGTGACAGGATCGTATTCTATAAGACAGGTGCCTACAGTTTTTATGAGGGAATGTCACTGTTTTTGAGCCATGAACTGCCTGCGGTCGTTCTGTACGGAGAGAAGGAAGGATTCATCCCGGCCAGGACGCAGATCCAGACATATACGATGAACATGGCAAAGTATTGAACCCTCGCGGCACGCGGTATGTGAAGAAACGCTGACCGGCATTTTTTGACTATTTTAAGTGGCTATTTTGATGCAAATACGTTATGATAGTCATGCTGGTCATAATAGTTACCATCAATAATTATTAAGTAGGAGGAAATATGGAACAGCTTATTGAAATTCTTCAGGACATTGACGATTCCGTGGATTACGAGAAAGAAACTGCTCTGATCGATAATCATATTCTCGACTCGTTCGGCATCATCACCTTGATCGGTGAGATCGAAGAGACTTTCGACATCGAAGTGGATGCAGCGGAGATGACGCCCGAAAACTTCAACTCTGCGGCAGCAATGTGGAAAATGATTCAGAGGCTTCAGGAGAACTGATTTAAATGGCCATATACACAAATATGTACCTGCTGGTATTTCTTCCGGTCGTTCTGATCATATACCAGCTGGTACCGCGCAAAGCAAGGTGGTGCGTTCTTTTGGCCGCCAGTTACATTCTGTATATTTCGTTCAGCAAGTACCTCGTACTTCTTCTGATCGCAACTTCCTTCTTTACATGGCGGATCGGCCTGTGGATGGATAAGATCGGAGAGCAGTGCAAGGAGAAGCAGGCGGAATGTACGGATCGAAAAGAAAAAAAAGCGATCAAAGAGGACTTTCAGAAGAAAAGAGTCAGAGTACTCAGGCTGGGGGTCCTTGTTCTGCTGGGCATTTTGTTCTATGTGAACTATTATAATTTCGTCGCCCAGAATGCCAATATTCTGCTCGGCAAGATCGCACTGCAGCTGCCGATGGCGAAAGTCATGTTCCCTATGGGCATCTCGTTTTATACTCTGGAAGCAGTGGGGTATATGGCAGACGTCTACTGGGAGAGATATCCCGCTGAGCGCCGCTTCGGAAAGATGGCTCTTTTTTTGAGCTTCTTCCCGCAGATCATGGAAGGCCCCATCGCAAGATATCCGGACACATCGGAAGCCCTGTTCGCGGGTGAGCCGGTCAGGATGGAAAACCTCAACGAGGGGTTTCTCCGCATCATCTGGGGTCTTTTCAAGAAGATGGTCGTTTCTGACAGACTCAGCTATCTGACCACCTTCCTGTATCCCAATTACAAGGATTACCACGGCAGTTTTATCATTTTGATGGCTGTCTCTTACACGGTCCAGCTCTACATGGAGTTTTCCGGAAGTATTGACATTGTCATCGGAAGCGGCAAGCTGTTCGGCGTGACGATCCCGGAGAACTTCAACCAGCCGTTTTCCGCGCAGAGCGCGGCGGAATTCTGGCGCCGCTGGCACATGAGCCTCGGAAACTGGTTCAAGAACTATGTGTTCTATCCGATCACGGTATCCCCCATGGTCAAGAACTGGAATAAGAAGGCGAGAAAGAAATATGGAAAATACTGGTCCATGGTAGGTACTTCCGCTATGGCTCTGTTTCCTGTCTGGCTCGCGACCGGTGTATGGCACGGAGCAGGGTGGAAGTACATTTTCTACGGAATGTACTATTTTGTCATTCTGCTGCTGGGCGTTATGCTGGAGCCGTTTAAGGAAAAGAGAAACAAAATGCTGGGGATCGATCCGGAGGCGCCCTGGTTCAAGGCGCTCAGGATCCTTAAGACATGGATCATCATCTTTGTCGGTGAGCTCTTCTTCAACGCAGTGAACCTCAAAGCCGGTTTCCACATGTTCTTCAGCATGTTCAGCAACTTCCATATCAGTGCGCTTTGGAAGCACTTTCCGGATGCGATCACTTACGGAGATGTATGCGCGATCGTGGCAGGCAGTATCGTTGTCTGGATCGTCGGTTTCCTCAAGGAACACGGCGTGGACGTCAGAGGAAAAATACTGGGAGCAAAGACGCCGCTTAAGTGGAGCGTCTATTATATTCTCATCTTTACCATTCTTCTGTTCGGCGCGTACGGAACAGGGTATCAGCCCGTAGATCTGATTTATGCGGGGTTCTGATATGAAGGATAGTAAGAGGAAGAATATTATCAAACTGGCTCTGTTCGGCGTGATCTTCCTGTTCCTTCTGATCCTGTTTTCCAAAATGATGACGCCCGAGAAATGGTTCGATGCCAAGATGATCCAAAACCGAAATGCCCGCGGCGTACAGATGATGGAGCAGAAGCCCGATACGATCGACCTGATCAATATCGGAGACAGCCTCAGTCTAGCCGGATTTACCCCGATGGAGCTTTACAGACAGCAGGGATTTACCGCGTTCAATATCGGGGCGGACGGGATCCGTATGCCGGAAGCGTATTTTGCGATCAAAGAAGCCTGCAATCACCAGACTCCCAAGTATCTGCTCATGGAATCCCTGTTCATTTTCCGGTATTCGGCCAACCAGGATGCCCAGATGGTCATCTCGCAGCCTTTGTATCACTGGTTCGCATTTCTTAAATACCACAGTATCTGGAAGCCGTTCGTGGAAGGTCCCGGCGTTATGATCTATCACAGGGGCTACACGGTCAACGAAAATGTGGGCGGCTATTACGGAAGAGCGGATTATCTGAACAATGAGAAGCTGGACGGCAACAACAGGACTACCGTACCGGATTTCACAAGGACCTATTTCAGGATGATCCACGATTACTGTGACGAGCACGGGATCAAGATCATCATATACAGCATGCCTTCTGTCTATAACTACAACTGGGACAGGATCCATGCACTTGAAAAATTTGCGCAGGAAGAAGGCGTCACATATCTTGACCTGAATCAGCCGATCGATGAGATCGGAATCGATTGGGAGTGGGATACCAACGATGGCGGCGATCATATGAACTTGACCGGAGCGGTCAAAGTGACCACCTATCTCGGCAGCTATCTCAAGGAGAATACGGATCTTACAGACCGCAGAGGAGATCCTAAGTACAGTGATTGGGATGAAGAACTAGTGGAATATGATCAGCTGGTCGAGGATATGTACGGCAAGAGTTTTGCGGACATCAAGTACGAACAGGAACAACAGCGCAAAGAAGAGATGAAAAAGAAGAATTCCGGCAAATGATGATCCGTCCGGTTCACACAGCTGCGGGAAAAGCCAAGTCTTATGAATTGGAATTAGTTTAAAACGGAATTAAATAAAAAAGGGGCTGTGAAAAAGTCTCATGAGAAGAAAAAAGAACGCTTTTAGGTGAAAACCTGGAGGCGTTCTTTTTCATCATTAACCGGCGCTGCAGCATAAGCCGGGAACAGAAATGCTAGTATTTGGGGAATCCCAGCTCCTTTTCGACGTCAGCATAGGATTTGCCCTTCATTTTTTCTACTTCCGCATCGTATTCGACGAGCATGTCATCCCATGACTTATAAGCGGGGTCCGAGCGGTGATCGGGAAGATCACATTCATCACGCAGATAATTTCCCAGATAGACGGTCATCTTGCGGCATCCGGAGAGGGTGAGATGGTCGCCGTCGTCCCATGTGTCGTTGGGCCAGTCCATGCCCACGATGTCCTTGTCGAAATTCGCGTCGACGACTTCAAAACCGTACTTCTGGGCGTAATCCATGAGTGTGTTGTGCTTGCGCATCGTATAGTACCCTTGTATGGATGCCGAGCTGTAGAGGATCAGACGGATTCCGTGGTCTTTGCAGTACTTTTGGATCCGCATCAGGTGCAGATGCTGCTGGGGCTGGATGGGATAGCGGACCGGATTGTCGAAGGTATAATCTTTGTCGAAATCGAAGTGTCCCTCGCTCTCATTGATCGTATATCCCTTGAAGTACTTGCGGATGCTCTTTCTCTTAAAGGGGATCTTCCAGAGATTGTGGAACCTCAGGAAGGGAAAACGGCTCTGCAGAAATTCGGAGAGGTCTTTCTGGGCCTCATCGATCAGCGTGTTGTCATAAAACAGAGCATTGGTTTCCAAAAGGACGACCTTGACCGGCTGCGTCTTCAGAGCATGTTCGAGAGCATAAAAGGACTCGACGGGAAACTGCATATCCTGGCCGATGTTGTAGGCCGTGATCCCGTAATCTCTGTAAAGCTCCGGAGGGGTGATGGCACAAATGCTGAGACTGTCCCCGACATTGATGACGTCGATCTGGCCCGGTTCCTGCGCCGTATAGGCAGCATATCTTGCCGTTCTGTCATAAATATACCCCTGGCGGAACCAGTAGCCGCCGTCAAAGATCTGCGAAAAGACTCCCAGAAGAACAGCCCCGATCATGAGAAAGGCGGCTATCCTGAACAGGTTATAAAAAGAAGACTTTCTTTGCATACTGTATTTTGACTCATTGTGCTTGTGTAATTGATTCGCTAAAGTTGTACTTTAGCACAATTTGTAGCATCCTTCAATGGTTTTGGTGTATACTGAGAGCAGTTGGTAGTAAAGCTGCGGCTTTGAGCAGCATGCTGGATCGCCGCGCGTTGCAGGCGGGCATTTCTTAATAATGGGGGTGGCAAAGTGTATAAAGATGGCAAAGTTTGGCTGGCACTTAATGATGCGGACGAGGAGATCTGCCTCCTGCCGGGTAAGGCGAACAGGCACGGACTGATCGCCGGCGCGACAGGCACCGGCAAAACCGTGACGCTCAGAGTTCTCGCCGAAGCATTCAGCGACATGGGCGTGCCCGTATTTCTGGCAGATGTCAAGGGAGATCTGGCGGGGATGATGGCACCGGGCACGGACAGCGAAGACATGCGGGAAAGGATCAAAAGATTCGGCCTTGATCAATACGGATTCTCTTATAAGGGATATCCGGTCACGTTCTGGGATATCTATGGAGAGAAGGGTATCCAGCTGCGCACGACGATCTCGGAGATGGGGCCTCTTCTTCTGGCCAGGATCATGAAGCTCAATGAGCTTCAGACCAATATTCTTTCCATCGTCTTCAAGATCGCGGATGACAGCGGCCTGCTTCTGATCGACACCAAGGATCTCAAAGCCATGCTCAACCACGTCAATCACAATCACAAGGAGTACGAGGCGCAGTACGGCAAGATGAGTCCCGCTTCCATCGCCGCGATCCTGCGCGCGGTCGTGGCGCTTGAGATCGACGGCGGAGAAGTGTTCTTCTCTGAGCCGGGCCTCAATATCCACGACTGGATCACGACGGTGGACGGAAAGGGAATGATCAACA
>ODAI010298520.1_pt1 | contig 11515 bp, 8 predicted proteins | sample 1539321 | NCBI WGS metagenome assembly ODAI01 (sample SAMN02144231, study PRJEB22623) | gut metagenome | biome: sheep rumen | host: Ovis aries | place: New Zealand
CCAGACGAAACAGCAGACAGGGTTTCCGGAATCAAAGCTTCCCAGGGATCCGGAAACCGGTTATTTTTTGGATATTCCTGCCCGGATCCGTGAAATTTATAAACATAACTGTTTTATGTCCGATTTTTTCCATATTAATATTGATGAGATCCATTGCGGAAGCGCCCAGGTCAGTCTGCATGTAGAGCATGACAAACATTCCAATCACCGCAATGTGGTTCACGGCGGCGCGCTGACCGCATTGGCGGATTCCGTGCTTGGGGTTACCGGCGCATCTGTTGGGGAAGCGGTTGTGACTGTCAGTTTCTCCATGGATTTTATCAGCAATGTGAACTTTGACTGCACCGTGCGTATGGTGAGCCATATCCGGCATCACGGAAGAACGACCATGGTCATCGTGGGCGAAATGTACGACGACCATGAACGTCTGCTGGCTACGATGCTTGCGTCTATGATGAACGTAGATAAAATTGAGGGAATTCCCCGGGAGTGGTAATCTGGCAGAGTTTTCCGGGAAACGAATGTGATTACAACAAAATCAGTAAAACGCATAAACACAATGAGCCATTGGCCGTAAGGTCAATGGCTCATTGTAATTTTAGTTTAATCCGGGTCTTTATAATTTTACCGGGACTGTTCTATAACATTTTCTTTGTAAAAGTCAATCAGCTTCTGCATGGGGGAAGAAAGTTCCCTGTCTTTTAATTTCACAAAAGTTTTTTCAATGGATAAGCGTTTATCATTCAGCGGCGTCGCAATCAGGCCAGCCGGCAACGTTTCCTGAGGCTCCAGGGGAACCAGCGCTACGGCCAGTCCGGCCTGGGCGAATCCGATGGTGGATGTTTTTGTGCCAGCCTCGATAAAAATATTAGGAATAAAGTCATCTTCCATGCATACATCTTCAATCATCTTTCGATGGCTGCGGCTCACCACCAGAGGAATTGCCCCAAGGTCGGGGAGCTGTTCGATAGGCTCGGTAAGAGGCAGCCATGGATTATCCTGCGTTCCGATTAAATAAAACTGCTCCGGCCGGGAAAAAAGAATTTCGAATTTGTAATTATCCGGTATGACGGCATTGGCAATGCCAATTTCCGAAACGCCATGAAGCAAGTCGTCCAAAAGCTGCAAATGGAAGCTTTCATGGATCTCATAGCGGATATTGGGGTGCAGCGCTGTAAAAGGAACAGCAACCTTGGATATGAACGCAGGCGTCCGGGAAGGCGCCATGCTGATGGTCAGCGTACCTTTCATCCCATCGGTGTAGTCCTGTATTTCCCGGTATGTTTCATCTTCTATCTGGCATAACTGTTTGGCCCGTTTGTAGAAGATCCATCCGGCGTCGGTCAGTTTCAATTCATGCTTGCCTCTGCCGCTGATCAAAAGTTTGGCGCCGAATTCTTTTTCCAGATACTGCATCTGCCGGGTAATGGCAGGCTGGGCTATCTTGGCAATTTCGGCGGTCTGGGATAAACTGCCGGTTTCTACTGCCAGTAAGAAATTACGGTAGTAATTTATATTCATGATGGGTTACTCCTATAATATAATTCATAATTATATTATAGCTGAAAGTTGCTGATTTGAGTAATATTTTTTTATCGTTTTACCATTTGGCCGGAATGCCTTCGAATCGTCCCACGTTAAACATAGTAGCAAATAATGTAGCCATCAGCCGGTCCTCCGAATCGTACATTTCCGCTTCAATGACCATGGATTTGGGATTATAGCTTTTAATTTTGCTGATGACCCGTGCTGTATCGCCAAATTCGATGTTACGGATAAAACTCATGGAAAAGCTGACCGTAATGACCTTTTCACCCACGGAAGCGCCGGTAACGCCTAACACTGCATCTGCCAGTGCAGTCAGTACACCGCCATGTACCACATTCCTGTGGTTGGAATGTTTGTCATGTTCAATATGCAGGCTCACCTGACAGCTGCCGCACTTTATTTTATCGATGTTTACGTGGAAAAAGTCCATCATGAAACAGTTCTGGGAATACAGTTCCCTGATTCGGGCGGGGATGTCTTTGTAATTGCCGGTTGCCGGGTCTTTTTCTAACTGCGACGGTTTAAAATCATCAACTTTATATTTCTTTTCTGTATTCGTCATGGCGCTCCTCCTTATATATAGTCAGCGTTATGATTCTTCGTGAAAATAGGAAAGAAACGTGTCTGCTACGCTGGATAAAGGCCGGTTTTTTACAACGGAAAGCGTTTTTTCCAAATAAAGCCGTTCATCCATGATTACTTTCCGTACCAGATTCTCTTCAACAACGTCTTCCATTTCGGATGGGACGATAGAAATGGCTGTATTTTCCTTGGCCCATACCATAGCGGAAAGTTTTGTGGTGCTGATACACAGCACTTGCGGGCGCACGTGTGAATCGGCACAGACGGCTAAAAACAGGTTGGCGCATCCCTGGGACAGGCAGACCGGCTTTCCGTCCAGATCATCCAATAACATATTTGGTTTGCTGTCGTGCAGGAACAGGCTGTTTTTATGGAAATAGGCTACCAGCCGTTCTTTTCTGCTGTAGATCGTTTCAAAGCGGAAGGGCTGTTCCAAGGGAGCGGTGGCTACGCAGAGTTCTGTCTTTCCGGATAACATTTGCTGTGCCTGGATTGCCGGCGGGACCTCATGTAATTCAAAATTGACCTTGGGATACTTTTTCGCGAATTTAGTAAGATATCGTTTTATGAACCAGATGGATGTGGAAGGGGAAAGGCTCACCCGTAGGGTTCCGGAAAAACCGGAGTTGCAGTCTGCAATTTCCTTTATCGCATTTTGTTCGTTTTTAATGATAGCTTTGGCCTGTTTCAGCAAAACCCGTCCGGCATCGGTAAGTTCTATCCGGTGGCTGCCCCGCTTTGCGATAATCAGCTGGGTGTCAAAGTAGCGCTGCATCACCTTGATCTGGTTGCTCAGGGCCGGTTGCGCAATTGACAGCTTTTTCGAGGCTCCCAGAATACTGCCGGCTTCAACAATAGCAATGAAGTTACGGTAATACTCAATATCCATTCTCATTTCCTCCGGGGTTACTATGTCCGTTGTCTTTTCGTTTTTCAGGACTTCGGAAAGACCGGATTGGTAACCCTGTTTTAATTATACTTGTTTTTTTTAACTTGCCTATAAAAAATATTAAGTATTTTTATAAATATGTCAAGTTAATATTTAAAACTTATATATTAGTTATAAATGATGATTATAACTTTTCCTGCTTATATCAGGATACATTCTTAATAGATTAACGTTTTTTTGTAATTTAGATGTAAAAGCCTCCAATAGTTACAGTTTGGAGGCTTTTTGTTTTCGTTAAAATATAATTAAATTATATAAATCATAGAAATAACGCGTATTTTACTTATATTTCCTCCTGCTCTACACTATGCATGAAGCAAGCTTGTAGAACCTTTGCAAAAGACAGAAGGAGGAAAGGGGATTTTACCATGTTAACTTCAGAACGATTACGGAATCCGGCTTTGTTTGACAAAATCGTGACCGCCGATAAGGCGGCAGACCTGATCCAGGATGGGATGAACGTAGGGTTCAGCGGCTTCACACCATCCGGTTATCCGAAAATGACGACGCTGGCATTAGCCCAACAGATCAAAAACGGGAAAAAATGCAGCATCAATGTCTGGACAGGGGCTTCGGTGGGACCGGAAATCGAAGAGGCGCTGGCGGAAGTCGGCGGAATCCGCGGACGGGCTCCTTACTATGCGGCGTCAAACAAAGCGTTGCGTAAAGGACTGAATAATGGGAGCATCCATTATATTGACTGTCATCTGAGCCATTTCGGTCCGCTGGTTGATTACGGGTTTGTAGGCGACGTAGATGTAGCGGTGGTGGAAGCGGCTGCCATTACGGAAAAGGGCGACATCGTGCTGGGGCCCGGCGTCGGCAACACGCCGATTTTCGTAAAACATGCGAAGAAAATCATTGTTGAAGTTAATACCAGCATCCCGCTGACCTTGGAAGGTATGCATGATATTTATGTCTGCAACCGGCCGCCGTTCCGGACAGAGATTCCTATTTACCACGCAGGGGACCGGGTAGGTTCTCCGTATCTGACCTGCGGTATTGACCGGATCGACGCTATTGTTGAATCCGACATTCTTGACCACGTTCGAAACCTGACGCCACCGGATGAAAACAGTATGAAGATTGCGGAAAACCTGGTGGATTTTCTGGAAAACGAGCAACGTCATGGCAGGATCCCGGAACAGATGCTGCCGTTGCAGTCCGGTGTGGGAAGCATTGCCAATGCAGTGCTGGCCGGACTGGCAAAATCGAAATTTGAGAATCTGAATATGTTTTCGGAAATTTTACAGGATTCCGTATTTGACCTGATCAAAATGGGAAAGATCACCAAAGCATCCGGCTGCGCCTTTACCCCGTCCCCGCGGGTCTGGGCCATGTATAAGGAAGATCCGGAACTGTACCGTAAGGCTCTGGTGCTTCGCCCGCTGGATATCAGCAATAACCCTGGCGTAATCCGCCGGTTAGGTGTAATTTCCATGAATACACCGATTGAATTTGATATCTACGGACAGGCTAATTCAACCCATATTATGGGCAACAATATGATGAACGGCATCGGCGGCAGCGGAGACTACATGCGGAACGGCTATATTACTATCTTCTCCACACCATCAACAGCAAAAGATGGGTGCATCTCCAAAATTGTTCCCATGGTTACCCATGCAGACCACACCGAACACGACACAATGGTCTTCATTACTGAACAGGGTGTGGCCGATGTCCGTGGCCTTGACCCGGTGCAGAGAGCAAAAGTAATTATTGAGAACTGCGCTCATCCTGATTACCGTCCGCAGCTGAAGGCGTATCTTAAAAAGGCCCAGGAAGGCAGCGGTCATGAACCGGTTGATCTGGCCCACTGTTTCGATATGCAGCTGAATTTTATTAAGAACGGAACCATGCGGCTGGACTGACAGGTAGAATCGACTGGCGGATAAGACCGGAAAATAAATGCTCTCACATGCAAATAATTGATTTTGATTGTGCAGATTATAGTTGTAATTTTTAAAATTTAACAAAAGCACAGTGTTGAAAAGAGAATTTAAGGAGGAAATGAAAATGACTGATAAAGAAATGTTACAGCAGGGTTTAGATGCGTATAACGCAAAGGTTGCAAAGGCAACGGCAAAATTCCCGGAACGGCCCCATATGGATGCCAAGCAGCGCATCTATACGCCCCTTGATATTGAAGGTTTTAACTATCTGGAAAAAGACGGCTTCCCCGGTCAGTATCCTTTCACCAGGGGCGTACAGCCCACCATGTACCGGGGCCGCCTGTGGACCATGCGGGCCTATGCAGGGTTCGCTACGGCGGAAGAAACCAATGCCCGTTACAAATATCTTCTGCAGGCAGGGCAGACCGGCCTTTCGGTAGCTATGGACCTGCCCACCCAGATCGGTTTGGATTCCGATGCGGAACTGTCCCATGGTGAAGTGGGTAAGGTCGGCGTAGCCATTGACTCTCTGGCCGACATGGAGCAACTGTTTGACGGTATACCGCTGGATAAGGTTTCCACCTCCATGACGATCAACGGGCCTGCTGCAGTATTGCTGGCCATGTATGTAGCAGTTGCGGAGAAGCAGGGCGTGAAGCCGGAACAGCTGCGTGGTACGATTCAGAACGATATTCTGAAAGAGTACATCGCCCGGGGCACTTATATTTTCCCGCCCCGTCCGTCCATGCGCCTGATCACCAACACCTTTGAATATTGTTCCAAATACATTCCGAAGTGGAACACCATCAGCGTCGGTGCATACCATATCCGTGAAGCCGGATCTTCCGAAGTGCAGGAAATAGCCTTTGCTTTCGCAAACGCCATCGCCTACATTGACGCGGCTATTAAGGCCGGTCAGAAAGTGGATGATTTCGCTCCCGGCATCAGCTGGATCTTTACCGCAGGCCTGGACTTCTTCTTTGAAATTGCCAAATTCCGCGCAGCCCGCCGACTGTGGGCCCGTATCATGAAGGAACGCTATGGCGCTACGGTTCCCAAAGCCCAGATGCTTCGCGTGCACGTTCACACTGCCGGTTCCGTGCTGACGGCGCAGCAGCCCCTGAACAATGTGGCCCGTATTACCTGGCAGGCCATGTCCGCAGTTTTGGGCGGCATCCAGTCCATGGCATGCTGCGCTTACGACGAAGCACTGTCGCTGCCTACGGAAGAATCGGCGACACTGGCCCTGCGCACCCAGCAGCTGATCGCCTACGAAAGCGGCGTGGCGGATACCATTGACCCGTTGGCAGGTTCCTATTACGTGGAAGCTCTGACAAATAAAATTGAAAAAGAAGCGGAAGAATATATTAAGAAGATCGATGAGATGGGCGGCGCCGTAGCTGCCATCGAACAGGGATACATGCAGCGGGAAATGGCGGCTCACGCTTACGAAGACCTGACTGCTATTGAAACCGGGAAGAAGACCGTAATCGGCGTTAACAAATATGCAGATAACAAGGGCGCTGCCGAAGGCGAATCCCTGAAGGCAGACTTGAGCGTTGGCGAACGCCAGATCAAACGGGTCAACGATATGAAGGCAAAACGGGACCAAGCTGCCGTAGATAAGGCTCTGGCTGAACTGAAAGAAGCCTGCAAGGGTGAAGAAAACCTGATGCCGTACCTGATTGCGGCGGTTAAGACCTATGCAACGCTTGGTGAAATCTGTGGCGTAATGCGCGAAGTGTTTGGCGAATACAAACAGGATGGATCCGCGTTCTGACGGAAGGACAGTGATTAATTATGACGACAAAAGCACTTGCGGAATTTACATCAGCTTTAAAATATAAAAAGCTTTCCGGGCATTCGGTAGAAATGGCTAAACGCTGCATGTTAGACTGGCTGGGAATCGCAATCCGCGGTTCCCGTGAAACTCCGTCCAGCATCATCAGGGAAACTATCGTGGAACCCGGGGGGCAGCAGGCTACCGTATTTTCTGGTACAGGCCTGAAAGCCAACGCGCTGAATGCGGCTTTCTGCAATGCTGCAGCCTCCCATTCCCTGGATTTTGACGATCTGCACAATCCTTCTATTATCCATCTTGCCTGTGTTGTGGTCCCTCCGGTATTTGCCATCGGCGAAGCGGAACATAAAAGCGGCAAGGATATGATTGCGGCGGTTTGTGCAGGCTACGAGGCCGGGGGACGGGTTGGGGAATCCGTTATTCCTGAATCCTATTTCTTCTGGCATACCACGGGAACGGCCGGTACCATTGGCGGCGCAGCGGCGGCAGCAAATCTGCTTAATCTGAATCTGGAACAGACCGTCAACTGCTATGGCAGTGCGGGAACACAGGCAGCTGGACTTTGGGAGTTCCTTAAAGAAGGCGCCATGAGTAAAGTACTGCATGCGGGAAAAAGCGCATATGCCGCAGTACTTTCGGGTTATCTTTCCCAGAAAGGTTTTACCGCTGCCAGCAAGATACTGGAAGGGGAAAAAGGCTTTTGCCGTGCCATGGTGAAAGAACCCCACCTGGAAAAACTGACAGAAGGACTGGGCAAAGGACGCCTGAAAATTGACGACAATTCCTTTAAACCCTACGCCTGCTGCAAGCACTCCCATGCAGCATTATATGCAATCCAGACACTGCGGGCAGAAAACCATATAAAGCCAGAGGATGTTGAAAAAGTTAAACTGTATGTGAATGAGATAACGAATTACCTCATTAATAATCCGGCTCCTAAAAATCCCTATGGATGCAAGTTCAGTATCCAGTACTGCACTTCCGCCATGCTGAAAAATGGTGTTGTAGGCATTGAGGAGTTCGCGCCGGAAGTAATTCAGGATCCGGTAGTCAGAGATCTTATGAATCGTACGGAAGTAATTTTGGATGCGGAAATGGAAAAAGTACAGAGGGAAAATCCGGCCAAACTTGCATCCAGAGTTGAATTGGTATTGAAAGACGGACGTACACTGGAACGTCAGGTGGATTTTCCAAAAGGGGATCCGGATAATCCCATGACATGGAATGAGGCAAGGGCAAAATTTATGCATCTTGCAGTGCCCGTTTACGGCGAAGAAAAGTCCGAAAAGCTTTGCCAGCTGGTTGAGCATCTGGAAAAATGCGAAGATTTCGCAAAAGGTTTGGCAGAGTGCCTTGGAGATTGAAAAAGGAGGAATATGAAATGGCAAATATTAAAGTTTTAGTAGCAAAACCGGGGTTAGACGGCCATGACCGGGGCGCAAAAGTGGTGGCCCGGGCTTTGCGCGACGCAGGCTTCGAGGTAATATATACCGGAATCCGCCTGACGCCGGAACAGATTGCGGAAGCGGCGTTACAGGATGACGTAAACGTGGTTGCCCTGAGTTTGTTGTCCGGCGCCCACAATACACTGTTCCCGAAAGTGGTGGAACTGTTGAAAGAAAAGGGGATGACTGACGTACTGGTAATCGGCGGCGGCGTAATTCCCGATGCCGATATTCCCGGCCTGAAAGCTGCCGGCATTGCAGAAGTGTTTACTCCCGGCACGCCTACCAGTAAAGTGGTGGATTTCATTAACGCCAATGTAAAGTGAGTGTTGCAAACTAAAGTCAGGTATTACAGACTTAATGCAAACATTGCAAACTAAACTCAAGGGTTGTTAAAAGATACAATATATAATCCAACGTATAGCGCAGAATGCTTCATTGCCAATAAATACAAATTATGAGAGCCATCAGTATAAAAGCTGGTGGCTCAATCTGCTTTGGCTGAAAAAAAATCCCAAATAAACGGCAGTGGATTTTTTTGCGTCCGTTTTGCTATAATAAAAAAAACAGTAAAAATTTGCGATAGTTATATCTGTCAATAAAGAATATTTTCGTTGGCAGTGTTGCTTACCATTACGGTAAAAAATAAAAACGAATTTGAATTTTGCTGTCAGCCATGAAACAAATATTCAGGAGTGAAGTATTATGCAGGCAATTATCAATGGACGCCTGGTATTGAGCGATAAAGTGCTGGACGGGTGCGCCTTGCTTTTTAATAAAAAGATTATTGGAATTGTTTCACGTGAAACGTTGGATCGGGCATGGCAAAATGAAAAGAGCTGGCAGGGAGAACCGCTTGGGTTAGTGGATGCTGAAGGAGCCTATGTTTCCCCGGGATTTATCAATCTGCATATTCATGGCTGTGCAGGAGCAGATGTGATGGATGCCAGGGAAGATACTCTGAGTGTAATGAGTAATTTTTTGGTAAAGACCGGCGTAACATCGTTCTTGCCGACTACCATGACCTGTGAATTTCCCTTGATAAATAAGGCGCTGGAACAGATTCGCAGGCATATGACGGTGATGGTCCGCCGCAGGGATGAAAAACATGAACCTCCATTAACATCAGTAAATAAAAGTAATATTTCGCCGGGTGAAGGGAAGGGTGCATGCTCAGAAACCAAGGATGCGGCGCAATGTGTAATAGATGGAATTCCTAAACAAAAAAGCTCTGTCCAAACAAAACTTCCGGGAGCAAAAGTTCTTGGTGCCTATCTGGAAGGGCCGTTTATAAGCAGTGCATACAAAGGCGCACAGAAAGAAGAGTATATTGCTGAGGCAGATTTTTCCCTGATTGAAGACTTCGCCGATGTAATTAAAGTAGCGGTGCTGGCACCGGAAACGTTACGGAAGCAGCCGGAGAAGATTGCTGAATTTATGGCAGGATGCGCTGAAAACAAAATCATTGTATCATTAGGCCATAGCGCAGCTGATTATGATGAAGCTGTGCAGGCAATCAAAGCAGGGGCTTCCCATGTAACACATCTGTGTAATGCTATGACGGGGCTGCACCATCGATTACCGGGTCTTGTGGGCGCAGCGCTGGATACCGATGCGACATGCGAGCTGATTGCAGACGACCTGCATGTACATCCTGCAGTGCAGCGGATCATTTATCGCACAAAAGGAGCGGCAGAACTGGAACTGATTACCGATTCCATGCGGGCCTGCGGTTTGCCGGAAGGCATTTCCGAGCTTGGCGGTCAGACGGTATATGTTAAAGACGGGGAAGCCCGGCTGGCAGATGGAACCATTGCCGGCAGCGTTGTTACGATGAACCGGGCTATGGCCAACTTCCGGAAAAATACAGGGGCAAGTATACCGGAGGTCGTACGTATGGTTACGGAAAACCAGGCTCAGGAACTGGGACTGTTTGAAAAAATCGGCAGCCTTTGCCCGGGTGCAGCGGCGGATATTACAATATTTAACGAAGATTTCACAGTTCTGTATACCTTTGTAGACGGTTGTGAGGTTTACAAGAATTCGGATTTTCGATAAAATTAAATTAGAATTTATGTGCATAAAATTATGCGGCAAGGGAAAGGCGTGAGCAATCGGTGACGGGTTTGCGATGCCTTTGCCTTGCCGCAAGTAAAGGTTGCATAAGCCGGGCACGCTAACGCACAAACTTCAATTTACTATCACGAAACACAAACGTTCAGAAAAGTGAGGTACCCATGTTACTAAACGACATCATCCAAAAACATCCGGCGGATAAAACCGCATTTATTTTTAAAGATCAGTACACGACCTATGGCGAGTTCCGCAAAAAAGTAATGGATTGGGCGGTGTTTCTTCAGTCCAAAGGCGTGAAAAGAGGAGACCGGATCGGACTTTTCAGTAAAAATTCAACCGATTTTGTGGCTGCGTATTTTGCAGTGGTACGGGCAGGCGCCATCGTAGTCCCCTTCAACTTCCAGCTGATTGCGCCGGAAGTAGCCTATATCGTAAAAGATACGGAAATGAAAATGCTCCTTGCAAAAAATAAACTGGATGTAAGTCAGGCTCTTCGGGATTTGGGCTGGGACCATGAACTGCAGCAGTTTACTTTTGATGAAATGGTTCCGCCGGAAGGAGCGGTTTTAACGGAATACGACATGGAGGAAAACGATCCTGCCGCTATCATTTACACGTCCGGTACTACTGGGCGGCCCAAAGGCGCGGTTTTGAGCCAGGGAAATATTGTGCACAATACGGAGGACTATTTTGCGATTGTCAATATGAGTGAAGACGATATTGCATTATGCGTTCTTCCCATGTATCATTGTTTCGGCTGGATCTGCACGGTATGTTCCAATCTGTATATCGGCGCTACCCAGGTGGTGCAGGAAACCTACCAGTTCGGCGATGCCATGAACCTGATTAGGAAATATCATGTAAATACCATGTGCGGTGTTCCCACCATGTTCCAGTTATTCGTCAAGGGAGCGGAACCTGAGGAACTGGCTCATTTCAAATTCTTTGTCAGCGGCGGCGCCCCGTTGCCCCGGGTGCTGTACGACGCGTTTGCAAAAAAGTTCGGGCAGCATGTACAGGAAGGGTATGGATTGTCTGAAGCCACGCCGGTTACCACATTTAACCTGATCAATAAAACCAAACAGGGGTCTATCGGTCTTCCCATTCCCCATGTGCAGGTAAAACTGCTGGATCCCAATAATGAGGAAGTTCCTGTGGGCGAAGTAGGCGAACTGTGCGTGAAAGGGCCTAACGTGATGCTGGGTTACTGGAACCGTCC
>ODAI010329679.1_pt1 | contig 11515 bp, 5 predicted proteins | sample 1539321 | NCBI WGS metagenome assembly ODAI01 (sample SAMN02144231, study PRJEB22623) | gut metagenome | biome: sheep rumen | host: Ovis aries | place: New Zealand
AGGATTGCTATGGTAGAAAATATCTTTTTCATGACTGTATCCTTTTTTAGAAGGTGAAGTTCAGACCGAAGGTGAAGGACCGGATGGTCGGGTACTTGTCACGCTCGTCGGTACCGGCGTCGAAGCCGGTGACACGGACTTCGGGATCCAGGCCGGAGTAGCCGGTGAAAGTAGCGAGGTTGTGGACGGAACCGTACACGCGGAACTGCTTGATGAACTTGTTGTTCTTGAAGTTGAGGGTGTAACCCAGGGTCACGTTGTCAATCTTCCAGTAGTCACCGTCCTCGATGTAGTAGCTCACGATACGCTGCGTGTCGGAGAGGTTCACCATCTTGCCGGTCTTCTCGCCGGTGCGGGCGTCCACGGCCTCGAACTGGTCGAAGGCGCAGTTGAGCGTGTTGTACAGGATGGTCGGGTTGCCGTAGAACATCTTCTGGAAATTCAGGATCTGGAATCCGAAGGCGCCGCGCATGGTGACGGCGAGGTCGAAGTTCTTGTAACGGAAGTTATTGTTGAAGTTCAGATAGATGTCCGGAACGCCGTTGCCGAGGATCTGCCAGTCGGTGTAGCCGGCGTCGGCGGCGAGGCCGTAGTACTTGCTCACCACGTTGCCGTCGGCATCGCGGCGGAGGCGCTCGACGACCCACTTTCCGCTCTCGTCCAGACCGATGGAACGCAGGTTGAAGAAGTTGCCGATCGGCTGTCCCACCTTCACCTGGTGCGTGGTCTTCTGGATAGGCTCGCCGGTGTAGCCCTCGTCAAAGTAGTCGTTCTCGCTCTGGAACTGGTCGTTGGAGATGGAGATGAGTTCGTTCCGGTTGTGGGAGAAGGTGACGGAGGTGTTCCACTCGAAGTCGCGGGTGCGCACCGGGATGGCGTTGATGAGGACCTCGACGCCCTCGTTGCGGATCTGGGCGACGTTGGCCATGATGGAACCGTAGTAGTACGGAGGAGTCGGGACGGAATAGTAGTAGAGACCGTCCTTGGTGTCGCGGCGGTACACGTCGATGCTACCGTTCAGGCGCTCGTCGAAGACGGAGAAATCGAGACCCAGGTTGTACTCGTACTTCTTCTCCCAGCGGAGGTCGGGATTGTCGTTACGGGTAGGCGTGATGGGCTGGATCCAGTCGCCGTTGTACATGTAGTTGCCGGAGTAGTCGATGGAGGCGAGGGACTGGTACGGGTTGGAGATGTCGATACCGGTAATACCGAAACCGGCGCGGAGCTTGAGGTTGTTCAGCCACTTGACACCCTTGAGGAAGTCCTCGTTGTTGATACGCCAGCCGGCGGAGATGCCCGGGAAGTAACCCCACTTGTGGTCCTTACCGAATTTGGTGGAACCATCCACACGGAGGGAGGCCATCAGGAGGTAGCGGTCCGCATAATTGTAGGTCACGCGACCGAACAGACCGATGAGCTTGGACATGCTCTTGTAGGAGGACATGCTCGCATTGCCTTCCTTGAGGGCCTTGCCCTTTTCGAGGGCGTTCCAGAGGTAGCCGTCGTTCGGGAAGTTCCAGTTGGAGGCGCTGAAGCTCTCGCTGTAGCCGTCCTCGTAGGAATAACCGGCGACGCCGGTCACATGGTGGTCGCCGAAGTCGCCCACATAGTTGGCGCTGAGCTCCAGCATGTTGGCGGTGTAGTCGGAGGCGTTGCGGCCAGCCTGGCCATTGGCGCCGCTCTTGGTGGTGCTTTCGTCCTGACGGGTGTTGTAGTAACCGCCCAGGGCGCTCTGGCCCTTGCGGACGTACATCATCTTGAGGGTGAGGGGATCCCACGGCTTGAACTCGACGGTGCCGTTGAAGCGGACGTTGCGGTTGCGGTACATGCCCAGCTGCTCTTTGAGGAGGGTCATCGGGTTCGCATAGAGATAGATGTCACGGGTCACATAGGATCCGTCCTCGTTGTACACCGGCTGGAGCGGGCCCTGGATGCAGGCCTGGCGGTAGGCGTAGGAGGCGTTCACGCGGGAGTCCACGTTGGTTTCGTTGGCCATCACTTCACCGGTGAGCTTGAGCTTGTCGTCCAGCAGGTACTGGGAGACGAGGGCGCGGGCGCGGATGTTGGACCGGCCGGTGTTGATGATGGTACCCTTGTTGTCGTTATAGGTCACGTTGGCGGTGTAGAAGTTGTGACGGGAACCGCCGCGAATGGACAGGTTGTGGTTCTGGGAGATGGCCGTCCGGCTGATCAGGTCCAGCCAGTCGGTGGGTTCCTCCACGGCGAGCTGGCCGTTGGCACCCTGGAAGCTCCAGCCCTCGGCCCGGCGGGCGAGAACGTCGTCGGCCGTCATGAAGTCCGGGCGCTTAAGCCACTGGGAAGCAGTCACATAAGCGTTGTACTCGATGGTGGCGGGCATCTCGCGCTTGGCGTTGCGGGTGGTGATGATGATCACGCCGTTGGTACCGCGGGTACCGTAGATGGCGGTGGCGGAACCGTCCTTCAGCACGTCGATGGACTCGATGTCCTCCGGAGCCACGGTCGCGAGGGAGCCGGGGATGCCGTCCACGAGGATGAGCGGAGCGGAGGAACCGTACAGGGAGGAAGTACCGCGGAGCATCACGGAGGAGGATGCGGTCGGGTCACCGGAAGGGATGGTGATCTGCAGGCCGGCGACCTTGCCCTGGATGAGCTGGCCGGCGTCGATCACGGCGCCCTGGATGAAGTCGTCGGACTTCACGCTCTGGACAGAGGAGGTGATATCGGCCTTCTTCTGGGTACCGTAACCGATGGAAACCGCTTCCTGAAGGAAGGAGACGGCCTCTTCGAGAACCACGTCGATGACGCCCTGGTTCCCGACGGTGATGGACTGGGTTTCATAGCCGATGCAGGAGAACTCCAGGACGGAGGCGGCACCCTTGACGGTGATGGTGTACTTGCCATACAGGTCGGTGACGACACCGTTCGTCGTTCCTGCTTCCACGACACCGGCCGCAACGACGGGTTCGCCGCTGGGGTCGGTGACGGTTCCCTTGACCACGACGTCGGCCATTGCGGGAATGGACGCGGCGAGGAGGCCGAGGGCCACACAGAGATGTTGGATCAGTTTCATACGGTTGGTTTGTTAGTTATTGTGTTAGTTAAAAAACTTCGTTTGTGGCGTTCGCAAAGATGGGAAAAGTCCCTGTCAAGGAATGCTACGATTGTCCAAGAGACTGTGAAAATCGTCTAATTCTTCTTCAGGCGCACCATCAGGACGCCATGGGCGGGGATGTCGGCCCGGAGCCGGTCTTTCGTGTTCCCGATGACCTTATGGGCCCAAAGGTCGCGGACGGAGTAGTCCCATTTGCGGAAATTGACATCCCGGGCGAAGTACATCGTCTGGTCCCGCCAGTTGTAATCCAGTTTCCAGGTGTCGTGTCCGCGGTTGAGGAAACAGACGGCTATTTCACCGTCCGCCAGCGGTTTGGCCCAGATTTCCCGGTCACCCATGTCCATGAAACGGATGCCCTGCTTGCCCAGAGGATCCTGGTTCACGGCAATGACTTCCTTGTTCGTGAGGATCTGGATGGTCTTGTAGTCCATCTCGCGAAGGTCGTTCCCCGACATCAGCGGAGCGGCCAGCATGCACCACATGGAGAAATGCGTCACGCTCTCGTCCCAGGTGAGTTCGCCGTTCCCCACTTCCAGCATCTCGGCGTCGTTCCAATGGCCGGGACCGGCGTAAGGATACAGGTCCGCAGCAGCGTCGATGCACTGGAGGACGCCCACACCGCCCCAGTCGAAGACGGCGTCATAAACGGCCCGGATGTCCGGGGTGACGCGCCAGAGGTGGCCGATGCCTTCACCCCACTCCCAGGGCTTGTTCTCGCCCCATTCGCAAATGGAAAGGACGATCGGGCGGCCACTGGCCTTGATGGCCTCCGACATGGTCTGGTAGGCAGCCTTGGCATTCTGGCCGTCGTTGGAGCACCAGTCGTATTTCAGGTAGTCAACCCCCCATTTTGCGTACTGCAGGGCATCCTGGAACTGATGACCCTTGCTGCCGGGGCGCCCCTGGCAGGTATAAGAGCCGGCGCAGGAATAAAGGCCGAACTTGAGACCGAGGCCGTGAATGTAATCCGCCAGGGCTTTCATGCCGGAAGGGAAGCGCTCGGGGTCCGGGACGATGTTCCCGTCGGCGTCGCGTTCCACCTGCCAGCAGTCATCGATGACGATGTACTCATAGCCCGCGTCGGCCATGCCGGAAGCGGCCATCGCATCGGCGATTTCCTTGACGAGCTGCTCGCTTACGTTGCAGCCGAATTTGTTCCAGCTGTTCCAGCCCATGGGCGGTGTCGCCGCCAGGCTGCGGTACAGCGAATCGGACAAGGGTTCAGGCTTCTCCTGGGCGGAGAGAAGGCAGGCGCCGAAAAGGGCGGCCATGGAAAGCAGGCGGTGCAGTTTCATGCGTGTCATTCTTTATGGGTTGGCGGTGTAAAGGTAGGAAAACGGCCTGTCCCCGAATGGTAGAATTGTCCAAATCTCTTGTAATCGGGTTCAAAACACGAAAAAGGCCGGCCCAGAACCTGGGTCGGCCTCGCAGATGAGGATGTCACCGGTTACTTCACGCCGGTACGGGTGTCCCACCAGAGCTGCTCGCCCCAGCAGTAATCAACGATACCCGCGGAAGCGGCTTCCACATTCGCCTTGTTGAACTTGAACTGGTTGTCCGGGTACGGCATGCGGAAAGGAACGTCGGTATGGGCGCCCTTCCAGTAAGCATTGGCCCGGTCGCCCAGATACTGCTTCGCTCCGGCCTTGCAGCCCGCGGCCGAATAAATCGCGGCGGATTCCTCGGAATAGACAGCCGTCTGGATGTACTTGGGATAGCCGGTCCGGCGATAGAAGGCCCAGGCCTCATTCACTTCCTTGAACAGGGCCACCCACTCTTCATAGTACAGGCGGTCCAAAGTGCCATCCCAGGCACCCTTGCCGGCCAGGTAGGTATCCACATCGCCCGCCGTCACCTTCCGCTCGGCAGGGACCCAGCCATTGGCGATGTCCATCTCGTCCTCGAAGGACAGGCGGACAGCCGTCTCGTAGGCATCCTTGGCGGACATCGGGGTCTGCCAGCCCTTCATGGCGGCCTCGGCCATCATGAAGTAGGTCTCGCAAGCCTTGTAGTACGGGGTAAAGCCGGCATTGTTGGCCGTCATGTAAGCCTCGCCCAGGAAGGAGTAACGAACCTGGTTGGAAAGCTGCTGGGAGGCGATGCCGTGCTCGCCGCCGCGGTAGGTTTCCCCATCTTCCCGGCAAGGCTGGACGAAGAGCTTCAGGCGCGGATCTTCCATGTCCTTGAGGTGGTTGACGAAGATCTCGGAGGCGCACCAGTCGTTGGGACGCGTACGGAATGTGCTGCGGAAGGGCTCGAAATAGTCGCCGCTTCCCTGCCACCAGAAGTAGGCACGCTGGCTGTTCTCCTCGATGACCGGATACTTGGACGGATTGTTCAGGATGGATTCCGCCAGGGCCTTGGAGCCGCTCCACACATTGGACAGGCGCAGGGCATAGCGCAGGCGCAGGGAGTTGCAGAAGCGCTGCCAGAGTTCCGCGTCGCCGCCGAAGAGGAGGTCGCCCTCACCGATGGCGTCCGAGCCCAGGCCGGAGGCCCAGCTGTCCGCGACCTTGCCGAGTTCCTCCAGGATGGCAGGATACGCATCCGACTGCTTGTCGTACGGGGTCAAGAGGATGCCGCCATCCTCCGGAGCGCCCTTGAAAGCCTCGGAATATGGCATGTCGCCAAAACTGTCCAGGTTCCACAGAAGAAGGAAGTCCTTCATCACCTTGGCGGCGTTGTGCATGTTCTTGGTCGCATCCTCGTCGGTCCGGGCGATGATGTCATTGAGCTGCGTGCTCCCCCAATACACCTGATACCACTTGTTACCGTAGGTGTTGTTGGTAGGGATGTAGTCGTTGTACTGATCGATATAGCTGAGCTTGCACATATAGCCTGCCCAGATCGTGGGACCGGTGATATCGCCGAACTGCACGGCCGTCCGGGAATGGACATACGCGAACATGTTCGTCATCGGGACGGACGTATAGGCGTCCGGGTCGGTGTTGATCTTCTCGAAATCCTTGGTGCAGGAGAAAGCCAGGACCAGGATGGAAGCCCAAACGGATATTCTCAGAATGTTTTTCATTTCAAATCCTCCCATTGATTAGAATGTAAGGTTCAACTTGACACCGAAGCTGCGGGAGCCAGGCACGGAGGCCTGCTCGAAGCCGACGCCGCGGGTATCGCTGGAGACACCGCCCGTTTCCGGGTCGATACGCATGGTATTGGACTTGTCCACCCAGAGGAGCAGCACGTTGCCCGCGATGGCGGAAACGGTGGCCCGCTTGATGAACTTGGCCTTGTTCATGAGGCTCTTCGGGAGCTGATAGGTCAGATACAGTTCGCGGAGCTTGAGGTAGGATCCCTTGAAGACGGCGAATTCGCCGCCGCCGCCGTTACCCCACTCGAAGAAGTCCTGGGCGTTGGTCTCGAGGGTGTTGGGAACCCATTTGCCCGACGCGTCCTGCATGACGAAACGTTCGCCGGAATAGACGTCCCGGCCGGCCACGATGGCCTTCTCACGGACATTCCCCGTATCACCGTCCACGGTGTAGGAAGCCAGACCGGCATTGTACGCGTGGGCCATGGTCTGGGACCAGATGTCGCCGCCCAGGCGCATGTCGAACATGGCGCCGAAACTCAGGTTCTTGTAGGAGAAGTCGTTGCGCCAGCCCATGATGGCATCCGGCGCGACATTACCCACGACCTGGTCGCTGGCCGTAGTCGGGAAACCGGCAGCATTCACCTTGATGGCGCCGATCTGGTCGCTCGTGGCGGTACCCTTCTCGACATCCTTCTCCGTGATGCGGTTCAGACCCGTACCACGGATATTACCCCAGGCGTCACCGACGGTGGCCGTGGTGCTGTAACCCCAGGTCCAGCCCATGGTGTAATCCTTCAGGTCAGGCTGCTCCGGATAGAGCTCCACGATCTTGCTTCGGTCGCGGGCAAAATTGAACGTCGTGGTCCAGTTGAATCCGTTGGGATTGCGGAAGATCTCGCCGACGAGCTGTACCTCGATACCCTTGTTGTCAATTCGGCCGGCGTTCACGAGCATGGAACCGAAACCTACGACATTGGAAGTCGTGACGGAGAGGATCTGGTCCTCGGTCTTCTTCTGGTAGTAGGCCACATCCAGGTGGAGACGGTCGTCGAACATGCCGATTTCCGTACCCACTTCCCAGGAAGTCACCTTCTCCGGACGGAGGTTCAGGTTCGGATAGGAATAGCTCTTGTACATCTGGGCGACGCCGTTGTAAGCGGCGGACGTGGAATAGTAGTAGTAGGAATTCCGGTAGGCGGAGGTGGCGGAACCCACCTGGGCGAGACCGCCGCGGAGTTTCCAGAAGGAGAGGACGTTCCCCTGCTTGAGGGCGGGGATGGACTCGGTGACGATCCAGCTCAGGGACACGGACGGATAGAAGAAGGCCTGGCGGATGGTGGAGCTCCAGTCGTTACGGGCGCTCGCATCCAGGTAGAGCATGTTCTTCCAGCCCAGGGAGAAGTTCCCATAGACGGAGTTGGAACGGATGTGGCTGTGGTCCATGGAAGTGACGGCGTCACCGGACTTGTTGCCGATGGTATAGACACCCGGGATGACCAGGGCGTCGGCGCCCATCTGCTCGTACAGGTACTGGGTATCGCGGTAGTTGGCACCCAGGATGGCGGTGAGGTTGAAGTCGCCGAAGGTCTTGTTCATGGAAGCCAGGAGGTCGGCGTTGAACTCCGTGTTGGCGATGTCCGTGGAATAGAAGGCACCGTCCGGATCGTCCGGGTTGTAGTACTGCTTCTCGAACATCCGGGAGTTGTAGTAGTCGAAGCCCACGCGGCCTTCGATCTTGAGCCAGTCCAGCGGAGTGAAGTACAGGGAAGTCTTTCCGAACATACGGTCGCGCTGGTAGCTGTTCGTGTTCATGTACACGTTGAAGTACGGGTTGATGTGGTAGCTGGTGTTCCAGTTGTACATCGTGAAGTTCCCGAGCTCGTCCTTCTGGTCCCAGTTCTCCTTGAGGGGCTGCATGTCGATCTGGCGGCCGCTCCAGGCCACGAGGGAGTTGATCGGGTTGTTCGCCCGGTAACCCTGGTTCACGAGGTTCTCGCTCTCGGTACGGGTGTAGTTGCCGGCGAAGTCGAAGGAGAAGAAGCGGTTCAGGGTCATCTGCGTGTTGAACTGGGCGCCGTAGCGGGTCTGGTCCGTGTTCGGAACGGTACCGGTCTGGTTACGGTAGGACAGGGACACGCGGGTCGTGGATTTCTCGCCGCGGGACTGCAGGGAGATCATGTGGTTCTGGGTGATACCAGTCTGGAAGAAGTCCCGGATGTTGTTCGGATGGGACACCCAGGGAGCCTTCTGGCCATTGGAGTTGAACTGGACCAGCTGGAGGCCGGCGTCGAGCGGAGCACCCCAGGATTCGTCGTTACCGTCCTGGATACCGCCCCAGTTACCATCGACATACTTGAAGTTGTAGGTCTCCGCATAGGTCTGGCGGTCCATGGTACCGCCGTCGGCGAGGTAGGCGTTGTAGTGGTAACCGTCACCGTCATAACCCTGGCCGTAGGAGTTCTGGAGCTTCGGGATGTTCGCCACGCGGTCGAAGGTGACGGAACCGTCATAGGAGACCTCGATGCCGCTGGAACGCTTGCCGGTCTTGGTGGTGATGAGGATGACGCCGTTACCGGCACGCATACCGTAGAGGGCCGCGGAACCGCCCTTGAGGACGGAGATGGACTCGATGTCCTCCGGGTTGATGTCGTTCAGGCCGGAGCCGAAGTCCACGCCGCGGTAGGTGTTGTCACCGGTACGCTGCGTATCGTTGGAGATCGGAACGCCGTCCACGACGATCAGCGGCTGCTGGTTGGAGGAAAGGGAGGAATTGCCTCGGACCGAGATGCGGGAGGATGCACCGACGGAACCGCCGAAGGTGTTGATCTGCACGCCCGCTACCTTGCCGGTCAGGGCGCTCGTCACGGACGGGGCGCCGGCGGCAAGGAGCTCGTCGGACTTGACCTCCTGGATGGCGTAACCGAGGGCTTTCTTCTCACGGGTGATACCCATGGCGGTCACGACCACCTCGTTCAGGGCATTGAAGTCATTCTCCAGCACGACGACGATGCCGTCGGTGGCATCGACCTCCTGGGTCTTCATGCCCAGGCAGGAGACGATGAGCGTTTTTGCGCCCGAGGGAACGGTCAGCGTGAACTTGCCGTCCGCGCCCGTGACGGTACCTACGGTGGTACCATTCACGATGACACCTGCACCCGGGACCGGAGCGTTGTCTTCCGCGGAGATGACCGTTCCGGACACCCGCGTCTGAGCGAACGCCAGGCATGAGACCAGGCCCAGCGCCATCAAAAGGATTGCTCTTTTCATAGGGGACATTGTTTAAAGTAATATAGAATGCATCAAGTTTTGGTTTCAAATTGTTAGCGTTTTGCCGGCCAAAAAGCCTTATAGGACTGGTTGACAATCAGGTAAAGCACCTCAAATATAAACAAATTGAGCAAAAAAAAAGCAAATTTTTGCATTTTTTTGCGCACAACAATTTGAAAGTCCCCTTTTACAGCAAGTTCAGATATTCCAGAAAAGATCGTTTGGCCGGATCGTTCCTGCTTCCACGACACCGGCCATTGCGGGAATGGACACGGCGAGGAGGCCGAGGGCCACACAGAGATGTTGGATCAGTTTCATACGGTTGGTTTGTTAGTTATTGTGTTAAACGAAAAAACGGTGCGTTCCCCGAAGGAAACGCACCGACCATTCAGAACCAACCGTATCAATGAATCCGAATGCTATAGGGCCACTGGGCGGCCGGCTCCGGTTTGCGTCCCCAGCCGAAAGGATTCGGCCAGTGCTCCGCCGGCGCTCCCATCACCACGAGATACAGGTGGGTCAGTTCCCTGTCGGCCGTGTAGGAGACCGTGCCGTTCACCTCGGAATGCATGTCTCCGTAAACCGACTTTCCGTCCTTCCCGACGGCAACGAATCCGTAGCGCCAGCCGGCCTTGTCCGTATTCACGGCGGCGAAGCCCTCGGCTCCGGCCTCACCGCGGAAATCCACCGTCACCGTCTTTCCGACGGCAGGGACGGGAACCGGCACGGCGTTGAATCCGTAGTTCTCCGGACAGTTGGACGCGGCGACCCGCATCCATCCGTCACCCAGCGGAGTCAGGGCCGTCACGTTCTTGCAGGCATAGGGACGGCTTTCCTTCCAGACCCGGTCGAAGTCCCAGTTCACGAAATGGCGGCAGGCGTCGAACATCTCGGCGTTGAACGCCTCCTGGGACAGGTTGAACATCCGTTTGTAGATCTGGACGGGATCCTCACCGCGTTTGCCGGCACGGAAAAGGTCGGCAATCACGGTGATGCCATGCTTCGTGCTCCAGTATTCCAGCACATAGGGGCTGTGATACATATTCTCGCCGGCCATAAAAGCCTTGTGGGTCAAGGTGTTCCAGGCATCCCAATGGTACTTCTCGCTGGTCTGCCAGTTCGGGTTCACCTGCCAGAGCATCCACTGGGCGGCCATCTCGTACAGGCCGCCGCCTCCGGACTCGCCCTTCCCGTCGCACATGATCTGGGTCTGGAAGCAGTGTCCCAGTTCGTGTGCCACGACATTGAGTTCGTCCGTCCGGCGGATCCGTCCGGGCGTCAGCCACAGGCCGCCGATGACGTCATCCACGCAGCCGCCGTAGGCCGTCTCGTCCTTGTACTCGTAGAGGACATAGCAGTTCATCCGGTACTTTTCGGCCTTGGAGCCGGGGAGGATGAATTTCATGTCGTTTGCATAGACCTTGTAGAATTCCTCCAGCTTGGCGGCCAGGTTCGGCAGGTCCCAGGTCATATCGTGACCGTCGCACTGCGGGGCCTTGGCCGGGTCGTCCCCGAAGCCTTTCTCCCAGAAGATGGCCACGTTCGGGGTGCAGTACATCCGATGGTAGCTCCACTTGCTCTCCGGATCGTTCCAGTCCATATTCCGATCTTCCTCGCCGATATAGATAGCCTTGCCCTTGGGAAGGGCCACCGGATCGGCCTTCCTGGGGCTGAGGCGCACCATCAGCACACCGTGGCCGGGAATGGCGGCCTTGAGGCGGTCCTTGCTGGTTCCGAGGTCCTTGTGGGCCCAGAGGTCGCGGACGGTGTACTCCTTCTTCCGGAAGTTGATGTCCCGGGCGAAGTACATCGTCTGGTTCAGCCAGTTGTAGTCCAGGTTCCACACGGAAGAGCTCCGGTTGAGGAAGCAGACGGCGATCTCGCCGTTCGCAAGGGGCTTCGCCCAGATTTCCTGGTCGCCCATGTCCATGAAGCGGATGCCCTGCTTGCCCAGCGGGCCCTGGTTCACGGCGATGACCTCCTTGTTGGTGAGGATCTGGAGGGTCGTGTAATCCATCTCGCGAAGGTCATTCCCCGACATCAGCGGAGCGGCCAGCATGCACCACATGGAGAAATGCGTCACGCTTTCGTCCCAAGTGAGCTCG
>ODAI013008574.1_pt1 | contig 11514 bp, 8 predicted proteins | sample 1539321 | NCBI WGS metagenome assembly ODAI01 (sample SAMN02144231, study PRJEB22623) | gut metagenome | biome: sheep rumen | host: Ovis aries | place: New Zealand
CTTCTCGTCCTTGACGAACTTGGAGGGATCCTCCTTCATCTTCTCGGCGACCTTCTCGATCGCGCCGTAGACGATCTTCTCGGCGACGGTCTTCTTGCCGTCCTTCATGATGACGCGGATCATGTGCGCGACGAGCTCCGAATTGAACTTCGGGTCGAGAACGACGCGCTTGACGATAGTCTTACCTCTGCGGCTCATGTCTTACTTCTCCTCTTTCTTCTGGCGCTTCATGCCGTACTTCGAACGGCTGCGGTTGCGACCTGCGACGCCGAGGGAGTCGAGCTTGCCGCGAACGATGTGGTAGCGGACGCCAGGAAGGTCCTTCACACGGCCTCCGCGGACGAGCACGACGCTGTGCTCCTGGAGGTTGTGGCCTTCGCCGGGGATGTAGGCCGTGACTTCGACGCCGGTCGTGAGGCGCACACGGGCGACCTTGCGGAGTGCGGAGTTAGGCTTCTTGGGAGTCATCGTCTTGACGACGAGACAGACGCCGCGGCGCTGGGGGCAGGCCTTAAGCGCAGGCGACTTTGAATGCGACGCGAGGGGGCTGCGCCCCTTGCGGATCAACTGGTTGATTGTCGGCATTTATCGTTTTTCCTTGTGCTTTTCCAAAGTGGGGGATAGTATATCATTAATTAGCCCCTCCTGACAAGGGGGCAAAACCAATTATCTGCAAAGCAGTGGAGCGGGGGTAAAAGGCCTGCGCCCGACCTGCTCGCTGAGCCGCGCCGCCCGATGGAGAGGCCTGCGCCCGACCTGCTCGCCCGACCCGCAGTTTGCGGGCACCCCACCGGCATGATTTTGACGCGCGCGCCTTCACGCGCGCCCTTTACGCTGGCGGTCAAAATCACGCCGGGCCCGCAAACCTGCTCTCGGGCGCCAGTCGGCTCTCCGGCCTCTGCGCTTCGCTCCGACCATCGGCGCGGCGTGGCGCGGCCTACGGCCTCGGGGATGTGCGGCAACAACACGCAAACGGGCTTTTACAATAGTTTCGCTATCCCGGATGCATTCCGCCTTCTCGTCTCGCGCACGTCCAGTATATCACCCGAGCGAAGCGAGCCGCGGGGGATACCACTCCTCACACATGCGCCGTTAGCCCGACCTTCCGCTATGGCGCGTTTGTTTTCGTAGTCTTTGCGCTCGCCGACGCATCGTCGGCTCGCTTAGCTTCTTGTGTGCGCGGCCGCGCGTCTATCCGACGCAAACACCAACTCTAATAGACTCTAAATACCGACTCTATCCGACCCTAATCGACCCTATCACCGCAGGCAGACGACTCCGCGGCAAATCTGTCGCGCTACACCTTATCCACCAATTTCGTCAACTCTGCGCGGAGGCGGGCGGCCTCGGCTTCGTCTCCATGCATGACGGCGTATTCAAGCAACGCGTCCAGCCGCTTGATTTCCTCAATCGTTTCGTCTCTCTGTGGCATCGCCATTTATATAACCTTCTACTGTGTCACAAGCCCCTGCTGAAATTCAACCTTTCTCCATTTGACGACGAACTACTTTCCTGGCTATATCATCAACAGACGAAGCTCGCGTAAATACATCTATATGCTGAGCCATGACATGCAAAAATGGCCTATTATCCAGATTGAACCTTTTTGAAAAAATTACTAGTCTATCAAATAGCAATACCACACTGGATATTAGCGTTGGCATTGCATACACAACCACCGAAGAGTTATAATGCGTTTTGATTTGATTGATTCCTTCATTAAGGAACCTACTCCCCAATCCACTTTTGTGAACCAATGGGTTTGCCATAGCATAGTTCAATTCCAGCGAATCTGCAGACGCAGCCCATTGTGGACATTCTTTTCGAAGTGTGTTAGACAATTCCTTGAATCGCCATCTTGCAGCAACTTCATTAACTCTGCGACTATCACCTTCGCCGGTCTTCTGCTGTTGAATCTGCGCGCTCAACGAATCAACAATGGAAGCTTCCATCGTATCACAACTTCGCAAAGAATTCCTTATATTTGCCACTGGTTGCTCAAAACTCGCATATTCTTTTTTCGAAATAACATTTAAGTATTCGTCAAACCGTTTGATTTCTTCATCTTTGCAAGGGGCAGAAAGAAGATATAGACACCTCGCAGAGCCGTCCAAAACCGACCTAAAAAGTATTGGCACATCATAGTATCTATTGTTCTCTAGCAAGAAAATAATATCGTTCGTCGTCCAATCCAATGACAACATTAAACCTACAACACTTTCCACAAATAAATCACCCGCCAAAGAACTTTGAATCGTGGAGTATTGCGAAGCAATTGCATCTATGCAATCATCATAACAACTGCGCGCGTGCTTTTTCAGGTCTTCTGTCAGCCCTTCTGTAGTATCAGACGTCATATCAAAAGCGCTATCAATTATTCTCTCTTATTCTCTCTGAACTAAAACTATCTCCGCTCGCGCTCCTTGCGAATGTCAAGCAAGGTTTTACCTTTGTATGAAAAGAACTTTGGCCCTTGGTATGCGCCAGAGGCATTCTTGTACGGCATAAAAACTCTACAAAAGCCCGACAACGAATAATGGGTGCGTTTGTATTCAATTTTCTTGTCATCTACGACAGTGACCTTTGCACCAGTCGGGATAAACACAAGCTTTGTACCATTGGGAATTTCTACTTCCGCAAACGAAAACGCTTTCGCTTTACCTGATTTCTTGTGTACCGACTTCGCGGCCTTTACCATCGCCTTTTCGTGCCTTTTGATATTGGCGCGAATCTTTGCCCCCGAGCGTCCTACGACTTTGCCACCCTTGTATTCTTCGACATCCACTTTATGCCCACGCACAATGAGATTCTTGATCCTGACAATAACCTCATCCAATGGACAGGCAAAGAACTCCGTTTCGTCACCATCCCTAGTATAAATCCTATAATCTTGCAAGGCCGTGTGGATAATGCCCTCCAACCCAACGACATCATCCGTCTTGATGCCTAAGTGAAAATCAAAATTCTCATAGACCGCCGTATTCAACGAACCCAAACGATTTGTGAAATCTTTTGCGTTGCCGATCTTCACGGCCTTAACCATCTTACCCCTGAAGATACCCTTCGCCTTAACAAGCTTTAGGCACTCGTTCGTGACAACATACACATAGCCAGCTTTAGGCTTAAATTTTGCATTGTGTTTCATTTTGTACTGCCCTCTACTATGTCACAAGATCCTTGTGAGACTGTCAGTCGCCGATGCCCTTGTAGCGGTCGAAAAGAATTTGCAGTGCGACGATTATCCGATCCTTCGCGGCTTGCCGCACTGTACCGAAGCGCGAGAGAGGTGGCAGTATCTGGTCGATGTCGGTGCCTGTCGTCTTCAGCACACCGTCGCGTAGCGAACCCTCGAAAAACTTCACTGCCTCGTCCGGCTTCAAGCTCTCCCTTTCAATCAGCTCCGCAAGGTCACGGCGTTTCCTCTCGCGCACAAACGCCATCCACTGGTCAGCTATGTTGCCGTCCGCGTTGACCTCGGCGATAAACGCCTCGATGAGTTCACGCTTCGACCTAAGTTCGAGGGAGCTGCCAATCGCCTTGTCTATCGCGCCCTTCAGTTCCTTGTCCTCGCAGTTCTCTCGCCTGTACTTCTCGACAAGCATCAGGATATAGTCGATATTGACATCCACCTGCCTGACGAGCTCCATCTCGAAGACGATGTCGTCGGTTATCGACTCGCGCTCGACCTTCTCGTGTGAGCGGTACTTGCCGTACATGTCGAGGTAGATGCTCTGATAGTCCTGCTGGTCGCGCACCGCGAGCAAATCGCGCCCCTCAAACTCGTCAAACGCAGAGAGAATGTTTCTCATCCTGAGGACGCCACCCCAAAGCGAGATAAAGTCCTTCTCGGCCTTTTCGCCTACGATGGGAGTGCCGAGCGGGAAAAGCGCAATCAGTTCCGCGACTAGATCTTTGTAGCCCTTCACATAGCGACCCTTGTCGTCGACATAGCCGTTCATGTACTCATCAAAGGTGCGTATGAGGACGACGCCCTTCGCGCCCTTGTCGCCGAAGAGCGCAATCGCCTCGTCCGTCGCCTCTTGTAGATCGCGGAAGCACACGATATTGCCAAACCGCTTCACCGAGTCGAGAATTCGGTTCGTGCGTGAAAACGCCTGTATGAGCCCGTGCATCTTGAGGTTCTTGTCGACCCAAAGCGTGTTCAGCGTCGTCGCGTCGAAGCCGGTGAGGAACATGTTCACGACAATAAGCACATCAATCTGCCGGGTCTTCACCTTCTGCGAGAGGTCGCGGTAGTAGTTCTGGAACCGTTCGCCCGATGTGTCGAAGTTAGTATCGAACGCCTCGTTGTAATCGGCGATTGCACCTTCGAGGAAATCGCGGCTCTGCTGTGGCAGCTGCGATGGATCGCCGCCCGAATCGAGAAAGCCGTCCTCAACATCGTCTTCGTTTGCGCTATAGGTGAAGATTGTCGCCACCTTCAACCGCCGCACCCCCTCGACAGATATCTGCCGCTTGAACTCGTCGTAATAGCGCATCGCCGCCGGTATAGACGAGACGGCAAGGATCGAATTGAAGCGCCGGTAGGTCTTCTGGTCGAAGTTGTCGATGATGTACTTCACCACCGCCGATATGCGGCGCGGATCAAGCATCGCTTCCTCGGTATCGATGGCAGCGACCTGCTTATCTCTCGCCCCTTCCTTCATCTTGACCGTATTGACCGTCGATATTCTGAACGGCAGCACATTACCGTCTCTTATCGCATCGACAATCGTATAGGCGTGAAGCTGATCGCCAAACGCCTCGGGCGTCGTGCGAACGAGGGCGCTTCCCATCGCGCCCGCGTTCGCCGCGAAGATGGGCGTTCCTGTGAAACCAAAAATGTGGTAGCGGCGAAACGCCTTGGTGATCTTTCGGTGAAGCTCTCCGAACTGGCTCCTGTGGCACTCGTCGAAAACGATTACCACTCGTGACTTGAAGACTGGATGCTCGGCCGTGCGCGTGACGAACACGCCAAGCTTCTGGATCGTCGTGATGATGATCTTCGCGTTCGGGTCGCCGAGCTGCGCCTCGAGAACCTTTGTAGAGGTGTTGGAATTTGCCGCGCCCTTCTGGAACCGATCATACTCTTTTATGGTCTGGTAGTCGAGGTCGCTCCTGTCGACAACAAATAGCACCTTCTCGACGCCTTCCATCTTCGAGGCGAGAATCGCCGTCTTGAACGAGGTCAAGGTCTTGCCGCTTCCAGTCGTGTGCCAGACATACCCACCGCCACGCGTCGAACCCTCCCAGCCGTGATTGCTGGCCACGCGCAGCCGCGAGATGATGCGCTCGGTCGCGGCAATCTGGTAAGGGCGCATCACGAGCAGCGTATCGCTCGTATCGAACACGCAATAGCGCGTAAGAATGTTCAGAATGACATGCTTCGAGAAAAATGTCTTCGCAAAATCTACAAGGTCGCCGATTGTGCGGTTCTCGGCATCAGCCCACCAGCTCGTGAATTCAAACGAGTTGGAAGTGAATCTGCGACCGCCGAGCCCGCCGCGACGAAACACGGCCTTGTGAAATTCATTGAGGTGTCTTAGGCGCGTCGTGTTCGAGTAATACTTGGTGTGCGTGCCGTTCGAGATGACGAAGACCTGAACATAGTTAAAGAGCCCCGAGCCACCCCAAAACGAGTCGCGCCCATAGCGGCGTATTTGGTTGAACGCTTCGCGAATCGCAACGCCGCGCCGCTTCAGCTCGACATGCACAAGCGGCAGACCGTTGACCAAAATAGTGACATCATAGCGGCAATCCCTTGTGCCGCCCTCTGCCTCATACTGATTAATGACCTGAAGCCAGTTGTTGTGTATGTTCGTCTTGTCGATGAGCCGTATGTTCTTCGTCGTGCCGTCGTCGCGCTCGAGAATCTGAATATAGTCGTCCTGTATCTTGCGCGTCTTTTCAAGCGCCTGTTCGCGCTCGTCGGCGATCTTGGTCTTGAAGAAGCGCTCCCACTCGCCGTCGGTGAAGGTGATGCGGTTCAAGGCCTCGAGCCGCCGGCGGAGGTTGGCGATCAGCTCGGACTCGGTGTGGAAGTCGAGATACTCGTAGCCCTGTTCGCGCAGAAGCGCGATGAACCGTTTTTCGAGCGCGGCTTCGCTCTCATAGAGAAGCGAGTTCTGCTTCTCCGGCTCGTAACTTCCGACGACCGTGTACTTATCGGTCTCGGCAACTATGGCGAGCTCACTCATCAACTGGCCTCCTCGAAACTCAAAAGCTTGTCGCGGTAGTATTCGTACTGCTTCTTCCTCAATGCAATCTCCGCCGGAAGCCCCTCGGTCAGCGAATTGCAAAGCGAGTCAAACTTATCAAGTAGGGATACCATTGCAGCCTGCTCTTCGAGAGGCGGCAATGGTATCTTAATATCTTTCAAATCAGACATAGAAATGCTTTTCACCGTCCCGCCTGCTACCTTTGACAAATATGACCGTCTAATCCCTCCCGCAGTCAAAATATATCGCAAATACTTTGGCATTATCATTGACTGATTCGGCTTAATCGCATACACACCCTCTTTGATATTCCAATTCCTTGGCGGCTTGTTAATAACCACCATTTCGCCTATCGTTCCTGTGCCAGAAAACAAGACATCGCCAACCTCTAAATTTGAGCGATTGTTACAAAGCCTCAATGCCTCGTCATTAATTCGATCTGTCTTTTCAGAAAACTCAATTCTTCCGCCATGCATTTCACGAATAGTCACATAGTAATTCGTGGCATCGTCTGTATTCAGTCGGAAAAACTGCCGAGGATTCAAACCTGTGTTTAGCGACATAATGACCTCCCCCAGCCGCTTCCATTCAACATGAGGCGACGCCCTTTCGTCACCAAACTTATCATATCTGCCCCCCCCCGTGAAATTCAGCAAACTATCTCGATAATGCTCATATTGCTTCTTTCGCTTCGCCAGCTCCGCTGTCAGCTCCGCTGTCAAGTTTGCGAAATTGTCCAGTATCTGGACAATTTCGCGTTGTATGGGTAGAGGTGGGAGAGGAACAACCACCTTTGCCATCTTTGCCTTTGACACATTAAATCTTGTAACACCATTTGCCGTGCGCTTAATCTGCCTGCGCAATTCTGCCGACCTAAAAAGATGTTTCAAGAAATCGGGCTCGAACAGTGTCTTATCACGCAGTCGAAAGCCAAAACAAAAACTGTTTAGATAAAGTGGCTCATCAGTTCTTTGCGTCAATACGGCGGTCATTCCACACTCATCTGGTGTCTCTGACGAGCCAGTAAACAAAATATCACCATATTCAACAACATTCTGCTTCTCACCCTTTGCGATTTTCACCCTATCATCAACATCAATTCTCAAAGATGGGTTAGAGTACACATTCATATAGGTAATGAACTTTGCATTACCTTCTTTGAAATCGTCTTTACTCTTGCCAGAAAGACCACTGTAGAAATCACCTATCTCCCCCAACTTCTTGTACTCCACTCCGTTGGGACAGAGAGTGGCGATCATCTCGCTAAGCTTGCTCATCGGGCGCCCCTCCTTTTCTGCTGAGCGGGCGCAGGTCTGGCATCGCCGTTTAACTCTGCTACAATCTTGTCGATCGCGGCGCGTAGCTTCGTCTCGCGCTCGACGATTTCCTTCAGCTCGGCCTCGAGCTTCACGATGTCGACTTTCTCGCGCGTGTCCTTTTGCTCAACATAGGTGGAGACCGAGAGGTTAAAGTCATTCTCGGCGATTTCGTCTCGATGCACGAGCCGAGACCGATGCTCGACCTTTTCCTTGCGTTCCTCAACGAGCGCAAGTATGCTCTTGATGTTGGCCTCGGTCAGCTTGTTGTTGTTCGTGACCTTCACGCACTCCTCGCTCGCGTCGACGAAAAGAACGGCATTGTCGCGCTTGCCCTTCTTCATCACCATGATGCAGGTCGCAATCGAGGTGCCGAAGAAAAGGTTGTCGGGAAGCTGTATCACGGCATCGACATAGTTGTTGTCGACGAGATACTGGCGAATCTTCCTCTCCGCGCCGCCGCGATACATGATGCCAGGGAAGCAGACTATCGCCGCCGTGCCGTTCGTCGCAAGGAACGCGAGCGAGTGCATGATGAACGCGAGATCCGCCTTTGACTTCGGTGCGAGGACTCCGGCTGGCGAGAAACGCGGGTCGTTGATGAGCGTCGCGTCCGCGTCACCCTCCCAGCGGATCGAGTACGGCGGATTAGAGACGATTACCTCGAACGGCTGGTCATCCCAATGCTGCGGCGTTGTCAGCGTATCACCGAGCGCGATGTCGAACTTGTCGTAGTCGATGTCGTGCAGGAACATGTTGATGCGACAGAGGTTGTAGGTCGTTATGTTGATCTCCTGCCCGAAGAAGCCGAGACGCACATGCTCCTTGCCGAGAACCTTCGCCGCCTTGAGAAGAAGCGACCCAGAACCACATGCCGGATCGTAGACCTTGTTGACTTCCTTCTTGTCGCCGACGGCAAGGCGCGTCAGAAGCTCGCTTACTTCCTGCGGCGTGAAGAACTCGCCGCCAGACTTGCCTGCGTTCGAGGCATACATGCCCATCAGGAACTCATAGGCGTCGCCGAACGCGTCGATTGTATTGTCCTTGTAGTCGCCGAGCTTCATCTCGCCGACGCCGTTCATGAGCTTTACAAGACGGTCGTTGCGCTGCTCCACCGTCGCGCCGAGTTTCTTTGAGTTTACATCGATGTCGTCGAATAGTCCGGCGAAGTCGCTTTCGCTCTCGGTGCCGCGCGCGCTGTCCTCGATTGCGCGAAAGACGCCGCTCAAGGTCTCGTTCAGGTTCTCGTCTTTCGCCGCTTTCTCCCGCACATTCGAGAAGAGCTGGCTTGGGAGGATGAAGAAGCCCTTGACGCTCACGAGGTCGCGCCGCGCAGACTCGGCTTCACGATCGGTCAGCTTCGCGTATTCAAACGATTTGTTTCCCGCGTCCCATTCGCCGCGGTTCACATACGAGGCGAGGTTCTCGGAGATGTAGCGGTAAAAGAGCATGCCGAGGACATACTGCTTGAAATCCCAGCCGTCGACGGCCCCTCTGAGGTCGTTCGCGATCGCCCATATCGTGCGATGAAGCTCTTCGCGCTCCTGCGCTTTCATGACATCTTTCATGCGTAAAGTTCTTAGACTTTTCTATGACGCATATTATATCAAAATTCTAATCAATCCGACCTTTCATCCCCACGATTTCGGCGACTTGAAGTATTCGCGACGATTCGCTATCAGCTTGCATAAGCTGGCACGCCTTATCAACAAGTGCGTCGAAATGCACATAGGCCTTCAGCAAGTCCGGAGACATTGTGTCTGACGTGTATATGATGCCTTTTAGCATGTGCATAAAACAAGTCGACGTCGCTATTTATACATCTAACCAAGCGTCAACATTTTGTTTATTCTTTTAATCAACCCGTAGAACTTTCCACAATCAGCATCAGTAGGCTTTGCATTCGCAATAAAACAGTCGCACTTCAGATTCTTCATTATGTTACGCGCAGGCTTCCTAGCTTCAGAATCATTGCTCATTGCTTGAACCGCTTCTTTAGGATGCTCCTGGCAGACCTGCTTGGTCACCCAATCCGGCAGCAGCCCCTCAATGTCGCGAAATCCTGCGTTGTTTTCACCTATGCAAATATAGTCGACCCCTTCTTTTAGATTTAGTTTCTTTAATTTTGGCTCTACTTGCTTCTTCGAATCAAGGTCGAATGTGATAATGATTCTCTTAAAGCAATTGATTATGAACTTTAACATTTCAGTATTCTCAAAAAATCCAACTCCGCTATAAGGATGTATCTCTCCGTCAAATGTCAAAGCATGTTTGCCATGCCTCTTATCTTTAAAAAACTCTAGGTATTTCTTATCAATCGTCCCCTCAACTAGAATAAATTGATTTTTTGTCGAAAATATCAAATCACGCCATTCATCAAATACACTGTTTGCTAGACCTAAAACAGTGGCAAAAGGCAACATCCAATTTTTAGCATCCATTGGCAAAACTATTGATTGGCGCAATACACCACGCGGCTCTTCTCTTTTTAGGAGAAGATTGGCGGTTGGCTTTCGGGTATTTAACATATAAATACTATGTGTCGTGGTAATGATTTGAACCCTGAATTCTTCAGACAAATCCATCAAGATTCGCCCAAATTCAGCTTGAGCAGATGGATGTAAGAAACTCTCGGGTTCCTCAATAACAATTATTGGCGAAAATCTTGCATTGCCAACACCAATCGTGCTACTCTTACGCGCCCGCAATAATGCTAGCAAAATGTTAGTTTGGTTCTGTGTGCCACTTCCCCACTCTGAAATTGGTGTGGAGCATTTCTTATCGCCCAAAGAAAGTGAAAAAGCTAATTCATCTATTCCTGGCGCAAATATACTTACATCTACGCTATACTTATCTTTTAGCCGACCTATTAAGCGCGAAATCTCGTCCTTATTATTTTTTGCGACATTCCGCAAAGCCTTTACAAACCTGTCTCGCGCCGACCGGATGACCTCTTGATCTTTAGTTGATTCTGTAAACAGCGATACGTTTACCGGCCTGAAAAATACTGGAACTTGTTGTGTTGAATTATGGAAATAAAAATTCCTCGGTGATCTTATACGATTTAATATCTCATTTTTCTTAAACTCATCCTCAATGTTATGCCCATTAACTTTTAATACACATTGAAGCGATTTACGAGTTTCAAATACGAGCGTTATATCTAAAGTGATATTGACGTTATTTCCAACCTCTGCTTCACACAAAGTCTTGATAAGCTTAAATATACTTTCATCAGCATCATTTACTATAAAAAGGGATGCGCGTATCTTAATTACTCGTTTGCTATTCTGTTGATTAGCAACAATCCAACGCGGATAATCGCGTTGAATATTTACTGATTCGTCTTCATCATAAAAAGGTGAAAAGCCTTCGTAATATCCAAAGAATGTTTTTATTGCTTTTAACAGATTACTCTTGCCGGCATTATTCTTGCCAGAAATTGCCGTATAATAATCATCAAAAGAGACAATGCCGTGCTCAAACGAACGGAAGTTTGTCAGTTCTAGTTCTTTAATCTTCATTAGGTTTCTCCTTGATAAGTTAATTTTAAAAATGAGACATCAGCAATGGGAGAATAAATAGTCCGACATGATTGCCACAGTAGTATTCTCTCTTCCCCCCCATGGTGCCAGTCCACATGGACGAACACTCTGCCGCGGCATTTCCGTCGCGGACCAGCCAGCCATAAACCTTTCGACTTTCTTTCATATATCTACCCGTTCTACATGTTCCTCGGCCGCCGTAGCCTTGGCGAAGGTGGCTACACGGCTAAAACCTTTAGTGTCCATCGCAGAGTTCGCAACCATTATACCAAATGAATCTTAAATCTAATCTTAAATCGTAAAAAATTTTTGCGGCAGGAAAATGACCCTTTAGACAAGCAAAAACCGCGGCAAAATCGCCGCGAGCCCTCCCCGCCGTGCAAGAGGCGTTTTATAACACTTTCGCGGAGCCACGCCTGTTCGTTCACCCTTCAA
>ODAI010934460.1_pt1 | contig 11513 bp, 8 predicted proteins | sample 1539321 | NCBI WGS metagenome assembly ODAI01 (sample SAMN02144231, study PRJEB22623) | gut metagenome | biome: sheep rumen | host: Ovis aries | place: New Zealand
CTCGGGACCAACCACCATGATGCGGTCGCCTACCTGCAGGGGCAGCCCTACCGATGCAAAGAGGTCCATGCCATGACGGGTCACACGGGTGACGTTGACTCCGTAGACACTCGAGAAATGCATGGAGCCGAGCGACTTGCCGTTGATGCTGGGGTTGGTGATGAGTATGCGCTTCGACACGAGGGGTTGGTCCTGCTGCTCGAAGTCGATGTCGAGCTTCGGACCGATGAAGGCCATGATGGCTTCCTGGTCAGCCTCGGCACAGACAATCAGCATCTGGTCGCCGACGTGGAACACGGTGTCGCGGTTGGGTATCAGCAGTTCGCCCTGATGGACAATACGCGACACGACGAAGTCGCGGTTCAGGAACTGATGGACCTGAAACAGCGTCTTGCCTTCCAAATATTTATTGGTCACCTCCAGGTGCATCTTGTAGGGCTTCTTGTTGGCAGCAGTCTCCTCCATGGCTTTCAGCCGCTCCTCTTCCTTCTCCAGCCGCACCTTGCAGATATACCTTATTAATATAGTGGCACCGATGATGCCCAGCACGCCGAGCGGATAGGCACAGGCGTAGGCCGAAGCTATCTGGGGGGCATTGCTGCCGAACACGGTGTTCAGTGCCTCGTTGGCAGCACCAAGACCGGGGGTGTTCGTCACTGCACCGTACAGTGTACCAACCATCATGGGCAGTGCCGACTTGTCTGTCGTGTCAAAAAAGATGAAGTAGCAGGCAAACATCACCAGAATGTTCAGCAGGATGCCTGTTGCAGCCAGTCCGTTGAGTTTGATGCCCGCTGTACCGAAACTTTCAAAGAAGCCCGGACCGACCTGCATACCTATCATGAACACAAAAAGTATGAGTCCGAAGTCCTGCACGAAGGTCAGAATCGGCGTGGGTGCCGTGAAGCCAATGTGCCCGGCTACGATGCCCGCAAACAGCACAAAGGTGACGCCCAGCGAGACGCCTCCGATTTTAATTTTTCCCAAATACACTCCTACAGCGATGACCACAGCATAGAGCAACGCGATGTGAGCCACCGAATCAGTCGAAAGAAACAAGTCTTTTAGCCACTGAAATGATTCCATAAAATACCTACTCTTTTAAATTGGGTGCAAAATTACTAAATAATTGCGCAATTCATGCAATATTGTGCAACAATTTTCGTCCAGTTTCCACACTTTTTGTTTCTTTCACACTTTAAATGAAGGAAATGTTTTGCAGTGTGTACGATTTTTTGTAATTTTGCGCCAATTATTTTATTTAAGATGTATTTTACAGGACTTATCATAGCGGTATGCACGTTTCTGACTATAGGCATCTGGCACCCTATAGTCATCAAGACAGAATATTACTGGGGTACACGCCCCTGGATAGTGTATCTCATCATAGGAATGGCCTCGATTGTCGGTGCACTCTTTATCGAGAACACCGTCGTCTCGGCCATAGTGGGGGTATTCGGTGCCTCAGCACTGTGGGGCATCGGTGAACTGTTTCAACAGAAGAAACGTGTAGAGCGGGGATGGTTTCCCAAGAATCCCCGACGCAAATAACCTGTCAGGCTACTTCCTTACGATAACGCTTCCGCTGGCCTGGTGTGTGGCCAGTATCAGCACTTCGGCTATCTGTACATGCTCCGGTGCGTTGGCGGCATAGACGGCTACGTCGGCAATGTCGTCGCCCGTCAGCGGCTTGATGCCTTTGTAGACGTTGGCAGCCCGTTCGTTGTCGCCGCGGAAGCGTACATTGCTGAAGTTTGTCTCGACAAGCCCCGGCTTCAGATTGGTCACGCGGACGGCGGTGTTGGCCACGTCGATGCGCAGTCCGTCAGAGAGTGCTTTGACGGCAGCCTTGGTGGCACAGTAGACGTTACCTCCGGCGTAGGCGGCGTCGCCAGCCACCGAACCGACATTGATAATGTGGCCGCGGTTGCGCTCCACCATCCCGGGTACAACGATGCGTGTCATGGTCAGCAGTCCCTTGACGTTGGTGTCAATCATGGTCTCCCAGTCGTCAAGGCTGCCCTCATATTCAGGCTCCAGTCCCAAGGCCAGTCCGGCATTGTTGACCAGCACGTCTATCGACTGCCACTCGGCAGGCAGTTCCGAAATGTATTTTGCGGCTTTCTCGCGGTCTCTGACGTCGAATGTCAGCGTCAGCACGTCAGTACCTTTATCTGTCAGCTCCTTAGAGATTTCTGCCAGACGCTGTGCGTTCCTGCCGGTCAGTATCAGCCGGTCGCCGTTGGCAGCAAACTTCTTGGCGCAGGCCAGTCCGATGCCACTTGTGGCACCCGTTATCAATACGATTTTCTTCATAGCTTATCTATTTCCGTTTAGTTTTGCATTGTTTCTTATTCGTAGTCGTCGATGACGGCATTCATGAAGTCCATCATTGGTTTGGCGGCACGGAACATGCGTTCCATCTCGTCAAGCCAGTCGTCACCCTCGAAGAACGTGTCCGACACGGCGTGCCAGCAGCAATAGTCCTTCAGCCGCAGATAGCGGCCGTGCTCCCAGTCTCTGGGGAATCCCGCGGGACACGTCTTCAGCTTCGTCAGTCCGAAGCCCTGCGGCTGGTCCCAGCTGTCAGCGTCGCTTGCCGTCAGGCTGTCGTCGCTGCCGTAGTATTTCAGGAAATCCTTGCTCTCTACCCTCTTCAGCCACTCTTCAGTGTTGCCCATCATCTCGTTGCGGCACGCCGTCAGGATGTTCGTCGGCAACCAGTAGTTGCCCGTGGCCAGCAGACAGTGGCCCGGCTCCATGTGCAGGTAGTAGCCGCCTCGGAGTGCCTTCTTGCCCTTGGCGTTGATGTAGGCTCCAAAGTGGTTCTTGTAGGGCGACTTGTCGGCCGAAAAGCGTGTGTCGCGGTAGAAACGGTAGGTGCAGTCCTTTACTTGTACGTGTACTATCTCGGGGTCGAACGTCACGATGCGCTCCAAGGCTTGCTGTACGCCACGTTCGTATTCTGCCTTGACGGCCTCGTACTCCGGCTTGTGTTCCTGAAACCACTCACGGTTGTTGTGGGCCATGACCTGGCGCAGGAACTTCAGTATTCTTTTCTGGTTCATTGTTTCGTTAGGTCAGAACTTCTTGCCAAAGGCAATGTTCAGGAATGTCAGCACCAGCAGTTTGAAGTCAAACCACAGCGAGCGGTGCTCCAGATAATAAAGGTCCAGCTCCAGCCGTCGCAGCATCTTCTCCATCGTGTCCGTATAGCCGTTGTACAGCGTGGCATACGACGTAACGCCGGGACGTACCTGATAGAGGTAGACGTAGCGTGGGTCTTCCTTCATAATCTTGTCGATATAGAACTTACGCTCGGGACGCGGACCGATAAAAGCCATCTCGCCCTTGAAGACGTTCCACAGCTGTGGCAGCTCGTCCAGATGGTGCTCACGCAGGAACTTCCCCACCTTCGTCATGCGCGTCTCGTTGTCGTGTTGGTAGAGAGCCGGCCCGTCCTTCTCGGCGTCAACACGCATGCTGCGGAACTTATAGATATAAAACGGACGTCCGAAGCGGCCTATACGCTCCTGCTTGAAGATGGCGGGGCCGCCGTCCTCGCGCTTGACAGCGATATAGCAGATGAGGAATAGCGGCGAGAAAACAATGAGACAAATCAACGAGGTGAATAGATCGATCATCCGTTTCGTATTACGTTCCAGTTCGTTCATCCCGTCTTCTATAAACCGCGGATTATCTTTATCTGCGTTGAGCTTGTATTTTCGTAAGGCTTCTTCGGACATAAAAGTAGTTCTTTAACACTTTAACGCACAGGATAGTGATTTATTGTGTGTTTTTTTATTAATTTTATTCATTTTAATATATTTCGGGCACATCACAAGAAATCATGGCCTGATTTCCTGTGAATTCTCATGTCCACAGATTCGTGAAACACTCGTTCGGTACATGTAATTCGTTGTCGTTACAAACATGCAAACGATGAACTGCAAACTGTGACCCATAAACCGCTTGCGACTATTCCGCACCGAAGTACTCTTGCAACTCGCCGTTGGCACTGCCGTCGCTGTTAGGCAGGTCGCGTATGATGCGTCCATGCTCCAGCAAGGCGATACGTGTCGAGATGTCGATGGTGTGCTGCAGGTTATGACTGGAGATGAGTATAGTGCTGCCCGTCTCCTGGGCATAGTCGCGCAACAGGTGTTTCAGCACCAGCTGACTGGTGGGGTCGAGGAAATTGAAGGGTTCGTCGAGCACAACCGTCTTGGGGTTGCGGAAGAGGGCCGAGATGATGCCCACCTTCATCTTGTTACCTGCCGAAAGGTTGCGTATCAGTTTTTTCTGTCCGAACACCTCGCCGTTGGCAAAGCGCTCAAAACGTGCCAGCCGCTCGTCCACCTCCTGCTGCTTCATGCCCGACACCTTGCCGAGGAAGGCGAAATACTCTTCAGGCGTCAGGAAGTCGATGAGGAAGCCCTCGTCGATGTAGGCTCCCACGTGCTGCTTCCAGGCTTCGCTCTCGGCGGGATTCACCATCACCTCCGTATCGCCGTCGGCAGCGGGCAACGTGTAGTTCACGCTGCCTTCGTCGGCCTGCAGCAGGTCGAGCAGCAGGCGAAACAGCGTAGTCTTACCGGCACCGTTGTTGCCCACCAGTCCCAGGATGTCGCCATCGTTGATGGTAAACTCCGGTATGTCGCAGGCCACAGTCTCGCCGAACTGTTTCTTCAGGTTGTCTATTTTAATCATCGTTGTACTTTTCTTTGTCCATGCAAAGGTAAGCCTATTTGCTGACATAACCAAATAATTAACTATCTTTTTGGTGAAATGTGTGAATGTACCTATTACTCGAGAAATGTTCATCTTTTTCCTTCACATTCCTCACCGACAACGCAACCATCAGAGTATTAGCCGCTTATAGCGTGAGAAAGTGTGAGGGATGTGAAGAATGTGAGGGATGGGGTAAAAGCCGTGGAGACCATGAAGAGAGCCATACAGTTACCAGCAGAATCCCTGTACGCAGTTTTCACGTCCCGCACGCTGGAATTTTTCTTACATCACAAGTTACGCCGACCACTTCCCAAGTAACACGTGTTAACGATTAAGAATCCAAACTACTCATTTGCGACAATACAACGGATTGCACAGATTGCGGATTGTTTTATTGACCACAGATTTCACAAATTACACGGATTTTAAAGACCACGAATTTCACGAATTTCACGAATTTTTAATAGACAACGAATTAAGACGAATTTCTCGAATTATGACCGTCAGACAACTTGGACAACTTGGACAACACTTTGCGGGGGGATGAATCATTTTTCATTTCTCATTTACAATTTCTCATTACTCATTCCTCATTTCTCATTTAAGACTTGTCTGCATCTCTCACCATCCCTCACCCTATCCCTCACGCCTAACCATTTATCAAACAGCGGGTTATTGCGGTGTGAAGAATGTGAAGGTAAAATCATCTAAAAATGAGGATTAGAAGAACCGACTCCGTGATTCCCTAATCGTTCCAGTAGTTACAGGTACGACGGCCTGCATCGCCAGAAGTGAAAGAAGGATATGTTGCATTTTGATAGTATCTTACTGATTTTCCATGCAAGGGAATGAAACGTTCCCTGCGTGGGAATGGCAGCAAGATGCGCAGTGGCTGATATTCCCAACGTGGGAATAAAGTCACAATGCACATGTTTGGCTGTTTTTGGCGGTCTAAAATGTTAAATTTCCGTTAAAAGTGTCACCACTGCAACACTTCTGCAACACCCTAATAGTTTGACATTCAGACAATAGCGGGTATGTTGCAGTTGTTGCAGTAGAAAACAAAAATTTCCAGTTGTGTAGTGTACATGAACACGGAGATAACATTTGAGAGTGAAATATATGGTAAAACTGATTTTAGCAACAGTCAATAGAGTTTTCATAAAATAATGGGCTCAATATGGCGAAAAATGTGTAACTTTGCAGGCAAATTGTAACAGAACATCATCATGAAACCAAAGAAAATCGTAGCAAAGGATATCAAAAATGCCCATCCTCATAATCATGGGTATCCCAGTGACACCTATTATACACGGCTGGCCAACCAGTTGCAAGATTATTTCTACAGCGACCGTATAACCGTCAACGACCATACGGAAGTGGTATTCCGAGAAGCTGCCATACGGTTGGCCAACTATATGGAAGACATCGTGGCCGATAGCGGTCTGTGGCGTATGTTCACCAATCTGAGCCAACAGATGTACGGTCATCCGGTGCCCATGTATCACCAGGAGGAAGAATACTACCCCGACGAGCCAAGCCTCAACGCCGTGCGCTTTATAATATGGTGTACTGTTACCGAGATAACCGACAAAATAGTCTTTGCCGACTCGGTGGCCATTGAGCGGATGGCACAAACGGCCTACAAAGTGCTTGACGATTGTTTCGACGACGCCCCCATCTGCGAACAGCTTGCCGACGACATCGACGAACTGGCTGAAAATGCTACAGAAGATTTCGACGGCCTGCGCCTCGCACTGACGTGGGTCTTTTACAACTGCTATCTGACCGTGGGTAAAAACAACGCCCAACTGACGAGCCAACACCTGGAAGAGGCATTAAGACTGATGGAGAAAGACATTCCGATGACATACGGCGAAGCTGTCTATTATGCATCCACGCAATGCATTTTCGCCTACAAGATAGGCCCGCTGGCACTCTACCCGAAAGACTATTTGGCTGCACTGATGCGAGTCAAAGGAATGGAGGAGAAACTGGCGACCGACGTGGATCAGATAGAACGCATTGCTTCAGGGATGTACAGATATGAGTTCATCACACGCTCACGGCTACTACTCACGCGCTCCAACGGCAAGCAGATAGAGATTGAATCCGATGAACTAAATCTCGAGAAAGACATTATTCAGAAATATAATGCCTGTATGCCATCATCGTTCATCTGGTATAAGGGTGAATGGCATCTCAACGGCATTCTGTTCCCCTACAAGGTTGACGATAAGAAGTGGGAGAAAATATGCGCCGAAGACCACGACAACCTGAAGCCTGGTACAAAGACGCTCACTGGCAAGATGATGCTGAAGCGGACCAACGGACGACAGATGTTCTACTTTGCCAACAACGAAGAGATGAAGGACTTCCTTAGAAAAACGCTAAAATTCCCACCCCACTTGCTGACCTTCGTCGATGAATACCCTGGGGAGTTGCCTGCCATCTTCATCGACACGGAAGAACCCAAGAACTGCTTGCAGACCTTTTTTGCCCATTCTGCCTATATCGCCGATCCCGAGAACCCTTACTACAACGCCGAGAAGGCCAAGGAAAGTGCGGTCGACATACTCTGGAATGGCAATAATATGAGCACCCATGCTGTAAACTACCTCCTAAGCAAAGGCTATCTGCCTGACATCTATGCAGACCCTGTACTATCTAAACAAAGCAACAATGAGCAAAAACGTCAAGACATCGACTTTCTGATGAGATGCTGGCGACGCGAGGACTATTAGCGTAGCAGGCAAGAGGAACAAAAAGACTCCATGATTTCTTCAGAATAACTCCATTTGGACTATTTCGCTCTGTTTCTTTCTCTTCCCATCAAGTATTTCAAGTGCTTCGCGAACACTCTCGCCTATTTTCTTTGCAAATATTACTGGAACAGCATTGCCAATTTGAAGCTGCACCTCGCGCTTGTTGTTTCCAGTAAAAACCCAGTCGTCGGGAAATGTCTGCAATCGCGCGTACTCTCTTGCTGTAAAGGGACGAAGCCTGCTGGCACTAACACGCCAAAGTTTCGCAGTCGAATCAGGGTTGCGGACATACAGGGCATCGTCTCTGTTCTTGTCTATCCGAGTGGCCTCGACATGCCCTTGTGCCCACCCCCAAACAGTAGCGGTGTCAACGGCAGGGAAGGGAGCGTCGAACGTCCTGATGGGCGTACCCTCAGAAGCTGTGCGGCTGAATCGCACAGGGATAGCCGTCTCTTTTGAATCGAAAGGCTCATGTGTCTCTTTGTGCACATAGCTGTCGAACCCCCATTTGGGATTGTGATTTGGCAGGTGAATCGTGAGGTCTTGCCCAAGGTCATAAATAAAATTGCGGATGCCTGTCTCACGGTGAGGCAGTGGAAAAGCATAGTGAGATAGCGTATCGCCGCGATAGGCTATGAAGATGAAACGGCGGCGAGTCTGCGGTACGCCATAATTTGAGACGCGGAAGAACTGGAAGCGAGTCGTGTATCCAATTTCTGCCATTTCTTCTGCTATCTGCACAGCAAATGGCTTACCAGTTACGGGGTGCATCATGGTACGGAGGTTGAGAACGTTTTCCATTACAACAACACGGGGCTTCATGATGTTGGCGATGCGCACTACCTGCTTGTAAAGCTGATTGCGCTCATCATTCTCGTTGCGATTGCCACCAAGCGAAAATCCTTGACAAGGGAAGCCAGCCAAAAGCACATCAAGCCCTTTGCGGAAATCGGGAGTATATTCGCAGACATCCTGACAAAGCACATCCCAATCAGGGCGGTTCTGGCGAAGTGTATTAACAGCATATTCAAGAATATCGCTTGACTGCGTGTGAACGAATCCCGCTTTCTCAAAACCCAAATCCAAACCGCCTCCACCTGAGAAAAGCCCAAGGTAGGTGTAACTACTTCTTTCGTCTTGCTGAACTGTGAACATTATTTCACCTCTTCAAGTTTAGGGATATTAGGGATGTACGCCACTCGTTCCTTTGGCTTGCGCTTCTTGCAAGCTTCAAATATGTTTGTCAGCGTGACAAGTTTATTGGGCTTAGACTCGTCATCGACCTCGTCAATCAATGAGAAATAGAATGAATTGTTGAATTTGTCTTTCCTAACAATTTGTTCTTTTACGTGTTTTGCCTCTGGCCGCTTTGCCAATGCGCTTTTCTTTACGACGAGAATATGATGGAGAAAGAAGAATTCAAGCTGTGAGTCAAGCGGATTGGGATAGGTGTACATTTTGCGGTGACGAACGGACCCTTCTCCGTATGGGCCGTGGTTGTACTCTGTATAATTTGAATATTTTGACTCCTTGTGGAGGTCTATATCATAGTTGATAAAATCTCCATCAAGAATTATCAGCGTTATAATCCTGTCGCTTTCAGGTGAAAGAAGCGCATAAAGATAGTAACATGGTACAATATTTGTTTCACCACCTACTTTAACCATTGTTTGACCACATGGCAGGCAGCTGTTATAATCCATTGTCATGCCGCGAGGGTCTTTGCCCTTATCGTTCTGAATTAGCTTTTTTATTTCAAGTCCGACTATGATTCCTGTATTCTTGTCACGTACCACCAAATCGGGCGTTTGAAGCTTTCCAGAATGGAACACTTCAAAAGAATCCGGTAACGTACTCTTTATCTCGTCTTCTATCCAGCAGTCAAATGGATCATCCTGTACCGTCCCCACGACACTGGCAGGACGAAGATTGACGGGAATGCCGTTAGTTTTTTTCTTAGAAATCAGCCCTCTGTAAATGGCCAATATAACATCTGTTTCATTGAACATAATCGTAGCTATTAAAAGTTCCAAATTCTAATTGTCGGCAACAAAGTTACGTATTTTTCGTGAGAATCTTTTCACTTTACCCTTACCTTTTATATTTTATTATGTGAAATAAACGATTTTAGCCCCATTTGATTTAATCACGGTTAATCACGGAATCGGTTCTGCTGATCATTCCATCGGTTACAGGAACGACGGCCTGCATCGCCAGAAGTGAAAGAAGGATATGTTGCAACCTCATGGTCTTTATAGTTTTTTCTTTATACTTGGATTAATCAGATAAAAGGACTTCGTCGCTCTCCGCACAAAGAGGCGGAAAGCGGCGAAGTACCCAATAGCACAGTGCGGCTGTTTACACCAGCCCGCGACCGTGGCAGTTCTTGAACTTCTTGCCGGAGCCGCAGGGACAGGGGTCGTTACGGCCGGGCATCTTGTCCTTGATGATAGGTGTGCGGGGCTGCCGTGCACGCGTGTCCTGAGCGGCAGCAGCGGCCTGATTGGGGTCGGTCATCTGCTCCTGCGTCAGGCTCTGCTTCGACTCGGTGTACTGCTGGCGCTGGGTGGGCTGCTCGGGGGCTGCCTCCTGCACCTGCTCCACGACGGGTATCTGGGCGCGCATGAGGATGGAGACGGAGCGGTTGTTCATCGTGTTCACCATGTTGTCGAACAGCTTGACGCTCTCCAGCTTGAATATCAGCAGCGGGTCTTTCTGCTCGTAGCTGGCGTTCTGCACCGAGTGCTTCAGTTCGTCCAGCTCGCGCAGGTTCTCCTTCCATGCGTCGTCGATGATGTGGAGCAGTATCTGCTTTTCAAACTCCTTGACCACCGAACGGCACTCGGTGTCGTAGGCTTCCTTCAGGTTGCAAGGGATGTTGTACATGCGGCGTCCGTCGGTCAAAGGCACGACAATGCGTTCGTAGACGGCGCCCTGGGTCTCGTACACCTGCTTGATGACGGGCATAGCCTGCTCCTGCACGTGCTCCATCTTACGGTTGAAGTTGCCAAGGACCACCTGGAACACCTCTTCGCAGAGCTGCTCGTGGTTCTTATTGATAAACTCCTCGCTGGTGAACGGGCACTCCATGGCGAACAGCTTGATAAACTGCTCCTTGCAACCCTCGTAGTCCTGAGTCTCGATGATGTTGACCACACGGTCCCAGATGGTGTTCGAGATGTCCATGCCGATGCGCTCGCCCATCAAGGCGTGGCGGCGCTTCGAGTAGACAACGGTACGCTGCTTGTTCATCACGTCGTCGTACTCCAACAGACGCTTACGGATACCGAAGTTGTTCTCCTCAACCTTCTTCTGGGCACGCTCTACCTGCTTGGTTATCATCGAACTCTCGAGCACCTCGCCCTCCTTGAATCCGAGCTTGTCCATGACGGTGGCTATACGCTCCGAACCAAACAGGCGCATCAGCTTATCCTCCAGCGAAATGAAGAACAGCGACGAGCCTGGGTCGCCCTGACGGCCGGCACGACCACGCAGCTGGCGGTCGACACGACGTGACTCGTGGCGCTCGGTACCGATGATGGCCAGACCGCCGGCGGCTTTCACCTCGGGCGACAGCTTGATATCGGTACCACGGCCTGCCATGTTGGTGGCTATGGTGACGGCACCCTTGCCGTTTGTCGACTGACCAGCCAAGGCCACGATGTCGGCCTCTTTCTGGTGCAGCTTGGCGTTCAGCACCTGGTGGGGTATGCCCTCGCGCTTACCAGTCTCGGGGTTGACGTACATGTCGAGCATGCGGCTGAGCAACTCGGATATTTCAACCGACGTGGTACCAATCAGCGTCGGACGGCCCATATTGCGCAGACGTACCACCTCGTCGATGACGGCACGGTATTTCTCGCGGGCTGTCTTGTAGATGCGGTCGTCCATGTCGTCGCGAATGACGGGCTTGTTGGTAGGTATCTCGACGACGTCGAGCTTGTAGATGTCCCAGAACTCACCTGCCTCGGTGGAGGCAGTACCGGTCATACCGGCCAGTTTGTGGTACATACGGAA
>ODAI011679790.1_pt1 | contig 11513 bp, 8 predicted proteins | sample 1539321 | NCBI WGS metagenome assembly ODAI01 (sample SAMN02144231, study PRJEB22623) | gut metagenome | biome: sheep rumen | host: Ovis aries | place: New Zealand
ACAGAGAAGGAGGGCTGTTTCATGCCCAGCTCCAGCAGGCTGTAAACGTCCTGGCCAATGCCTTTGTCACGCAGGGCCTTGCGGACAGGCGCTCCTTCCGCGTCGCAGAGGGTATAGTCCAGTACTTTAAAGGCTGTGACCAGTTTGCCGTCCAGACCATTCTCCATCAGGGAGGTGTTCCAGGACAGATAGCTCTTGGAGGCCGTATCCTCGTCCGCCATAACGGAATACTCATCTGTGAATTCCCTGACTTCCGTGAAGGGCTCCTGGACGCCGATGGCGGAATCAATGTCGATCCTGTCAAAATGGGACAGATACGCCCGGTCCAGATAGGTCAGGCGCTCGATCATATCCATGTTTCCGTACATATATATGAAGCTGTTGGACGGATGATAATACCTGCTGTGGAAGTCCAGATACTGCTCATAGGTCAGATCCGGGATCGCGTCCGGGTCACCGCCGGATTCATGACAGTAAGGCGTATCCGGATACAGGCTGGCGTAGATCTGCCGGCCCAGGACATCATCTCCCTGGGATAAGGCACCCTTCATCTCATTGTAAACGACGCCGTTGATGATGATCTCCCCGGTACCGGGCTTTGTCTCGTAGTGCCAGCCTTCCTGCTCGAAGATGCGTTTTTCCCTGTAGATATTGGGATGCAGGACCGCGTCCAGATATACATGCATCAGATTTTTGAAATCTGTATCATTACAGCTGGCGACCGGGTAGACGGTCTTGTCCGGATAGGTCATGGCGTTAAGGAATGTATTGAGAGAGCCTTTGGCCAGCTCAATAAAGGGATCCTTGACCGGGAAATCCCTGGAGCCGCAAAGAACAGTATGCTCCACAATATGGGCCACGCCGGTGGAATCCTCCGGAGGGGTCCGGAAGCCGATATAGAAGACCTTGTTCTCATCTTCCGAGGGCAGGAGGGCGATTCTGGCCCCTGTCTTTACATGGCGGAGCAGGTAGGCGTCCAGACCCGGGTCCTCCAGCCATCTGTGTTCGATCAGTTGATATTGATCCAGGTGATATTGATCCAGATGATATTGATCCAGATGATATTGATCCAGATGATCAAGCTGCAGTTTTTCTGTCATGTATTCTCCCTTTCATTTGTATCTGTATCGTTACGATGATTTGTATATGTTAGCAAGCCATTCAGGCACTATAATTTCAGTGACTTTTTATTATAACATCTATGAGCGGAAACATCACCCTTTACCTGTGGTTTTTCCGGGGATCCGGGGATTTTAGTGTGTTTTTACAACTATCAACAGGATTATCAACAGGGGTTTTCGTTAACAGCGGCTTCATCGGATGCTTTCTTTTTCAATTCTCATATTCTCAATATGAACAGGCCAATTCATACTGAACCCGGCAGACGTGAAACAGGTTTGGGGCTTTTTTGTCTGCCTGTATAAATTTTTGGCGGCAGACATTTTTAGGAAAATCCTATATTCGTCTGCCTGTTCAAACTTTTGGCGGCAGACATTTCCAGGAAAATCCTATATTCGTCTGCCTGTTCAAACTTTTGGTGGCAGACATTTCCAGGAAAATCCTATATTTGTCTGCCTGTTCAAACTTTTGGTGGCAGATATATGATAAAAATTCAGCAAATTGTCTGCCGCAAAAAGGGCAGCAAAAAACCGCGGTCGCCCGCGGTTTGATGAGTGGATTAGGCGGGAGTCGAACCCGCGTCCAAAAGCCCTTCCAATGTCCTTCTACTATCATAGACGGTTTTTTCGGGCCGCCCGAAGCGGTCCTGTTCCCCGCAGACCGGGAAAACAGTCAATCCCGGAATGCAGGTAGCTTCATCATACGCCCGCAGAGGCAAAGCTTAGTCTGCGTCGTTTCCTGCCATCATGATGCCGTTACCGGCAAGAGCAGGTGCTCACCGGGCGGCATGGCCTTAAGCGGCCAGTGCTACTCTATTATCGTTAGCGTTTATTTTTAGGTTTGCCGTTTACGTGCGGCGACGGATAGCTTCTCCACCTTCCGAACCCCTGTCGAAACCTTTACTAACCCATGTTTAACAGAGATACAAAAAGTACCCAAAAGTAAATTTAAAAATGTTTTTAAATTTACTTTAAGTTAATTTAAAACAACTTTCAAAATTATTTTTTTGAAAGTTTTACATTCTTATTATTACAATAATGACCGCAAATGTCAAATCAGGCCGGCTGGCCATACATGCCATATATGCCACCATATATGTTATATATGCCACCATATATGTTATATGTGCCACCATATATGCCATATGCGCCCACGCGGAGCCGGTTTACGGCTCCCCCTTATCTGACAGAGACCTTGTAGTCCCTTTCCATTTCCCGTTTCATATCCTTCTTCCGGATATCCTGGCGCTTGTCATAGAGCTTTTTGCCCCGTGCCAGGCCGATCTCAATCTTGACCCTTCCGTTTTTGAAGTAGACCTGCAGGGGCATCAGGGTATAGCCCTTGGCCTGGACCTGGCCGGCCAGCTTGAGGATCTCTCTCTTGTGCAGGAGCAGGCGGCGTTTGCGCAGGGGCTCACGGTTGAAGATATTGCCCTTTTCATAGGGGCTGATGTTCATGCCCTCAATGAAAGCTTCTCCGTGATCAATGGATACATAAGCTTCTTTGATGCTGCATTTGCCCATACGGATCGACTTTACCTCGGTTCCGAAAAGCTCGATCCCGCATTCGTATTTTTCTTCTATAAAGTAATCGTGGTAGGCCTTCTTGTTGTTGGCTACCAGCTTCATCGCTTCTCTCGCCATGACAAAACACTCCTGCTTTTAACATGTGTTTCCGGAACTGCCATTATGAAAATCTTTGTCCTGTCAAACGCATAAAGCGCCCCTCTGCAGGGGCGCCTCACATTCAGTCCATACAGCTGCTTTCTTCAGAAAAGCTGTGTATTCATGATGATCGCAAGGAGGAAGAACAAAACTACAAGTCCGATCGTGAACTTGACCAGGAAGCCCTCTGCGGAACGTCCCTTGTTCTTGCCCCAATAAGTATCCTGGGTGCCCTGCAGCGCGCCGAGACCCTGGGATTTGCCTTCCTGCATAAGAATAACAGTTGTCAAAGCTATGCTGATAATAATGACAAGTATGGATAATGCAATACGGATTCCACTCATTTAAATATCACCTTCTGCAAAAATCTGACAGGCATCCTGCCGTTTGTTATTCCATGGTACGTCATCGTACAAACATAGAACATATTAGCACAGTCCCTGTCGTTACGCAAGGAGAATTTTCAGGACCTGATGAACCGGAAGTCTGACGCCCGGTTCATTTTTGAAGTGAACCGGCAAGTCTGACGTCCGGTTCACTTTTGAACCGGGAAGTCTGACGCCCGGTTCATTCCAGGAAATATGCGTCGAAGATCCTGCGGGCTACAGGTACGGCTACGCTGCCGGTGCCTTCCTCTTCCAGGACGACGGTCAGGCAGATCCTGCGGGAGTCGTCCCAGGCAAAGGCCGTGAACCAGGCGTGGGAATCATAATATGTCTGGGAGGATTCCAGGTTGGAACCGAATTCCGCAGAACCGGTCTTTCCGGCCACGTAATAAGGGGTATCCTTCATCCTGTAGGCTGTACCGGTCCGGCAGACTTCCTGCATCATGGCGGTCAGGTTGGCGGCCACGTCGGCAGACATCAGGCTGCCATAAGCGGTGGGCTTATAGGACTTGATGGCTGTATTGCTGCTGTCTGTGACGGAATCGATAATGTATGGTTCCATCAGGCCCCCGCCGTTGGCAATGGCGCAGGTCAGCATGTTCATATGCAGGGGCGTCATGACCGTAGTACCCTGGCCGATGGAAATCTGGATCATGCTCTCCGTGCCGGTATTCTCATCCAGTCCCACATAGCTGGTCTCACAGGGCAGGTCGTAGGGAAGCTTCCGGTTGAACATCAGCTTATCCAGGGTCGACATAAAGCGGCTGCGGTCGAGCTGCTGAACGCCGATCTGGGAAAAGGCCGAGTTGCAGGAATCCGCGAAGGCTTCTGTCAGGTCCACTTCTCCGTGGGTCTCCCCGTGATAGCATTTGACGGTCTCCCCGTCATAAGTCCAGCTGCCTTCACAGTCAAAGGAATAGCTGTTGATCGCGTTGGGATCCTCCTGCAGCAGTTCAACAGCGTCCACGATCTTGAAGGTGGAACCAGGCGGATAGCGTCCCTGGGTCACACGGTTGAGCAGGATACCGGTGTCTTCCCCTTCCTCCTGATCTGCGTTGACAAATCTGTCCCAGTCCTCCTCGATGTTGTTGGGATCATAGTCCGGTCTGGAGACCATGGCCAGGATCTTGCCCGTGGCCGGATCCGTGACAATGACGGCCGCTTTCTCATAGCCGTAATAATCCAGGGCCTCCACGACAGCGTCCTGCAGGGCGGGATCCAGGGTCGTAATGACATTGTTGCCCGGATAGCGTTCCAGACGCTGGTCCAGTTCCATCTGCTCGGGAACGGAAATGCCTGTATGGAGCAGGTCGTACTTGCAGGCGCTCTCTACGCCCGCGCCGCCCAGGACCGAGTAGCCGACGGCATGGGCATATTCCCGGCCATAGGGATAATAGCGGTAGGTATGGCCGCCCTCTTCCATGGTCTGCGCCAGAATGGTCCTGCCGTCATTGGCATAGATGGTGCCTCTGGTGACCCTTTCCTCCTGCAGCGTGTCTCTTCCGTTATGCTGTTCGTTAAACAGGAACTCCCTCCTGTCCCAGGAATACCACGCGGTCCATGTAAGCATGACTGCGAACAGAGCCACAAAAATGATCGTCACAAAAACGATCTGCCCTCTGGCCTTTCTGGGATCATTGGAAAGATTTCTGTCCCTGTCTTCGGTATCAGATATCTTCATCAGTATTCCTCCCGTTATCTGTAATACTGGATTTGATTCGATCCGCCGGAATCTTTTTCTTTTTCGTAGCGGGAAATATCATCCGCGGGCTTAAAACCTCTGTAGTAGCCGTCATCCTGGTCGTCCTGACGGTCCGGGACCTTTTCATAGGCCGCCCTCTCACTTTCATAGCGGTGGCGGAACCTATCCTCCCGTTCCGAGTGCAGGATAAAGATGGCGCCGGTAACGGCAAACATGATCAGGCTGGACAGAACGGAACTGCCGCCGTAGCTGACAAAGGGAAGGGTGACGCCTGTCAGCGGGATGAATTTGACCTCTCCGCCTACGGTCACAAAAGTCTGGAAAACATAGCAGACGCCCGCGCCAAAGGTATAGAGGCGGAAAAAGCGGTTGGAGTAAGTCTCCGACAGCAGCAGTACATCCAGGAAACAGTTGATGCAAAGGGCGATCATGCAGCAGGCAAAGATCAGGCCCAGTTCCTCCGCCACCGCGGAGAAAATAAAGTCGGATACTACGAAGGGGATCCTTTCCGGCATGCCTCTGCCCAGGCCCGCGCCCCAGGGACCGCCATAGCTGATGGCGAACAGGGACTGGGTGATCTGGTAGGACATGTTGTCAATATAATTGCTGTTCCAGGGATTCATGAATACATCTACCCTGACCCGGACATGACTGAACAGGAAATAGCAGACCACAGAACCGGCCGCTCCCGCCAGGATGCCCCCGATCACATATCTCCATCTGCCGGTCGCCAGGAACAGCATCATGATAAAGATGACATAAAAGATCATGGCAGAACCCAGATCCCTGGACAGGACCAGGATCCCTACATGGGCAAGGGCAAAAAAGCCTGTCATGAGCACGTCCCGTTTCCGGATCGTATCGCAGAGGGCGCTGGCCATGAACAGGATGAATACGATCTTCATAAATTCCGAAGGCTGAAAAGCAAAGCCGCCCACCGTAAGGGACAGATTGGCCCCGTTGACCATGGCGCCCAGCAGGAAAACACCGCCCAGGCTGATCAGTCCCAGCAGACCGTAAATATACTTGAAATTCTTCAGACTCTCCAGATGTTTGCGGAAAAGGGGCAGGAGAATAAAAATGATCAGGCCCACCACCGATATGATCAGCTGTTTTACCGCTTTGGTGATATCGATCCTGGAAATAATGACATAGCCTACGCTGAGCAGCATACAGATATTCTGCAGCAGCAGCATATGGCCCCGGTTCCAGGCAGTCCTGTACAGCAGCATGAGCATGAGCAGCAGGAACCACTCCGCCAGACCCAGGAACAGATAAGAGGCGTTGGGCGTCCCGTCGCCGGGTACGGTCATCATCAGGGTCAGATTGGCGCTGAAGACAAAAACAGTCCAGGCCAGCATCTGGATGGCTCCCGTCAGCCCCATGTCGGAATCAGACTTTTTCAATATGGAAAGGAAAGCCATGACCGTATAGAGTACCATGGCTCCCGCGTTTACAAAACACGACAGTGTTAAAGCATAAGCATTGAGAAAATTCATACTCTTCCAATCTTTCCGAAGGCTTCCGTATCCCGTCCGGGACTCAGAGGACGCCTTTGCGGAAATGTCCTCCTGTATATCCATTCTGCAGGGGCGGTTCTGTCCCGGCCTGTCTGCCGGTCAGGGCGGCCCCGAACCAGTCCAGGATCCCTGCTGTTTCCGCGCCCGTTTCGGTCGTAAAGGACAGCAGCACCGGTCCTGTCCGTTCAAATATTGGATGTTCCAGATATTGATGCAGGGAGAGCGGCACCGAATTGTACATGATACTGCTGCAGAAGCGGCAGAGGGATCGTACCGGGAACCGGGCCCCTTTCCGGTCTTTCAGGGACCAGAAGCTTTCATCACCGGCAAGTGTAGCACGGGTCATCTCCCCTTTTAAGTGTCCATCTTTGTTAACTGCTCTGCTGCCGGTCTGCAGCAGGCACCGGCCTTCTGTCTTCCGTATACAGCCCGCGCTGACCATCAGCGGCAGACGTCCGTAGACGGTCAGGACAGCCCGTTCCGGATCCGCCAGACCGGGCACCTGCAGGATCTGACCGGCTGTCAGCTCCAGGGAAAGGACGGTCCGGTCTGTCAGCGGCCGGAGCAGGGAGACCGCCCTGCTGTTCCACTGATACAGGGAAGCGTCAGCCGTGATCTCGCCGCGGAAGCCATGCTCCCGCAGCCAGCCCAGCTCCTCCAGATTCCTGACCATGACCCTGTCCGCCTGCAGATAAGGGGCCAGCCGGTCCCGGTATTCCATACGGAGAACAGGCGGCATGGCGTGGCAGATCCGGTCCCTGTACGCGGCAGGCACCTGCAGATGCGGCGCCGCGTCTGTTATGATCCGGTACGCGCCGGACGCCGCTGCCGCGTCCAGCTGCTCCTGGGTCGTGACCATGGCCCAGACAGGATGGGCGCAGGCCCCACGGCGCTGCCGGTCTGCTTCGGGAAGATATTCTGCCCTTTCTGCAGTTTCCGCTGCTGTTTCCGCTGCAGTTTCCGCTGTCGTTCCCAGTCCTGTTTCCGCTGCAGTTTCCGCTGCCGTTCCCGGTTCTGTTTCAGATCTCATTTTCTCCGGTACTGCCGGCGTCATTTCCCGGGCTTTTTCCGGCGCCGGCCCGCTTTCAAGTTGTTGACCGTTCCGGTCATGCTCGGGCATCTGCGCCAGGACCGCGTCCTCCAGCTGCTGCAGGGCCTCTCTGCGCAGGGCGTTGACGGCTCCGTTGGGAATAAATATATCTTCCCCGCAGTCCATCTCCAGACTTTCAAAATAAAAGAGGCTGCCGCCGGTCTTCCGCAGGCGTTCACTGATCTGGGCCGCTGTAGACGGCCGGCTGACAGCCGGCTGTACGGTCTGGCCGGAAACGGTCACCGCGGCGCCGCCGCACAGGAGGGTCAGCTGGGCCGGCTCGCCCGCTGCCATCCGGCAGAAACCGGAAACCGGCCTCTGCGGGGCGTGGTCCAGATAACGGCTGCGGACCTCTTCCAGGACCCGTTCGTCCGATCCGGCATAACCGGGCAGGTCAATGGTGATCAGGCCGCGGCCGTTCTTTGTATGATAATAGCCGGTCCCGATCCCGGTCCGGATATAGAGGCTGCGCAGCTGTTCCAGATCCCGCTCATCGACCTTCCAGGGCGTCTTTCTGCCGTCCCGGTCCCAGTCTGAAAAATAATCTATATATTTCCTGTAGATCGCCGTTACGCCCGCGGCATATTCCGGCTTTTTCATTCTTCCTTCTATTTTAAAGGAGTCGATCCCGGCGTCCATCAGCTCCGGCAGGATGGTCAGGACGCTCATATCCTTCATGGAAAGGGGATAGTATTCCTTCTTCTTCCCATCCGGCAGGGCCGGCTTTCCATCTTCATCCAGAATCCTGAAGGGGAGCCGGCAGGTTCCGGCGCATCTTCCCCGGTTGCCGCTGCGGCCGCCCAGAAATCCGGACAGCAGGCATCTGCCGGAATAGGAATAGCACATGGCGCCATGGATAAACGCCTCAATCTCAATCTCCTCTTCCCGGCGCAGCTGTTCCAGTTCCCGCAGAGACAGCTCTCTGGCCGGAACGACCCTGCAGACGCCCAGTTTTTTCAGGAGACGGACCGATTCCGCGGATGTGACCGACAGCTGGGTGCTGGCATGGAGGAGCAGACCGGGACACGCTTCCCGGATGGCGTCGATCACCCCCAGGTCCTGGACAATGACGCCGTCCAGGCCGGCCAGATACAGCCTGCGGACATAGGCTGTCAGCTCCGCCAGCTCGTCCTCCCGGGTCAGGGTGTTGACGGTCAGGTAGATCTTTCTGCCAAAAATATGGGCTTCCCGGATGGTCCGGACCAGCTCTTCCTCTGTGAAATTGTCTGCGTACGCCCTGGCTCCGAATTTCTGTCCGGCCAGATAAAAAGCATCCGCCCCTGCTGACAGGGCGCCGAGAAAGCTCTCTCTGCTGCCGGCAGGGGCCAGGAGTTCTGTTTTATGCATTGTTTAGGCTCCCGCTCTGTGAACCGCGCCGGCCCGCCGCATGTCCATGATGGCATCCGGTCATTGCACAAGACGCATTATGTCAAAAAAAGACGGCAGCAGTACGCCCCCGCCCTTATGTAAATCAGTTTCTGTTCTTACGGCTGGTCTTCGCAGGCTCTCCTGCCTGTTCCTGACCCGGTCCCACTTCAAATCTGGACCCTCTGCGGCTGCCGGCACGGTCCTGCTGCTCCAGCTGCTCGATCCTGTCCAGGGCCTCCTGCAGCTGCGCTTCCAGACTGCGGTTCTTCTTTTCGGCAGATTCCAGCTTCATCTGGGCCGCGACCAGGTCATGCTTGACATCGCTCAGGTTCTGGTCTTTCTCGCCCATGCGGACATGGACCTTGTCCGCTTCGGACCTGGCCTTGAAGTAATCATCCGCGATATTCAGCTGCAGCAGCACATTGCGCATCTCAAAGGGAAGCTTCTGCAGTTCTCTGTCATTACGGATCTCCGCGATCTTGGTATTGAGGTAGGAAGCCACCTCCTGCAGATAGTTCTCGCTCTCATAGCCGCTCAGGGTATAGGTCTTGCCCCCGATGGTAACTGTCGTATCATTCTTGGAAGAATTGGTCTGTAATGCCATGCCCCGCCTTCTTTCTGCCCGGTCCCCATCCGGACTCTGTGCCTGTATTCCTGCGCGTTCTGCCGGTCCCTCCGGCCTGTTGTTCCCTGCTGCCTGTCCTTCCGGCTGCTATCCCGGACTTCCGCTTTTTTTCACGTCCGTCTGCCAGCCGGCCTGTATCATTCCTTTTCCTCAGGCGTCCGGTTCTGTCCTGCCTGCCGCGTCCCGGCGTCCGGTTCTGTCCTGCCGCGTCCCGGCTTCCGGATCCGTTAATCCAGATCCAGCCTGCCCTGGAAGAGCCGGCCCAGATGCCTGTAAGCTGTTTCCGTCGCCACTCTCCCCCGGGGCGTCCGGTTAATGAAACCGTTCTGAAGCAGGTAGGGCTCTACCAGATCCTCCAGGGTCCCCGGATCCTCGCCGATGGAAGCGGCCAGTGTATCCAGTCCGGCCGGCCCGCCTCCGAAATTGTCGATCAGCATATTCAGATAATTCCTGTCTGCCCGGTCCAGGCCCATGCGGTCGACCTCCATCAGGTTGAGGGCCGTGTCCGCGATCTCCCTGGTGATCACGCCGTCTCCCATGACCTGGGCGTAATCCCGGACCCTTTTCAGGATCCTGTTGGCCAGCCGGGGCGTTCCACGGCTCCTTCTGGCCATTTCCTCCGCGCCCGCTTCCTCAATGGGCACCCGCAAAACCCCGGCCGAATTCATAATGATCTGGCGCAGTTCCTCAATGGAATAGAATTCCATGCGGTGAATCTCACCGAAGCGGTCCCGCAAAGGGGCCGACAGCAGTCCCGCCCTGGTCGTCGCCCCCACCAGGGTGAACCTGGGGAGATTGAGCCGGATGGATTTGGCGGCCGCGCCCTTGCCGATCAGGATATCGATGGCGAAATCCTCCATGGCCGGGTACAGTACTTCCTCCACCTGTTTGTTCAGGCGGTGGATCTCATCTACAAAAAGGATGTCACCCTCCTTCAGTCCGTTGAGGATGGCGGCCATTTCTCCCGGCTTTTCAATGGCCGGGCCGCTGGTGACCTTGAGGCTGACGCCCATCTCATTGGCGATAATGCCGGACAGGGTCGTCTTGCCCAGTCCGGGCGGTCCGTAAAAAAGGATATGGTCCAGACTGTCCCCTCTCTGCCTGGCGGCTTTGATCGAAATCGCCAGGCTGTCGCGGATCTTCTTCTGACCTATATAGCCTTCCATCCGTTTCGGGCGCAGGGTCCCTTCTATTTTTTTATCTTCTTCTGTGATATCGGTCCTGACCGATCTTCTGTCATTGATCAATGTATATGTCTCCGCCGGGCGCCGGTCCTGTCCGGCGTCCGTCACGTGATTTATGCTGTCTGCTGTTTCCTCCAGGCCGTGCCGCTGCATATGGCACAGCGTCCGATACAGGATCTGCGCTGTACTGCCGGCGTCCTCTCATTTTCGGAAAGCCGCGCCATTACAGATACTTCAGGGCCTGGCGCAGGATCTCCTCCGTGCTGCCCGCGTCCGCGCATTTGCGGACGGCCGCTGCCGCCTCACTGCGCTGGTAGCCAAGCGCTGTCAGGGCTTCCACGGCTTCCTCCGCCGCGCCGCCTGTGAGGACTGCGGCTGTATCACTGGCGGCATCCCCCTGGGCAGCTCCGGCCGCCGCGGGTACAGGCGTACCGACTTTATCCTTCAGGTCCAGGATCACTCTTTCCGCGGTCCGCTTTCCGATCCCGGGCGCCCGGGAGATGGCTTTGACGTCGCCGGATACAATGGCAAAACGCAGCTCATCCGCGGAATGGACGGACAGAAGGGCCAGCCCTCCTTTGGGGCCGATCCCGCTGACCGTGATCAGCAGCCGGAACAGGTCCAGTTCATCTCTGGACAGAAAGCCGTAGAGGGCGATCTGGTCCTCCCGCAGCCAGGTATAGGTATAGACCCGGACCGGCCGGTCCCGTTCCACCATGGACAGGCGGGAAGCCGTTTCCCCGGTCACCCGGATGTTGTAGCCGAAGCGGCCTACATCTAGCACCGCTTTCCCGTCCCCTATTTGTAGTACCGGTCCCTGTAAAGAACGAACAAAACTGTGTAGTCGTCGCCAGC
>ODAI010329000.1_pt1 | contig 11512 bp, 2 predicted proteins | sample 1539321 | NCBI WGS metagenome assembly ODAI01 (sample SAMN02144231, study PRJEB22623) | gut metagenome | biome: sheep rumen | host: Ovis aries | place: New Zealand
AGATGGTGGGTTAGAAATTAGTGAAAATGCTATTGATTGGAAAAGTGAAGTAACTGTTTTGGAACTTGAACAAGCCTATAAGACATATCCAACAAGTATGAATCAGTTACCTGGATCTATGAAACCGATGTCATCTGGAGGTTATCTTGATAATAATGGTTATTTGAATATGTTCTATGGAACAGCTGATCTTGGAAGTAATCAAAAATATTATTTAACTACATATCGTAAGGTCGAAGAAAGAACAACAGAATTGAGTAATAATGGTGATTTTATTGCTTTTGATGTTTTTTTTAGAACAGTATCACCTAGACAAATATATTTAAGTAGTGAATCATTTGTAAGACCAAAAGAAGGCGAGTCTGTTGGAATTGAAAATTCTGCACGTATAGCCTTTATAAAAGAAGGATATATGCCATCAGAAAGTAATATAAATACAGTACAAAATTTAAAAAACAATAACAATAGCAATGTAGTTATTTGGGAACCTAATTATGATGTTCATACAGTTCATGGAGTTACAAATGCTAGAAGAATATATGGCATAGATACTACTAGTACTAATGCAGATATATTACCATATGATGGAGTTATTGGTACCGTATCAAATAGTGGTATGGTAGAACTTGGTAATGCTAATTCAGTCAACTATCCAAGTTTATTTAGAAGAGTAAATGTTGGAATTTATACTAAACAAAATTATTCTAATAACAATTACTTGTTTGACATCGAAGCAGGAATAACAAAAGTAAGAATATATATGTGGTTAGAAGGACAAGATGTTGATAGTGAAAATAGAGCTAGTCATGGAGATATAACGTTTAATATTCAGTTTACTATAAATCCATAAAAATAGGAAGGAGTACAATAATGAAGAGATTCAAATTTAATCGTTTTAATATTATTGCTTTGAGTTCATCTTTAATGTTGTTACTCTTTTTTGTGTTGGGATATTTTAATTCATATAGTGAATATGTTACAAGAGATGCATCTAAAATAGAGGGTGATACAGTTTTTATTAATGATTTAGCTAGTGATTACTATTATTATCTTGGGATGAACTATGTTGGGGATATTAATTCAAATACAGTTAATTATAGCGAATCTGATTTAAAAATGGTAACAATTAACTATTATGCATATCCAAGTGGTAATACTAGTGAAACCGGCTATGTATCACTTTCTGAAAGACAAAATAAATTTGTATACTATAAATATTTTCCAATCATTAATAATCAAATTAGTATTGAACTTATAGATAATCCATTTTCTTTAAGACCAGTTGGAAAAGGTTTTGGTGGATGGACTAGTTCTGATGGAACAATAACCAAAGATAGTAATACTAATACATATACGTTAACTGTAAGTAGTAGTACAACAACAGTTAATGTTTATGCAAATTGGGTAAATGCAAAAGTAGTATTTTTAAAAGGTGAAGATGGTGACGATAACTTTGATGGATCTAGTGATTATTATGCAGTAGCTAGTTGGAATAGAGCTTTTGAATTATTAAGAAATAATACAAGTAATATTAATGATCGTGAAGTTAATATTATAGTTTTAACTGGTCCACTCGATCATTCTATTAATTATTCAAGAAGAGTTACCCATACTTGGAATTATACTTATACTTATCATGATAATACAACTTTCACCAGTGGTGAGGAATACTTAATTGAATATAAAAATGGTAATAATCGTTATGCCTTATATGATAACTGGTCAAATGTAGGTATGGAAACTTTATCAACTACTACTAGACCTAGTGATAAATCAATTTGGAAAATAACTCAAACTGATAATGGTTACTTAATTCAAAATAAAGATTCTGGTAATTATTTAGGTTATGAACAGTATTATAATGATCAGGTTGCAATATTTGTTCGCAATACCCCATATTATTGGGATTATGATACTAATTTAAGAACTTTTTTTACAACATTTCAATTAACTTATACAAAGTTTATTTATACTTTAAATGATACGATTAGTGATAATACATATCTGATAGCGGATACTAATTCATATACTAATACTAATAATGTACAAACTTTAAATATTCTTGATAATAATCTAACAAATACACAAATAGATTCAGAAAATTATAATGAAAATAATTTATGGAGAGTAAATAGTTCAGGTAATGGTTATACTATTATGAATAATAATACTAATACATATTTAAATTATTCTTCATTAGATGGTAATACAAACCTTTTATTAAATAATACACCAATAGTGTGGAATTATGATAGTACTAATCATACTTTAGGAACAAAGGTAACTCATTATGTTACCGAACAGCAATTTAATGCAACTACTATAACATCTGGTACATTTTTCCTTGGATATCAAGATGGCAATAATTATGCCCTTTTAAATAGTAATCGTTCATTTAGTAATTATAATCTTAATAATTTACCAAATAATACTAATAGCTGGACATTAGTGCAAAATGGAACTGGTTATTATATAAGAAATAGTTCTAATCAATATCTTCGTTTAAGAAATGGAACTATATCGACAACTACTAATAATAATAATCGAACGTTATTTTATGTCGATAATAATAATCGTTTATATAATGGAAATTACTATTTATATCGTAATGGTAATAATCTTGCTGCAACAAATAATAATAATATGGCAACGACTAGATTTTATAAAGTAACAGTTGATGATGTACAGGTAGTTAGTAATACTGAAACAATGTATCTTCGTTTTAATAATAATACTTGGAGTTTATCAACTACTAGTAGTTCTATTACATTTACTAGTTATGTACGTCAAGTTACTACAGAAGATAGAAGATTTTATTTAAGATATAATACAACGAATAATAATTATACTTTTGATATGAGTACTCAAGGTACTGGTTTATATTTTGCAACTTTTGATGAAGATAGAACAATGGCAAGTACTAATCGTGATAACATGGCAAATAACAATAACTATAATTCAAGTAATAATTCTGTAGCAGTTACTATTACAAGTATGTATGATGATACTGATTATCGAAGTAATGCTACGTTAACTCTAACTAATGATGACTATTTTAGAACAATAGTATACAAAGATATTCAACTTGAAAACTTAAAAATATCATCGACTGGATATCAAGCTATTAATGATAATTCAACGACAACAAATTTAACTGGATCTTATTCATCACTTGTTGGAAATAGTAAAAATGTTCGTATTGGTCGTGGTATGACACCAGATGCTTGGGATGATAATACAAGTACAATATTTTCATTTATGCAAGGTGGTGGAGATGCTACCATCGGAAGTTCATCTAATACTAATAATGCCTATAAATTTGTTGTTGAAAGTGGAAGATATTCAGGACTTATGGCATCCCATATTAGAAATAATTATTCTGGAACGAACTATTATGACTATCATGGAACTATTTATTTAACAATGGGAAATGATTACGATCGAGCTAGAAATAAAAATGATTTACTTGATATCTATTATCGTATTGGTAGTAGTAATTATTATGGGGTTAATGGTAAGAGTAGTGCACATGATTTAGCTTATTTAATGGATATTAAGAGTGGTTCTATTGGAATGAATTATTTTGATAATTCGACTGAAGCTGATGCATCACGTGCATATTCTGGTATTTATGTTGGTGGACTTACTGTATCAGCAAGCTCATATAACGATGATATTTCATCACGTGTACTAGTTGTTGAAGGTGGTAAAATTGCCAATATTATTGGTGGATTACGTCTTCAAGAAAGTTCTGCAAATAATGGTGTTAATACAAAAATTTATGTTAAAAAGGGAAGTGTTCAAAATATCGTTGGTGGTGCCGGAGTATCAACAACTTATGGAGATCGTTTTATATCAGTTACTGGTGGTACGATAGCCTATAGTATATCTGGTGGATCAAATGGTATTGCAGCTTCCAATGATACAGACCAAAGTGGACGCCTTGGAGGTGACTCTTATGTTCATGTTGGTGGAGAAGCCCATATTGGTACATCAGATGATGAAAGTCTTTATCAAGTAAAAACTGGATCAGTTTTAGGAGCAGGTAATGGTAATATAGATTATCAAACATCAGGTCGTGTTGATACATCACATGTTTATATATCTGGTTCAGCTACTATTGAAGGAAATGTCTATGGTGGTGGTAACTTTGGACCAGTATTAGTCGATAGTAATATTACTATTGACGGTGCTACAATTAAAGGAAATGTCTATGGTGGAGCTAATAAAAATGGTGTTGGTACAGTAGCTATTAATGAATCAACTATTTATAATGTAAGTTATAATGATAATCAAGAATTAACTAGTGGAACGACATATTTAATAAGTAAAGCAAATGGTAATAATCGTAATTTATTATCAGAAAATAATAGTAGTAATACTTATAATGTGAGTGTGGGTTCAAGTAATCCACCATCAGATTATTCTAGATGGACTATTAGTAGTGCATCTGGTGGTTATACTATAAGAAATCTTAATTATAATCATTATTTAGCATATACAACAGATACAAATCCTAGTTTAGCAATTAGTAATAATACAACAAATGCTATATGGAATTATGATACAACGAATAAAACATTCTATCGTGATATTAGTTATATTGCTTCACAAACAGTAAATTATACTTTTGCAAATAATCTTACAAGTGGAAGTGAATATGTTTTAGCAAGTGGTGATAATATAAATAATACTCTTTATTACATGGGTAGTAGTGGAGGAAGAACGCAGTTAAGTAGAACTACAGAACCAGATGATAATAGTGTTTGGATAATTACCTCTAGTGGAAATGGTTATACAATTAGAAATAAAGGTACTAATCAGTATCTTGGTGTTAGTACTGGATGGTTTGGTGATGGTTCGCTTTCATATAATACACAAACTGTTTGGACATGGAATGCTACTAATCATCAATTTACTTATGAAACGAGTGGATGGTGGGGTAATACATATTATCTAAGATATAATAATGGTTTTGAATTATCAACAAACACAGGTTCAATATATCCAGCGACATTTAGTACTAATACTATTACGGCAACAGATAGATTTTATTTAGTATTTGATAGTACATGGAAATTAAGTAAAACAGTAGATAGTATTAGTTTAAGTACATATACAGCTTCAGCAACAACGGGTTATACTACTTCAAATAGATTTGATGGCGATGTTACAATTACTATGAATAGTGGTAAAGTAGAAGGTGCTATTTATGGTGGAGCTTGTGAAAAAGGTAATATAGCTGGTACTGTAACTATTAATGTTAATGGTGGAGAAATTGGTAAAGATAGTGAAAACAATGGAAGTATCTTTGGTGGTGGATATGGAGAGGATACCTTTATAGCTAATGGTGTTGATTTAAATATTAATGATAATAAAGATGTTAAAGTATCAGGAACTATCTATGGGGGTAGTGCTTTAGGAAATATTATTGGTAATATTGATATTGATGCTATTGATGCAACTGGAAATGGATCAATAACTGTATCAGGAGATTTCTATTGTGGTTCAATGGGAGATGCAGATGTTATTACTACTGGAAAAATTCAAGGAGATTGTTCTATTACTCTTGATGGTGGTACTTATAGTGGTAGTGTCTTTGGTGGAAATAATGCTAATGGAAGTCCAAGTGGTGTTGTTACAGTAACAACAGGTGGAAATAATGCTACTACAATTGCTAATGTTTATGGTGGAGGTAACGAAGCTGATAGCACTGCAAGTAATGTGACAGTAAATATTGAAAACAATAGTACTATTACCAATGCCTATGGTGGTGGTAATGAAGCTGCCGTTAGTGATACGCATGTTAACCTACATGGTGGTACAGTAACTAATATTTATGGCGGATCTAATAAATCTGGTAATATCTCTACAACGAGTATTATAACTACAGGTGGATCGGCAACTAATATCTATGGTGGAAACAATTTAGGAGGTACAACAACATCTAGTACAGTTACTATTAATGGTGGAAATATCACAAATGTTTATGGTGGCGGTAATGAAGCATCAACTGGAACAACTACAGTCAACCTAAATAGTGGAACAGTTGGAAGTACATATGGTGGTGGAAATAAAGCTGGTGTTACGAATAGTACAACAGTCAACTTATCAGGAAGTACTTGTACCAATATTTATGGTGGTTCAAATACTAGTGGAGATGTGCCAGTTAGTTATGTAAATGCTACCAGTGGAAGTGCCACAACAATTTATGGTGGAAATAATGTTGGAGGCGTTACTACCACAACTAATGTAACAGTATCTGGTGCAACCGTAGGAACAGTTTATGGTGGAGGATGTAGTGCAAACACTGGTACCGATAATGTAACTATTAATAGCGGAACAATCACGAATGTCTATGGTGGTGGTGAAAGTGCTAGTGTTACAAATCAAACTGTAGTTAATATTGTAAATGGTTCTATTACAAATGTCTTCGGTGGAAGTAATGTAACTGGTAATGTTCCAATAAGTAATGTAACTATTACGGATGGAACTATTGAATCAATTTATGGTGGAAATAATGCTGGTGGAACGACAACTACTACTAATGTAATAGTTAACAATGGAACAATAACTAATATATATGGTGGAGGTAATAAAGCCTCATCAACAACAACTAATGTTACATTAAACAATTCTCACAATGAAATAAGTAATATCTTTGGTGGATGTAAAGAAGCCGACGCTACAACGACTAATGTAACTTTAAATAATGGAAGTGCTAATTTAGTATTTGGTGGTTCTAATACTAGTGGAACAATTACTACAAGTAATGTAACTATTAACGATGGAACGTATCGCAGTATTTACGGTGGTAATAACGATGGTGGACAAACCATTGAAACTAATGTTATTGGTACATCTGGTACGGTTAGTACAATCTTTGGTGGTGGAAATAATGCTACAACTAATGCTACTAAAGTTCGTGTTAGTGGAACAAACGTAACTAATACCGTTTATGGTGGTGGAAATAATGCTGCAGTTAATACTAATACTGATGTACTAATTAATAATGCATCATTAATTTCTGGTAGTGTTTTTGGTGGCGGTAATAATGGTCAAGTATTAGGTAGCACTAATGTGGTTATTGATTCTGGTGAGATTAATGGTAACTTGTATGGTGGTGGAAACTATGCATCAGTTGGACAAAATACTAATGTATTATTGACTAATCGTGCCATGATTCATGGACACTTATATGGTGGCGGTAATAATGGCCAAGTATTAGGAAATACAAATGTTGATATAAAAAATAGTAGTATAATGCGTAGTGCATATGCTGGTGGTAATGGTGAAACTGCCATTGTTACTAAAGATACAACTATTACCATTGAGGGTACTAGTTATGTTGGTGGCCATGTCTTTGGTGGCGGTAATGCCGCAGCAACTGGTAATACGGCTTCTGATAATTCACATGGATTAGTTAATATTACAGGTGGTACAATAGATGGAAATGTTTATGGTGGTGCTAATACATCTGTTTTATATGGAGAAACTGTTGTTAATATTGGTTATAATGCAGTTACTAGAGAAATGGAAAGTACTGATTTCATAAAAGGTAACATATCAATTGGTGGAACAGTCTTCGGTGGTGGTGAAGCTAATGCAAGTGGATCAGAAGTATATGACTTTGATTTCATTAGTATTACTAAAGGAATCATCATTAATATTGATGGTGCTGGGCATAATAACTTTACTATTGATGGAAGCATCTTTGGTAGTGGTAATGCCTCACGTACAACCGGATATAGTAGAATATATTTAAGTAATTATGGTAGTGAGAATAATATTAAGAATAATATTTCCTTACAAAGAGCAGATTTAGCTGTATTAGATAATTGTCATATTGCTTTGTCTGGTGCAACTGATAGAACTAATGAATACTCACAAGTTGTCTTTAGTTTAAGTCGTATTACTGAATTAGATTTAAAAAATAATAGTGAATTATATATGGAAAATGGTGCTAACCTTTTAAATAGATTTAAAAGTTTAAATAGTGATGGCACACTTGCCACAGTAAATATTAATGAAAATACACATTCAGTAAGTAAATCAACTAACAATAGATTATATATGTTGGAAGATAAGGTATTAAATATTGCTTTAAATCAAAACGTAACTTCTTATGGTGAAGTTGATGGTATGACTTTCTTTGGAATGTTTAAGCGTGATCGTAATGGTAATATTGTTAAAGCTATGTATAATACTGACTATGCTACTGGTGATAGTCCAGCTGAAGGTGAGATGTACTACTTTAATAGTGGTAGTTATGTTCTAGGTCTTCATGAACAAAATCATAATATTAAAGTTGATGGTTTCTATACTAATTATGATGATCCAGATAATCCTGGTAAAATATTAGTTGACTATATCACACCAACTCCAGAAAATGCTGAACATTATATGTGGACAATTGGTGTAAGTGTACAATCATATGATATTGAGTTGATTGCAAGTAAATTTTCTACACTTGGTACTTATGAATTTCCATTTATTAATAATTCAACTGGTAATACCACTTTCTCAATTGTAGGATTTAATTATGATCAATTAGATTCTAATGTATCTTTTGTAAATCCAGATGATGTTCCAAGAATTGCTAGTAGTGGGGATGATGCTGATAATAATTTTGGTTTATCAATTAAACCAGGTATAGGATGGATAACTGTTGGACAAACTAATTTCTTAACTGATAATGCTAGACTTTATGACGGTGTGACGAATTATAAATCAGAAAACTCAAATATAACACCAAGTTTCCTATTCTATTTATATCATTCTAAAAATTTACAAACTGAAGGTTTAGTTGGTGTTGTTACTGTTTCTTTATTGATAGTAACTCCAATTGATGACTTGAAAAACGATATACAAAGAGTTAACTTTAACATTACTATTACAAGAGCTATCTTCGATTCAGATGATTACGAAGGAACTATGACACCTGGTAGACAATATGAAATGTTTACATCAGGTAAAATGGATATTACAGCTAATAGTAGTTTAAGTGCATATTATTCTTTGTATATGGAAAGTGAAAGGAATACATATCGTACTGGATATCATCGAGTTTTAACATCTAATGTGCTATTACCAGAGAATACTAAAATAACAATGATTGATTTTGCTAGTTCAAATGAGCCACAATATTATTATTATATTGTAAACGCTACTGATAATGCTTCACTTAGTAATCAATATCAAACTTATGGTGAAGTCCATTACCGGTTATCAGATTTCATTAGAATGGGTTCTCTTGACCAAACTAATAAGTATGATGATGAAGTCGCCAATGCAATATATTATGATGATACTAATCATATGGCTAATGAAGAATTTATCTTTATTGTTGACTTTAAAAATGCTAATATTCAAAGTAATATGTTAAATAATTCTTTATTAATTGAGATACTTGATGATGAAGATAATATTATACGTTCGGTATTAGGTATACAACGGAGTAATATGATTTATAATTTGTATGCTAATCAAGAAAGTGCAATTGATGTATCTGCAAATGTTTCTAAAAATATCTTATATATTGGTGATATTCAAAACTTAAGAGTTACAGTGGATTTTAACCAGAATGATGATAGTGTACAAAATAGAATAACTGATACTACCTATTATGATCAGAAGCTTGGATTAAAGGTAAGTTTCTATAATGAAAATGATGTTATTGTCAATGGTGTTGATTTAATGGGCGTAAGTTTAACATTAGATGGTGTTACATATTATGCTCGAAGTGATGGTACATTTAGATTTAAAATAGCTGATAAAATAGCAAATTCATATTCGAATATTAGAATTAATACAACTAATAGTTCATTATCTTCCGGTAATTATCGTGTACAAGTAGATGCATTTTATTCTACTGACGGAATATATTATGGAGCTACACCATCAGATACGTGTAATGTATCATTTAGAGTAATGGATAAGTTATATGGTCTTAAAGCAAGTATTTTGGATGATGAATTAATAATAGATAAATCGACAGGTAAGAATATTATTAATAGTAATGAAATGAACATTAACCTTAAATACGAAGGTGGACTATTAGAACCTAATATTAAAGTGGTATTATATCGTAGGAAATATAATGATATTTATGATCAAGAATATGAGCCAGTTGATATTAGTGATTATATTACTGATAATTTAGAAAACTATGATGATAATGTATATAATCTCTTAGATGATGTGTCAGCTGATAATAATGCTAGTATTAGCTTTAATTCATCGCTTCGAACTGGTACTTATAAATTAGAATTTAGACTATATGATGATGATTCATATGTTGGTAATGTTTTTAAGTACATATTTATCAAATAAAGAGCCAATTTTGGTTCTTTTTTTGTATTACTACTAGAAATTTTCATAATGATTGGTTATAATTATATTGGAGGATTGTATGACAGAGAAACTTGATAATATTCCTCTTGATGAGGTTCTTGAAATATATAATGAAATAAGTTCTATGCTTAAATCGCTAGAAGATAAAAAGAAAGAGCTTACGGAGAGTGAGTAATATGATAGATGATATAAAAAAACAAATAGCCGATGACGAAGAAGTACTTAATATTCTTCCTCAAAATAATGCTACTAATCGTAAAAAATATGCAGTAAAGTTAGATGAATTAATAGATAAATACTCGCATGATAAAGAAGAAATATATGCCTACATAGTTGCTAAAAACAACATACTAAAAAAGAAATACAATAAAAGTTATGAAGATATGTATACCAATAAAATTGATGATTTATATAATAAAATTAAACTATTTAATAAATATCAAGATCCATATGAAATATTAGGTATTGATATCCTATTTTATAACTTACACAAGTATTATGATAATGATTTAGACTTTTATAATGATAATATTAATAAAATACTAAATATTTTTGAAAAGGCCGGTATAAAACTTAAATATGAGGATTTCTATTTCGATGAAAGTGCAATGGAATATATGAAAGTCTTTTTTGAGGAAAGAGGGAATTATCATAATTCAAATGTAGTTAAAGATTCTTTTGAAAAATTGTTCTGGAAAAGTCATAATATGATGCGTAACATTTTAATTAATTTTAAGCATCTCTATTATGAGAATGAGAAGAAATTTATTGATTACGTTGAAAAATGTAAAAAGGATGTTTTAACTGAATATGCTAGTGTTGATAAACTTATAGAAAATTATATGAATTTAACTATTCAAAAAAATAATGAATACCATGATTCGGTTGGTGTTTACTACAATAGATTTATTGAAAAAGAGTTAAATACTAAAGATTATGATCAAGATAAAATTAGTAAACAGGTAGATGAATATATTATTGGTAAACAAAGTGATTTAGAAAAAAAAGACATTTTTATTAAATTTTTAAACTCATTAAAGGAAGAAAAGTTTATTTATGATTATAAATTTATTATTGATGAAGTAGATAAGCTTTATCAAGAAAAAGATTCATATAAAAATTTAGTAAATACAAGTATGAAAGAAATACGTAGTCTTGA
>ODAI012931318.1_pt1 | contig 11512 bp, 8 predicted proteins | sample 1539321 | NCBI WGS metagenome assembly ODAI01 (sample SAMN02144231, study PRJEB22623) | gut metagenome | biome: sheep rumen | host: Ovis aries | place: New Zealand
ATAAACTTATTAATATCCTTTAAATTGCGAGCATCTGATATTACAGTGTGAAATTCTTTAAACAGCTCAGTAGCCTCATTGTTGTGAGTTCTGTAATACTTACTTCTTGCAGAACGCTTTGCTATTGTGTTATTTATTTTGTCCAGATATTTTTTATCACCTTTGTACAAACTGTCGACAGTAGCATTTAGCAAATTACGATAAGCTTCATCACTCATTTTTAATTTAGAACCGTCTTTTCTGGTATAAAACACGGTACTTTCATCTTCCAATGTTCTTAAAAGACTTTTATGTTGTTCTTCTTTAATATTTTTTACGTAATCATCTATTTGCTTTTTTGTAGCATTCGGATAACGCTTTTTAACGATTTTAGTTATATAGTAATCATCCTGAAACGGAGTCTTATTAAGAGCTTCTCCAAATGTTCCGTTATTAGCCCAATTATCAAATATTTTATAAAAAGGTGCGGTCAAACCTGCTTGTGTTGCCACAGCCAGAACCGCAGACACAGGCTGACGCCAAGCGGAATATGTTCTTGTATCTTCATCTGCTTCAGATAGAAAATTGTATTTTATAAATATCGGAGCAACTAAACCTGTACCTACGGCATTAATAATGATATTTTGAATTTCACCGCCGTTTGAACCTAATATTTTTAAAGCTTTCGTTGATTTTGGAAGGATATATTCAACAGCATCTCTTAAAGATGATGTAGGTATTTGCGGCACTTTACCCGTAAAAGCAACAGAACCTTTAGCTCTACTTTTAGCCGATTGTACCCCATATGCAGCTCTGTTATAGTTGGTTTGATCTACCTTTATCATACTTTATACTAAACACCTTCCATGTCTGTAATATATACGCACCTGAAAAATTTATTTTGCGCAATTCTTTCTATATATTAAGTTTTATGAATCCTTAATCCAACGAAAAATATATTAACATAAAAAAAGGGGAAGTTTTTCAGCTTCCCACTTTTTCTATACAATTATTTACTATTGACATGAATTAAACTTAAAATGGTCTTGTCTGATTTAGCTTCATTCTCAATTCTCTAAATCTTGCAATATCATCCTGAGATTTTCCCGAATCCTTAAATACAGCTTGCGATGACGGATGAACCATTAAAACATAGTCCATATGTATCTCCAAAAAATTATATTTTCTGGGGGTTTGATTTCCGGTCCTCGGATATATTTCAGCATTGGTAACCGCAAGAAATCTTCTTTCTTTATCGTTTAATAAATCTGTTAATTCTCTGTTTGTATTGGTATACTTTGAAACGTGGACAATCCCTTTAATATCGTGATCCACCGTTAATATACTTACTTCTATAGGTACTGTGTCAATATTTTTTGCCATTATCTTGTCCTTAAAATCTCTCTCGTAATTTGAATTATAATACATTTTTCAAGAATTGTCCATAGGATAATTTGTATAGTAATGTTATAAGTTTTCTCAAAATATAGAGTTTATAGTATAATGAGGAAAAGATTTGAGGAGATTATAACATGATTGCTTGCAGAACATCCGACAACGAGTTAGAGAATGAACTATTCAAAAGTGTATATGACAAGACCCCGGATTATATAAAAGAACTAAATTTATTAGATTTTTCAAATGACGGAGAATTTGTTTTTACTCTCAAAAAGGAGCATCTTAAACCATACGATAAGGACAAAAATCCGGAGGGTTTAAATTTATACGAGTGGTTTGAAAATTATTCAAAAGAAGCTAAAGTTTCAACGGCAGGCATAAGAGGGCCGCAGAACATATTATTTCCTCAAGATACGAGATTCCCGATTAATCTTGTCGGCATAGTTCTTGCTACATTGGCGAAAGCTCTTGTTGCAAAAGAAAAATATAAAGGAAAAGAAATACTGAAAGTTGCCGGCAGGGAAGTTCGCTATAATTCAGCCACCTTTTTGGATGCTATCGCCAGAATACAGGCCGCTCAAGGCATTAAAACACTTGTTCCTAAAGGAAGAAAATCTATCCCCATATGGCTGGCATCATTCTTAGCTTTTAAGCTCGATTTGGTAGGTGGAGAATACATCACATCCAGTCACGGGATTTCAGTTAAAAATGCAACAAAAGATTTAAATTCACAAGGGTCACAATATTTACCGGAAGAATCAATGGAATTTGTCGAAAAAATTCAGGAAATATTTGATGAAACAGAAAAAAACGGAACATACAAAATAAAAATCGCCGCAAAGGATAATCCTCTTATTGATGAAAAGATAATGGAAAAACTTGACGACGGCGTTGATTTGTACGTAGAATATCTGCAATCAGGAGTGGCAAAAAAGAGTAATCTCGATTTAATAAAAAATTTCAAACACAAAATTGCAATAGAAAACGTGGGCGGTTCAGCATACAGAACTTTATCAAGAGTATTGGACAAACTAAAAATTTCAGATAAATTTGTCTGGTTCAATATCGAAGAAGATCCTTTTTTCCATTCTATCGGGAAATATGACGTTACACCAAAAGGGGAAAAAGCATTTTACGATTACTCCGTCGACGCTACTGTCCTTGCTGAAAAACAAAACGGAAACAAGTTTTTCCCTGTGATTGAAACACTACACTACGATAAAAAATTAGAAAACCTCCCGATAGGCACTGTTGTGCTAATTACTGACCCTGACCACGACAGATTAACAATTACACAAACAGAACAGGCTTCAAAAATTTCTTATTTAGTAGAAAACGGCATTGACTATGTTGAATTAAATAAAGAAAGAATACTAACCGTATTTACCGCAAACCAAGCATTTTTAATGCTTATGGATTTTTGGGCAAAACAACTGAAAACTGAAAATTTATGGAATAATCATCCCAGATTTATGATAAAAACAACCGCTTCAGCTTTATCATGGGATGAATGGGCAAAGAAACAAGGGGTAAAGGTTGTCAATGTCCCCGTTGGATTTAAAGAAATTGCAAACATAATGAAAAAAGTCGAACTTCAAATCAAGAATAGCCCTGATAACGACGTAGTTGTTGATGATGTATTCGGTAATTCAATAAATCTTGGCAAAAACCCACGACTATTATTTGGAGGAGAAGAATCCGGCGGAATGATTATGGGTACGGAAGATTTAATAAAATCACTTGCCGGACGTTCTGCCGTTGCGATGAGAGAAAAAAGTGCAACAGAAGCTATTATTGTTGCCTCAGCTCTTGTTGCTAAGCTTGAAGATAAGCCTCTGTCTTCATATCTAAGAGAAATTTTTGAAGACAACGGCATTATAGGCAGATACGACACCAGAGTGGATATCGCATACTACAACGAATCCGAACCTGACATTGAAAAACTAAAAGCCGCTAAAACAGAAGGTGAAGGTAAAAGAACACAAAATGATTTATTCTTTCTCTCTATGGCAATAGCCGTAAAAGAAGGTCATATGACATTGAGCAATGTTAAAGAAGTCCTTAACGATGCTTTTAAAAGTCTTATATTCGACAACTTAAAATCAATAAAGTTTGTAGGTGACGGAACATATCTTGAATTTAGCGACAAATTTGTAGAGATAAGACCCTCCGGCACAGATGCAAAAACTAAAGCATATGGCGGAGGTTCTGATAAAGCTATACTGGAATTATATGCCGGAGCCATGGGTAATTATGACGGTACCAGAACAGATTTACACAAAAAATATATCTCAGACTCTTTATACGAAAAATCAAAAGAAGATGCTCTTCAATACTATCTTGACTTCGTAGAAAAAGATGCAAATAATGAACCGTTTGTAATTCCTATATACAAGTTTTAATAAATATCAAAATAAATATGCCGCAATAATGGCAAATATTATCAACGGTATATTAAAATGCAAGAATGTAGGGATACAAGTGTCTGCAATATGGTTATGCTGATTATCGGCATTCAGTCCCGCCGTAGGCCCTAATGTTGTATCCGAAGCGGGAGAACCGGCATCACCTAAAGCTGCGGCAGCTGCAATGATTACAACTGTTGCAGAGGCAGAAAAGCCTAAGTGCGAACATATAGGAACAAATAACACGGCTAAAATCGGAATTGTTCCAAAAGATGTTCCTATCCCCAAGGTTACAAACAAACCGATAACTAACATCAAGCTAACAGCAATAAAGCGGCTGTTTTGCATAAACGGAACAACTGAATTTACCAATACATCAATTCCGCCTGTTTGCTTCAACACAAGAGCAAAACCGGCAGCCACGAGCATTACGAAGGCAACATATCCCATCAAACCGATACCCTCGTTTATCAGTTTGTCCATTTTCTTATGACTGACTGCTCCACCGCCAAATACTATACCTAACCCGACTAAAGCGCCCAATGGCAGCGATTTTGTAAGCAATTGAACAACAAGAGTGGCAACAGCACCTATTAAAGTTATATAATGATTTTTATTTAATTTTAGGGCTTCCTCATCATCTTCTTCTATTTTATTTTTGGCAAACTCTATATCATTGTACACTCTCGGCTTTCTGTAAGAAATTAATACAGCAACCAATAGTCCGACAAACATACCAATACCTAAAATCCAAGTAGATTTCCATATATCATTTTTCAAAACAGACATCCCGTTTAGAGTTATATTTTCTGCCAGCAATCCCTGAAATATCAGCCCAAACCCTGCCGGAATTGTAATATATGGAGCCTTTAAGCCGAATGATAAAGCACATGCAACGGAACGGCGGTCAAGATTTAGCTTATTCATTACGTGCAACAATGGCGGTATCAATATAGGAATAAATGCAATATGAACAGGGATTAAGTTCTGTGAAAGCATCGCAATACCTGTTATTATCGAAAGCAAAACGAATTTTTTGCCGTCAATTACAATTGCAATTTTCTTAGCTAAAATCGTAGCCAATCCTGTATGAGTCATAGCAGCAGCGAAAGTTCCGAGCAAAATATAACTCAATGCCGTTTCCGCATTTCCGCCCATGCCGGAAATAAAGGTATCCATAACGCTGCCAATACCCATCCCGCCTGCTAATCCTGCAACAATAGCGGATATTATTATTGCCAACAAAACATTTACTCTGCACAGACACAATATACAAAGCAAAACAACTGATACTATTACAGGATTTAAAAGTATACTCATAGACCTATTCTACCACGAACATCACAACTCATCGTAAACTCGCTTAACTTCTTTTATATCTTGCCACATCTGCCATTTAGGACTGCCTTTTTCGGTCGAATCATTTCTTAACAAATACGAAGGATGATAAATAGGCATCATTCGACTGCCATAGGGACCCTCAAACCACTGTCCTCTAACTCGTGTTATACCCGAATTAGTATTCAGCATAGAAGTTAAAGCTACCCTGCCGCATAACAAAATTATCTTAGGTTTTAATATTTCCAACTGAGCATCAAGGAATGCTCTGCATGCATCCTTTTCTTCTGGCAGCGGATCCCTGTTGTTTGGAGGACGACATTTTAAAGTATTACATATATAAATATCTTTTTGTCTTGATAAGCCGACAGACGCAAAAATTTTATCGAGAAGCTGCCCAGCCTTCCCGACAAACGGCTCACCTTGCTGATCTTCATAATATCCGGGGGCTTCTCCTATCAGCATCAATTTGGAATTTGGTACGCCGCTTGAAAAAACGATATGAGTACGAGTTGCACCAAGCGGACAATTTTGGCACAGTTCGCATAAATCTTTTACTTCCTGTAACTCTTCCTCAACACTCATTATTTCAGTCCTTAATCTGTACAAAAATTTAGCACGAAAAATATGTTCGGGCAATTTTTGTGAAGAAAAAACGTTTATATATTTACAAAGGGGAAATTTCGGGGATATTTTATGCCATCTAAAAATACGGTATATTTTAAATACTATACAGGTACTCCGCAAACTGCACGAAATGCGGTAAAAAATACCGTTACAGAATTTCTGAAAAAGACCGGCAGCAAAAGTTCATTTTTAAATGATTACACAATATCTGTGGCAGATGACTACAAAGACTTACAAGTAACTTCCGAATTTGCCCGACACTTAAAAAAATATTCTGATTCTTATAAACAAAATTGGGGCGCAAGTATATTCCCCCAAATCAATAACAATAAAAAAGAAATTGTTATTAAAACGGAAGAAATACGTTTCCCGCAAAAAATATGGTCAAAATCTTTGGGTAACAATATATTGGAACAAGCAACACTACACGAAATTGGCCACTTGTTCGACGATTACTACGGGAACAAAGATGAAAAACTTTTAAAGGAAATAAAAAAAATAAATTTAGACAACGAAAATCTTACCCCTGAACAACAAAAAATTTTAAACAAATATAAACAAAAAAAAGATTTGAGCGATAATCAGGATTTTAAGGATGCCTGGAAAAAAGATACTGAACAACTTGGGAAAAATAAAAATCAATATAATTCATTTAAAAATGGGTGGATTACACAATATTATGCACCAACAGAAATTGATATAACCGATGGAATATCGGCTAAAGAAATTGAAGAAGCAGATAGAGCTCGTTCAGAAGTATTTGCACAACTTTTTGGCTATGCCCTCGGAAAAGACGACGGGAAAAAGAATGAAATCATATCCGTATATCCTACCGCATATAAGATTGTAAAAAATTATATAAAAAAATATCTGAATATTGACTGCAAATAAGCCTAACTTGCTAACCACTCAAAACAACGACGTGCAAAATCTCTTGGGAAATGTACATACAAATCCTCAGCGTGACAGCCGTTTTTATATATGTATAAATCTTTTTTGCAAATTGCTGCATCATAAAGTTCTTCAGTATGCCACGCCTTAACTGTCGGATCTTTTTCTCCTGCCATAAATAATGTCGGGCATTTTAAACCTTTAATTATTTCTATCGGTTTAATTTTCTCTAATAGAATAGGGTACGGTCTTATCGATGTAAATCTGTCAAGTTCGAACTTTTTAAATGTCTCACCCCAGGCTTCTTTTTTCCACATTTGATTTTCTATTTTATCAAAATCCGCAGGAACAGAAACAGCAATTACTTTATCAATATCAGAGTTTTTAGCTGCATAAATTACCGCTACACCCGCCCCCAAAGAAAACCCCGCAATATAAATTTTTTTATAAGACCTTTCTTTTGCAAAATTTACAACAGCAGACAAATCATTTATTTCTTTTGCCATAAAAGTATATAACCCGCCGCTTTTTCCGTGTCCCCGAAAGTCAAGACATATAACATCATACTTCAGAGCAAACATTTTACAAATATGCCTAAACGCAGCAGAATCTTTTGTCATGCACCACCCAGGAGCAACTATTACAACCTCATCTCTGCCTAAATTGTTATAGTTTAATGCGATTTTTATTTTATCTTCTGTATTGATAAAAACTTCTTGCATTATAGAGCCTCATACCACTCCTGCAAATCTTTGCGTTTTACTTTTTTGGTAGAAGTTTTAGGTAACTCATCTCGATGAATAAGTATAACTGTCGGAGCCTTGTATGGCGCTAAATTCGCTGCACTCAAGGTTTTTACTTCATCTTCCAGCAGTTTTTGCAGTTCATCATCAGTTTTATCTGCAATGTCATCCGACGGGCAAATTACCGCTGCAACTTCTTCCGTTCCTGCCTTATTACCCGATTTAATTTTAACTGACATTACGCAAATTTCTTTGATAAGTTTTGACGTTTCAAGAACGGCTTCAACTTCTTCTGGGAAAATTTTCTTCCCGCCGCCAAGAACAATCATGTTTTTTATACGACCTGTAATCTTTAAGTAACCTTGAGAATCGAGTTCACCTATATCTCCGGTATGGAACCAGCCTGCTTCATCTATAACTTCTGCTGTCATTTCAGGTTTGTTATAATAACCCTGCATAACGTTTGGCCCTGTTGCAAGGACTTCTCCGTTTTCTGCTATTTTTATTGTTACGGATGGCAATGCTTTTCCTACCGTTCCGATTTTATTTCTGCCGTAACAGTTGGTTGAAATTGTCGGACTTGTTTCTGTTAACCCATAGCCTTGGAATACAGGAATACCTATTCTGTCGAAAAATTCTGCTATATCATTTTCTAACGGAGCTCCGCCTGATACAAAGCATTCTATCTTTCCGCCAAAACCGTCGATTATCGATTTAAACATTACACGTTTAATTCTTCTTGGCATAAAACGAGCTGTCTTATACATTATATTAAATATAGTTTTTTGAGCTTTCGGCAATTTATTTATTTGTTTATCAATACTGTTTTTAAGCATTTTTATAACCAACGGAACAACAATCATATTTGTAACTTGTTTTTCCTTCATTGCCGAAGAAAGTTCTTTAGGATTCAGTGATTTTATATAAACAACTTTTGCCCCCATATAAAGCATTCCAAAAAATCCTACATTCAACTCTAACGTGTGATTCAGCGGTAGTATTGAAAGCAGAGTATTCTTGTGAGAAAGCTTCATCAATATTTCAAAATCTCTTAACTGAGAGAATATGTTTCCGAAACTTATCATAACCCCTTTAGGATTACCGGTCGTTCCTGATGTATAGACAATCAACGCAGTATCATCCAATGCTCTTGGGATACCCAAATCTTTATTAATATCTGCTTGAAGTTCAGATACGGATTTTATTTCCTGATGTTCCCGTTCCTCATCATCCAGCACGAAAATCTGCTCTATTGACGGAACATTATTTTTAACCTCAAGAGCGTGTTCAAGATAATGACTTGAGCAAAGCAATATTCTCGGATTGCAATCAGTTAAAATATGTGTATGTTCGGGAACAGTCAACTTGACGTCCAATGGAACAGTAATAGCACCGGTTTGAATTGAAGCAAACATGCCTATACCGAATTCAGGGCGAGATTCACATATTATTGCAATTCTGTCTTTTGGTTTTACTCCTGCCGTTTCTATTAAGTAATTCGCAAATTTCTTTGCCTCTCGCGATAACTCTATATAGCTTAACTCTTCATACCCGTCTTTTGTCTTTAGGGACAGAGCCTTAACCTGCCCGTATAAATCACCCTTTTCTTGCATCAAATCAAGAAAATTATCATAATGCTTTTTACTTACGTGATAACGAACACGGCGCTCCAACGCTTTTTTCATAAAATTAACACGAGTTTGAAGCTCCGAGGCTATATCCTTTTCATCGTGTTCATGATGATATAAGGGCTGCCCGAATTGGATAATAATTTTATTAAACAATTTTGGCAATTTTCTGTTCTTCCCCCAAGTTTCGAACCCGCCTTTTATGGCAAACGGAACGATAGGTGCATCAGCATGTTTTGCCATAATCCCCACACCGCGGTTAAATTTGCATAAGTTTCCGTCAGACGTAAACTTACCTTCAGGGAATATCACAACCGGCTCACCGTTTTTTAATTTCTTAACGGCATCTTCTATTGCCTCTAAACCTTTACCAAATTGCAGCGGCAATACATTAAAATATTTCAATAAATGTTTCACCACAGGGACTCTGTAAGCAGCAGGGCCAGTTACAAACCACAACTTCCTGCTCGTAGCCATCTGTAATATGAAAGGATCCAAATGCCCCGTATGATTACCCGCCAAAATTACTTTACCCTTTACAGGAATATTTTCAACTCCCTCAAAAGAATATTGGAACAACGACAAAAACAACTGCCCTAAAGTTAACTTAAATAACAAATATCTAAATGATTTATCGAATATCAAAACAATAAATGCCAGCACAAATGCTAAAAATGCAATTCCTCTGAATACATTTAACGGATTAATGTATCCGATAACATTTGCAACGACAACAGTACCGGCTAAAAAGCTTAACGTACATAATGTCAGCTGCAAACCGAATATTTTACCTCTTACTCTGTCCGGAGTAACCTTTTGAAGTATTGTATCCAACATAATCACAACTACCGCATCTGCCATGCCAATAGGAATCAGCCACATCCAAGCTGTATGAATACTTTTACACAACGGAGCCGTCATCAACGTAACAAACAAAATTAAAAAGCCCGTTGCAAAAAGATGCGGAACTCTCATTAACCTTGCGAAATAAATAGCTACGCCCATACCGGCAATTATACCGATGCCTAAAATTGTTCTTAAATACGTTAAATCAGCAAACGACATTCCGTAATAGTCGGTTATTAAAGCATTTAAACTGTTTGTAAATACAGCAACTATAAATTGTATGAATATAGACAATACAACTAAATATAAAGCTCTTTTGTGAGATTTCAAGTAATTCAGCGCAATACTGCTATCATTAGAATTCTTTTTAAAATCAGAATATTTTTGCGGGAAAATAAACGTTATACACCCTGTTAAAACTGCAGCAGCAAAATACAAACCTGCAATAAATATAAAGGCTTTAACTGAACCAAATCCTAACAACGAATTTGCCCAAAAAGCGCCAAACATTATCGCAACAGCACCAACAGAAGAATTAAGCGCATTCGCAAATTTTAACTGTTTTCCCTCAACAACATTTGTGATAGCCGCCATTTTTGCAGGATGGAAAAACGCTGCACCACACCCCAACAAAAATGAAAACATATAAATTAAATTGGGAGTTAATTTATCAGCAGTGAACACCAAACCGCCAACAACAAGGACTCTAAATAAACTGCTTAATGATAAAACAGCCTTTCTTGAAAATCTATCGGATAATGCACCTGAAAAGGGGCTTATTAAAAATTGCGGCAGTAAAAATGCAAAAAAAGTCATTGCCATGGCTTTACCGGCACTGCCTGAGATTTGCATCATAACAGCTACAAGCAAAAATTGCACAATAGCATCAGCAAAATGCGAACATATTTGTCCCACAAACAGTTTATCAAATTGTATATTTGCAATAGGTCCTAACTTCCTTTTTATAATTTCCATAATACTCTCCCAATTCCTAATAGTTTTATTATAACGATTTGTAGGAGATTGGGCAAGATTCTAAAGATTATGTACTAAGAAGAATAAATACCGCCTATAACAAATAAAAAACACTGTTAACGTAAATCTATTACTGAATTAATAAAAGTATTTACAACTCTTAATTCTTTATCACTTAACTCTAACAGGGATATATATATATTATCGAATAATGAATTTTGGGAATTAGAAAAACTAAATAAATCTTTAATATCAACTTTAAGAATTTCGATTATTTTGGCTAATGTTTTAACTGAAGGGAAATGGTTACCGTTTTCCATTTTGCAGTAATATTGAGGATCCAAACCAATAAGTTCGGATAATTTTTCCTGCGTCATGTTTCTATTTTTTCTAATTGCACGCAGACGTTTTCCAAAAAGTTGCTTGAGTCGTAGTTCGTCCATAATAATCCTTATCTACATCCATTTTTACATCTGGATAGTTATATAATTATAAAACAAAAATGAAGAATAATCATGGTGTATTATGACAAAAATAAAAATCAGAGTATCGAAAAAGTAAATTTGTTACAGGTTATATAAGTTGTGATATGAAAACATATTTATACATGTATATTGTTATTATACATCATTAATGATGTGCTTGGTAAATTTTATCATGTCCTTGTGCATGCTTGCACAAA
>ODAI011376556.1_pt1 | contig 11511 bp, 8 predicted proteins | sample 1539321 | NCBI WGS metagenome assembly ODAI01 (sample SAMN02144231, study PRJEB22623) | gut metagenome | biome: sheep rumen | host: Ovis aries | place: New Zealand
AGCCTTGATGATCTCCAGCATCTGGATATCCGATACGGTCAGCGTCTTCAGTTTCTGGTCCGGTGCATAGGAAAGGTTCTCTTCCCTGAGGAACTTAACCGCCTCCTGACGAACCTTCTTCCAGTCTACCTTCCCAAAGCGGTTGACCGGGAGGCGTCCCATGAAAAGATTCTCCTCCACAGACAGCTCGGAGACGTAATTCAGCTCCTGGGCGATCATCGAGATCCCGTACTCCCTCGCCTGGATCGGATTCCGGATCTCAACCGGCTTTTCATCGATATAGATCTGCCCGGCATCGGCTTTATACAGGCCGGTCAGCACCTTCATCAGCGTTGACTTTCCCGCGCCGTTCTCCCCGCAGAGAGCGTGGACAGTTCCCTTCCTCACCCTGAAACTGATATTGCTCAGCGCTTTCACACCGGGGAAAGACTTCTCGATGCCCTCAACCCTCAGCTTTATCTCATCCATCGCTTCACCTCATTTTCCGCTGCTCAGCGAACTGGCCGCACGCTGCCGTGAGTCCGGCAGCCGGACGCTGGTTTGTTATTCTTGTAACAACTTTTATAAATATATTTTATGTATCTTTATACAAGAGAATCATAGTTCAGCTGTCATTAAAAGTCAATCCCTTAAATAAGATTCAGCATTTCTGCAGAAATGAGAAGATTTCATTTGTCGATAATGCACAAAAAAGCAGCCGATAGAATCATTCTTTTCCATCGGCTGTTTTTCTGCTTTTTTCTTTCTGATTTCTGCTGATTCCTGTCAGCCCCCGGATTCATTCCGGCCCTTGGATTCCTGTCGGCTTCCGACTTCCGGATTTAGTCCGGCTCCCGGATTCATTCCGAATCATATCTCCATAATAAATTTCTTTATGAACGGAAGCCCCGCCCCGACAGCAGATGCCTCCGTCTTATAGTGGCACGCCTGCACAAAGCTGCTGTCCGTTTCGTAAGGGTTCAGTTTCGTGATCCGCTCCCGCAGTGCCTCCACATAGCGGTCCATGTAGGCGCCCACATAGCCGCCGAGAATAATGCCGCAGTCAAGCATCATTCGGAGATTGATCACCGTAAGGGCCAGATAATCCAGATAACTGTCCCATGCCTGCATGCAGTCCGGGTCCTTATCATCCACCTTCTCAAAAAACTGTCCCAGATTGCCGTCCGTCCGGTCCGAGAGCAGCTGCGCGGAACAATATGCATTGACGCAGCCTCTCTGTCCGCAGTAGCATGATGCCCCGTCCGGCACAATCTTCAGATGCCCGATCTCCGAACTGCGGAAATTATCGCCAAGATAGATCTCATTGCGGCTGATGATCGCTCCGCCGACAGAGTTGCTGAGCATCAGGTAGAATACCATGCCCTCCTGTTCCGATTTCCAGGTTTCGGCAAAGCCGCCGGAGTTGGCGTCATTGAAGATCTCCACCCGGTAAGGAAGTCTGGACGCAAAACGCCTGTAGATATCGGCAGGGGCTCCGAGAAGTCTTCCGTAGGTAACGTAATTTCTCTCCGTATCAACAATACAGGGCATGGAGATTCCGACTCCGAGGATTTTTTTCCGGTCAATCCCGCTGCGGTCCAGAAGCTGCTCCAGCTTGAATGCAAGGGTATTGTAATAATGATCTGTATCCTGGTAAGGGAACTTCTCCCTCTGGCCGCCGCATACGATATCACCGGAGAGATCCACCACCACGATGGTAACATGATTCTGCGTGATATCGATCCCGACTCCATAGGCAGCGTCAACTACGCATCGGATCACCCGCGCCCTGCGCCCACCCGTGGACTGAAACACGCCGTCCGCAGTAATCAGATCTCTGCTCTCCAGATCCGTAAGATTCTGGATAATGGTCGGTATGCTCAGGCCGGTCTTCAGAGCGATCTCCTGCCTGGAGATGCCTCCGCTCTCATAGATGCAGCGATAGATATTATTCCGGTTTATCTGCCTTAATTCAATCTTGCTCGCCATAGAATACTCCTTTTGCGTTCACACTTTTATAAAAGTAGAAATATTCTGACAAGATTATAACAATTGCCCGTCTGTTTGACAAGGCGCAAAATCAGGCCGCAGCACTCTGGTCCTATTCCCCAAGACCTGCAAAGAACATCTCATAATAATCATCTTCGCCTTCCAGGAGAGGCGAATTCTCCCCGCCGCCGTTCGTGCTTCTGCGCATGGCAGCGTAAGCTTCCTCCCCGGCCTGCAGGAGATCCATATCGTAGACCGGATAACCGCAGGAGCGGCATTTCTCGCAGAAAGCGGCCAGCGGATTCGCCGCCTTTCTCGTATCCAGCAGTTCTTTCTTCAGCTGCGGATCCTTCCTGGCTTTCACTGCCAGTTCATCCAGCATCTCACCGATACTCATATACATCTCAAAGCCCTCTCTCCTGTCCTCATCCGTAATTTCCGGTCAGCCGCCGTTCCGTGGTCATCTGATCCTGCTCTGTGTGTGGAACTCCTGCTTCACAGGTCTTATTTGGAACCGGAACCTGTTTCTCCTGCAGGCACGGCGAACCGGGACCTGATTTCAAAACGGCCGTGAATCGCAGCATTATCTCGTCAGGTTCTGCACCCATTTATATTTGCGGAAGCGGTACATGACCCAGGGGATCTTGCCCACTTCGTCCAGGCAGGTGCAGGCGTAAACCAGCAGAACATGCCAGTGAAAGACAAATGCCCCCAGCAGAGCCAGCGGAATCGCGATCCCCCACATGCAGACCGCGAGGCTGTACATATCAAAGAGTGTATCACCTCCGCCGTCCAGAACTCCATTGATTGTGATCGTATTTACACATCTGCCGATCATATAGATTCCCATGATGATCATCATACCGGTCAGGTAGCTCTGGGCTTCCTCCGTCAGGATCACCATGCGCACCACAAGAGGCGTCAGTGCCAGAACCAGCGCGGTCGATCCGAATCCGATCAGCCAGGAGAGATTCTTCAGGCGGATCCCGTAAGCCTTCCCGCGTTCCAGTCTTCCGGCGCCGAGTTCATTTCCGACCATAATGCCGGCAGCGCTGCCGATTCCGTTGCAGGCGCAGCAGATCAGGTCCCGGATGACGGCGGAAACCGAATTGGCCGCGGCTGCGTCAGCGCCCATGTGGCCCATAATCGCCGTGTAGGAGGTAAATCCGACGCCCCAGAGCAGGCCGCCTCCAAGCAGCGGAAGGCTCTGTCTGGCAAAATCCCGGGCAAGCAGGCGGTCTATCGAAAACAGCCTGTTCCAGGCCGGACGGATATAAGTGCTCCGGGAGCTGATCACAAGGCACAGAACCAGTTCCAGAACCCGCGACAGAGTTGTCGCAAGGGCGGCGCCCCGCGACTCCATGGAAGGCAGGCCGAACATTCCGAAAATAAATTTGAAATACTTGACATCAGTGGTGCAGACTGTATAAAAGCTCTTTCTTCTTCAACAACCGACTATGAAGATACCCTCATGATAGAAACTGCAATCCGCTATAAAATAGATTGCATTATCACTCGGAATAAAAGCGATTTTTCACAATCTCCAGTTACCATATATTCTCCAGCAGAATTATTAGCTGCATATCCTGACAAGGAGTCTGGTAATTAAATGCCCTGTTGTGTTTCATAAAACCTGACGCTTCTCCTTCCGTCGCCGGTACCGGTCACGATTCGCCCCTCAGCGTTCAAGTTAATCCGACTATAACATACATTGTATACATTTTCAAAAGTAATAAGAAAAGCTGACCTCGTTTGGGTTACTGTTCAGACGTCAGCTTGAACAGTAACATCGATTGTCCTGCAACGAATTGGAGTTTTTTCAGTACAGTTGCATTTCGTTTCCCTGTGTGCTATAGTCAACGCCAGTAAAGACCGGGTGCCGGATCCTGCGACATTTGTGCGTAAACAATCAGCAGTGTTCTCACCTGATCATAAGGACCACCTGACAGAGAGGGATATGCCGACCTAAAAGCTGGTTTTGATTGCTTTCACAATGTCTGTTTATGTCGTTTTTTTTCGACTGTAGACAGCTTCTGTAAGCAATCCGAAAACCGAACAGTTTGCGTCTGAAGATCCCCCTGCCGGAAGCAGGGGCTTTTTTTATGGAGGAAGAGACATGGAAACCAGAGTTGCTCTGCTGGCAATTATAGTTGAAAAACCTGAGAATACGGAAAAAATGAATGCTCTGCTTCATCAGTATTCTGACTACATCTTCGGGCGCATGGGGGTTCCCTATCGCAGGCGCGGGATCAATGTGATCAGCATTGCCGTAGATGCTCCTTCCGATGTCATCAGTGAGCTGGCCGGAAAGCTGGGGCGGCTGGAAGGACTGAGCGTGAAGGCAGCATATTCAAGACATACCTTCCGGGATCAGGACACAGATGAGGACAGACAGTGAGATGCCGGCCCGGGCAGAATTAAGTCCGGACAGGCAGGCCCTGATCGGACAGCTTGAAGAAAACCATGACCTGCCGGACGAGGACCTGAAGCTCCTTCTGACTGTGGAGGACCCTGCTGTTTCAGACTTTCTGGCTGAACGTGCGCGGGCCGTCAGGGAGCGCGTCTATGGAAAGGACGTATATCTGCGCGGTCTGATCGAGTTTACCAGCTGCTGCAGAAATGACTGCTACTACTGCGGACTTCGAAGAAGCAACAAAAAAGCGCAGCGCTACAGACTGAGCGCAGAGGATATCCTGTCCTGCTGTGAGCGCGGATACGCACTCGGCTTTCGCACTTTTGTGCTGCAGGGCGGAGAAGACCCGTACTGGACGGATCAGAAAATGGTGCCGCTTGTCGCGGCGATTCGGGAAAGATATCCAGACTGCGCAATCACTCTGTCGCTAGGCGAGCGCGAGGAAGAAAGCTATGCCAGACTCTTTGAAGCTGGTGCCGACCGGTATCTTCTCCGGCACGAAACAGCTGACAGGGCGCACTATGAAAAACTGCACCCCTCTGACATGTCCTTTGAGCATCGCATGAACTGCCTGAAAGCCCTGAAAAGAATCGGGTATCAGGTCGGCTGCGGCATGATGGTGGGATCGCCTTACCAGACCGTCGGCAGCCTGATCAGCGACCTGCGCTTTATGCAGGCGTTCAGGCCGGAGATGGTCGGCATGGGGCCGTTCATTCCACAGTCCGACACGCCGTTTGGTGACTGCGCCGCCGGAACGGCGCAGGATACGCTCCGGCTGCTCTCCATTGTCCGGCTGATGCTGCCGGATGTACTGCTGCCGGCTACGACAGCACTGGGAACGATCGATCCGCTGGGGCGTGAAAAAGGTCTTCTCGCCGGAGCCAATGTTGTCATGCCGAATCTTTCCCCCGCCTCTGTCAGGGACAAGTATCTGCTCTATGACAATAAGATCTGCACAGGTGAGGAAGCGGCAGAATGCGTGAACTGCCTGGCCGTCCGGGTGGAGTCCGCCGGGTACCGGCTCAGCATGAGCAGGGGGGACCATATAGATCATAATCTGAGAAAGAAGGGAGAAGCGTGATGGCAGCAGATCTGAATCAGACACCATCTGCAAATCGTGTACATATCGGATTTTTCGGAAGGAGAAACGCGGGAAAATCCAGTCTGGTCAATGCGGTGACCGGCCAGTCCCTTTCCATCGTTTCCGACACGAAGGGAACAACCACGGATCCGGTTCAGAAGGCCATGGAACTGCTCCCTCTCGGGCCGGTCGTGATCATCGATACGCCCGGCATCGACGATGAAGGAGAACTCGGCACACTCCGGGTCCGCCGCTCCCGCCAGGTCCTGAACAAGACGGATATCGCCGTTCTGACAGTCGATGTGCGGGAGGGCTTAAAGTACGAGGACCGGGCACTGATCAGCCGGATCCGCAGCAAGGAGATCCCCTGTATTCTTGCCTGGACCCAGAGTGACCTGGCACAGGATCCGGATCATCCGGAAAATCAGATCACCCTGACGGAAGAGGACCGGACGCTGCTTGATGGTATCCCCCGGCTTTTTGTCAGCGCGGTGAGCGGTCTGCACATTCATGAACTGAAGGAGTGCATTGCGGCGCAGGCAGCAGATCTGGAAAATGAAAAGAAGCTGATCTCTGATCTGCTCAGCCCGGAGGATCTTGTGATCCTCGTGACGCCCATCGACGAGTCCGCGCCGAAGGGGCGGGTGATCCTGCCCCAGGTGCAGGTACTGCGCGACATCCTGGACGCACATGCCGGCGCCCTGGTGACCCAGACAGACCAGCTTGCTGCGATGCTTGCCTCGCTGAAAAATCCGCCTTTTGCTGTCATAACGGACAGCCAGGATTTTGCAGAAGTCATGAAGATCGTCCCGGATGAAGTGCCTCTGACATCCTTTTCCATCCTGATGGCCCGCTATAAGGGAATTCTTGAATGCGCAGCCCCCGGCGCCGGCGCGATTATCAGTATTCAGGACGGGGACAGGATTCTGGTCTCAGAAGGCTGCACGCATCACAGGCAGTGCGAGGATATCGGAACCGTCAGGCTGCCCGGATGGATCCGGAAGTTCACCGGCAGGAAGCCGGTGTTTGAGTTTACTTCCGGGACAGAGTTTCCGGAGGACCTTTCCGGATACGCCATGGTGGTGCACTGCGGTGGCTGCATGCTCAATGAACGGGAGATGCGCTACCGCATGAAATGTGCGCAGGACCAGGGGATTCCCTTTACCAATTACGGTACACTGATCGCGTACATGAACGGGATCCTTGTCCGTTCACTCTCTCTGTTCCCGGATCTGGCCGCAAAGCTCTCTTAAGAACGTCGGACAGGGATCTGGCCGCAAAGCTCTCTTAAGAACGTCGGACAGACGCAGCTCCTGCAGAAATGATTCCAGCAGAAGCACAACACACATAGAGGAAATCGCGCAGGAGGAAGCTGCGCAGAGATAACCATGAAAGAAACGGGTTCTGCCCTCAAAAAACTGCATTGCATACTCAAGCCCTGGTACGTCATCGCACTGATCCTGTTCCTGTGGTGGCTGGCCGCCCGGATGAAGGTCTGGAACGCGTATCTGCTGCCGGCGCCTTCAAAAGTCGTCACCACCTTTTTTTCGATGCTGCGAAAAGGAGAAATCGCGCAGGCTGTTCTGATCAGCCTCAAAAGAGTCCTGTCAGGCTTTTCCATTTCATTTACACTGGCATTTTTGTGCGCGCTGGTCAGCACCTATAAGCCGGGCGCCGCGGAGTATTTCCGATATCTTGGGAACTTTTTCCGCAATGTACCGCCGATCGCGATGATCTCCCTGCTGATCCTGTGGTTCGGACTGGGAGAGACCCCGAAGCTGATCATTATCATTCTGGCATCCTTCTTTCCCATGACAATGAACATCGCCACGGGCTTTGCACAGTGCGACAGCCGTCTGCTGGAGGTAGGAAAATCGCTGAACTTCTCAAAGCTGCGCCTGTTTTTCAGGATTACGCTTCCGGCTTCCAGGATGAACATTCTTACCGGTATCCGGATCGGGATGGGATATTCCTGGCGCGCGCTGATCGGCGCGGAGATGTTCGCTGCGGCAGCGGGCCTGGGATACATGATCGTCTTTGCGCAGCAGATGTCCCGCTCAGACAAGGTGATCATCGGCATCCTGCTGATCGGCATGATCGGAGCAGTTACCGATGCGGCGCTGCGTTTTCTGATCGAATGGGCGGGCGGAACTGCGCAGACCGGGCAGGCTGTTCAGGCGGAGATACCGGAAGCGGATGAGGGGCAGGCACCTGCTTCTGCTGCCGCCTTTGTCTCTGACAGTGACAAAGATTTCGGAAAGGGAAAAAACCAGATACTCCCCGGGGAAAGCATCGCGCACAATGCCGAAAAACATACCGGGCAGTCGGAATACGCAAGGCCGGGGGCACACAAAAGATGGACCGATACGACTTCCACGACAGATGAGCTTCATCCCTCTGAGATCCGCCTGGAACATGTCACGAAAGAATTTGCCTCTGATAAGGGAGAGCTTCGTATCCTCGATGATGCCTCCATCAGCATTCCCACTGACCGGATCACGGTCGTTCTGGGTAAGAGCGGATGCGGCAAGACGACCCTGCTGCGCATGATCAGCGGACTCGATCAGGACTATACGGGAACGATCTGCATCCCGGACGGAAAGCGCTGCGCAGTGGTATTCCAGGAAAGCCGCCTGATGCCCTGGCTGCGGGTCCGCGACAACATCACGTTTGGCCTGAAGAAGGACGAGATCCGTGAGGAGAAGGTTGCAACGCTGCTCCGCCTTACGGGCCTGACTTCCTTTGCCCGGACAAAGCCGGCACAGCTTTCCGGCGGGATGCGCCAGCGCACCGCAATCGCGAGAGCACTGGCGGTGGAACCGGATTTTCTGCTGATGGACGAACCGTTTGCGGCCCTGGATTACTTTACGCGGGAGAGCATGCAGCGGTCTTTGCTGGCCATACAGAAAAAGACCGGATGCGGGATCCTTTTTATTACGCACAGTATTGACGAAGCCCTGATCCTGGCAGACCAGATCCTGATCATGGGCAATGGCAGGATTTATAAGAGATATCAGCTGACAGCAGGCAGCAGCTCCGGCAAAGCCGCCGGAAGGGACCTGTCCGAACTGAAAGAAGATATCCTTATGAATATATGAGCAGGCGGACATATCGTCCGGCTGCCCGGCGGGGGCTCGGTAAGATCCGCGTTTTCCCCGTATTTACAAAACAACCTTTATTTTCAGGAGGAAAAACTGCAAAATGAAAGCGAAAAAAGCACTTGCAACTCTGATGGCAGCATCAATCCTTGCTTTTTCTCTGACAGGATGGGCTTCGGAAGTACCTGAAACGATCACAGTCACCTTCGTTTCTTCCCCGCTCAACGTTCCGTCGATCGTGGAAAAGAACCACGGCATCTTCGCGGACACCTTCAGTGAGATCGGCGTGAAGGAAGTCAACTATTCGGATCTTACCTCCGGCGCGGACCAGACGCAGGCCCTGGCATCCGGAGACATTCAGTTCCTGTACTGTGTAGGCGCCACATCCGTACTGCTCGCGGCAGCCAACGACGCTGACATCCGGATCATCTCCATGTACAGCCGTTCCCCGAAGTCCTTCTGCCTCTTCTCCGCTGACGATTCCATCAGCAGTCCCGAAGATCTCAAGGGCAAGACAGTAGCAGGGCCGGTGGGCACGATCCTGCATGAGCTGCTCGCCGCTTATCTTGCAAGCGGCGGTCTTTCCATCGAGGATGTCAATTTCGTCAACACATCCATCCCGGACGCTCTGGCAGCCCTTTCCGGCGGCAGCGCCGACTGTGCGCTCCTGGCGGGCGCCGCAGCCTACAACGCGGCAAACTCCGGAACGCATCTTGTCACAGACGGAGAAGGTCTGGTAGAAGCTGCCATCACCTGCGCCACAACGCAGGCCTTCTATGATGAACATCCGGAAGTGGTTGAGCAGTTCCTTAAGGGACAGCAGGCTGTGCTTGACTACATCGATGCAAATGAAGACGAAGCCATCGAAGAGACAGCCGAATTCCTTGATCTGACACCGGAAGCCGTGAAGGATATGTACGCCAACTATGACTTTGACATGACCATTCGCGACAGCGACATCGAGTCCATGGAGAACACTGTGGCGTTTATGGTCGACTCCGGCATGATTGACAACCCGGTAGATCTGGAAGCACTTGTAATCAGATAATGGGACATGGGGGCCTTCTCCGAGTCCAAAAAAGGCCGGCCCTGCAGTCTCCTGCGGGGCCGGCCTTCATAAATGACCCGAATTCTGTCTCACACGTTTTCGGAGTCTCGACATGACAAACTTCTTCACAAAAGACATATTCTCTTCCGGAACATAGATCCTGAGTTATTCATTGCCGCAGCATCACTGTCACTCTTCCCTTCTCCGGGACATGGATTACAATCAGTTCTCCTTCCCGTTCAAAGGAAGCCGGAAGCCCATTTACAAGCACTTTTTCCGGTTCCCCGGAACATGCGGCAGCGAGCCGCCCGCCGTCTGTTACAGTAATCTGAACCTGATTTCCCTGCCTGTAAACGGATTCTATGGCAGCACCCGGGATATACTTTTCCGTCAGGCCCAGGACTGTCAGGCCGTCTTCCTCCGGCACCAGTTCCAGAATCCTGGCCTGTCGTGCTCCCATTTCAATCCTGAATGGAAGCCCCGGCGCACATCTTCCCAATGTTTGCTTTTCCGGATCGTAAACCAGATATCGTTCTGCTTTCTCTGCCGGCACTTTCTGCATTACGCTGCCCCTGCTCGGAGTCGGAAGCCTGGCGGGCAGATCCTCCCATCGGATCTCTTCACAGACTGTTTCTCCGGGCAGGTCCCAGGTAAAGCAGCCCAGATATCCTGCCCCCCTGCAGGTATTACAGATCTTCAGAATCCCTCCTCCGCGCAGGGGATCCCGGGTCAGGCAGTCCAGTGCAAGCCTTGCCACAGCTTCGCAGGAAAGGATTCTTCCATCGCTGTCCGTCAGCCGGCTGAGAATGTCCGTCCGCGTATGTCCCAGCGCATCGCTGATATAGACAGGTCCCCCGCTCAGGGCCCGGAGCATGGCGCTGTAAGCCCCTTCTTCATGCTCAGACCAGAACATATCCCAGTCGCCCAGGTACAGATCCCCCTGCCAGACATTGTCATAGCAGTTCTGCATCACATGCTCAACGATACTGCCGCTGATGGTGGGCGTGTAATCATCACTTGACCGGGACAGGGCAGAATAAGACCGGTTCCAGACATTTTCCGGCGCCATCCCCATGCAGTTAATCAGATTTCCGTGAAAATGAAGGGCAGCGGAAGCTTCCAGGCCGCGGTACAGACTCCGCATCGCTTCTTCCTTCTGGGAGTCGCCCTTCAGCATCGTCGGAAGGGAACCCTGTCCGTCAACCTTTATAAAGTCAATTCCCGCGCGGCTGAGATAATCATGCCAGCGGTTCCAGAAGCAGAAAGAAGCATCCGCCGCCGGCCTGACCGTGATCTCACCGTCACCATAGCGCTGCAGATACGGTGCCGTCTCCAGATATGCCGGGGAGCCGTCTTCAATCCCGTACCAGTAGCCTTTCAGCGCCTGCCAGACCCCGACCTTCTTCACATGGTACCGGTTCTTCAGCAGCCGCACCGTCTGCGCGATGCCTCCAGGGAAGCGGACCGGATCCGCATCAAAGCCTCTCAGCTTCAGAGTTTCCTGATTTACCCAGGACCAGCCGTCATCGATCAGCACATAGGAAACCGGAATGCCCAGTTTCTGAAATTCATCCATCTTATCAAGGATGGCCTGTTCTGATACGTTCTGGCCCAGAGAATCCCAGGTACACCAGCCCAGGCCCTCCATAAAGTCAGGCAGGATTCTCTCCTCCAGCATCCGGAAACGATTGCCCAGCAATACTCTCGCCCTGTCGACACAGCGGTGCAGAAGCTGATACGGATCCTTCCCCTCCCCGCAGACCAGGGCAAGACTGTCCAGCTTCCTTCTGTTCCCGCGGAGAGAAGACAGGCTGACCCGCAGCTCCTCTTCCCCTCCTGACAGATCCGCACGGGTATCGTCATCGCACACGGCGAGAAAGACATGATAACTCTGCTCTGTTTC
>ODAI013213796.1_pt1 | contig 11511 bp, 9 predicted proteins | sample 1539321 | NCBI WGS metagenome assembly ODAI01 (sample SAMN02144231, study PRJEB22623) | gut metagenome | biome: sheep rumen | host: Ovis aries | place: New Zealand
AAAAGTTAATATGCGGGTATGGTGGAATTGGCAGACACGCAAGATTTAGGATCTTGTGGGCGACCGTGCAGGTTCAAGTCCTGTTACCCGCACCAAAGTAAAGGCAGTCCGGCTTTGGACTGCTTTTTGTTATGTTAAAAAATAACAGAGCATATCAGCACTTTATATAACTTTCACTAAGCTTTTTAACTTTATGCTCTTTTGTAATTTCTGAATACTATCTGACGGCAGATGCTTATACTGCTGTATTTTTTTATATTTTTTTACATATAAATAAATATATGTTGTATTTAAAACTTTACCTGCTATAATAGTATGAGGAATTTGGAAAGACAGCCGAAAGGCTGAAGGAAAGAATTATGAAACTTAATGAATTAAATAAAGGCGAGTCGGCGCTTATAGAAGCTGTCGGCGGCGAAGGTGCTTTAAGACAGCACTTTCTTGATATGGGCGTGATACCGGGCGCAAGAATTACTATGGTAAAATACGCGCCGATGGGCGACCCTATCGAATACAGAATACACGGCTATGAGCTGACGCTCAGGCTTGACGATGCAAAGCAGATTACCGTAAAAAAGGCTGAAGGCTTTGATGAGGTAAAAGGCGATGTTTACCATATTGATAAGGAGCATCCCGGACTTGGCGAGGGCGGTAAGTACCACAACAAGCAGGATGAGCATCCTTTGCCTGACAGTAAGGTTCTGACCTTTGCACTCGCAGGTAATCAGAACAGCGGTAAGACAACGCTGTTTAATCAGCTTACAGGCTCAAATCAGCATGTGGGCAATTTCCCCGGCGTAACAGTTGACAGAAAGAGCGGTGAGATTAAAGGCAAGCCCAATACCGAAATCGTTGACCTGCCGGGTATTTATTCTCTTTCTCCGTACACGAGCGAGGAGCTTGTATCAAGAGCATACATACTTAACGAAAAGCCAACGGGCATTATTGATATAGCCGACGCTACAAGCATTGAGCGTAATTTATACCTCACTATGCAGCTTATGGAGCTTGAAACGCCTATGGTGCTTGCTCTTAATATGATGGATGAGATGAGGGGTAACGGCGGCTCTGTGCGTATTAATGAGATGGAGGAAGCCCTCGGTATTCCCGTCGTTGCGATTTCCGCCTCAAAGAATGAAGGTATTGATGAGCTTGTAAGTCATGCGCTTCATGTTGCCAAGTATCAGGAGAAGCCACTCAGAAATGACTTCTGCGATGTTACTGACCACAACGGAGCCGTTCATCGTTGCCTTCACGGTATAATGCATCTTATCGAGGACCATGCAAAGGCGGCCGGGATACCCGTTCGCTTCGCTGCAACTAAGCTTGTGGAGGGCGACGAGAGGATTGAAAAGGCGCTGAAGCTTGATGAAAACGAAAAAGAATTTGTAGAACATATTATTAAGCAAATGGAGGAGGAAAGGGGACTTGACCGCGCAGCGGCTATTGCCGATATGCGATTCTCCTTTATCAGCAAGCTTACCGCCTCCTGCGTCGTTCAGCCAAAGGAGAGCAAGGAGCGCACAAGAAGTAAGAAAATAGATAAAGTGCTTACAGGTAAGTACACTGCGCTTCCTTCGTTCATTGTGATTATGGGTCTTGTTTTCTGGCTCACCTTCGGCGTTATAGGTAAGTATCTGCAGGATTTGCTTGAAAAGGGTATTGATTATCTTACGCTTTTTACTGACCACATTCTGACCGTGTGGAATACAAATGATGTCGTTCATTCCTTAATTATTGAGGGTATATTTAACGGCGTAGGAAGCGTGCTGAGCTTTCTGCCGATAATTGTAATTCTGTTTTTCTTTCTCTCGCTCCTTGAGGATACGGGATATATGGCAAGGGTTGCCTTTGTAACGGATAAGCTTTTAAGAAAGCTCGGACTTTCGGGAAGAAGTATTGTTCCTATGCTTATCGGCTTCGGCTGTACTGTTCCGGGTGTTATGTCCTGCAGAACTCTGCCGTCCGAGCGCGACAGAAAGATGACAATAATGATGCTTCCGTTTATGAGCTGTACCGCAAAGCTTCCCATATACGCTCTTTTTTCAAAGGCGTTTTTCCCGCATTATTCAGCGGTTGTTATGGTTTGTCTTTATATATTCGGAATTATCACGGGCATAATTACGGCGGTTATAAGTAAGCATACATCTTTTAAGGGCGAGGCAGTGCCTTTTGTTATGGAGCTTCCGAACTACCGTATGCCAAGCACCAAAAATATGCTTCATCTTGTCTGGTCGAAGGCGAAGGATTTTATCACAAGAGCCTTCACGGTTATCTTCATTGCTACAATTGTAATATGGTTTTTAAGGACCTTCAACTTCCATCTTGAAATGGTCGATAATTCAAAAGACAGTATCTTAGCTGTTATTGCCGGCTGGATAGCCCCGATATTCAGCCCCCTCGGCTTTGCCGACTGGAGAATGGTTACTTCCCTGATTACAGGCTTTCTTGCAAAGGAGAGCGTTGTTTCAACCCTGTCCATCCTCTATGGAAGCACGGCGGGAATTAAAACAGCTCTTTCGACCGCCTCCGCTCTTTCCTTCCTTGTATTCTGCCTTCTTTACACTCCCTGTGTAGCGGCAATAGCGTCTGTCAAGAGGGAGCTCGGGCGTAAGTGGGCGGCAGGAGTGGTTATATTGCAGTGCGGTATAGCATGGCTTCTTTCAGGTCTTGTCTACATTATTGCAGGCTTAATATTCTAATTTATCGGAAGTGGTATTTTGAGCAGACTTATAATTAACCTTGTTCTGAAAACAAAAAGGGATGACAGCAGGCAGTCCCTTTCCGTCATTTGCTCGGTTGTCGGCATTATTTGTAATCTTCTTTTAAGCTTAATAAAATTCATCTTAGGCATACTTGCAGGCGCATTGTCAGTAACAGCCGACGCCGTTAACAATCTTTCCGACGCCACGGTTAATATCGTTTCGATTGTCGGAACAAGGCTTGCCGGCAAGCCTGTTGATAAGGAGCATCCCTTCGGCCACGGCAGAATTGAATATGTGTCCGCACTTATCGTATCCTTCTCGATTTTCGTTATGAGCTTTGAAATCGGTAAGTCATCGGTTCTCAAAATGATTAAGCCCGAGCCTGTAAAGTACAATGCGGTTTACCTCGCAGTTATGCTTACAACCGTACTTGTTAAACTTTGGATGGCTTATTTTGATAAGAAGGTTTTTAATTTAACAGATAATCTTAATATAAAAGCGATGATGAGGGACAGCCTGAACGATTGCGGCGCAACGCTTCTTACAGCTCTTGCGCTTGTCCTTTCGGGAAGATTTAATCTCCATATCTTTGACGGATTAATCGGTCTTGTCGTAGCAGTTTTCGTGTTTGTTTCAGGAATTTCAATTGTCAGGGAAATTTTAAGTCCGCTTCTTGGCGAGCCTCCCTCAAAAACACTCAGTAAAGAGATTGAAAATATAATTCTTGAAAACAAAAATATAATCGGCGTACACGACCTGATTGTTCACAGCTACGGCCACGATATTGTTCTTGCCTCAGCCCACGCCGAGGTACCTGATAATCTTGATTTGGTGAGCGCTCATAATGCTGTTGATATGGCTGAAAAGGAAGTATCCGAGCGTCTTAATATAAACATCTGTATTCATATTGACCCTGTTAATAATCAAAGCAGGGAGCTTGATACATATAAGAAAGCCGTTTCTCAGGTTATATCGGATTATAATTCTTCTTTTACTTTCCACGATTTCAGGCTTGAAGAAAGGGGAACTGTAAAAAAGGTGGCATTTGACCTCGTCGTGCCTTTTGAGTACGAGCCTGAGATGGAAGGCGTAACCTCGGATATAACCGCTCTTTGCAAGGCACGCTTTCCCGATACGACCTTCGTTATTAATACCGAACATACTTTTATATAAAAATAAAGGAGTTTTTATAACTCCTTTATTTTTTGTTCTCTATTATTTTGTATGCTATGCAGGTTAACTCATTTATTTTTTGTTCTCTATTATTTCGTATGCTATGCAGGTTAGCTCCTTGATTTTTTCTTCATTTGCACTGCCGTCAAGAAGCGCTGTCATCCAGCTTTTTCTGCTCATATGATATGCGGGAAGAAAGCCTTTTTCATCAAGCAGTGTACCCGTCATTATCGGGTCGCATTTGAATACAAACACATCGACCTTGCCCTGACCCTGAAGCCCGAGCTTTGAGCGTTCAACATCGCCGATTAAGCCAAACCATTTCTTATTTCTCGGATTACGGAATACAAGATAATTAGGGAAATGCACCCAAAGGCTTTCGCCCTTTATATCAAAGGTTTCCTCAATGAATTGAGTAAGCTCATATCGGTTCATTATTTAAGCTTCCCGTATTCCGTGGAATCAACAGGCTCAAGCCATTCGTTACTCGTGTTTACGCCGTCAATCTCAATTGCAAGGTGAGAAAACCAGCTGTCGGGAGCGGCGCCGTGCCAGTGCTTAACCTCGGCAGGGATGTTTACAACATCGCCGGGTAAAAGCTCCTGCGCTTCTTTTCCGTATTCCTGATAATAGCCTCTGCCGCCGATGCATATGAGCATTTGTCCGCCGCCTTTTTCAGCATGATGAATGTGCCAGTTATTCCTGCAGGCAGGCTCGAAGGTTACATTGAATATTGAAACCTGCTCTGTTGAAACGGGGGCAAGATAGCTCTGACCTGTAAAGAACTGACCGTACGGATTTGGCTCTCCGATGGGGAACATTATTTCTTTTTGGAATTTATCCTTATCGCTTAACGCTTCTCCTTCCTCAGCCCAGACCTCTTTTGCAAGTCTGAATACAGCCCAGCCCTTGGGCCATCCCGTGTACATAGTGCAGTGTGTAATTATCGCCGCAATTTCCTCTCTGCTGACGCCGTTTTTCTTTGCGTTTTCAAGGTGATATCTGAGCGAACTGTCAGTGATACCGCTTGCCATAAGCGATACGACTGTAACAATACATTTTGTTTTAACATCTATTGCATTTTCATTCCATACCTCGCCGAAAAGCACATCGTCATTCAGGTGTGCAAACATCGGTGAAAAGTCGCCAAGCTGTTGTCTGCCTGCATTTTGTGTGATTTTTTCTGCCATTATTAACCTCTCTCCTTATTTATAAAATCAGTAAATATACTGTCGTATTTTTCAGCCCAGTCAAGTACCTCTTTCCTTGAATAGTATTCAGGAAGCTTTGAGCAAATTGAGCTGATTCTGCCGACATTTATGCCCACATCCGCAAGAAGAGTTGCAAGCTCTCTGTCTTTAATAAGAGCAACAGCCTTCTTAATCAGCGTAGAGTCGGTGTTGATAATCGAGCCAGTTGATATAGTAAGGTCATCCCTCGTGATAATACCGTTGTCAAACGCCTCGTCAATCTGTTCGGGCTTCAGCTCGGGGAGCATGCATCTTACCATCGCCATTTTAGCCATTGCCGTGCCGACCTTATCATAATATCTTTTCTGGTAGTCCCAGAGCGTTTCCGCACTGTAAGTCTGCGTTTCATCATTAATGATTACATCGGCAAGGATTGACGACGCTCTGAAGGAATTTGATATGCCCGAGCCAAGAAGGGGAACGGTCATAAAAGCGCTGTCGCCTATAAGCGCGTAGCCGTCGCAGACCATAACGGAAATGGGCTGCCTTACGGGGATTTCGGCAAGTACGCCTCCCCTGAGCACCTTTTCTCCGAGAGCCTCGTTATGCTCCCTGAAAAATAAAGTCCTTTCCTCAGCCTCCTCGAGCGTGAAGGGTTCAAATTCGCCGATGAGTAAATCGCAGTAATCCTTTTCACATATAACCCAGCCTATACCCATTCTGCCGTTTGGAATAAGGTAAACCTTGTATTTATGAAGCGCTTCCTTTTTCTTTTCGCACAGGGCTCTGTAAACATAAAAGCGCTCGTTTTTCTTTGTGTGTTTCTCAATTCCCGAACAGTCGGGAAGCTGCGCTCTCAGCGGTGAATCAATACCGCAGGCGTCGATAACCAAATCACCGTAGATGTTACCGTCGGCGGTTTTGATTCCGATAACTCTGTCGCCTGCAAGAAGCGGCGCTTCAATCTCACAGCCATAAATGAAATTCACACCTGCGTCCTCAGCGTTTTTAATCAGAAGGTCGTATATATCGCGCCTTTCCATTTTAACAGTGAGGTTTTCGCTGCTGATGTCCTGAACGATAATCGAGTTTTCCGACGGCGGCACAAAGGTGATATTCGTGCTTTTTTCAAGCTTGGTGCTGTCGGGGAGTGGAAGTCCTGCCTCCTCAACTGAGCTTAGCTCAAAGGTGTCAGGCCAGTCGTAACCCAGCTCGGACCTCTTCCTCTTTTCATAAACACATACATCAAAGCCGTTTCGCGCAAGTATTGCTCCTGTAGCAATACCTCCGTGTCCTGCGCCGGCAATAATTATTTTCTTTTTCATTTTATCGCCTCGAATATTTACTTATTTTATTTTAATCCTAAAAATATATAAAATCAACACTTTGATAAATTTCTTATTGAATAAAATATTTTAATATGATAAAATAAACTATATTTATCTGGAGGAAATTATATGAAAAAAGCACCCTTAATTGTTGCAGGCGCAATTGCAGGCGCTGCTCTTGCCTGGACGGCAGGCATCGGCACTCTTATGTATAAGGTATTCGTAAGTCCGCCTCAGTCCGACAGGGAGAATCCGCAGGCTGGCAGATTTTATGACGACGATGTTGTTGAGGCTACGAAGGAAACTGACGACGCTATCGAGCGCCTCAAGGAAAACTACAATCCTATTGAGGTCAGCATCGAAACCGATGACGGACTTAACCTTCCCGGTTATTTTTATATTAATGACAAGGAAACCAAAAATACATTCGTATGCGTTCACGGCTATAACACAAACAGTGATTTTGCCTTCGCTGCAATGGTCGAGCCCATTCTTAATGCAGGATATAACTGTTTCCTTGTTAATCACAGGCATTTCGGCGGCCACGAGGGCAAGTTTACAGGCTTCGGTATTTTAGAGAAAAAGGAGCTTATCAAGTGGATAGAGCTTGTTAACTCATATTTCCCCGACGGTAAGATTGTACTTTACGGTACTTCTATGGGCGCCGCAACAATTATGCAGGCTTCCGACCAGGATTTAACCGAGAATGTTGTCGGCTTCATTGAGGACTGCGGCTTCACAACCTGCTATGACGAGTTCAATTATCTTATGAAGTCCGTTACTCATCTTCCGTCAAAGCCTATTATTGAGAGCCTTGGCTTTATGACCAAGAACCTCCTTGACCTTGATATCAAGTCCTCTGATTCGAGGGAAGCACTTAAAAACACAAAGCTTCCCGCGCTCTTCATTCACGGCGGAAGGGATAATTTTGTACCGACATATATGGTACAGGAGTGTTACGACGCCTGCGGAAGCGAGGACAAGCAGCTTATCATTTACGATACAGCGCGTCATGTTCATTCTCATTTTAAGTATCCCGAGCAGTATGAAAAGGATATTTTCGCGTTTGCTGACCGTATCTGCGGTGTGAACAGGGAAGAGGATAAAGAACAGAATTAATGAATAGAGCAATAAAAAGGTCGGTGCAATGCACCGACCTTTTTCTAATTCTGTATCAGTCCTCAGCGGCTTCAACAGCTTCTTTTATCCATTCCTCGTCCTCGGGTTCGCTTTCACCGTGCTTAACCTGCGTAATAACTGCAAGTCCTATGGCGAACATCACCGAGCAGAATAAGAACATATAGTTGTAATTATCATTGAACAGACCGATAAGAAGTCCGCAGAGGATTGGACCTGTAATTGCGGCTGAGAAGGTAGCTGTGTAATAGTAACCTGTAAATGTGCCGACATAATCGCGTCCGCCGATTGCAAGAACAAGTGGTAGCGTATTTATGTTTATACAGCCTACTGCAGCACCGCCGACAACAAGCGCAATCCAAAGAACAATCCATACAAACATTTTGTTATTTGTGAAAAGCTGTGAAACAGCAAGGTATATTGCAAACATAATAACGATAACGGAGAGTCCGATTATGATTGTCTTTTTCCTGCCGAGCTTTCTGCCCATAGCGCCTGCAGGTATGCCGAACGCCGCAAGCGATACGGCGAATACCGCCATCATAAGAGTTGAGTAAATGGGCTTCACATTAAGCGTGTCGAGCGCGAAATTAGTGAAGTTAGGTACAATTGCCTCAGTTGCATTGTTGATTAAAAACAGCGCCGCAAGCATTGTTATAAGGCTTCTTCTTTCCCCAGAGGAAAGCTTGAGGTCCCTTATTTTAATCTTTGCAGGTTTGTCGCCTTCCGCCTTTTTAACAGGCATATTGCTTGACAGGTCGTTTTGTTTATTTTTGGAATAAAAGCCGATAAGAACAAGAAGGCAAAGAATAGTTATAACAGCCGCAACAACAAAAATCGGAGTGTAGTTAACATAAATAGGATTTCCGTCAGCGCCGAGCTGTACAACCTTCTGTGCAACGAGCTGTGCGTCAGTTCCCGTGCTTGAAAATGTCGTGCCGTCAAAGTAGAGTGTATCCCTGCCCGAAGCAATAAAGTTGTTGATTGTATCCTGATACTGCGTCGGGTCAAAACCCTTTGCGTAATTTACTACAACGCTTCCGTCCGCATTTGTTGCAAGTACCTGACCGAGAGTATTTGCTTTAGCCTTCATATTTTCGTGAATTGCAGTAAAGCCTAAAAGTCCGACAAGAGCAGTAGCGATAGAGCCGACAACAAATCCTATCATCTGTCCTATACCGCCCATAATATTGATTACTGCATTTGCGTCGCTCTGTAAATGCGACGGCGTGAAGTCGGGCATAAGCGACACTACGGGTGAACGCCATACGGACATTGTGAAGTTAAAGAAAATGATAACAGTCATCATTAAAATGATGCTGAGTGTCATAGCCTTAACGCTCGCCGCAACGGGAATAAGACAGAAGAAAATTGCACATATAGGCAGACAAAAGATTATGTAAGGCATCCTCTTGCCCCATTTTGTGTGCGTCGCGTCGCTTCTCTTACCGAAATACGGTTGGAATATAACGCCGAAGATATTATCAATTGTCATAATTGCGTTTACAAGAAGCGCAACCGATAAAAATCCGGGCAGTGCCGAGCCGCCGTTTGTAAGCTCTGTGAGCTTTGCTCTGAAGATAACGGGTACATAGGAATTATATACCGACCACAGAAGCATACAAGCCATAAAGCCAAAGCCGATGAGAAAGGTCTGTTTATAGTTAAGACCGTTTCTTTTTTTATTTTCAGTTTCCATATAAGCTCTCCCTTTAAACACATAAGTTTATGTACTTATTTTATCATATATTTCGTATAATGACAATTAGTATTTTATAAATTTAACTTAATAAATGCGCACCTGTCTGAAGCAAGCGATATTCATTAAAAAGCGGTAATAGTTTTTTATAGTACTTTGTCTAATTTGTTGACTTTTAAGTATTTCTATTCTATAATAATATTGATGTTTGCAAAATATAAGTTTTGCTATTATTACGGAGGTTAAAATTTATGAATGTTTTTATGATTGGCGGAACAGGCCTTCTCGGCTGTGAGGCTGCGCATCAGCTTATCAAGCACGGACACAAGGTAACGACAGTTGCCCTTCCACCGCTTCCCGAGGGAGCTCCAATCCCTGAGGAAATGGAGATTATCTTTGCTAATATCAATGACAAGACTGATGAAGAGATTGAGAAAATGCTTAAAGGTCAGGATGTTTTCATTTACGCTGCAGGCGTTGATGAGAGAGTTGAATTTCCTGCGCCCGTAATGGAGGCTTATAAGAAGTTCAATATTGCTCCTCTTGAAAGGATTTTCCCAATCTGTAAAAAGGTCGGCGTTAAGAGAGCAGTTGTTCTCGGCTCTTATTTCTCATATCTTGCTAAGTTAAGACCTGACATGGGTATCCCGCAGAGGAATCCTTACATCAAGTCCCGTCTTATGCAGGAGGATGCTTGTAAGGCTGCCTGCGATGATAATTTCAGCGTAAAGGTACTTGAGCTTCCTTATATCTTCGGAACTCAGCCGGGCAGAAAGCCTGTATGGACAATTCTTATCGAGCAGATTAAGATGATGGATAAGCTTCCTTTCACTCTCTATCCGAAGGGAGGTACCGCAATGCTTACATGCCGTCAGGTTGGTGAGGTTATCTGCGGTGCAGCTGAGAGAGAGGTTGCTGGCTTTGAGGCTATTCCAATCGGTATGTACAACTACAAGTGGGATAAGTTCCTCAAGATTGTTTACAATGCAAGAGGTATGGGCGAGGACAGAAAGATTGTCGGCATTCCTCCCGTAGTTATGAAGATGGGTATGGGCAAGATTGTTAAGGACTATGCCGCTCGCGGTATTGAGTCAGGTATGGACCCGTTACAGCTTCCTTACATAATGGATATTGACCTCTTCATTGATAATTCCTATGCTAAGGAGCTTGGCGCTACCGAGGATGATATGGACGCTGCTATTGATGATTCAATCAGGGTTTCCGTTGCTTCATACGAGGGCAAGGTTAAGCTTCTTGAGATGAAAGGCGAATAATATTGATTTTACAAAATGCGGATTGTTTTACACTCCGCATTTTTTATAGGTGATAATTTTGGATAAAAAGGCTTTTAAAAATCTCAGCTTTACATTATTGCTGTTTATCATAAGCTTTGCAGCGTATCAGGTTTCAGGCTTGCTTTTCGGAAAGGTATTATCCGATGCTTCACTGACTATGGTATTCAGTCAGCTTGTTTTTGCAGTATGCGCCGTTATAAGCGTTTTACTTTTAAAGAAAAGCAAAGTACTTCGCTTTACCTTTAACGGCTTTAAAGAGGGGATAGGCGCCGCAATGTTTTTTGTTGTGGTATATATTTTTGCCTTGCTTGCTCTGAGCCTGTCGCTTCTTAAGGGAGATGCAACTGCGCACCTAAGTATTCATAGAGTCTTGCTCGGCGTAATTCAGATGCTTCTTATCGGCTTTTGCGAGGAAACCTTTTTTCGCGGTCTGATTCAAAACGCCTTTCACGATTTGTTCGGCGAAAAAACTCTCGGTGGCGTATATAAGGCAATATGTACTACGGGTGTGGCTTTCGGTGCATTTCATCTCATTAATGCCCTGAACCCCGAAATAAGCTTTAAATCAGCGCTTGTTCAGGCTGTTATGGCAATACCGCTTGGTATGATTATCTGCACCTTTTATTTTCGCTCCCGTAAAAATCTCTGGTTCTGTATTCTGTTTCACGCCCTTATGGACGGTATTGCGTTTCTCACGCAAAATGTAATGGGCAACGAAGGAATTACATCCGCCATTGATTCATACGGCAGTCAGTCCGTATGGCAGACAGCTTATGTTCTTGTGCTTTACACAGTGCTTGCCTGCTTCCTTATGAGAAAGAAAAAGATTAATGAGATTATTAATCCTCAGGTAAATCTGCCTTATTATCCGCAACAGTATCCGCAGCAGAATAATCAGTACCCTTATCAGCCGCAGTATCAGCAGCAAAATCAGCAGTCAGAGTATTATTACAGACCGCCTGAGAATAAATAGTATAATAAAAA
>ODAI013584624.1_pt1 | contig 11511 bp, 17 predicted proteins | sample 1539321 | NCBI WGS metagenome assembly ODAI01 (sample SAMN02144231, study PRJEB22623) | gut metagenome | biome: sheep rumen | host: Ovis aries | place: New Zealand
GTCGCGATAAAAAGATGTTCCCTTATCCGCCAACAATTCAAACGAACATTTGGCAAGCATTTTATATGAATTCACGTCGCCGTTTTTTATTTCGCCCCACGCTTCATAAATCACAGGATAATCGTGAATATCTCTCAGGCAACTTTTTAACAGCATTGTGCCGATTCCTTGCCTTTGGTAATCTCGGCTAACAACCACATATAAAACATCGCGGTGTTTACCGATATCCAATGCATAATCGTTATCCGATTTGACTTCGCCGATGCCACATAATCCAACAACGGTTCCATTATCATCAATTGCAACCCGATAATAATCAACCGTATCTGTCAGTTCGGCAATGTTTCGAGCCATGACATCGTTATTTGCACCTTTGATAAGGTTGCAGGTTCCCAGGTTTTGCGTGATAAGTTCCGCCATCTGGGGGATATGTGATTTGTCCGCTTTTATGATTTTTATGTTATTCATTTCAAACGCTCTTACTAACATTATCAATCATATGCAAAAAACCGCAAAAAATCAAGATATTTAGCATAAATTCGGCATCCCAAGTTTATATTTCAGATTCTTTATTTCTTTACCGATAGCTATTAAATCTTGATAGTAATCGGCTTGCAAATTGCACAGGTTGCACAACCACCCTTCGCATCTACGATGCTATGGGTGGCAGGCCACCCGATGCAGAGCAGTTGTCGCTAGGTTTTTTCTATCTCTTGTGGGAAAATATGCGGGCAAATAAACTTTTGCGTGGGGCACCGAATATTTCGTATCCTGCCAATGTTGAAAATAATGCGTAATATTTACTGGTGGAATCCTGATTATATATTTTCGCCGTTGGATTTGTTCCTATTTGAATATATATGTCAAATTTTGTCGCACTGATGTGATGAAATGTTATGTTGTATTTATAATTTTTACTGTGTCCAACAAAATTATCCAATGCGCCGTTGCGAGTGCGGGTTTGCTGAAATTCTTGGTCGTTTATTGCATAATTGCAATAATTCATATAAAATGTTGTGCTATCCACAGGTTTAATAGTATTTTTTTTCATATAAAAACCTTTTTTTGTGAAATGTAGCACATCTTTTTTTGTTGTCTATATTTTTTTGTCTGGGGCAGGTGGGTGTGTGTTATAAATTTTTCAATTTTTGTGCGACATCAGTCGCGTTTGTAAATGTAATTCCTGTGCCACCATGTGATTCCCATTCGGCGATGTTTTCGGGCCTGTCATCAATCAGTATGTCTGTTTTGGTTGGGCGAATTAGGGCGCCTTTTGCACCATCACAAATTATTGTGTGGGTGGCATCAAAATATTTATTCATGTGTTCAGCAATCCATTTGCGTTTTTCAGATGCAACATATTCAACATATTTTTGCCCGTTGATAAAGTGATGCGCGCCAGGGGTTTTACTCAGCACAAACATTTCGCCCATATCGTTCGCCACAGATAATAATTGTTCGATGTTTGGCATTGGTGGAATGTCGTGCCAAAAATTTGGTTCTTGCTCAATTTGCTGCCAAAACTGTTTTTTCATGGCGCGTTTTTCAGGGGTTAATTCTGCGCTGGGATGATTCAAATCTGTGTTGTTGGGGCGCATGGCATCAAAATGTACCAGCACACCATCCATATCAAAATATATTTTCATGTGTGTCCTTTTGTGTTTATAAAGTTATATTAAAAGATTAATTATTACAAATGAAAATCGCCCGTTTGGGCGATTTTTTTATTGCATGTTTTTATCAAAGAATTGTTCGATTTTATCAAATGGAATTTTTTCCATATTATCGTATAAATCAACATGGGTTGCCCCAGGAATTATCATCAATTCTTTGTTTGCACCGCGCAGTTTCGCAAATGCGTCTTCGCCAAAATAACGACTGTGCGCGTTTTCGCCATGGATTACCAAAACGGCACTGCGTATTTCGTCAGAACGTTGCAAAATCGGCATGTTGATAAATGACAATGCAGATGTTTTATTCCAACCATTGTTCGAATTCAAAGAACGTTTATGGTATCCACGTGGTGTTTTGTAATATGCATAGTAATCTTTGACGAATTGTGGCGCATCGTTTGGTAATGGGTCAACAACACCGCCAGCCAATGCGTATTTGCCGGTTTTGTAATCTGTGGTGCGTTGTTTGTTTAATGCGTTTTTGGTTGCAAAACGGATGTCGGCATTGTCGTCGGCATCAAAATATCCATTTGCGATGACGCGTGTCATGTCATACATTGTTGATGCAACTGTTGCCTTGATACGAGTGTCCATCGCAGCCGCATTTATTGCCATGCCACCCCATCCACAAATTCCAATGATGCCAATTTTGTTTTCATCAACATAGGGCAGGGTTGATAAATAATCAACCGCAGCAGAAAAATCTTCGGTGTTGATATCAGGTGATGCAACATTGCGAACATTGCCACCGCTTTCACCAGTAAATGACGGGTCAAACGCCAATGTGACAAATCCGCGTTGCGCCATTTCCTGGGCATACAGGCCGGATGATTGTTCTTTGACGGCACCAAATGGACCTGCGACCGCGATTGCCGGTGATTTTTCTTTTTTATTTATATTTTTTGGCATGTATAAATCACCGACCAATGTTATGCCGTATCTGTTTTTGAATTTAACCTTGTGATTTATAACATTTTCATTTTGTGTGAAAACCTTGTCCCAACGGTTTGTAATGTGTGTTCCGTCATTGTTGCAGTAAAAACATGCAATTGTGCAGCCGATGACAGCACCAACAACCAAACAAATTAATGCAGTTTTCATACTTCCTCCTTTTTTTCTATGGTGCGCATTGTATCACAAGATTAAATAAAATAAAGAAATATTTTATGCGGCTTTTTTAATACCGGATTTTACATCGCGGATGTATTTACGCAAATTATCAATTGGAACCAATGTGCCATCACGTTTTTGTGCCGACCAATAATCCCAGCCATTAAAACTGACACTGTGTTGGATGCGTGCCGCCATGACGTGAATAGATGCCTTGCCATAAAGGGTGTGTGCCAACTGGCCATCGTGGGTAATCATGACGCGTTCGCCGCGTGGGCTGACCAATGTTTGACCGACGTATAATAATCCAGCCTCAATAAGTTCACGAAATGCGACACGAACCTCGTCACGTTTGGGTTTGGTGACCTCGATATCTGTTAAATCAATAGGTTGTGTTTTTTCGACGCGTTCACGTGCTGCGGTGACATAGGTTTCTTCGCGGTCAATGCCGATGAATTGTCGCCCTAATTCTTTGGCAGCGGCGGCGGTTGTCCCAGAACCAACAAATGGGTCCAATATTATGTCGCCAGGTTTCGTCGATGATAAAATTACACGATGTAATAATGTTAATGGTTTTTGTGTGTTGTGCAAACTTTTGCCATCTGCGCCTTTGATGCGTTCATGCCCCAGGCATATATCCAAATTCCAATCAGAACGCATTTGTTTGCCACCATTTAATTTTTTCATTGTTTCGTAATTAAATGTGTATTTGCCGGTCTTGGTTGGCGTTGCCCAAATCAATGTTTCGTGAGCATTTGTAAAACGTGTTCCACGAAAGTTTGGCATAGGATTTGTTTTAACCCAGACAATGTCGTTCAAAATCCAAAAGCCCAGTTCCTGCATAATGGCACCAATTTGGAAAATATTGTGATATGAACCGATTGCCCACATTGCACCATCTGGTTTTAATATACGTTTACATTCGGTTAACCAATCACGACAAAATTGATTGTATTCAGCAGGTGATGAAAAAGAATCCCATGAATCACGTACCGCGCGGGCGGCAGTTTGGTCTTCGGGTCTGTATAATGTTTTTTCACCCAGTTGCAAGTTGTATGGGGAATCTGCAAATATTGCATCCACAGATGCATCAGGCATTTTACGCATTATTTCAATACAGTCACCAGATAAAATTTGGTTCAGGTATTTGTTCATCTCTCTCCAATTCCCTATGGGACACATTTTATCATATTTTGATGTAATTTTTTTTCGTGTTTCTGAAAAAAAATGAATAAAAACTCTTGATTTTTTCAAAAAATGCATTTTTTACAAAAATTGAATAAAAAAATATGCTTTACAGTTTGATTTTTCATTGCTAAATTTATATGGATATGAGATGCCCTTACTGTAGTTCAACGGATAGTCGTGTGCTGGATTCCCGGCCCGATATAGAAGACGCGATAATACGTCGTCGTCGCGTGTGCAATCAATGTGGTGCGCGTTTCACAACGGTTGAACGTGTTCAAATGCGTGATTTAATGGTGCGGAAAAATAGTGGTAAATTGGAACCTTTTGATAGGGAAAAATTGAGTCGCAGTATTAAATTGGCGTGTCGTAATCGTGATGTTGGGGATGAACAAATTGAAAAATTGGTGACATCAATTCATCGTCGGTTGGAAACAGAAAATGCTGATGAAACAGTGTCGTCTGCGGTTGTTGGACAAATGGTGTCGGATTCGTTGCTGAATTTAGACCCGATTGCATTTGTGCGATTTGTGTCTGTGTACAGAAAATTTTCAAAAATATCGGATTTTAAGAAAATTATAGATCAAATCCCCGAGGATGATGATAATGCGATTGTTTGTAAATTACCAAAAACAACATTGTTTTAGATTATGAGAAAAATAATTGCGATTTTTATTGGCGTTTTGTTTGTTGGCACAGCCTATGCCAAGCCGGTGATTGATGTGTTAACAGATTCTGATGCGGAAATTTATCAACAGATTTTCTTGTTGCAGGGAAAAGAAAAAATTGATTCTGCAAAAAAATTAGAGTCCAAATTAACTGATAAAATCTTGATGAACGAGGTTTTATATCAACGCTTCTTTTCAAAAACATACAGAACGCGTGGCGCAGAGATATCGTCGTGGATGAATAAATATTATGATATGCCGGGGGCGGTGCGCGTTGAAAAATTGTCTAAAATTAAAAAGGTTAAAGTGCGCAAACCTGTGGTGTATTCTTCGTTGACTGGAAAATCAAATGGCGAAACAGCACAAAGCGAAACATGGACAACAAAAACATATTCTAAAAATACAGATAAACAAATAACGGCTTTCAAACGTGCTATCCGCAGTGGCAGTACAAAGCGCGCACGTAATATTTTAGAAGATAAAAAATTTAAGAAAGCATTAACATCGGTTGATTATGGTCGGTTGGCTGGACGATTGGCATATATTTATTATACAAATGGTGAATTGGAATTGGCAAAAAAATGGGGTTTCGTTGCCGCAGATGCAAATAGTGAATATGGTTTGTGGACAATGGGTTTGTTGTATTACAAGGATGGAATGTATAAAGAGGCAGAACAATATTTCAGTAAAATTTTAGATTTGAAACAAATAAATGATGCACGAAAAATAGAGGCTGCTTTCTGGGCAGGGCGTTCGGCTGATGCAAATGATGATATGGATGCGGCTAAAAAATATTGGGAAATTGGTGCGGAACATCCAATGGCTTTTTATGGTGCGTTGTCTGCAACAATGTTGGGGCGGACACCGGAATACGAATTTTTTGAACAAGATTGCACCGATGAAGATATCGAAACTTTGCGTGAATTAAAATTGGGTAAGGTTGCGCTGGCTTTATTACAGGTGGGACGAAACGAACGCGCAGAACAGTATTTGAAATCGCTGATTACGGCGCGTGCATCGGATAAAACATTGCATGCAATTAATTCTGTGGCAACGGCGTATGATTTGCCACGAATTGCAATTCAAATTTCTGGGGTTGTGCGCGACAGGGGAATTTTAGAAATTGATGATGATATTATTTATTCTGCGCAATATCCATTGCCGGATTGGGAACCAATGGGTGGATGGTCTATTGACAGGGCATTGTTGTTCGCAATTACAAAACAAGAAAGTGGTTTTCGCACAACTGCAAAGTCTGGCGTTGGGGCAAACGGTGTTATGCAGTTAATGCCGGGAACTGCAAAATTGGTTGCGCATAAAAATAAAATTAAATGGTCGGATGTTGATATGTCAAAACCTGAACATAATATGTTCTTGGGGCAACAATATATCGTTGATTTGTTGCAACAACCGGTTATTGATAACAGTATTATAAAAATGTTGGCGGCATATAATGCAGGTATTGGTAATGTGCAAAAATTTGAAAAAACATTTAATACATACGACCCGTTGTTGTATATCGAAAGTTTCCCTGCATATGAAACACGTGGATATATTAAACGCGTGTTGTCAAATTTATGGTTGTATCGTGCGCGATTGAATCAGCCTTTGACATCTATGCAGGAATTGGCAAATGGTCAGTGGCCATTATATACCAGCGAAGATGAATATGTTCAACGTCAAATGGAAAATACTTTGTCGATTTAATTGTTATCTGTAATGTCGCATTAGTATATAATGAATTGCGCGATTGATGTTTTCTGTGGTCATATAATCTAATTCATGTTCTTTGGGAATTTCTGAACGATATTGTGTCGCAATGTTGTGTATTTGTACAGGTGTCGATTTTTCTAATACAGTACTTAATTTTTGATGTTGGGTTATTGCGTCTTTTAATTCTGTTTTATAAACATTGGTTGCTTTGTCGGCATCAAATCCTCGTTGTGCAAAATATAACATTACAGGAATATACCATATCAATAAAAATATTTTATTATCGTTGTGCAATCCGTAATTTATGCCAAATAACCCCGAAAGGATAGCCGTCGTATGTGATAATACAGATGAAAATATCGCTGTATTTTTATTGTGTTTGGCAAGTTTTATTAATGCAAGTGATGCTATGAATAACGAATGTATGTCTTCCAAATCTTGTAAAGAACATTTAGATAATTTGTCCATAAATGTTTTTTGTTCGTTATTCATTTTATCGTTGTGAATTATTATGTTGACGTACGATTTCTGCAATTTCGTGTAATTGTTCCGGCAAAGATGAATTGATTGCATTTTGTGTGTTGGTAATCATTTCATTTAATTGTTTAATGTTGTTGTCATATTGTGTGGATAAAGAATTAGAATGAAAACCAGTCGCAGCACCAATTGTTAATGGTATGAGGTATAAAGAACCGTTGATGTATTCTTGGTTGTAAAATTTTGCGGCGGCAAGTATGCCAAATGTAATGCCAATGGCATGTTCTGAGCCAGATACTAATTTCCATAAAAATTTTTTTCGTTTTGCAATTTTTTGCATTTTTTTCATTGGGCGCAACAACATCACGTCAATATCATACATGTCGCGTTGCGCCATTTGTAATGTTTCGGTAAAAGGCAGGTTATTCACATACATAATGTTTACACCCCCAAAGAACCACGCATTTCTTCCAATTGTCTGGCGTGTATAATTCTTTCCATTTCCATTGCAAAATTGACAGCAATTGTTTTACTGTTTTTTGCCTGTTGTGCGTGCTTTTTTGCTGCGATTAATTGTTGAATGTATGGGCTTTCTGGCATTGAGTATATCCTTTTGTTATTTTTATTTACATTTTGGCACAAGAAACAAGTTTGTCAAGTAAAAATCCTGTTGTTTTTTGGGAATTTTTGGTATGGTATGTGTGATGAAAACAAACCCAAATTTTGATTTTGAATTGGCGCAATCTGGCATTGTTGCCGGTGTGGACGAGGCTGGACGGGGACCATTATGTGGGCCGGTGGTGGCGGGTGCGGTGATTTTTCCGGATAAAAACATTGAAATTCCGGTGGTTATACGCGATTCAAAGCAAATGAGTGCGGGCATGAGGGACGCGGCATACGATTGGATAACGCACAACACGATTTGGGCAACTGGACAATGCACCCCAGCCGAGATTGATGAATTAAATATATTGTGGGCATCAATGCGTGCGATGGAAAGGGCGGTGGATGCCCTGGCATTGCAACCGGATTTTTGCCTGGTTGACGGAAATCGCGTGCCGGCAGGGTTGTGTGGGGCGGCGGTGGTCAAAGGGGACGCAAAATCATTGTCTATTGCGGCGGCATCAATTGTGGCAAAGGTGACACGTGATAGATACATGCATGAATTGGCGCAAAAATATCCCGAATACGGATGGGAAAAAAACGCCGGTTATCCAACCCCCGAACACTTGCAAGCGATAAAAAAATATGGTATAAATGAACATTATAGAAAGTCCTTTGGACCAGTAAAAAAGATTTTGGAAAAAGGGGTATGAATATGGATGATAAAAAAGATAAAAGCGTTATTAACAAAGACGTTTTTAAAAACCGTCATGTTATAAGACATGATTTTATTGGCGAAACATTGTCTGCGGAAGATTTTGCAGAATTTCAAAAAATTGTGAATGTTCGCAGACCTTATTGTCCCAAAGATTTTGTACCGCAACATTTTATTCCTGATTTATCAAAGGTAAGAGGTTGTTAATATGCCAAGGAAAAGCAAACGAGAATCAGCAGAAAAATTAGAGGCGTTTAAAGAATTTCTGGATGTGGTAAATGAACGCCGCCCGTATTGTTCGGCTGATTTCAAAAAGCAAACATTTATTCGTGATTTGTCGCATTTAGGTAAAGAAAGAGGTTGTTAATATGTATAAACAAATAGCAGAATATAAATTAGCAAATGGTGTTAAATTCAAAGTTTTTATGCATAATATGGGCAGGGAATATGGTGATTAATTTTAAAAGGAAAAAATAATGAAAAAATTGACTGCTGCTCAAAAAAAAGATATTGGCGATTACTTTGTATTGGGATGTTTTGGTGTGTTTATTTTTGGTATGATAGGCATGCGTATCTATAATAATGCTCAGCTTGTTCCACACAAAAATGTTATTATTGAAAATAACAATGATAAACTGGTGGTTCGTGATGTTAATACCAACGAAGAAAGAATAGTGGAAATCAGTAAACCAGATCGTGCAAAGTATTCTTATTCTGGGGATACCATTGTTATAAAAGACTATCCAGAATGGTATGCCAAGAAAAAAGTTTTTTCAGATAAGTCTGACAATGTAAATTTTAATGATGACAGTATATGGGCCAGACAGCAACGTGAAAAATTTAATGTCGCAAAACAATCTATGCTGGCAAAACAAAGATAGAGAAAGGGGTTTGTTATGGTAATAGAAGAGGAAACAACATACAGAAGGATTTGGGCGCTTAAACGCGATGGAAATAAAAAAAATATAGATGTTTTAATGACTGAAAATTCTGGGTTGTATGAAAATTTCTGTCCGCGTGATACATATGTTGCACAATATCAATTTAATGATGTTGAAAGTTTTAATTTATTTTATGGACTGATGCGCAGATTGATGGATTATCGTATCTATGTTGATAATGTGGCAAAGGTTTGGGGAAATAAACAATTGCGTAAATTGGTAAAACCAAAAATTAATTTGTTCTTGAAATCTTTGCAGCAGGATTCTGGGGTGGTGGTTCAAAATGCTGAATTACCTGTGTATAACGTGAATTTTGATATAAACAGATATCCATCGAAATTAAATTCCGAAACGATTGTGTTGGCATATACACAAAAATCTGATGAATATGGAAAATACCTTTATACTTTAGCAATGAAAAAATCAGAGCCGGCGACAATAAATGTGCCGTATCCGTTGGAGAACGAACCAGAAAAATTCGGATATTATTTTGCAAATGCAACAATATATATTACTGCTTTTTTACCAGACGATAATCAATATGATGAATATAAAGAATTGGTGGAGAATCAGTTTAAAACAGCTTATCCAAGGCAAGAAATTTTAGATCATAATCGTTCCAGACTACAAAGATTTCAAAATTATTTTACAAAAACAAGATAAAAGGTATAATTTATGGCAGATACAAACAGTGGTATAAAAGAGGAATATGTTAATGTGATGCCAGATGTGTGGGCGGATTTGTCGCATCTAACTTTGGATGAAAAACGTGAATATTATAGAATTGTATTAGAACGTCGTGCAAGACAACGCTTTTACCGGTTTCATAATATTGGCAGAGAATATGGTGGTTAAAGGATAAATAAAATGTTTAATTTGAAACAAAAATTTGGACAAATCTTGGAATATTTTAGATTGCAAAAAGAATATAAAATTGTGGAACGTCAGGCCAATGAGGCCTTTTGGACATGGACGCATACGTGGCGGCCAATTACACAAGAATATGGTTTGGAGCAACATTTGGATATAGAAGATTCTTTGGCGGCGTTTGGAAAACCGGGTTATCCATGTATGGTTAATAAAACAGGAAATGCGGTGTATAAATTGAAAATGCTGGTAAAAATTGATGCTAAATCATTTCGGTGTCCTAATTTTTCTAATGACAAAGTGTGTCCGAATTGCAAATGCATGTATCATGCGGCAAATCAAGAATATGTGAAATGCCATAAAAATTTAGATGATATTTTGGCGAACGGTGCAAAAATTGAATCTGTGTTGAATGCTGCGCGTGAACGTGCGTTTGGCCGTCAAAAATAATATTGGCGAAAGAAGGAAAGGAAAATGAAACTGCGTACGATTGATTATAATTGTGTCAAAGGCAAATATGTTTTGTTGCGGGTGGATTTTAATGTCCAAATTGAAAATGGAAAAATTTTGGATACTTTCCGTATTGAACAATCGATGCCGACGATAAATAAATTGCGCGATGCTGGGGCGCGTGTTGCAATATGTGCGCACCTGGGGCGGCCGGGGGGGCGCGTTGCGCCGGAATTATCATTACGACCGGTGTCAGATTATATGAAAATCCCATTTGTTGAGGATTGCCTGGATAAAAAATTTTTGGCAGGGATGCGTGATGGCGATATCGTGCTGATGGAAAATGTTCGGTTCTATGCAGGGGAAGAAAAAAATGATTCCGGGTTTGCTGGTGCGCTGGCGCGTGGTTTTGATTTATTCATCAATGATGCGTTTGCGGTATCGCACAGGGCGGCGGCATCAACGGTTGGGGTTGCAAAAATTTTGCCTGCGTTTGCCGGGGAATTGTTACGCACGGAGGTAGAAAATATTTCACGCATAATGGAAAATCCAAATCGTCCGTTGCTGGCGATTGTTGGTGGGGCGAAAGTGTCATCAAAAATAGGTGTGTTGAAAACTTTGTGTAAATTGGCGGATACGGTGATTGTTGGGGGTGCGATTGGAACAACATTTAATTATGCCTGTGGCGCGGCGGTTGGTAATTCATTATATGAACCAGATATGGTGGCAACCGCGCGTGAAATTATGGATATTGCGGCGGCGCATGGTTGCAAATTTTTAATGCCGATTGATAAAGGTGTTGGTGCAAAATTTGAAAAAACGGCAAAACGCGAAAATAAAAGTTTGGATGAAATTACGGACGCAGACGTGATAATTGACGACGGACCAAAAACCGCAGACCGCAATATTGATGAAATCAATCATGCCGCGACGGTTGTTTGGAACGGAACATTTGGCATGGCAGAGTGGGGTGATGTCTGGGGACAGTCCAGTTTCCGCGTTGCACATGCGATTGCAGAACGGACGGCAACCGGCAAATTGGTCAGTGTTGTCGGTGGCGGCGAAACGGTGGCGGCCTGGCATTCGTAAAGGTTCGTGCAAGTTGCGCA
>ODAI010666561.1_pt1 | contig 11510 bp, 8 predicted proteins | sample 1539321 | NCBI WGS metagenome assembly ODAI01 (sample SAMN02144231, study PRJEB22623) | gut metagenome | biome: sheep rumen | host: Ovis aries | place: New Zealand
CACATTCACGATGGATTGAGGCCGCCCATAGTGGACAATTGCCGCCATTGGTCCCCTCTTTTTTGGCAGTCTTTGGCGGACGGCAGATTGGAGACACGCAAAATGGAGGGGGAGGGTCTTGCTTTTCTCAAAAACAAGTCCGCAACGCCTGTTTGTCGGCATTGCGGACGAGATTTCTTGCCCATTTGAGTTTTCGCGGGCGGCAATGGTCTTTTATGAACGATTTGGGGTTAAAACAATTCCAGTTGCTGTCCGGGCGCGTTGGGCTGCTGCGGTTTGCTGCCATAGAAAAGTTCGATGTTGCCAAACTGCTTGTCGGTGATGCAGATGATACCGACTTTGCCGAACTCGGGAAGGAACGACTTCACCCGTTTTTTATGCACTTCGGCATTTTCCATACTGGCGCAGTGGCGGATGTAGATGGAAAACTGAAACATCGTAAAACCGTCTTTTATCAGGTTTTTACGAAATAGGGCGTATGCTTTTTTGTCCTTTTTCGTTTCGGTGGGCAGGTCGAATAACACTAAGAGCCACATAATTCTGTATTCGCTGAATCTTTCTGCAATCATAGTAGTTCGGGATAGGCAATTTTGCGCAGTTCGCCGCTGAAACATTTGTAGAGCGAGGCGGTGGTTTGCGACACGCCGACCATCAGCGGACTGCGTTTTCCTCCGACGACAACATCTAACGTAGGAATGGAAAGAAGTTCGGTTTTGATGTCTTTCGAGAGTTCGATGTCGATGCCGTATTGCTCGGTAATTTCATAGACAAGGCGGTCAACGTAGGGGCGATAGGGTTCCATGATGTCGTCGGCCAGACAATAGGCATTGTAGCGGTTGTGATGGTGGATGCCGAAGGTGGGAAGCAGTCCGCTTGCGACCAAGGAACGCGCCACGACGGCACGCAGGATGGCATAGCCATAGTTCAATAACTGGTTGGGCGAAACGCCTTCTCTGTCCCTGACGAAACCAACGATGTGGCCGAACAGATTTTTCCAGTAATAAGCGGCTGCCCGTGCCTCGTGATTGTCCGCGTCGCCACTTTTCACGTCGCTTACCCACCGTTGCATACATCGCGTTTCCGCCGTTGAACATTGTCTGAGCACCGCCGCCTGATTTTTGATTTTATATTGGACGGTTTGTTGCCAAAGTTGCTTTTTCAGAGGTAAAGATGCGTCGATTTGATGGCGGAAACGCTCACTCTGAGTCGTGTTTCCAGAAAGAGGCAGCAGCAGACCAACAGGCATAGAACGGCTGTCGCAGGTAACAACGGCGCAGTTGTTTTCCAACAATGCATCGAGCAAACCAGTGGTGACGGTTATCTGCTTATGGTCGAGCACGACAACGCCGATGTCTTCGATTGCCCTTGTGATTTCCGCCTCTTTTTTCAACACCTCAGGTACATTTTTTGCCTTTTCCACTTCAGGCATTTTGATGACCAACTGCCCGTCTTTGAGCGACAGATAGGCGGGATTGCTGAAACAAAGCGTCTTTTTAATCATAGTCTATTCTTCTAATTCTAATTTTTCTTGTGACGGAAGATAGTTTTGGGGTGTGGAAACGCTGCGTCCCAGCTCTTTTTCAGTTTCCTTTCGGGCTATACCTGCTACTTTGCCGCCCCTCTGCGCCACCTTTTTGCTCTCACTAAAAGTTTCAGGATCTTCCTTTTGCGAAATCTCGGTGGTTACGCGTTCGCCGAGCATGGTAAAAATCAATTCGAGGTCGTCCATGTGGTCGCGCAGGTTCTGGTTCTTCTTGGTCAAACCCTTGTAGTCCTTGTATTCCGAGGGTGTCATGCCGAAAGTGGCCTTTGAGATTTCGGCGGTGAGGATGGCATAGTCGCGCTCCTCGGCGATGCCACGCCGTTTCCACTCGTCGGTGAGGTTTTGGCGGATGGCGATGCCGCGCAGCCGCTTGTCGATCCAATCCTTTGGGTAGCCCTTCTTCTCGTAGAGCTCCTTCATGCGTTCCTGCGCCAGCTCGGGGTTCTCGATTTCGAGCATACGCTCGTAGCCCACCTGCGACAGCCACAACTTGAAAGGCTCCGCCTTGGGCGACGGGATGGACTGAATGATACGGAACAGGCCTTTTATGTTGGCACAGTCGGTGGCGTACTTTTTGCCATCCGAACTCGCCAATTTCAGTTGTACCCAAAACGGGTACGACTGAAATTCTCTCAGGTCACGATCCTTCATTTTCCGCCAATACTGCCGTGGATTGGGCGAGTCTGTCAATGCCGCCACCACGTCAACAACGGAGAAATACCACTGCTCCTCGTCATCGTTCCAAACTGAACGAATTTTCTTGTCTTGGAATAGTTTTATGTTGCTCATTTACTGTTAGTTTTTGACATTATTTCCTCAAGCATTTTCAAATCTTCTTGATCGGCCTCCAGTGCTTCTTGTGCCTTACGATGGGCATTGAACTCCTCGTAAACAGCATTCACCTGACTTTCCATCTCCGCATTCGATACGCTACCTTTGCCCTGCAACACCGCCTTATCGTGAAATGCCAGCACACCATCGGCTGTACTACGCCAATAGTCCAACGTAAGGTCTTTACGTTCCTTTACACGTAGTTCAGCCGTATCTAAAAACATAACAGTCAATCGGTTAAGTGTATCAATCTCATCTTCCGAAAGGTAGTTTTTTGCAATTACAATATCCTGCTTTCTAACAATTGCACCTTTCCACGATGTCAGCCCCATGTTGGGTTTGTTTGCATCGGCGCGGGCGGTGATAAGTTCGGCTGCGGTCTGATGTGTAACGGCGTAGAGCAACTTGTTCTGCGTTTCGGCAAAGAACATCTGCGTGGCCTTTTCGCGGACTTCGTAGTCGCTGCTTAGGGCAAACAAAGCGCGTAGTTTTTGGTAGAACCGTTTTTCCGAGGCTCGAATGTCGCGTATCCGCTCAAGCAACTCGTCAAAATAGTCGGGTTGCCCGTTAGGATTCTTCAGCCGCTCATCGTCCATAGTGAATCCCTTCACCAAGTATTCCGCCAAATGTCGAGTTGCCCACTGGCGGAATTGCGTCCCGCGAACACCCTTCACTCGATAACCAACAGCAAGAATCATTTCCAACGAATAGAAAATCACATGGTATTGTTTGCCATCATTGGCAGTTGTCAAAAAATCTTTGACAACTGAATTTTGTTCTAATTCTTTTTCTTTCAGTATATTAGATGTATGATAACTGATGGTTTGCTTAGAGGTGGCAAAAAGTTCTGCCATCTGCAACTGGTTGAGCCATATCCGCCCATCCTTGGCATACAGAGCCACCGCAGACTTGCCATCTATGGTGTTATAGATGATAATATTACTTTGGTCGTTGGGGGTGATGTTGCTCATAGTTTTTGTCCGTTAAGTTCGATGATGTTGCCTAATCTGTCAACTTTGATGGGGATGCAGTTATCTCTTATAGAACGTCCTTCAAAATTTGCAGTTTTATCGGAGAAAGAACCTAGTAGTTTTCCATTCTCATCTTTTCTATAATCAACCTCCTTTTCTGTAATGGAATTAGCAAAACTATATGGTCGAAAATATGCGACACCAGCATCATTAAAGTCATTTACAACAAAAATTCTTGAAAAATCAGCTATACTGTTTATTTGATGGCCTTCCAATTCATCTTCTGTTGGCAGATAAACCAAATCTAATGGAGATAAAGTGAATTTGTAAAGATATGATGAGTCATCGGGATGTATATTAGGGAACAAATCTTCACAATTTCTATAAGAATCAATAACAGTTCTTAGCGAGGGAACATATATTTTGGTTTTACCTTCGGCAGATTTATATATACCACAAAAGTTATTACTTCCCGAATCTGAAATTACATATTGCTTATTCTTTGCAACGACAGGTTTATCAGGTTCAGGCTCAGAAATCGGGAACATTTTTCCTAAAGCTTGAACCATTTGAACCTTATAAATAGGCTTATGTCTCACACCAATATTAAGCTTCTCAATGTTTTCATTTAAAACCTTTATTCCATCAGCAGAAAATGCAATTTGAGGATTTTGCATTATTTGTTTATTCTCAATATTTCTACCACGGACAAATACATCTATTGAACCATTTGAATCTTTACCGTCTTTTTTGTATTTGGCGACAATGCTTTTTTGTTCCTCATTCACGATGTCGTCATAAAACATAACGGCTTCTGTAACCGACATTTTTACAGAATCATAATTTGCCAAATGCCTTTTTAATATATTTTGTATTGTTATGTCCGCAACAGTTTCAATCTCTCTTGTTATCGCACTCTTGCCTGACTTCTCTTTCTTTTTATCCTTTCCATCCTCTTTTTCTTTTATGTTGGCAAAATAATCCAAAGTATGAGACCATTGCGTTGTGGCGCATTTTTCATGCACATAAACAACCGCATCAGTCTTTTTTAATTCAGCAAGAATTTCTCCTTTTGTTTTTCCTTCTTCTGTGTACTTCTTAATCAACATTTTAATACGGTTTTCAACAATCTTTTCAGGTTTATCAATAGCATCTTCGATTGGTTTCGGCATAATATCTCTCACCCCATAATAAGTTGCCTTATGTAATGACTGCCGAACCGAATAATTCTTCTTCAAATTAATGCCTTTTTCTTTCATCCCGTCTTTGCAGTCAGGGTGTTGTATCCAGTTGGTTCGTTGCCGTAAAATCCGATTTTTTTGTTTGAATGTGACAAGCGTATTCTGCAAAGCCTCCAATACCACATATTTTAATATATCCTGTGACTCGTAATCTTTGAAAGCATACTTATATGTAATAATTGTATCGCCTTGTTTGTACTGCATTGGAGGCAAGAAAAACTGATCTTTTGAATTGTCGCTGTTCTTTTTACATCCCATGTATTTTGCTTTTAAATCCCAACGTTCCTTCTTCCTTTCAGAATTAATGTCCAACGAACTAACATTATTGATATAATTGACCTGATTGTTTGTTGTCAAAGCAACGATGAGCGCATCTAACGCATGGTGCCTATGGTCAATCCTCTTTTTGTTTATCTCGTTATCAGGTATTGTTGGAACAAAAACAGTATGGCCTTCTATCAATCGTTCTTCTCCAAAATCATTCGTATTCAACAATTCATTCATCCGAATAAATCTTGGCTTAATAAGTTCATTCCAAGTTTCATCCAATTGCCAGTCTTGTTTTAGTATAGATGTTACTCCTCCTGAAACGACAAGCACATTTTTCGATTTGAACTCTTTTTCATTTTCTTCTCTAACAAGATTGCTTAATAAGCTCATGGCTAATTTGGCAATGTATCGGCTATTGTTTAACTGATTATTGCCAAATCTATTGGGGATGTCCTTGCTTAATAGTATTTCTTGCTTTTCTTTGTCAGTAATATAAGTTTGAACATGCTCTACATATTTGTCTGGTTTAAGTAACCTTATCTCTTGTCCTTGATAAATGCATTTCCCGTCGCTGTCGCCATATTTTAATATGAACTCATAGCCCGTCATCGCGCCTTTTGCCTTGTTTACAATAGTTTCACTAATTACTTTGTTTTTGTATGAATTCAATGTAACTCTTTCCTGTGGGAACACATGCTCAATCTCATATTTCGTTCTATCAAACAAATTCGACAGGCTGATTGGTTTACCCGTATAGGGAGATAGATACCTTTGTTCAAGCCACAGGCGATAGCGTTCAATGTCTTTTTTAGAAATCTTCGAAACCTCCTTTTTCAACAAATCCTTGATCTCTTTCTTTGTAAATCTTTCTTCCGTAGTTTCAACCTCGTAATTGTATGTTTGTTCATCTTTATCGTACTTTATGGCATCAACAATACCTGCTTCCAGTATTTTCATTTTTTCTTGCTGGAAAGGCGACTTTTCTTTGATGTCCGAATTAGCATAAACCGACTTCAATTCTTTCAGCATAGCTATTGCGCGTTCATTGGCCAACCTATTCTCTTTATTCCTTTTGCTATCAGCGTCTTTTTGTTTATTGTTTTTCTTTAAAGACGTGCCAATTTCTATATTTATTTGGTCAAAATACTTTTCGTAAGTTATTATCTCTTTTCCACTTTCATCTATTGTTCGACTTTCGACATCACCAAAAGTTGTCCAAATATCATGAACGACTAACAGCATCTCCCGAATAACTTTTTCCACAACAGGATTGTTTAGTGAATTCTGCTTGAAATCATTCCGTAAATAATTCAGAATGTCATTTGGTTGAGTCCACCTTTTTACTTCACCGACCTCTGAATATCTGCCATACACAATGTAACAAGCACTAGAAACCCACAATCCTTGTAAATCTGTGATTTCTCCTTGGATGTTTTCTTTTTCAAGGACCTCTGGCTTAATAGACTTTACGGTATTTATCCTTGACACTTCTTCTTGATTCCAATATTTCCCCAACCGAAGGAAAGGCAATAGTTTTTTGATCGCTTTTTCGGAATAAGTACCATATTCATTTTTATAGGTTGAGATGGAACTTAACATTTCAACGACCTTATCCTTATACGAAAGGTCAATATTGGCATTTTTTAGCAATTTTTCAACAAGATTGGGAAGCCCCGTGATTCTCTCGTCCTTTTTCTTTACAGAATAGAAGAAATGCCATAGCAAGTATTCGTTTGTACAGCCATTGATTAAAACAGCTGAATTGAGGCTTTTCCCATTGGGTTCATGCGTCTTTGCCCTTGCTTCAAGAAATCCTTCCCAATCAAAACCCTTTATTCTTTTCAATCGCAATACAAAGTTATAGCGCGTATCATTACATGGTTCTTTATGGTCTTCTTCAAAGTTCCATTTGTATTCTTTGTATTCATCTTTCTTGTGGAACAATTTCTTCAACAATGCTTCTTGTGTGATTTCCTTTTTATTGTTCAAATATCCAAACAGTTCTTCTTTAACAGGCATTGTTAGAACACAATCTGTTACATCTTGATTGACAAGTTTTTCATTCTTCTCATTCTCTGTTTCCAACTTAATAATCCTTAGCCGCTTAATAAACTGCCATAATCTAAACTCTTGGTATAAAGGATTTGATTTTGCTATGCACTTCAGAGGTGAAGTTTTCTTTTCCCCTGTGTTTTTATCCCAATATATAAGTTCCTCGTATGGGCATTTTTTTATCAAAGATTTTTTCGTTTTTAAGTCTCTTTGATAAAAAATAATGTCATCGCTTAACAAAGTGGAAAAATCTTGCTTTTCCAATGCACTACGATGTGTTTCATTGTTGGGGTATAACAGCCACAGGGCTTCCTTATATTTTTGGACATCTTTTAATTCGGCATGATAATTTTTTTGGAATTCAAGAATATTCTTTAATTCCTCCTCATAATAATCCCTTTCAATGGTCGTAATCAAACCTGCCTTAATCTTTTGGTTGGGGTTTTGAAGGAGTGTATCAAAAATATACGATGCGACTCCACAAGTATCATTCTTCAAGTTGTAGTTTACAATCGATGTTTCAGTTTTAAGTTTTTCAAGTTGCCAATCGTCTTCACTTGGCATTTTTATAGAACGCTTTTTTAAAACACCTTTTTGATCAAAACATGAATTTATTATGAAATCTTTTTTTTCTCCGTTGAATTTCGGTGCATATTGACTTAAATATTCATAGCTCCATCCCGAAGAAAGTTTTATTTCAAACACAGTTTTATCCTTTTTTCTTTCTTGAGAGTTGATAACATCAACCATTTCTAAGTTTTTTATTTCACTAATGATGATTTCAACACTTTTTATTGTCCCTTCGTTATTCTTATCAAACTTTGAGATTTTTTCAATTTGCTTAAATTCATCTTTTTGCGTAATTTGGAATGATGATTCTTCGTCGTATTCAAAAACATTGTTTTTATATTCATCAACTAATTTAATATGGTATTTGTTTAATCCCGTGGAAGGATTCTCACTAACTAGTTCAATAGAATCAACCTTTGCATTGATGATTTCTGACAATTCTTCTGGCTTTTGTTCTTTTTCATCTAATCCCATAACTTTCTCATATCCTCTTTTCTGGAGGAAACTCATAGTAACCCATGCAAGTTCTTCTTTGGACAATTCTTTTGTCAGACCTTTCTTTCTCAAATAATACAAAGTCCAATCATAAGGAATTTTTGTTTGAGATTGTTTTTTGCCTCTTGTCCTTTCATAAAACAGTTCAGGATGAATAGCTTTGAACTCTGCTTCCATTTCTTTGTATGCATGTTCAAAATAAAACCTTGATTTTCCATTCTCGTCAAGGAAATAGGCTAACTTGGGTTCTTTCCCTTTTTTAAATTTACCAGATCGTTTCCCTTTTTTATCCACAAATTCAATGTCCAATTTATAATGCTCGGGTAACAATTCCAACAAATTCAAAACACAATGCAGCCTATCCCTTCGAAGGAGAAATCTTGCCTTGTTTTTCCTAATAGACTTTGCGTCGGTTCTTGCCGCAGCAGAACTTTGAAGTTTTCCACCATTTTCAAACTTACTAATTTCCCCCGAATCCATTGGAAGAATACGAGAGCCTAAAGCAATGATTCTTACTTTTTTTTGTTCGTGATCTACTTCAATCACCGCCCAACCGATACTGTTGGTGCCAAGGTCAAGTCCTAATATTTTCTTCATAAAATATGTGTTCTTTAATAATTTTTTTGTGATTTTCTGCAAATATAGTAAAAAAATCTTAATAAACCTTGTTTATCTTAATGAAAATGCTTATCTTTGCATCACTATTTTTTAGCAAATCACAATAAGGATTATTCCGTTGTGAAAACATTAAGTTCGGGGCGGCTTCGGTCGCCTCGTCTTTTTTAGGTTGTTTTCATTTGATGCAAGCTTGTAGCCTTTATGTTGTGATGTGTTTTCCGGTTTTAGTTGACAAGCCGAAGTAAGCGAATCAGACGAAATTAGGTGTTGTTCTTATTGACATCTTCGGGCGATTTCTTTGGCAACTGTGTAGGCGGTGGTCCAGGCGGCCTGAAAGTTGAAGCCGCCAGTGATGCCGTCGATGTCAAGAACTTCTCCTGCAAAAAACAGTTGTGGCACGGATTTGCTCTCTAAAGTTGCCGGGTTGATGCTTTGCAGCGAGATGCCGCCACAGGTCACGAATTCTTCTTTGTATGTGCTTCTTCGGCTGATGTCATAAGTTGTGTTGCAGAGTGTGTTGGTCAGGCGGTTGAGTTTTTTTTTGTTCATTTCGCCCCATTTCAATGTGTGGTGGTTGTCGAGTGTTTTTTCAACGAGATAGTTCCAAAGTCTGTTTGTCAGCTGTTCCGCAATAGGATAGGGTGTAGCAGTGATGCTTTTTTTCGGGTTTTCTAGGCAGAAATGTTGTAAGATCTGATAGATTTCATTCTCATTTTTTTGACACCAATTGATGTTAACGGGTGTCTGGTAATTTTGTTCATTAAGCCAGCGCGCGGCGTGGCTCGACAGTTTCAGGATGGCCGGCCCGCTCAGTCCCCAATGGGTGATGAGCAATGCGCCTTCTGCTCTGAATTTTGTGCTTGGCAGCCATGTCGTTACGGGGTTGATTACGGTTCCCATCAATTCTTGCAGGCGCTTGTCCTCTATGTTAAAGGTAAAGAGCGATGGAACGGGCTTTTCGATGCCATGTCCTGCTCTCTCAAGCCATTCCAGGCTGTTGGGGTTTGCCGATCCTCCTGTGGTGACGACGATGTAGTCTGCATTTTTCAGCATTTCCAGCGACGTGATTTTTTGATTCATACAGACGTTCACTCCGTATCGATGTGCATGGTGGAGCAGGCAATTGACGATGCTGTGTGCGTCTTGCGATGCCGGAAAGACGCAGCCATCTGCCTGTGTTGTGAGCTTGACGCCGTGCTGTTCGTACCATTGATAGGCATCTTCGTAATTGAAGACGTTAAACAGGCGTTTCATCAGCCGATGTCCGCGTGGATAGGCTATACTGAGATCTTTGATTTGTTCAAAACTATTGGTGCAGTTACATCTTCCGCCACCTGAGATTTCTACTTTTTTCAACACTCTGTGTCCCTGCTCAAAAATGGTGACATTCATTTTCGGCAACATCTCCTTTAGGTTGACGGCAAGAAAAAAACCTGCTGCTCCTCCTCCTATGATAGCGGTATGCATTTTGTTTGAACTCAAATAAATAGTACGGTGCAAAGATAGCTAAAAACATTGTAAAAAGTGTTTTCTGTCCATTTTTTTGGAATTGTGAATGTTGTAAAATGCAGGGAGTAATCTTAAAAAAACAAAAAATATGTATGGAAATTTGTTTTTTTTCAATAGAAATGTTTACATTTGTTGCGTTAAACTAAATTGTTTGTCCATGAAGAAATTATTCGTTTTGTCAGTGCTGTTATTGGGGCTTTTGAACCATGCTTTGGCGCAAAATGGCGCTGAGATAAAGTTTGATGCTGTATCGCATGATTTTGGCAAGTTTTCAGAGAAAAATCCAGTTCAAACTTGTACGTTTACGTTTAAAAATATAGGAAATGCGCCGCTGGTGATTAATCAGGCTGTGGCAAGTTGCGGCTGCGCGGTGCCTAGCTATACCAAGACGCCGATAGCTCCGGGTGCCAAAGGTGAGATTAAGGTGAAATATGATGGTACGGGAAAATTCCCCGGACATTTTAAGAAAACCATTACCGTGCGTACCAACGGCACAACGGAAATGACTCGTCTTTACATCGAAGGCGATATGGAAGAGGCAAAATAATTGGAATTTGCAGGTATAAAAGGTGGTGTCAGGGTTGGCTTGACGCCGCCTTTCGCAATTTTCCCACATAGTGCCCATTTGGACTTCAAAACAGATTCGCCACATGACCTGGCAGCATTTTTTAGTCATCATCATCATCTTGTTCTCAGTTCTTTATGTCGTATGGAAAATCAGGCTGAGATTACGCAAAACAGCTAGCTTTTGTGAGGGGTGCGAAGGTTGCCAACTGAAAAAAAACGCGACTTTGGAAGAAAAAATGCATTGTGAGGCTAAAAAACGAAAAAATAATTTGGCGAAATCGAATTAATGCATTATCTTTGCACACGCAAACGAGCATGGTACCTTGGCCGATCGGTTAGGTAACGGTCTGCAAAACCGTGTAGAGCAGTTCGACTCTGCTAGGTACCTCAGGGAAACAGGGATGTAGGATAAAACTTTCATTCCTGTTTTTATTATTGCTCATCTTCGATGAAACTTGTAATCTTCTCTCCTCATTCTCTACCTCTTCCTTTCTTTTCTTTCTCCTTTCGTTTTTTCTTTCATTTTCAAGATGTCCTTGATGCATATTTTCATGTTGGAGGAGGCTATTTCCCAATTTTCCGACGCTTGTGTTGTCGTGTGTGATTTGTGTCGACTGACAATTTGCCCGTAAGTCTTCATTAACGCTATTTGTGGCGTGTCCACTGCATATTTTGCGGCTTATTCCTTTCTTTTTGTCTATGGTTATTTAAAGAAATCTGTTTGAAGTAAGCTTTTTCAGTGATTCTATAAACATAACACCCCAATCCGGCATTGCCGTCATGGGGTGTTTGAAAGGAGGAGTGGTACCTCTCGGAATCGAACCAAGGACACACGGATTTTCA
>ODAI010875847.1_pt1 | contig 11510 bp, 8 predicted proteins | sample 1539321 | NCBI WGS metagenome assembly ODAI01 (sample SAMN02144231, study PRJEB22623) | gut metagenome | biome: sheep rumen | host: Ovis aries | place: New Zealand
ATCATCTTCTTCCTTACAGGAGGAAATCCGACGGTTGCCGACTCTACGACAACGCTTGCTGGTGGTACCGATATTTTGGTTACATGGATTTACAAGATTACCATTACTCTGCTTAAGTACAACTATGCTTCTGTTATTGCTGTGCTTATCTTTGTGGTTCTTGCTCCCTTTGCCATTTTCCAGTTCCGTCAGACAAAAGCATTCAAGGAAGGTGAAGTATGAAAAAGAATTATCATGCAGTCGAAGCTATCAACAAGGGTGTTATTTACCTTCTGTTCATTCTTATCTCGTTTTTTGTGTTCTATCCTTTGGTCTATACGGTCAGTGCCGCATTCTCTCCGGGAAACAGTATTGCCGACCTTGCCATTATGCCCTTTGGTAAAGGCGTAACTTTTGAACACTTTACCTATCTGTTTACCAAAACTGCTTATTGGAAGTGGTTTAAAAACACATTTATTATTGCCATTTGGACATCTGCTTTAACGATTGTTATTTCTTCGTTAAGTGCCTATGTGTTCAGTCGCTTTAAGTTTGTGTTCAAAAAATCAATGCTGATGAGTCTTTTGGTTTTGCAAGTCTTTCCGTCTTTCGTAGGCATGATTGCAATTTATGTTATTCTGCTTCGTATTGGCGGCTTGGATACTCTGTGGGGTCTGGGTTTAGTATATGTAGCAGGAAACATTCCCTATAATACGTGGATGGTTAAAAGCTATATGGATACGGTTAGTAAGAGTTTGGATGAAGCAGCACGTATTGACGGTGCAAGTCACTTCAGAATCTATACAACCATTATTCTTCCTATAACCAAACCAATTATTACCTTCTTGGGAATTTCAAGCTTTACAGGTCCCTGGATGGACTTTATCTTCCCTAAGATGGTCTTGCGTTCAACCGAAAAGCAGACACTTGCATTAGGTTTGTTCTCTTTTGTTACAGACAAAAAGAATGAGTTTACAAACTTCGCAGCAGGTTCGCTTATTATTGCTATTCCTTTTGCTATCTTCTTTATCTTTACTCAAAAGGCAATGATGATGAGCATGGGTGCAGCTGGAGTTAAAGAGTAAGTTTTGTTTAGCTTTTAGGGGTTGTTCCTAATGTAACTTAAGGGACAGCCCCTTCTTTTTTTTCTATAGACATTTGGCACTTCTGCCTTTATAATTAAAGAAAGAGGGTAAAAATGTTTGATTATATTTCCTGCGCCTTTAGTGTCATAACGGCTCTTGTATGTCTTACAGTTCTCTATGTGCATCGCTCGGGAAAAGAATTGCGCAACCTTTCTTATGTTTTTTTTGCGCAGCTTTTATTCCAAATAGGTTATTCACTTTCAGTCTTTTATGACGGATTTACTGCTTTTACGCCAGGTTCTATTCTTCAGTTCTTTGGTGGACTTTTGGTACTTTTCTTAACCGTCTTTGTTCTTGCTTCAGAGTATTCTGTTGAAATTCCAAAACCGCTTCAAATTGCTCTTACTGTTTTTCTTTTCGTTCAATTTGTTGTAGTTCTTGCTTTAAACGAAAGAACACCTATGGCAGTCTTTATTGTGTGTTCTGTGCTTAACCTTTCTTTTCTTATCTTTGACTGCATGGTCTTTGCCTTTAAACTTAAAAAAGAAAAAAATCCTTCATCACGAAAAAATGCAAAACTGCTTTTTGTTCACATGTTTGTTCCGCAGATTGTTCTCTTTGTTCATCTGTGGGTTCTTTATGGAAGAAATCCTTGGTGTGTAGCAAATATACTGCTTGCTTTTGGGCAAATTGCAATTACTGTTTTTTCGGTGCGCAATCATTTTGTTCTTTTTTCAGACATTGCCTATCAGTCTGTGGTCGACTCCCTTGAAGATCCTGTCTTTATTATCAACACGGAAGGTACTGTTGTTCGCGTAAACAAGGGTGGTTCCGATTTGTTTGAAGAGTGTAAACCAGCATTGAATCCGCCTTATGTTGCTCCTCTTCCAAAACTGCTTGAACCAATTTACACCGATCATGTAAATGAAGTTGAACATGAAGATGTGCGCTATGTGTATGTAAATTGGAATGTCTTTGAACCCTTTATTTCAAACATTGTGCATGATGAAACTGTTTATGGATACGTTCTTCGTCTGCATGATGTAACAAACTATCACAACTCAAATCTTAAACTGTCTGCGTCAAATAACAAACTACAACGCGATATTGCAAGTACTCGTTCTTTAGTTAATGACATGCGGTCAAAAGCAGTTTCTGGTGCTATTCAGTTTTTGCACGATCGCGATGAATCTTCGGGCGACCACATGCGTCGCTCAAGTAACTACACTCTCATTTTGTTAAGACAGATGAAAGCTGACGGTGTTTATTCCGAACAGTTAACTGATGACTATATTGAAAAGTTAGTTCAAGTTGCTCCTTTGCATGATGTTGGGAAATTTTTCGTAGCAGAAGAAATCCTCAAAAAACCAGATCAACTTTCTCCTCAGGAATACGAAGCAGTTAAATCTCATGTTTCTATGGGAGCACAAATGATTGATCGCATGATGGTAAGTGGAGACGATCTTTACTATCAGATTGCAAAAGATGTTGCGCTTTATCATCATGAATGGTGGGATGGAAGCGGATATTTGAGCGGTCTTCGCGGAGAATCAATTCCTTTGTCTGCACGAGTTGTTTCGGTAGCAACCGTTTTTGACCTTGTGTCTACAAACAGACCTTTCCAAGCTGCTGCAAGTTTTGATGAATCTTTTGATATTATTGTTGCTTCAAGCGGAACTCAGTTTGACCCAAAAATTATACAGTCATTCGTAAATGCAAAAGAATCCTTCCGAGCTGCCTATACGCAGATGGTGCAACTTTCTTAGATACTAGTATAGTTGATTTTAGCTCTATAAAACAGTAGTATGCAGTCAAGAGGTGAAACATGAAAAAGTCTTTTCTTGCAGTATGTGCTTTGAGCCTTGCTGCATTTGTTCTGGCTGGATGTGCCACTACAGAAAGTGCTGGAAAAAGTGGTAGCGGAAATTCCTTTGCGGGTAAAAGTTACCAGCAGATTGTTAAATACGCTGACGGTTCTAAGTTAGAGTATAATTTTGATTTTGGTACTGATAATACCTATACTTTGTCTGCAAAGTCTGAAGGTGTTGTTACAGAAAAACTTACCTACAAGTATGCTTACAATGCATCTGAAGGAACAATGACAGCTCAACTAATATCTCAGTGGTTGCCTAAAGATCCTGTTGATTTGCTTACTGCAAGCACTGCTGAAGATTATGCTCAGATGGAGAGAGTTCCGATGAACAAAAAACAGGTAAAAGAAATGTATGTTCAGTTGGTTGAAATTCTTGCTGACTACTACACATCTGTTGGAACTCCCCTTACTCAGTATCAGCAAAAACAGATTCTTGAGTCATACAATGCAACAGCAGATTATTTGTTTGACACAAAAGTTTTATACACTGTTGAACTGTCAGATACTTCTTTGCAACTGAAACAGGATTTTACAAAACTGACAGACGGAAAGTTGCAGTTCTATACTCCCAGTGCAGCAAGTAATCCTTCGCTTACATCAATTTACCTTATTACTGGTTACATGATGCAGATTACCTTTAACGGAACAGAATACTATGCTCAGTTAACCGACGGTCACAAACCTGTTTTCGACACATCAAAGAAAACACTTACTGCTTACTTAAACTTTACTGACCCACGGGACGGAACTGTTTACGAATTTGGTGATCTTGTTTGTTCATACAAAACAGAAGGCACCGGAAACGATACGGTTCTTATCCTTACCGTTACCAGTGCCCCTTCAGGATTAAAAGATTTGGAAGGTGCTGTTGCTCGTCTTTCATACATTCGAGACGGCTTTAACCTTCGCCTTAAGTAATGTTTAGAACAGCCCGCTGAGCGTTTCGTCTTCTTCAGAGGTTGTGTCACGCTTTTTGCACTCTACGATAACTTCAATTTCGCACAGTGCATTAAGCGGTAATGAACAAACTCCGACACATGAGCGGGCTGGCTTCGAAGTAAAATATTTTTCATATACCGCATTAAATTCACCAAAAGCAGACATATCAGTAAGATAGCAAGTCGTTTTAACAACGCGGTCAAAGCCGTGTCCTGCTGCCGTTAGAATTGTCTTTATGTTTTTACAAGCTTGTTCAGCCTGTTCGCTAATTGTTTTGCCTTCAATTTTGTTTGTTGCAGGGTTTATGCCTATTTGACCAGACAAAAATAAATAGCCTTTTGTAGCCATAGCTTGTGAGTATGGTCCCACTGCCTGAGGGGCCAATGATGTGTTGATTTTTTCCATGATGTTTCGCCTCCTTAAAAAAGTCTATCACTTTCCGTATGTTTTTTCTATATCGTAAATTTGATCTCGTAAAGCGGCTGCTTGTTCGTAGTCCAAACGGTCTGCGGCTTCTTCCATTTCTTTTTTGAGTGCAGCAATAAGTTTTTTTCTTTGCGCGGGAACAAAAAGATTTGCGGTTTTTTTGAGCGTTTCTAATTGAAGTTTTGCGCTTTCTTCTGCATCTACTTTTTGGTGTTCCAAAATGTCTTCGACAGCTTTTTTTATTGTCTTTGGAGTAATGCCATGTTCTTTGTTGTATGCTTCTTGAATTGAACGACGTCGTTTTGTTTCGTCAATAGCTTCTTTCATTGCATCACTCATGCGGTCTGCATACATAACCACTTTACCTTCTGCGTTACGAGCAGCTCGACCTATTATCTGAATAAGACTAGTGGTACTGCGCAAAAATCCAATTTTATCTGCATCAAGAAGGGCTATAAAACTTACTTCGGGTAAGTCAATGCCTTCTCGCAAAAGGTTAATTCCTATAAGCACATCAATTTCACCAGAACGAAGTGCTTTCAAAATTTCAACACGTTCAAATGTGTCTATTTCTGAGTGAATGTATTTTACTTTCATGCCTAAACCAACTAAATAGTCGGTAAGGTCTTCTGCCATTTTTTTTGTAAGTGTAAGAACAAGACTTCGCTCTTTTTTTGCAATTCGTTCTTGAACTTCTTTGTAAATGTCTTGCATTTGTCCTTCGGTAGGACGAACTTCTACAATAGGGTCAAGCAATCCTGTGGGGCGAATAATTTGTTCTACAACTTGAGTGCTTTGTTTTATTTCTTCTTTGCGCGGAGTTGCAGTTACATAAATGACTTGATTCATTTTTGCGGTGAACTCATCTATTTTAAGAGGACGGTTGTCGAGCGCACTGGGAAGACGGAATCCAAAGTCTATGAGGTTTTGCTTACGACTTCTGTCGCCTTCGTACATTGCTCCAATCTGCGGAACAGTAACATGAGCTTCATCTATCATACACAAAAAATCATCAGGAAAATAATGGAGTAGTGTTGCAGGAGGTTCACCCGGTTTTCTTCCTGCTATAGGAGCTGAATAATTTTCTATTCCCGAACAGTATCCCATTTCTTTCATCATTTCGATATCGTAGGTGACACGAGTTTTAAGTCTTTCTGCTTCGAGCATTTTCTTTTGTTCCCGCAAGGTTTCAACACGCTCTTCCATTTCTTTTTGAATACGCTCTGTTGCAATGGTAAGTTGGTCTTGAGGAACAACAAAGTTTTTTGCAGGATAGATTGTCGTTTCGTCTAGTTCTTCGCGGATTTCGCCCGTTATGACATTAAATCTGCGTATTCGTGATATTTCATCAAAGTCAAATTCAATTCGGTATGCTTCGTCAAACTCCATGTAGGGAGGATATATTTCAAGAACATCACCTTTTCGTCTAAAAGTTCCTCGTTCAAGTACGGCATCGTTTCGTGAATACTGAATGTGAGCAAGGTCTATACCTAGTTTGTGTAGGTCGGGAATTTCTCCTTTTTCTAAATGAATGCGCATGCTCTTGTACAGTTCGGGCATTCCTAATCCATAAATACAGCTTACGGTTGCAATAACAATAACATCTCGTCTTTCCATAAGACTGTATGTTGCTGCCATTTTCATTTGATCAATTTCTTTGTTTATAGCTGCGTCTTTTTCTATGTAAAGATCTCGTGCAGGAACATAAGCTTCGGGTTGATAGTAGTCGTAATAGCTAACAAAGTATTCAACTGCATTGTTTGGAAAAAACGTTTTAAATTCCCGGTATAACTGAGCTGATAATGTTTTGTTGTGGCTTATGATAAGGGTAGGGCGCTGTACCGCTTCAATTATTTTTGCCATGGTAAATGTTTTGCCACTTCCGGTAACACCCTTAAGGGTCTGATACTTGTCCCCTCGTAAAAATCCTTTTGCTAACTTTTCAATCGCCTCCGGTTGATCTCCTGAGGGAGCAAATTCTGATACTACTTCAAATTTTCTCATGGGCTACCTCATTGTTGCACTTTGTTTATCGTTCTGCTTCCAGTGTTATGCGCAGGGTTTGAGTGCGACCGTTTCTGTAAACACTTACATTCACCACATCACCTGGTTTTTTATCTTCCAAAGCGCTGTAATAATCTGCCAAAGTACTTATTTGAATGTTGTCTATTCCCGTTATAATGTCTCCGCCTAAGTAAATAGTCTGAGCGTTACGAGTGCTTCCATAGCGTACTGCGTTAGTTCCACCTTTTATTCCACCAGATTCAGCAAGACTTCCTTGTGCAACAGAACTTACAATCATGCCTGTAGAAATTCTGTAGCCTGCGTAGTTTGCAATTCTGCTTGAGTTTTGTACGAGCGAAAGACGCATAATGCCTCTGTTAACTTTTCCGTATTGCAGTAAATCGCTTACAACTCTTCGTGCAGTGCTTACCGGAACAGCAAAACCTACACCGCTTGAAGACCCACTGTTAGAATAGATGATGGTGTTTATGCCAATCATTTTGCCCTGACTGTCTAAGAGTGGACCTCCAGAGTTACCTGGGTTTATTGCAGCGTCTGTTTGAATCATGTTGCGAATAATAACACTTGAACTTTCTTGAATAGGTCTTCCCAGTCCGCTAATAATTCCTGTGGTCATTGTTCGTTCCAAACCAAAAGGATTTCCTATTGCAATAACTTTTTGTCCTATTTTCAAACTGTCTGAATTTCCAAAAGCAATGGTTTTTAATTCTTTATCTGCTGGCGGAGTAAATTTAAGTACTGCAATATCACTTTCTACATCTTGACCTACAACACTTCCTTCGTAAGAGCTTCCATCAGAAAGAGAAATGGTAATAGTGCTTGCATTTTCTATAACATGAACATTGGTTACTACATAGCCACGTTTATCTATAATACTTCCTGAACCAGAACCGCTAGAAGTTACGACAGGCTCTAAAAACCAGTCATAGCCCATAATTTGAGTGGTAATGTTTACAACAGCTTCGTTACATCGTTCGTACACAGAAATGTTTTGGATTTCATCTTGAGTGTAAAGGTTAGTGTCATTTGCAACGGTAAGAGATGGTGTGTTTGTTTCTAGTTCAATAGTGTTAGCCTTTATAAGCGTTTGTTCTTGAGAAAGATCAGCTTCTTTTGACTTATGCAGTAAAATAAATGCTACAAACAGTGAGGCAACAACAATAGCGCTAATACAGGAGGCAGCAACAAGGTGCCGTTTTGAATATAATCTCATACTTTGAATATATGACTATTATTTTTTTTTTGCAACACTATCCAGAGTTCCTTTTTAGGGTAAATCTTGAAAGAAAGCCTTCTTTGTGATATACTCACTTTAATTTACTTATTATATGGAGAAAATTATGGTAGCTATTATTGTTGGGCTTATTTTAATTGCATTCTGTGTTTTTGCTTGCCTTCCCATGGGACTTGGCTGGGGACTTGAAGTTGTAAACTTTTTGAAGGGATTTGCTCCTGTTTTTGCTGCTTTCGTTGGCTTGGTTGCAATTTTTATTGGCATTGCTGATATTAAAGACAAAAAAGAAGCAAAGAAAGAAGAACAGGCTGCTAAAAAAGCTAACGAATAGATAGAATACTTTTGTTGCGGGGAGTGTGATATGAGATTTATTTTAAAAATTGCAGTCGCAATCTGTATCGCACTCCTTGCTGTTTCATGTAATACACCTTTTTCTGTTCCGCAGGCTAAAGAATAAACGGTTACTTTTAACGGAAGCTTTTCTTCTGGCGGAGCATATCCTCAGGTCTTAGCACAAAATTTACTTCAAAATACAGACTGTTCTTTTAGTCGCTCTGCAGTTCCTTCATATACCATAAGTAATACCGGATGCTATTATTTTGTTTCTGCAACACGCACTGACGGTACAAGCGGAACATTTACCCTTGGCAAAGAAGATGCAGAACGGTTTCAGGTTCAGAACGGACTGCTTGTGTTTACCATTGAACTTTCTGTCGGAACGTGGCGCATTACAGCCGGAATAAAAAATGCAGATGACGACACCATATTTTCTGATTCTTTTGACAAACAGCTTACCCCGGAAGATTCAATTATAAATCACTGTTTTTATTTATCTGCAAGAACAGAAGGGCAGGGAACAATTTTGCTTGATGTTGATGTAGACAGTTCGCTTAGTTCTGTTACCGGCATGAGCGTAACAGCAAGTCCTGCTATTCCTTCTCTTACTAAAAATTTAAAATCTGATGACAGTTCATTACCCAAGTGGGCACGCATTTCTGCTTCGGATGTTCCTGCGGGTGTGTATGAACTTTTCATTACATTTGAAAATGCAGCTGGCATTCCTTTGTATACAGCAATTCAGAAGGTGAATGTTTTATGCGGATGTACGACAGACACTTGGGTAAGTGACGGTTCTGGACTTATAAGTTCAAGCGGATTTAAACTTACTTCTGCAATTCTTTCTCAATCAGAACGAAACATATTTTATGTGGGAAGAACTTCGGTAACACCTTCAGAACAAACAGTCGATGATACAAATTGTGGTTCTGCATATCAGCCGCTAAAAACGGTAAGTGGTGCTATACAGCATATCATGACGCGTACAAGCGGCGGTAATTGTGTTATCTATGTAAGCGGACAAATTCGTGACCGCGTATCAATTACTCCTTCGCTTACCACAGCAAATGCAGAACATATTACAATTAAAGGCTTGAATGGACTTGATGAAAATAATAATCCAAACGACGGTTTGTACGGCTATGCAGATGAATTAAACGGCGAACAGAATTTCAAGCTTATTGATTTTTCAGGTCTTATAAACGCAGGAAAGGTGGGTACTCTTTTAAGCGTTTATACACCGGTTCCGGTTGTGCTAGAAAATATATCGCTTACTAAAGGTATTGCCTCCCGAGGTGCCGGACTTTATGTAGACAGCGGAGCAAATGTCACGATGCAAAGCGGCGTGCTTATTTCTCAGAATAGAACGGGAAGCGGTGGCGGTGGTGTAATGGTAAGAGGAACACTTACCATGAACGGTGGAAAAATAAGTTCTAACAGTACATACCATAGTGAAGATTCAGCTTCTGGTGGTGGCGTTCTGATTACAAAGGGCGGTAATTTTACCCTTAATGACGGCGAAATAAGCGGTAACCGTTGTTCTCACTATGCAGGCGGAGTGTTTGTTGGAAATGTATATGGTGACAGTGGCAGTAATGTGTTTACCATGAACGGCGGAAAAATCTGCGGTAATACAGCAGACGGTATACACTCTGAATACGGTAGCAAACTCGGCTATTACGGCGCACTGCTTATACAGAATTCAACTGACAGTTTTACCATGACTGCAGGCGAAATAAGCAGTAATACCAGTAACACCGGAAAAGACGGCATTAGTTGTGCAGGTACATTCAATATAAGCGGCAGTGCCTTTATTCCAAATAATGCAGCAGGAACTCATACTGTAAGTGGAAAAATAAATATAGCAGCAGACCTTACTCCTCCAGAAGCTGCAACAGACAGTAACGGAAAAACAATCATTGCAACCCTTGCCCCCATAACTTATGCAACAACAAGACAGGTGCTTACACAATCTTCAGCTGGACTGATACGAGACAACGGTAAATATTTTGCGCTGGTTCCTAAAGAAGGAGAAACGTGGAACATAGATAATCTCGGATATCTGACTAATTTCATATTTTATAATGTAAGTTCTGCAGCAGATGTAAAAGAATTATTTGCTTCAATAAATGCCATGACATCTGTAGAAACAGAAAATGTGTATATCAATTTTGAAAATGATATTGATTTAAGTTCTGTTACTGACTGGATGCCTATAGGATATGCAACCAGAGAAAATGAAGTGAATAATACTAATTTTGTTGAGTTTAGAGGCGTAATAGACGGAAACGGACATACCCTTAAAATTAGCGATAATCAGTCTAAATGGTTTAGTGTTTTGTGCCGTACAAATAACGGTATCATTCAGAATATAAAACTTACCGCTGACAATGCAGTTACATTTGGTGGCAGTTCATCACATGTAAATTTTGGTGGTTTTTGTATAGATAACAAAGGTGTAATCAAAAACTGCTGGAATGATGTAAGTTGTAATGGAGTTTCTTTTAATGCCTGCGGCGGAATTTGTGAAAATAATGAAGGAACCATTGAAAATTGTATAAATACAGCAAGCGTTACCGCTTCATTCCATACTAATGGATGGGGTGGATTCTACGCTCCTACAGGTGGAATTGCAGGTGAAATAAATGGTGGCACAATAAAAAATTGTGTAAACTACGGTCAGGTTACTGCACCAAAGAAATATGATGCTACAGCCGCTAATGGTGATTTATGTGGTGCTGCCGGCGCTATAGTTGGTTATTCAAGGGAAGATGCAAATGTGTTTACAAACTGTTACTGGCGCAATTTGTGTGTTAGATCAAATATAATTCAGAATTATGATTACCAGGGAAATCCTAGAGCTGGTGGAAAATTTAGTGTTGAAGCAACCGATGATGTAAACTGGATGCTTTGTCTTCCGCAGTATTGTTCTGCAGCACTAGTCCGCAAAGGTACCTTTACTGGTAACGGTTACTTTGTATCTAACACGGACGGCACCCTTACCGCCGCAAATGCAGACGAAGCAGTTACCGCTCAGACTTTGCAGTATGGCAGCAGCCTGCTTAACGCATTAAATGCTTATGTTGCCGCAAATACAAGTACCACACCGCAACTTTCTGAGTGGAGTTCGACAGCCTCATACGCCGCGGTCCCCAGTTGTTTTGCAGAGTAACAGGTTCTTACCCATTGTACAATGGGTAACTTTTTTTTGGGGAGGGTGTCAGACTGTTACAGAAATCTGCTTCTGTATCTCCAGTACCTTCTCTAAGGGAAGTTTTACGCATCTTGCAATTACTTCAGGAGAAACATTTTCTTTTAAAAATTCGGTAGCATCTTCTATGGCTTTCTGCTGCATACCGTCGTTGAGACCGTCAGTGTAGCCGTCTTCGCGGGCGTAAGCTTTTTCTCGGTCAAAATCCATAAACTGCTTCCTCCATTGTGTATTGCGTTTTGCTTCGGCTACCAGATGTGATATTCTGCTGGTAAAGTCAGTAGTGCTTTTGTTTTCTATCAGCATGCGTAAAAATGCCTGCTGTTCTTTATTTAACAGTGTATCACAGTTGCATGAAATAAAAAAGTACTTGTAAGTTCTGTCATTTAAAGGTGTTTTGCC
>ODAI010787237.1_pt1 | contig 11509 bp, 11 predicted proteins | sample 1539321 | NCBI WGS metagenome assembly ODAI01 (sample SAMN02144231, study PRJEB22623) | gut metagenome | biome: sheep rumen | host: Ovis aries | place: New Zealand
ATATGTTGAAAAAGCATAAAGAAAATTTGTTTTTGCCTGCGCAAAATTTTTTGAATCAAAAAAAATTAGAAAGTTTTTTTGCCTTATCGCTTTGACAATGAATTTTATTTTTGGGATAATTCCAAAGTCATGGCAAAACATCATTACACATTTATCAATCGCAGGTTAAAACGGCATTTGGGGCTGGTTATTATTGGTTTTTTGTTGCTGATTGCTGTATTCATGTTGTTTGGATATGCCACGCGCAAGCCTGTATTGGTGACGGTTGCATCGGGTGCGACGGTGACAGATGTTGCGACAACATTAAAAAAATATGACTTGGTCGATTCGGCGGCTTCGTTTAAATTGGCTGTGCGTGCCCAGGGTGGCAAGATTCAGGTCGGGCAATATGAAATTCCGCGTGGGGCGAGTGCCTGGCGAATTGCAAAAATGTTGGTAAATGGCGATGTTGCAACGACCAAGGTTTTAATTCCCGAAGGTTTAACAATAAAACAAATCAAAATTTTATTGGCAAATGATTCGTCTTTGTCGGGCGATGTCGATTGTGGTTCAGGAATGATGGCGCCGGTGTGTTCGGTTGCTGATGGCGATATTTTTCCAGATACATACAAGGTTGCGCGTGGCACACCGCGTTTGGCGGTTTTGGATTTGGCGCGTCGTAAAATGGAATCTGTGCGTAATAAAATGGCGACACGCAGTTTGCCGCGTCCATTAAAAAACTGGCGCGATGTTGTGACATTGGCGTCCATTGTGCAACGCGAAACACCACATGTGGCAGAAATGCCCATTGTGGCGAGTGTTTATTTGAATCGTCTGCGCAGTGATATGCGATTGCAAGCCGACCCGACGGTTGTGTATGTTTTGACAGATGGTTTGGGCGATATGCAGGGCGAACCACTTTTAACAGGTCATTTGAAAATTGACAGCCCGTATAATACATACAGATATAAAGGTTTGCCGCCTGGGCCGATTGCAAATGTTGGTTCGGCTGCATTAAAGGCTGTATTGAAACCGGCGGATACAAATTATCTGTTTTTTGTTGCGGACGGAAATGGTGGTCATCGTTTTTCAAATAGTTATGAAGAACACTTGAAAAATCATGCCGATTGGCGCGAAATAAAAAAATTAAAAAAATAAAAATGTTGAATTCGTCAGTTGTTTGTTTGATTGAAATTTTAATTCATTAAAATTTTTAATAAAAATTACGGGGATTCTGTGGGGTTGGTATGATTTAGTATGGTTTGAAAAAACTTGGGCGGATTATACCACAAAAAATTATAAATGCCAAGGAATCTTTTTTTTGACATCAGGAACCAAATCATAGTAAAATAGAATTAACAGGAAACGATACCTGTTTCAGTTTAGATTAACAAACAAGGAAAGGATAAAATATGAAAAAATTAGCTTTATCTTCTTTAATCGCTGTATTCGCTGTATCTGGCGCACATGCTGCAAATGTTATCGATGGTAATCCATTGTATATGCCAAAAGCGAATCATTTTTACAGTGTTTCTGATTTGTCTTCTCATTCTGGTGATGAAATCAAATCTTGGACATTGAACGAAGAATTCGGTTATGGTATCACAGACAGATTGACTGTTGCGGTATCCACAGACGTTAATAACGAAACATTCTTTAACGAATGGTCATGGGGCACAACATCTTTTGATGTCGCATTGCGCGCTTTGAACATGGGTGGTTGGAAAGCCGATGTTTTGGGTGGATACACAATCAATGAAATGTGGCCAAACCACAGACCAATGTTGGACGAAGATGACACAGTTTATACATGGACCGCGGGTGTTCGTGGTGGTTATGTTGGCTCTAATTGGACTGTTGCGGCCAAGGCATTGTTTGGCTATACAGGATTAGAATCATTTGATTGGGACGACGAAGGTGTTCATACATGGACATTGGGCTTGGACGGTCAATATGCTTTGTGCGACAAATTGAATTTGGTTGCAGGTGTTGAATATACCGGTGTGACCGATGACGGTGCCAAAAATGCTGGCGTTTGGTCTGGTATGATTGGTGCAAACTATAACATCGATGCAACAAAGTTTGTTGGTTTGTATATGAATGCTGATATGGACCATCGTGGTGGTGCAAATGCTGACGAATGGAACATCAACAAAGGCTTTGGCTTTGGTGCTAAATTCGGTATTGATTTCTAATTGTTGAAAATCAAAAAAACACCCGGCAAATGTCGGGTGTTTTTTTATTGACCAGATAACAGAGGACAGTGTTCAGTTAATGAATAATTTTTTTATTATCTGTTATTTGGACTCTGTTCGCTGTAAAAATATCCCTTGCATAAAAAATTGATATCGTGATATAATATTTTCGTCAGTGGGTGTTCTACTGATGAGGTGTCAAGACCTGCCAATAAAACAGCGTTCGTTATTATGCGGACGAAATACTCCAACCGTAAAATTGGTTGGAGGGTTGCGAATAATACCCCGACCGGTAAAATAAGCACACAATTTTCTGTTTTAAATTGTCTTGAACCTCCAACCGCCTATGTAATTTGGTGGTTTTTTTGTTGAAAAAATCGGTTGGAGAGATTGATTATGAAGCGATTGTTTGTGACGGGTTTATTGTTTGGGTTTATGGCGGTCGCGCCATTGTTTCACGCAGTCGCAGATGATAACCAATGCAGAAATTTGTTTGATATATCGAATGCTCGCACTTTATATAGAAATGGTTCTGTTGTCGAAACAAAAACAACAACAGGTTATTCATTAACAGGTTCATACACATCTGCTAATTTTATAATAGTTCATTTTGGAACGGTTGCCGAACTGGAAGGCAAAAAATTTAAAATATCTTATAAACATACCCCATACCAAGGCAGTAATATATCGTTAATTTATACACAGGCAGATGGAAGCGAAAGAAGTGAAAGCATAGGAAGTAATCCGGTGTCGAGTGCAAATGCAGGTAATAGGACAAATGTTTCGTTAAAAATTTTGACCCCAGATACAACCGGTTCGCATGTCTTTGTATTTGATGATATACAAATCGAAGAAGGTTCAACCGCAACAGAATACACACCATATAATCCATTATGCGCAACATGCGATGGGCAAATTGAAAACTATGTGTCGGCAACTGGGACCGTTGCGCAAAATGGCAAACCGTCGCCAACCAATCCAATCGAACCGGTATTTTATAAACAAGGCGATATGGTGTTGCGCAAGGTTGGTAATTATGCCGACAGTTATGACGCAAACACTGGGAAAATTACCCGCAGAGTTGGGGTTAAAGTTTTTAATGGAACGGAAAATTGGGCAAATCAAAGCGAAACAAGATATTATTTAAATTTAGCTGATTGTTTGCGAGATGCGGGAGAGTTTTCTGTATTGTCTTCACATTTCAAAGGTATTTCAACAAGTACAGGTTGGGCATCTGTTAGACCAGGGCAGGTAAAGAAAGGGCTTCACGATAATACATTTGCTTTTAATTTAGAGAATTGTTTAACTGTTCAAGATTTTAAACAATATCTTGCCGCGCAATATGCCGCCGGCACACCAGTTGCGGTTTATTATCCTTTGGCGACGGAAACAACGGAAAATTGGAACGAAACTACTTATTGCGCACCGAATATAAAAATCGCGACAACTGCGTATAATGCGGCGCGGTTTAGCCCGGTTAAAACAGATTTAGATAGTGCGGTGGCGACCATACGTGAAATAGTCACAAAAACGATAAATCAAACCGCCGCAATCGCCAGTTTGCAAGCGGACAAGCAGACCCGCCCGGAAGATGCTTGTCCTGCGGGCAAAAAATGTTTATTGGTTGAAACCGAAGAAAACGGTGTTATTGTTCCGCATTGGTTCCCGATTATAGAAGCCCCCGAAGACAATTAGTAAAACATATTGTTTTTTCATTGATTTTTTGTTTGTTGTTGTTGTATGTGCCGGGTTTGTTGATTATATTACAAAATCAACCCAATTTTCCGCGGTTTTTTGTGGAAAAATTCTTGACAATTTAAATGTTGCGGGTTATACTGGATACGCTTTCCGTGTAAATAAGGAGAGTAAAAAACACAGAAAACGGCGCCTTTGGCGGATTTATAAACAAATGCGTGCATTTGTGATAAGTCCGGTTGGGGTGGTTTTATGTAACAAAAAGTAAAGTAAAAACAAAGAGATTTTGAATGCCAACAGTAAATCAACTGATTCGGAAACCACGTAAAAAGGTTGTGAAAAAAAGCACTGCACCTGATATGATGGAAAGTCCGCAAAAACGTGGTGTTTGCACACGTGTTTATACCACAACACCTAAAAAACCTAACTCTGCACAACGTAAAGTTGCCCGTGTTAAATTGGCAAATGGACGTGAAGTGACTGCATATATTCCTGGCGAAGGACATAATTTGCAAGAACACAGTGTTGTTATGATTCGTGGTGGTCGTGTAAAGGACTTGCCTGGTGTGAAATATCACATCATTCGCGGTGTTTTGGATACCAAGGGTGTCGAATCAAGAAAACAAGGTCGCTCTCTGTATGGGGCAAAAATTAAAAAATAATACATCTGTGATTAGCAGGTGAGTAATCCGGAAACCCCGGGTGAAGAAATAAAAAGGATATAAAATATGTCAAGACGTAAAGCTGCAACAAAACGTGAAATTTTGCCAGATTCTAAATATGGGAATTTGGTCGTTGCAAAATGTATCAATGTTGTTATGTGGGACGGTAAAAAAGAAGTTGCCGAAAACATTGTTTATGGTGCATTGGATAAATTAAAAACTTTGGCCAAAGATGGTAAAGATGAATTGGCTCTGTTCTTGGAGGCTGTCGATATGTTAAAGCCTTCGGTCGAGGTCAAAGGTCGTCGTGTTGGTGGTGCAACATATCAGGTTCCTGTGGAAGTTCGCGCCGATCGCCAACAGACATTGGCTTTGCGTTGGTTGGTTATGTTTGCCCGCAAACGTGGCGAACGTTCTATGCAAGAACGCTTGTTTGCAGAATTGCGTGATGCCTTGAACAGCACCGGTGGTGCATTCAAGAAAAAGATTGATACTCATAAAATGGCAGAGGCGAATAAGGCTTTTGCTCATTTCCGTTGGTAATATAATAAAAGAAAGGGAAAGACAATGTCTGTTGGAAAAACCGCACCTTTGCATATGTATCGTAATATAGGAATTATGGCACATATTGACGCTGGAAAAACTACAACATCTGAACGTATTTTGTTCTATACCGGTAAAACATATAAAATCGGCGAAGTGCATGATGGCGCCGCCACTATGGACTGGATGGAACAAGAACAAGAACGTGGTATTACAATTACTTCGGCCGCAACAACATGCTTTTGGCGCGACCATCGTATCAATTTGATTGATACACCGGGACACGTGGATTTCACTATGGAAGTGGAACGTTCTTTGCGTGTTTTGGACGGTGCGGTTGCGGTGTTTGAATCTGTGTCTGGGGTTCAACCACAAACAGAAACAGTGTGGCGTCAGGCGGACCGTTATAATGTTCCACGTATTTGCTTTATCAATAAAATGGATCGTATTGGTGGTAATTTCTTCCGCTGTGTTGATATGATACGCGAACGTTTGGGTGCGACACCATTGGTTATAAATTTCCCAATTGGCGCAGAATCTGATTTCCGCGGTGTTGTTGATGTTGTGGAAATGAAGGGTTTAATCTGGGAAGACGAAACAGGTTCTCACCCAGTCACAATCGAAATTCCAGAAGATTTGAAAGCCAAAGCTGAAGAATTACACAACAAATTGATTGAAGAAGTTGTGACCTTGGACGATGAAATTATGGAAGCATATATGGAAGGTAAAATTCCAGATGTTGCCACAATTAAAAAATTAATCCGCAAAGGAACTATTAATCAAAACTTTAACCCAGTTTTGTGCGGAACAGCATTTAAGAACAAAGGTGTGCAACCTTTGTTGGACGCAATTGTTGATTATTTGCCATCACCATTGGATATTCCTGCTATTAAAGGAACATTGTTAGATGGTAAAACACCGGCGGAACGTCATGCAGATCCAAAAGAACCGTTCAGTGCGTTGGCGTTTAAGGTTGCAAATGATCCTTTTGTTGGAAACTTGATGTTTATTCGTATTTATTCTGGTAAATTGCAATCTGGTTCATATATATTCAATTCCAACCGTAATAAACGCGAACGCGTTGGCCGTATGTTGTTGATGCATTCTAATCAACGTGAAGAAATCAAAGAAGCATCGGCGGGTGATATTGTCACTTTGGTTGGTATGAAGGAAACAATTACAGGTGATACATTGTGTGACGAGGCCAATCCAATCGTTTTGGAATCTATCCATGTTCCAGAACCTGTTATTTCTATTGCGGTTGAACCAAAAACCAAGGCTGATATTGAAAAGATGTCTTTGGGATTACAGGCATTGGCCAAAGAAGATCCTTCTTTCCGCGTGTCTGTTGATGAAGAATCTGGTCAAACAATTTTGTCAGGTGTTGGTGAATTGCATTTGGAAATTTTGGTTGATAGATTGCTGCGTGAATTTAAAGTCGATGTTAATGTTGGCGAACCACGTATCGCATATCGCGAAGCATTCAGCAGACCTGTGACCGAAGAATATACTCATAAAAAACAGTCTGGTGGTTCGGGTCAATATGCCCAGGTTAAAATCCAATTTGAACCATTGGAACCAGGCAAAGGCTATGAATTTGATAATCAAATCGTCGGTGGTGCGATTCCAAAAGAATACATTCCTGGCGTTGAAAAGGGTTTGAAGATAGCACAACAAACAGGTGTTTTGATTGGCTATCCAACTGTGGATTTCAAGGCAACATTGATTGATGGTAAATACCACGAGGTCGACTCTAATGTGTTGTGCTTTGAAATTGCGGCGCGCGCATGCTTCCGCGAAGCAATGAAAAAGGCTGCGCCAAAATTATTGGAGCCGATTATGAAGCTTTCGGTATCAACACCGGAAGAATACGTCGGTGACATTATTGGTGACTTGAACAGTCGTCGTGGTCAAATCAATGGTATCGAAACACAATTCGGTAATCAGTTGATTTCTGCGTTCGTGCCATTGGCAAATCTGTTCGGTTATGTGAAAACCCTGCGCTCTTTGTCACAAGGTCGTGCGAATCCATATATGGAATTGTCACATTATGCCGAAGTTCCGCAGAATGTTGCTGATGAAGTGATAAAAAAACTGACAAAGTAAAAAAAGATTGCGATTTTTGATTTCTGGTTTATGATTGTATTCGAAACTGGATTTCAAAAATCGGTTTAACAAAACAAAAAAGAGCCTATAAGGAGAAAACTATGGCAAAAGAAAAATATGTAAGAACAAAGCCACATGTCAATATTGGTACTATTGGTCACGTTGATCATGGTAAAACAACTTTGACAGCTGCTATCGTTCATTATTATGGTGTTGGTATTGATGCACAAAAAGGTGTTGATCAAATCGATAACGCCCCAGAAGAAAAAGCACGTGGTATAACAATTAACACTGCACACGTGGAATATGAAACAGAACATCGCCACTATGCACACGTCGATTGCCCAGGACACGCGGACTATGTTAAAAACATGATTACCGGTGCGGCACAAATGGACGGTGCAATTTTGGTGGTTGCGGCAACTGATGGTCCAATGCCACAGACACGCGAACACATCTTGTTGGCACGTCAAGTGGGTATCCCAAAGATTGTCGTTTATTTGAATAAATGCGATTTGGCAAACGATCCAGAATTGTTGGAATTGGTTGAAATGGAAATTCGTGAATTGTTGTCTGCAAATGATTTCGATGGCGACAATGCACCAATCATTCGTGGTTCTGCTATTTCCGCATTGGAAGAAAAACAAGACGGTTTGGGCAAAGAATCCATTGATGCTTTGTTGAAAGCATGCGATGAATATATCCCAATGCCAGAACGTCCAGTTGATAAACCTTTCTTGATGCCAATCGAAGACGTATTTTCAATCACAGGTCGTGGTACAGTGGTCACAGGCCGTATTGAATCTGGTGTCGTGAAAGTTGGTGACGAAGCTGAAATCGTCGGTTTGCGTCCAACACAAAAAACAACAATCACAGGCGTTGAAATGTTCCGCAAATTGTTGGATCAAGGTGAAGCCGGTGATAACGTTGGTTTGTTGTTGCGTGGAACCAAAAAAGAAGATGTTGAACGTGGTCAAATCATCTGCAAACCGGGTTCTATTACCCCACATACAGACTTTGAAGCAGAAGTCTATATCTTGCAGAAAGAAGAAGGCGGACGTCATACACCATTCTTCTCTAACTATCGTCCTCAGTTCTTCTTCAGCACAACTGATGTGACAGGTACAATTACATTGCCAGAAGGCAAAGAAATGGTCTTGCCAGGCGATAACGTTCGTATCAGCGTGCAATTAATTGCACCAATCGCTATGAGCGAAGGTCGCCGCTTTGCTATCCGTGAAGGCGGACGCACAGTAGGTGCAGGTGTTGTATCTAAAATTAACAAATAATTAAAACAGACAAAAGGGGGGTTTGGGTAAAACCAATCGCCCCTTTGTCACGAAAATGAAAAAATAAAGGAAACGAACAAAATGGTACCAACATCTAAAATTCGCATTAAATTGACGGCGTTTGATCACCGTGTGTTAATTGAATCGGTTGATGAATTAGTCAAAACTGCAAAGCGCACAGGCGCAGATGTCGTAGGACCTGTTCGCTTGCCGACATTGATTCAAAAATTTACAGTCAATCGCTCTCCTCACGTGGATAAAAAATCACGCGAACAATTCGAAATCCGTAATCACAAAGCGGTCGTAGATATTGTTAATCCAACCCCCCAGACAGTTGATGCCTTGATGAAGTTGGATTTGGCTTCGGGTGTTGATGTGAAAATTAAATTGTAATTGTTAGGTTAATATAGGTGTGTATTATTAACCTCTGACAAATAAAAAAGGCATAAAAAAATGAAACGTAGCGGATTAATTACAACAAAAATAGGAATGACCCGTATGTATGATGATGCGGGTGCGGCACATGCTGTCACAGTGTTGTCTGTGGGTGATTGTGCTGTGATTGGTAATCGTACAATGGAAAAAAATGGCTATGTCGCCAACATCTTGGGTGTTTGCGAGGCCAAAGCAAAACATGTTGCAAAACCACAAGCAGTGGCAGCGGAAAAAAGCGGTATTAAACCATATCGCAAAGTTGTGGAATTCCGCGTGTCTGACGATTGTGTTATCCCATCGGGCACACAATTGTCTGCGTCTCATTTCGTTGTCGGACAATTTGTTGATGTCCAAGCGACAAGCAAGGGTAAAGGCTTTCAGGGTGCTATGAAACGTCATAATTTTGGCGGTAAAGAGGCATCACACGGTGTTTTGAAGGCACATCGTTCTTTGGGTGGTACAGGTATGCGTGAATGGCCTGGCCGCGTGTTAAAGGGCAAAAAGATGTCCGGTCAAATGGGTAATGAAACAGTGACCGTTCAAAACTTGAAAGTTTTTGGTGTGTCAGCGTCCGAAAATTTAATCTTTGTTGAAGGCGCTGTTCCTGGTGCAAATGGCACATTTGTATTGGTGACAGATGCAATCAAAAAAGAACAAAAAGAATTGCCAGTTCCAACATCTCAAAATGTGGTGGAATCTGCGCCAAGTGCCACAACCGAAACAGAAACTGTTGCGGAATAAAAAGGTCAACGGAATAATATAAGGTGGAAAAAATGCAGTTAGATATTATAAATTTCGATGGTAAATCTGTTGGCAAAATTGATTTGGCTGACAGTGTATTCGGTATTTCTCCACGTGCAGATATTTTGCATCGTGTTGTCACATGGCAACGTGCAAATGCACGCGCAGGCACACATGCTGTGAAAACAGTGTCTGATGTCGCGGGAAGTGGCCGTAAAGCATTCAAACAGAAAAAGACAGGTAATGCACGTCAAGGTGAAAAATATAATGTTCATATGCGTGGCGGTGGTGTGGTTCATGGACCAGTCGTTCGTGATCACAGCATTGATTTGCCAAAGAAAATTCGTTCTTTGGGCTTGAAAATGGCTTTGTCTTCAAAATTACAAGATGGTAATTTGATTATCATTGATTCTGAAAAGGTTGCAGCTGCCAAAACAAACACAATTGCAAAACAATTGAAAAAATTGGATTTGAATTCTGTTTTGTTTGTGGGGGCCGCAGAATTGGATGCGAACTTCAAAAAATCTGTGGCGAACATTGCAAATGTTGATGCGTTGCCAACGATTGGTTTGAATGTTTTGGATATCTTGAAACATGATAAATTGGTTTTGACAGCCGATGCCGTCAAATCCGTCGAAGCCAGATTGGCATAATCATAAGGATTGAAAGATGGCAGAAAAGAAAGTTGAAAATAAAATTGTTGCAGGTGCAGGTGTTTATGATATACTGGTTCGTCCAGTCATTTCAGAGAAATCTGCAAAATTGTCTGAAAGCAACGGCGTTGTGTTCGAAGTTGCCAAAGATGCAACCAAGGCGGACGTTGCCCGTGCGATGCAGGTGATTTATGGTGTTAAACCAACCAAGGTTAATATCGTTGTCACCAAAGGTAAGGTTAAATCTTTCCGTGGTCGCAGTTCTGGCAAACAACGTGATGTTAAAAAAGCGTATGTGTCATTGCCAGCCGATGCAAAATTGGATATGGCTGTGGCGGCACAGAGTAAATAAAACACCGGGACAGAGAACCCAAAAGAATATGGGGTGTTATTGTCCAGGATTAAAAAAGGATATAAAAAATGGCATTAAAGCATTTTAAACCAGTGACTGCAGGAACGCGTGGTTTGACATTGGTCAGTCGCGCTGAATTGCATCGTGGTAAGCCAGAAAAGGCTTTGACCGTTGGGTTAAAATCCCATGGTGGTCGTAATAATTTTGGTCAAGTGACTGTTTATCACCAAGGTGGCGGTCACAAACGTAGTTATCGTTTAATTGACTTTAAACGTAAAAAATTTGGTATGCCGGCGACAGTTGTTCGTTTGGAATATGATCCAAACAGAACTGCTTTTATCGCATTGGTCGAATATAAAGATGGTATCCGTTCTTATATTTTGGCACCACGTGATTTGAAAGCGGGTGATGTTGTTATATCTGGCGAACGTGAAGATATTAAACCGGGTAATGCGATGCCATTAAAAAATATGCCAATCGGTACAATCGTTCATAACGTTGAATTGAAACCTGGCGCAGGTGGTCAATTGGCCCGTTCTGCTGGTTGCTATGCTCAATTGATGGGTAAAGACGGCGTTTATGCACAGATTAAAATGAACAGTGGTGAGTTGCGTAAAGTTCATTCTGATTGTTTGGCAACAGTTGGTATGGTTTCCAATCCAGATCAACGCAATGTGAATTTGGGTAAGGCCGGTCGTGCCAGATGGTTGGGTGTTCGCCCATCTGTTCGTGGTATGGCAATGAACCCGAACGATCACCCAATGGGTGGTGGTAACGGACACAGTAAAGGTCACGAACCAGTTTCACGTACAGGTATTCCAGCCAAGGGATATCGTACCCGTAGCAATAAACGTACTGC
>ODAI011861830.1_pt1 | contig 11509 bp, 7 predicted proteins | sample 1539321 | NCBI WGS metagenome assembly ODAI01 (sample SAMN02144231, study PRJEB22623) | gut metagenome | biome: sheep rumen | host: Ovis aries | place: New Zealand
ACGTTCTTTCGCCATGAATTTCACCTCGCTTTGTCATTGAAGGCAGGCCCCCGTCCGGGTCCTGCATTTTTATCATTTCTTTTTTCACTCATCACTGTACCACGACCGGGAGAAAACTGCACTGTCCCGGTCCGGAAGATTCCTTTCCGTTGACCCCGGGGGCCATGTTCTATATACTGATTCTGTTTGCTTTAAATCCTGCTTTTCGCGCTCCCTGCCGAAAAAGAAAGAGTGTATTTCTATGTGGTATGAAAGAAAATTTCATTATGGTCTGGACAAAGAACACGGTCTCGGGATCCTGACCGGCTTTGGCAAGTCCTCCGATACCTGCTCCTGCTTCTTCGAAGACGGCAGTCAGAAGACCGTAAAGAAAAATGACGTGGACAGAGATTCCTCGATCAGCGATCTGATAAATTACTATACCAATTCGGGCTATTACGGCCAGCAGAACCGCAGCAAGGCAGATACTGTCATGAAGGGCAGCACCTGCACATTCGCCCCCGGCAAGGAAGACAGCCTTGAGGCATCTCTTACATACGGCAAAAAGACCTACGCCATCAGCGACAAAAAGGAAGGCTACCGCTTCGGGGCTTCCTGCACCTGCGGAAGATACCATTGTCCTCATATTTGCGCCGCCGGCGGCATTCTGAACGAACGGTTCCGGAAGCTGAAGCACGACTATATCGTCTCCGATCTGCCCCTGGACAAGAGCCTGTTCCTGGATCCTTACCTCACAGAAGCCGCAGGATCCATGGAGAATAAGGAACCGGACCAGGAACTTGTGGAGACGGCCCGGAAGGTCACAAAGCTCCTTTGCGATGCGGGCAGCGAAGACTACTACTGGGATTTCCACGAATACCTTCTGGATCTGTCCCCCGACTTCTACGAAGCCCGCTTTCTGGAGGAAAGCTATCCCTATCTTCTTGCCGCTCTTTTCGAGGATCCCGGTTACAGAAGAGAGGTTCTGGATACAGGAGAGTATGCCGAACCTTACGATTACGAGGAAAGGCAGCACCGTTCCAACCGGGCCAGCTTCAAGAGAGTCCTGAAAAGCTATCAGCTCCATGTCAGAGAACTGGAAAAGGGCGGCTATAAGGAAGATCCCTTCAAGGAATTCCTCTTAAAATACCGTGGCGGCCTGAAGGACCTGCTCCATTACTATGCCTCCGTCAAGGCAAAGCCCGCAAAGCGGGACCTGCCTTATCTTCGTCAGATCGCAGCCCTGCCGGATCCTGATATAAGTGAGCTGAAAGCTGCCGCTGCCAAGCTGGATTCCATGGCAGATGATAAGGAAGCCCTGGAAATCTTCCGCCTGCTGGCCGCCAGGATCCCGGCGGATGAGATCGCAGCTTTCTACAGCGGCCTGAAAAATATCACCATGGGCTTTTTCGACATGAAAAAACTTTCCCTGGAAGACCAGATGAAAGCGGCTTTCCATGTCCCCCTGACCGGGGAAAGCTTTACCTATATCATGGACCAGGTGCTCGCCGGAGCGGATGACAAGGTAAAAGGAACATTTATCCTCCACTCGACGGAACAGGCCTCTGTTTCAGGGAGCGCGGCGCTGAAAAGAAAATCGCCGACGCTGCGGCCGCACTTTCCGACGCCCGCCTGCTTCTGTCCCATGTGGTAAAAACCCTGAAGATAAAAGGCATCCTCCCGGCACCTGAGGGCGACCCCAAAAAGGAGATGGCCTCCTATTTTGCCTGCGCCTACGAATTTGTCAACAGGGACTCCTCCTTCTACTGTGATTTCACGGTCAGAGATCCAGGAAGCGGCCGTATCCTCCTCTGGGCCAGAGAAGAAGACCATCTGCTTTCTTCCGTAAGGACCGGCTTCACAGACGACCGGTATCCCCCCGAGCTGATCCGCAAAGTCTGCGTGGAGGGCAGGGAGGACGCCTATCAGGCCGGATATATAAAGAACCGGGACGCTGTGGACGCCTTTCTCTTTGAAAAAAAGAACAAAAAGTTTGCAGAAGCCTACCGCAGGCTCTGCCGTTCCTTTGAGGATGAAGGAAAGCTTCCCCTGGCCGCCACGGAAAAGGCCCGGATCGACTGGCTGCTCTACAGGAGCGACGGAGCCTCCTGCGCCCTGGCTTTCAAGGTGGGCACCTCCAGGAAATACGTAGTCAAAGACGCTTCCGAATTCCTGCAGGCCTTCAGGACCGGACAGACCTCCGGTTACGGCAAGGACCTGGTCCTGACCCACGACCCCGACAACCTGGAGGAAGCCGACGGGGCGGCGGTAAGGCTTCTGATGAGCGCCCGCTATACCAAAGGGCGCAGCTCCGACAAAGGAAACAAACGCTATATCACTGTGGGAGAAAGCCTTTTCGCAAACCTGCTGGAAATCCTCTCCGGCCGGACCGTCTTCTACAACGAGATCCCCTGTCTCCTGCGCCTGGAGCCCAGAAGGATCCGGCTGAGGATCTCCGCCTCCTACGTGCTTTCCACGGACCTTTCTTCTTCCGGCCAGGAATTCATCAGCCTGATGGGCAGAGGATACCTTCTGACCAGGCAGAAGGACGGCTCCTGCGTCATGGACCGGGTGGAAGGCACGAACGATGAAATGAGCCTGATCGACCTGGTCTGCAAAAATCCTTCCGTGAACATAAAGCCCATCCTGAAGGACTTTCAGGCCAATGTTTACTCCCGGTTCTTCGAATCCTTCGACCTGGACAAAAAGATCCGGCCCCAGTTCGCCCTGAGCGAGCTTCGTCTGAACACCTATTTTGATCTGGAAAACTCCGTCATCACAGCAAGGACGGTCATCCTCCGGGACGGAAAGGAGATCCCGGCAGAGGACCTGTCCAGAAGGATCGATCAGGTGAAGCTGGAGCTTCTGCAAAACTACCTGGCCTCCCTCGGCTTTTCGGACGGGGTCCTGGCGGACGAGTCCGGCATCCTCTCCTTCTTCAGGCTGGATTTCTCCCGGATGAAGAGCCTGACCAACGTCTATCTGTCCGAAAATCTGCAGAACAAGGAGCTGAGGTCCGTGGGCCGGCCCGTGATCCGGGTCACCTATCAGAGCGGTCTGGTGAATGTTTTCCTGGAAAAGAGCGAATTCAGCCAGGCAGAGCTGGAAAAGATCGTACTGGGCCTTCGGAAAAAGAAAAAATACATCATGCTAAACGGTGACCGGATCGTGGATCTTGACAGCGAGGCGGCCAGGGACCTGGGAGACGCCATCCAGGACTTCGGAATGGATCCGGGGGACCTGTACAAAAAGAAGACCGTCTCCTTCATCACCGCCATCAAGGCCTTTTCCCACCAGAAGAGCTGCCGCGTGGACAAGTATCTCCGGGACATGATCGAAGAGATCCGCAGCTTCAAGGAGGCGGATCTGCAGCCGCCTGTCCTGAACGGGACCCTCAGGGGCTACCAGGAGGAGGGCTTCAAGTGGATGAGCGTCCTTTCCAGATACGGTATGGGCGGGATCCTGGCGGACGACATGGGACTTGGCAAGACCATCCAGGTCATCGCCCTGATCAAGTCCGACGAAACGCCCGGCCCCAGCCTGGTGGTCTGTCCCAAGAGCCTGGTCTTCAACTGGATCAGCGAATTCGCCAGATTCGATGGGACCCTGAAGGTAAAGGCCATCTACGGACCTGAAGCCGCAAGGCGCCAGATCATCTCTTCCATCGACTACGGCAGACGGGAAGTCTATATCACTTCCTACGACTCCCTCCGCATCGACATAGACAAATACACCGGCCAGTTCTGCTACGGCATCCTGGACGAGGCCCAGTATATCAAAAACGTCCACGCCCAGAAGACCCGGTCCGTCAAGGAGCTGAAGGTCCGCCACCGCTTTGCCCTGACGGGGACCCCCATCGAGAACAGCGTGATCGACTTGTGGAGCATCTTTGACTACATCATGCCCGGCTACTTCGAAGAGCTGAGCCGCTTCAAAGACTCTCCTGCAGACGCCATCGCCAGAAAGGCAGGGCCTTTTATCCTCAGACGGGTCAAGGGCGACGTCCTGGAGGATCTGCCTTCCAAGTACGAGACCATTCTTTCCGCGGACATGAGCAGGGGGCAGAGAAAGGTATACGACGCCATGCGCCTGGAAGCCAGGAAAGCCCTGGAGGAAGGAGGAAAAGCCTTCGATATCCTTCCCTACCTCACCAGACTGCGCCAGGTCTGCGTGGACCCCGGCATGTTCCTGGAGGGCTATAAGGGAGGCAGCGGAAAGCTGGAAATGCTCTCCGAACTCATTCCCGAATATCTGGACCAGGGCCACCGGATCCTGGTCTTTTCCCAGTTCGTAAAAGCTCTGGACTCCGTCCGGGCCCTGCTGGAAAAGAAGAACATCCCCTTCTATTTCCTGAGCGGCAGCACCTCCGCAAAAGACCGTCTGGACATGATGGATTCCTTCAACAGCGCCGGCGGCATCGACGTATTCCTGATCTCCCTCAAGGCCGGCGGCACCGGTCTGAACCTGACCGGGGCGGATACCGTGATCCATCTGGATCCCTGGTGGAACGTGGCCGCGGAAAACCAGGCCTCTGACCGGACCCACAGGATCGGCCAGACCAGGAACGTGGAGGTCATCAAGCTGATCGCCGCGGACAGCATCGAACAGAGAGTGGTAGAACTGCAGGAGATCAAAAAGGAAGTCATAAAACAGGTCATTTCCGACGACGACGGATCCGTCACCAGCGCAAGGCTGGAGGATATCGCCTTCGTTCTGGAATAAAGGCTTGCCGGCTGTTTCCTGACCTGCTATTACATCTTTCAGAGAAAAACGCGATGAGCCGGCTGCGCCCTGCAGCCGGCTCACTTTATTTCTCTTTTATCCCAGGTCTCTGTCCCGGCTTTCTTTCATTTCTTTTCCGCTTCCTTTTTCGCCTGCTCCTTCTGCCTTGGCAGATACTGGAGAGCGATCCTGTTCTCCGGGTGAACGTCCACCAGGTAGAGCACCGCAAGGAACAGCCACTCCGCGGGCTTCATGGCCAGGTAGACCAGGTCGCAGGCGGCCTGGTTTTTCCTGATCAGGTCCGCCACCGGAAAGCCGTATCTGTCATAGAAGCTGCGGATCCTGCGGTGGGCGGCAGGCGTCCTTTCCTCCAGCACATTTTCGAAGGCGTTGGCGATCATGAGCTGGCGGTTCACCACCACTTTGTGGCCGTGGCGGACCCCCAGCCTGAGGGGCTTTACGACCCTTCTGTGGCCTCCCGCCGCCGCGGTGCACAGATAATGCTCGTCAAAATAGATGTTCTGGGGGCCTGTCTGCCGGGACAGGGTCCAGTCCGTCGTGTTTGTCCAGGCCTTGATCAGGGCGTCCGGCTCCTGGCCCAGGAGGATCAGAAGAAGCAGAAGAATGCCCAGCAGGGGAAGGGCGAAGGCAAACGCCCACAGAGGCCATTTTTCCGCCTGCATAAGCCTCCTGTTCATGGCCCTGATCCATCTGTTTTTTCCGAAATCCGGCCGGGCGTGAGCGTCCGCCTCATTCCATTCCTTTATCTTCTGCCGGATGATGGTGATGCCGATAAAGAAAAGATTCATGGGAAGGACCAGGCAGGGGGCCATGTTCTCCACATGATTCACCACCTGCAGGGACCAGAGGACCTGCACGGCCAGAAGAAGGTACATGGCCGCCATACACAGGACCGATACCAGAGGCGGCGTTTTATTTACGTCGCAGGCTGTAAGAATGGCGGCCCCCAGGATCCCGATAAGGCAGATCAGGCCGAGGGTCAGCCAGCCCCCTGTCCATACGGGCTGATGCAGCTGGGAGTTTACGAGCTGTTCGCTCCAGGCCTGATCCAGCTGCACGTCCATAAAAGACATGAAGATCACGGTTTCCAGGGTCCCCAGGACCGGGGTAAGGATCCACATGATATATTTCAGGGTCCTGTTTCTGTATTCCCGGAAGATCCCGAGGAAATTATAGAAGCTGAGAACAGCCGGCATGGCAAGGCATGCCAGAATGATAAGCATAGCGGCGGCTGAAGACATTTCCTGATGCACCTCTTTTTCTGAATAGGACAGGGGGCTCTTTGTTTCCCCTGCACGGCCGGCTTTTATTATATACCTCCTCCGCCTCCCCTGGGCGCAGAGTCTGATAACCGCGCGGCCTCATTGGCGCGGAATACATGAAAAAATCAGACACCGCCCCCGGAGGGAATGGTGTCTGATCTGTGTCTCTTCCCGGACCTGTGCCACCGGAAAGCATCCTTCCGCTTTTTTACAGAACGCCGAAGAGTCCCGTCAGGTCGGTCTCATGCAGGATCCTGTCCGTATCCACGTCCGCGTTCTGAAGCATGCTTTCCACCTTGTTTTCCAGGGTAACGTCTATGAAACGGTCTATATCTATGCCCCTCAGATGAAAAAAGAAAAAGGGATTCTCGTCGAAGCGCACGCCTATGCCGTACATGGCGGCAGCCACATGCTTGCACATAAGAGCCCAGTCCGGACAGGAGCAGATAAAGCTGATCTCGGCGGGGCTGGGGAAAAGTCCTCCCTCCGCCGTAAACAGATCCTGCAGTTCCTCCGGGAACTCTCCGTTGATCAGCTTGTCGATGGTCTTGATCTTCCTTCCGCAGCGTTCTATGATGGCCTGGCATTTTTCCTCGGAGAGGGGACTGATCCGGATATCCACCTTATAGGGCGTCTTGCGGCTGCCCTGGACCCGGGCTTCCACCCTGCCGGGCCGGATCTTAAGGTCCACCACCGTGCCGGAGCGGAAATAGCGGCGGCCTCTCTCCAGCCGGGAGGCATAATCCGCATACCTCTCCAGGTTTGCGCACCAGGCCTGCCCCCACCAGCTCTCGCAGATCTGCCCCTTCCCTTTATGGGGCAGGACAGGTTCAAATTTCTGGCCCTTTTTCGCGGCGGCCTGCACGCTTGCCGCCGCCTTTTTCCTCAGGTCCTCCACAGCGGGCTGTGAATAGCTGATCCCTGTATTCCAATATCTGCTCATATGCTTCTCTTCCTTATCCCCTTCAGATCTCCAGCCTCATGAGGTCCAGGATCTCCTTATCGCCCAGTTCCGTGATCCAGTTCTCGCCGCCGGCGCCTATGACGTTTTCGGCCAGTTCCTTTTTGCTGTTGATCAGAGTATCGATGCGCTCCTCTATGGTGCCGGTACAGACCAGCTTGTGGACCATCACGTCCTTTGTCTGCCCGATGCGGAAGGCCCGGTCCGTGGCCTGGTTTTCCACGGCGGGATTCCACCAGCGGTCGAAATGGATCACATGGTTGGCCCCGGTCAGATTCAGGCCGGTGCCGCCCGCCTTGACGGAAAGGACCATGAAGGGCACATATTCTTCTCCGTTGAACTGCTCCACCATTTCCTGGCGGCGTTTCACCCGGGTCCCTCCGTGCAGGATAAGTCCCTTTGCGTGGAAGATCTGCTCCAGATACCTGGCCAGGTATTCCGTGATCTCTCTGTACTGGGTAAAGACAAGGACCCGCTCCCTCTTTTCATAGATGGTCCCGCAGATCTCCCGCAGCATGGCGAACTTCCCGCTCTCTTCGGGGTCATAGGTCTCCTGTCCCAAGAACTGGTCGGGATGGTTGCAGATCTGTTTGAGCCGCATGATAGCGGAAAGCACCAGGCCTCTGCGCTGCATCCCGTCGGCAGTTGCGATCTTTTCCTCCAGCTCCTTCACCTGTTTCCGGTAGAGAACGATCTGCTTTTTGGACAAAGAGGCGTAGTCCACGGTCTCCAGCTTGTCGGGAAGGTCCGAAATGATGGACCTGTCGGTCTTTACCCGGCGCAGGATGAAGGGAGACACCATGTTCTTGAGCTTCTGGTAGCCCTCCGGATTTTCCTCCAGGTGTTTGGAAAAATCACGGAATTCGTCCGAGGTCCCCAGAAGACCCTTGTTGAGGAAATCGAACAGGGACCAGAGGTTGGTAAGATCATTTTCGATGGGGGTGCCGGTCATGGCCACCCGCTGGGCGGCCCGGAGCTTCTTGATGGCCCGGGTCTGCTTCGTGCCGGGATTTTTGATGGCCTGGGCCTCGTCCAGGATGACGGCGGCCCACTCCCTCTCCTGCAGGGCCGTAAGGCGGCCCACCATCCCATAGGTGGTAAGGGTAAGGAAGGGCGGATCCTGGGCCAGAGCATTCATGGCGGCCCCTGTCATCCCGTGCAGGACCATAAGCATGATCTCCGGTGTGAACTTTGCCGCTTCCTTCTGCCAGTTGCCCAGAAGAGAGGCCGGGACCACCAGCAGGACTTTTGCCTCCGGCTGCTGCTTCCGGAAGCGGTCCAGCCATGTAAGGACCTGCAGGGTCTTGCCAAGACCCATGTCGTCGGCCAGGCAGGCGCCGAAGCCTATGTCCTGCATATATAAGAGCCAGTTGTAGCCTGTCTTCTGATAAGGGCGCAGCTGGGCATTCACGGTGGAAGGCACCCGCTGGTTTCTGAGGCCTGCAGGCTGGCGCAGCTTCTGGAAGAGGTCCCCCAGCCACTTTCCGTTGGTGATCCTGGGACCGATGTCCACATCCTCCTTCTCTCCGATGCCGGTCTCCAGACGCAGCGCTTCCATAAGGGATAAGTCTCCCCGGTAATTCTCCATCTGCTGAAGCAGGGCTTCCAGACGGGCGTGGTCCACCACCACCCATTTCCCCTTGAGAAAGGCAAGTCCCTCTGTCTGGGCCAGAAGCTGGCGGATCTCCGCCGCCGTCAGGGCTGCCCCGTTAACTGTCAGCTCCGGCTGCATGGAGACCAGAGAGTCAAATCCTAAAAGGGAAGGCTTTTTATCTCCCAGCTTTACCTGCATGGAGATCTGGGCGCTGCCCCGCTTCCACCAGTTGGGAACGCGGCAGAGGATTCCTGCCTCCTCAATGGCACGCACATCCTTTAAAAAGGCGTAGGCTTCCTCTCCCGTAAGGCCCAGGGGATGAAAGAGCTCCCCGGATTCCATAAATCCGGATACCAGGGGAGAGACCTCCGCCGCCCCGTTCAGACAGGACAGAAGGGCCACCAGCTTTTCACGGTCGTGCTTATATTCCGTCAGGGCATAGGACAGGGGCATGTGGCGCACCGCATTGTTTTCGTCCCTGGTGGCATAGGTGGCCAGAAAGGCGAAGGGATACCGGCCGCTCTCGTCCTGCCGGTTCTCCACCAGATGGAAAAACACCCGCTCCGGCACCCGCAGCTGCTGGCTCTTTTCTGTCAGATACAGACGCACCGTGCCCTCATAGGAACCGATCTCCCGGGAGAACACTTCTCCCAGACGGGTAAAGACCCCCCTGATCCATGCGGGCGAGATATACTCCGTGCCGATTCCGAAGGGGACCGCCAGCATAAGCTCTTCCAGGACCTCCTCCGAAGGCTCCGGCCGGACCTCCTCCCGTATGATCTCCAGCTCCGGTATATCCGTCAGGGTGCGGACGAATTCCTCCGACACCCGCCTCAGATAGGCAACGGAAGCCGTATCCTTCCCGGCGCTCTTCTTTTCCTCGAAGCCCATGGCATAGAGCCCGGCCCAGGGATCCTCCAGAAGGCGCCTTTTCAGTCCTGCCTCGTAAGGATCCAGGGGCTCTCCTCCGGTCCGGTCCACCTTAAATCCCGACTTTGTAAACAGGACGGTAAGCCGCCCGGGCTGCCCGCCTTCCTCTTTTCCTCTTCTTTTTACCGGTCTGCTTTCACTCTCAGGCGCGTCTTTTTTACGGACTGCCCCGGCTCCCGCTCGTCCCGAAATAGCTCTGGTCACTGCCATTTTTCCGATTCCTTTTTTAACCCTGTATCGTGTTCCTTACGGCCTCCCTGCTGGTAAGGTGCATTATAGATAGATATAAAAATCAGGAGGATATTAAATATAGTTGAATAAATATAATTAAGATAGATAAAGGGCATGCCAGGAAGGCACGTCCTTTATTATTGCTCATAGAAGGCTTTGGGTGTCCCGGATAAAGCCGTCATGACCAGGACATGTGAACACAAGCGGAGCGAGAATAGATAAAACGACTCGTTTAATACCTGCCTTGGATTTTTGTGTTCCAGATAAAAGTATAAGTCGCTGCTATGAGATATGCCCCAAAGGACATTTCTGATCTCCTTCTTGCTCAACTGGAACCAGCTTTGTTCCCGACGGGCTCCTGTCAGTTTATTGTATGAATTTATAAGGTTATGATAGCCCGCATACGCTTCCCCGTTCTTCAGCAGCCAGTCTATGTTGCTGGACAGCCGGATAAAGAATTCTTTTTCATTTCTGAAAAGATGATCCCATTCCTGATCGCATATGCTCTGCGGATGCTGCAGAGCGCTCTTATTAAGAACGGAGGAAGCCGGATGGTAGTGGAACCTTATTCCGGCCAAAGGGACCTGGCTGTTCCTTATCCTGATCCTGTGCCTTGGGCAGTATTCGACTTCATCGATCTGCGGGAGGACCTGCCAGTACGGTTCCCCATACAGTTTTATCTGCTCTGCGGCACATTCAGGGCAGAAGCGCAGATGACCGGCCGGATTGATGAGCCTTGGATGCATCCAGAAGGAGAATGACTCCCCTGTCCTGCGTCCCTCAATGATGTGCCGTATGCGGTCAAGTTCGCCGGGCATGGAATTAATGGAATAAAGATCATAGGCAGTGTTCTGATGGAGCATATCCCGGGGATCGAGACCGGATACAGGCGGAGTCCAGTACCTTATCATCTCAAGATGGAAAGGCGTAAGGAGCGTGGACATCAGACTGCTGTTATAACCGAACAGCTGGCTGCTGGTGTGCCAGTCGCTTACATTCCCGCTCCGTACGTGGTAGCGGCAGAGTATGCTGTAGAATGATTCTCCCGGATACGGAGAAGGGAAGAGAGGGAGCATGCCGGGCGGTCTTCTGCTCATGCGGTGTTCTTTATTCATCGATCAGTCCTGCCTCTTTTACGGCATCATAGCCGTTCAGTCCGGAAAGAGGGCCGGGACCGGGATCCTCTTTCGCTGGTGCGGCCAGGTACATCTGATAGGCTTTCCTTGCGATGACAGGGGCTGCGAAGCATCCGCTTTTGTCTTCCGCAAGAGCTGCGCACACAAAAGTGCGGGCTTCTGAGCAGGAAAGGCCAAGTCCCATGAGCGTGACGGTGGCAGCCTCCTGTGCGGTCGTCTCTTTCGGCGGCGGTGCTGCAGGGGCTGCGGCTTCCGCGGCGATGGAATAGTTGTCTTTGTAGTCGGTGTAGGAGAAGGGAGCGATGTCGACGTACTGCTTCAGATCGACTTCCCTTCCTGCCTTCATGGCCTCCCTCATCGGCCTGGTGAGCCCCATTTTTTCAGAGGCGATACGGTGCAGGTCTTTTTCGGAGAAGGATTCTTTCCCGGACAGGATCGCGTCTTCCTGGACGAGCTTATAGATATGGACGGCAAGGAATGGTATTCCCTGCGCCTCCTCATAAAGGGCGTCCCTCCTACCGGATGGAGAAGGGATTGAGGCCTTCCCACGGAGGAAGTCAGACTTCCCTTCCATCCTTCATCGGGTCGCTCAGCTGCATAGCCAGCCACGTGCTTCCAGTGGTTTCTGGGTCGGAGTCGTTCCCATGGTTTATTTCTCCTCCGGACGCGATTG
>ODAI012495293.1_pt1 | contig 11509 bp, 6 predicted proteins | sample 1539321 | NCBI WGS metagenome assembly ODAI01 (sample SAMN02144231, study PRJEB22623) | gut metagenome | biome: sheep rumen | host: Ovis aries | place: New Zealand
CCGAACTCGCAGTCGTGGGTCTCGGTCTCATTGCAGACGGAGCAGGTGCGGCTGTGGGTGCCGTCGTTGTTGGAGGTCCAGGCGCTCCAGTTGTGGCCCAGAGCGGGGACGGTGACGGTCTCACGGGAAAGCTCTTCGCCGCACTCGGAGCAGTAGACGACGGAATCGTAGCTGCCCGCGGTGGTGCAGGTGGCGGCGACCTCGTTCTCGATCACGGGAGCAGCGGGGGTATGCTCGTGGGCGGGCTCGCCGATGATCGTGGTGTAGTAGGTCACGCCGGAGGCGGTTTCTTTCCAGAGATAGATATCGCTGGCGGAGCTCATGACCTGGAAGACGTTGCCCCAGAAGCTGGAGCCGGAGAAGCTGATGCAGTTGGAATAGCTGCTGATGGGATTCTTGATGGTGGCGACGCCGTTGCTGCCGATGCTGATGCTCCAGCGGCAGTTGGTCTGGTTGAATTCATCGGCGTAGAGGGTCGTATTTCTGCTGAGCAGGTAGCTCCCCTTCTCTGCGTTCTGGAAGGAATAATAGTCGGTGTCACTGACAGGAGCCACGGTGAAGCTGTAGAGCGCAGCGACGTTCTTGAGCTGGCTGCCATCGAGCGTGATGCCGGTGGAGGCGAAGCTTGCCGCGCCGCCGTTGGATTCGGTCTCATAAGACGTGTTGTCGTCCAGGCCGGCCATGACGTAGGTGGGCGCTTTGCCCTTGGTGATGACATAGCTTCCGGTCCAATCGGACAGGTTTGCGGTGACCAGCTCATAGGCCGAGCCGCCGGTGCCTTCGGTGCGGGTGTAGAGGGCGTAGAGGCTGGCGTTCGCGTTCACGGTGTAGGACGCGCCGGGGGCGTAGTAGGCCGGTGCCGCAGAAGTCTCCTCGGTGGCTGCGGAGGCCCAGCCGATGAAGGTCCAGCCGTCAAAAGCGGTCGCGCTTGCGGGCAGGGTCACGCCGGTCCCTGCGGCAACGGTCACGGTATTGACAGCCGCGCCGTTGACCAGATAGGTCAGGGTGACGTTTTCCACCACGATCTCCGTCCACTTGGCGTAGAGGATCAGATCGGCGGTGACGGGCCGGGAGAAGTCGTAGGCGTCGGTCAGGGCGCTGTCGGTATACCAGCCGCCGAAGGTGAAGCCGGTCCTGGTGGGATCGGCGGGACGGACGGCAGCCTCACCCTCGGTGACGGTCTGGGCCGCAACGGCGGAGCCGCCGTTGGACTGGAAGGTCACGGTATAGGTCACGGTCGTATCCTCGACCCACCTGGCATACAGGGTCAGGTTCGCGGTGACGGGCTGGGTGAAGTCGTAGGCGTTCGTCAGGGCGCTGTCGGTATACCAGCCGCCGAAGGTATAGCCGGTCTTGGTCGGGTCGGCGGGGCGGACGGCGGTCTGACCGTTCACGACGGTCTGGCTCGCCACGACGGAGCCGCCGTTGGACTGGAAGCTGACGGTCCAGGCGGTGACGGGGGCGGCGTTCACGCTGGTGGAGAAGTAGGTGGTGGTGGTGTCCTCGGTCTTGCGGTAGAGCTGGACCGGGCTTCCGGCGCTGCTTTGATAGGCGAAGTAGGAGGTGGCAGCGTCGGTATAATAGAGCTTGTTTCCGTAATAGTCGTCCTGAATGACTGCGTTTCCGCTGGCGTCAAAGGTCACAGTCTGGGCGGCCGAGGTGCTGTTTGTTCCCCAAACGTAGAAATAGTAGTTGTTCTTGTAGCCGCCGATGGGATAGCCGTAGGCGCTGTAGAACTGGCGGACGGAGGGGTCGTAGTTGAAGTCGGCGTTGCGAAGGGTCTCGTTATCCGGGATCCGGTCGCCGTTGAAGGTCACGTCCACGTAGTTGGGCGCGGTGTTGATCTTGGACCACATGCCGGAGGAATCGGCCTTGGAGCCGTCCAGAGCGTGGAGGGAGGCCTCGTTCACGATCAGGTAGCTGCCCTCCGTGAGGTCGGCGGTGGAGGTGATCTTCTCATAGCTGCCGTCCAGTCCGGGAACGGCAAGCGCACGGAAGGAATAGAGGGCGTACAGGGTGGTGCTGCCGCCGTTGGGATAGTAGGTCGCACCGGGCTCCAGGCAGAGGGGCTTGCCGGTGACGGCATCCGGCACCTCGGAGGTGGCCCAGCCGAGGAAGGTATAGCCCTCGAACGCAGCCGCTCCGGCCGGCAGGGCGACGGCGTCGCCGGTCATGCCGGTGACGGGGCTGCCGAAGGTCTCACCGTTGGCCTTGTAGGTCAGGGTGAAGGGCTCCTGCTGGGAGAAGTTGATTCGGATGACGGTGTTCTCGGTGGGGTTGACGTAGAAGGAATTGCCGTTCTGCATCACAGAAGCCGCACCGGAGACGATGGTATAGCCGGAGGCGTAGTAGCCGCTGTCGGGGGCGGCGGTGACCAGATAGCCGACGCCGGAGGTGAAGGTACCGAGGGCGGCGCTGCCGTGCGCGCCGGCTTCGACGGTCAGGTCAAAGGGAGCGTCGGTGGTGTAGGCCTTGATGCGGAGGCTCTTGCCGTTGTCGAGCTGGCTCCAGGTGGAGTTGTCGCGCAGACGGAAGAAGGAGGTGCCGGGGTGGCTGGCATGGGTGTGGACGAGGGTCGCCAGCTTGACGCCGTTTTCGGTGTAATCCTCTGTCTGGGTCTCATCGCAGGGAATGACCATCTGGAAGTTCTGGCCGCCCTGCTTGGAATCCAGGGTAAAGACGGCGGAGAAGGTGTCGCCCGCCTCAACCTTGAACGGAGAAGCAATGCGGATCGTGTGATAGCCGGCGTGGGCGATGGTTCCGGTCTGGGTGGACATCAGGGTGCCGGAGGCGGGGTTCGGGTTGCTGCCGGTCAGGTTGGTGGGATTCTTGTAGACCTGCAGGGTGTAGCCCAGGTCTTCCTCGAGGGTGCAGATGGAGAAGGCCTCGACCATCTCCTTGCCCGCAGCGGTGAAGACGTTGGAGATCAGGGAGTTGTTCACGGTCAGCGGGATCCAGCCCTTGGTGGCGTCGCCGGTGAAGCAGGTGCCGTCGTACTGGTAGAGGTGGTTGTAGGTGTTCAGGGAATCCACCGTGAAGAACATGATGGGGTGGCCCAGATAGGAGGTGTCCTCATAGGAGATGTAGTTGTAGCCGCCGTCGGTGTGGCTGTTGTTGCCCCAGGAGTTCTTGATGATCCAGGCGCCGTTGGCGGTGGGCGTGGAGCGGCCGGTGAAGTTGGACTTGCTGTAGTCGTCGTCCCAGCCGACGACGGTGACGCCGTGGTTCGGGCCATAGTCGTTGCTTTCGGAGGTGTTCATGTAGCAGTAAGCGCCATTGATGCCCTCATAGTAGGGGCTGTAGTAGTAGCCGAAGAAGCCGGCGCCGTATTCCATGATATACTGCTTGATCGTGTCCATGTCGGTCGGCTCGATCCAGTCCACGCTGGTGACGTGGCCGACGTCGTAGGCATAGGCGTACTTGGGGTCGATGGTGCTGGTTTTGGAGCATTCGGAATAGGCCAGTGCGGATTCGGCCTCGCTGGCCGCGCCGATCCAGCGCATCATCGTCAGGGTGGCCTTGTAGCCGTCGCCGCCCACGTTCACGTGGGATTCGCCGTCGAGGATGGAGCTGTCGCCGCTGGTCAGGTTGTGCTCGTCGTAGGAGTTGGAGTAGTTGAAGTAGGAGAGGTGGTACTCAGACAGATCCAGATCCGTCGTTGCGGTCTCGCCGGTGCTGCCGACCTGCATCTCGTTCTTGATCATGTACGCCTCAATGGGCGCCATCGTGCCGAAGGCCCAGCAGGTGCCGTACTGGCCGTACTGGGTCTGGTTCTTGACGGAGGTGATCCAGCCCTCGTTCACGCTGTTGAAGGACTTGGGCAGATCCCTGTTCTCGCCGCGGGTCGCCTGCTTGCCGGAGCCCAGCTTCAGGCCGTAGGGCGTGTGGACCTGCATGCCGTTGGCCTGCGGCAGGTCCGATCCCGCGGACTCGACTTCCGGCTCCGCTTCCCGGGCAAGGGCGACGGTGGGAAGCATGCCCACGATCATCACGATTGCCAGGAGCATCGCCAGGAGGCTTCTGATTCGTTTGGTCATTGATGGTTCTCCTTTACGTTTAGATTCCATTGTGAGTGGCGAATAATAGTATAACATACATTACAATTTGTTTCCAGTGCAGTTTCGTGAAAATTTGGGGAAGTCTGAACGGCATTTTGCACAGTTTTCCCAAAAATACTTGAAATAGCGCTTTACAAATGAATGGAATTTTTGTATAATGTGGGACGGTAGATTACCAGACGAAGGAGGCTTTACCAAAATGGCAAAGACAGCACAGGATATTATCCGCCTGATCCAGGAGCAGGACATCAAGATGGTGGACTTCAAGATCGTGGACATCAACGGTCAGTTCCGCCACGTGACGGTTCCCGCCGCAAACTTCACCGAGGAGACCATGGTCAACGGCATCGGCTTTGACGCTTCCAACTACGGCTACGCCGTGGTCGAAAAGAGCGACATGGTCTACATCCCCGATCTCGAGACCGCCAGCATCGACCCGTTCTGCGACGTTAAGACCCTCTCCATGATCGGCAACGCCATGATCATCGACTACCCCGCCAACCGTCCCCTGGCGCAGTACCCGCGCAACATCGTCCGGGCCGCCGTGGACTACATGAAGAAGACCGGCATCGCCGACGAGATGAAGATCCTGCCGGAATTTGAATTCTATCTGTTCGACCAGGTGGGCTGGACCGTTCAGAACAACCGCGTGGCCTTCCAGGTCGATACCCAGCAGGCCTATTGGAACAGCGACACCGAGGGCAGAGGCAACGTCGTGCCCTTCCAGAAGAACTATCACATTGCCAAGCCGCTCGACACCACCTACGAGTGCCGCAGCGAAATGTGCATGGAGATCGAAAAGGCCGGTATCCCCGTCAAGTACCATCCCCCCGAGGTCGGCGGCGCGGGCCAGTTTGAGATCGAGCCCCTGCTCTGCGAGATGACCAAGATGGCCGACGGCGCGATGATGGTCAAGTACATCATCCACAACGTGGCCCAGAAGTACGGCCTGACCGCCACCCTGATGCCCAAGCCCGTCTACGGCGAGGCCGGCAGCGGTATGCACGTGCACATGCTTCTGCTCAAGGACGGCGAGCCCGTGTTCAGCGACGACAACGGCTACTCCCATCTGAGCAAGGAGGCCCATTGGTTCATGGGCGGCCTGCTGAAGCACATCGCCTCCCTCTGCGCGATCACCAACCCCTCCACCAACTCCTTCAAGCGTCTGGTCCCCGGCTTCGAGGCGCCCGTGACCGTCGGCTACGCGACCTCCAACCGCAGCGCCGTCATCCGCATCCCCGCCTACGCCAAGTCCCCGAAGCTGCGCCGCTTTGAGCTCCGCAACCCCGACGCGACCTGCAACCCCTACTTCTGCTTCGCGGCGATCCTGATGGCCGGTCTGGACGGCATCGAGAACCAGATCGACCCGCACGAGAACGGCTGGGGTCCCTACGATATGAACCTCTTCAACCTCCCCGAGGAAGAGAAGGCCAAGCTGCACCAGCTCCCCACCCGTCTGGAGGACGCGCTGGACGCTCTGGAGGCCGACCACGACTATCTGACCAAGGGCGGCGTCTTCCCCGAGTCCCTGCTGAAGAACTTCATCAAGACCAAGCGCGCCGAGTGCCTGGAAATCTCCAAGATCCCCCACCCCGTGGAGTTCGAGAAATACTACAACCTGTAAGCAGCAGAAACCATACGAAACCGGAGCCGGTCCCGCAATGGGGCCGGCTCCGGTCGATTTGTTCCTCATTCCTTGAGATCCCGGTAGAGCGCCGGGTTGTAATAGTGCACGTGGTAGTGGTAGGGATTCATCAGCCGCCAGAACCGCTTCTTCTGCGTCTGGACCGTGACGCGCCGGATGGCGGTATAGCCCCGGAAGGGCGGCATATAGGTGACGATATCGTTGACGTCGGCTACGTTCGCGCAGGAGGCGCAGACGCCGGAGAGATACCGGGCCAGGGGCTCGACCTCGTCCGGCCTGGCCCGGAAGGGCTTCACGCTGCCAAAGGTATAGACGCGGCTCCGCAGCCCGAAGTTGTAGTTCAGGTCCTGGGCGCAGAGCATGGCCTGACCGGAGCCAAGCGACCAGCCGAGGATCTCGGTCTCCGCCGTGGGATGGGCCTCGTGGAGCGCCTGCCAGCCGGCGCGGACGACGCGCTTGGCCGCCAGATACATCTCCGCCCAGCCCCGGTGGACCCGAAGCTGGAGGGGCTTTCCCTCAAACTCGATGGCGTCGTAGTAATTGGCCTCGAACTCGAAATTGGCAAACCAGTCCGTCAAGCCGCAGGTCTTCTGGAAGTGGATCTGGATCACGTCCCGCTCCGGGACGTAGCCGATTGCATAGTTCACGTCGTGATGCATCCCCAGCAGATGCGACAGCTTCCCGCCGCAGGGATAGCGGATCGACCGGTAATCCGGCGGGCAGGTCGGTGTTCCGCAGCGCTTGGGATCGTTGGCGGTATCGATAAAGTATTGCTCCAGCGGCAGTCTCTGATAGGCCATAGAAAACCCTCCGTTCGTTGAAATCCGGGCGGCGCTTTTCCGCCCGCCTTTTCTTTTCCTGATTTTGACCAATCCGGGATGGGGACGGTTTCAGGGTGGAAGCCGTCCGATTACAGATTGATCCACAAGGCGGGGCGAACGCCTATTTCAAAGTTGACACGGTTGCCGAGCACGTCTACCGCGCCGCTTCTGTCAACGCAGGCGGCGCTGTCGGAATTGCTGCCGGGGGACCGCAGCCACCACCAGCAGGCCGGTCTGCCGTTCGCTATGAAGTCATTGTTCGTATACAACAAATTTTGACGCTTCACGTAGTCTGTCGGCGCGCAGCGCCGGGCTGCATCCGGCGTAAGCAGCTCGTTCACCTCCGGGATGCTCAGCAGGAACACCTTGTCTTCTGTCTTCCTGCCCGGCTCCGTGCTCCAATACGGATTTTGGTCGGCAGGTACCTCCACGGTACAAATCCGTTCCCGCTCCTCCGCCGTGAAGGCGGTTTGCAGGAAGTCGTTCTTTCCGCTCCCGTTCAACCAGCTTCGAAGGGTGCTCTCCGCCCAAGTTGTGGATGTCCTATCCTGATTGTACGGTTTTACGTCCAGCGCGTACCGGCTGATCAGCAGCGCCCGATCCTCTTCCTGCTTCAGCACCCGCCATTCGATGGGCCGCCGCTCTCCCTCCGCAGTCTGGGGGTAGCTGCCGAAGAGGACCTCAGCCCGTTCCGGCTGCGTCAACGGATTTCTTTTTGGGCCGATCACCGCCGCCGACTCTGCGGCCGGCGCGGGTTTGGAGACTGCCGCTCCGGGCAGGGATACCGCTTCTTTCTTCGGGGACGCTGCGGGTTCATGCGTCTGCTCTTTCTTCGCGCTTCCTGCGTCGGGAGACTGCTTCAATACATGAATGCAGTACCACCTGTGTATGAACCGGGCGATCTCAGCAGGCGTCATCTTGTCTACCGGACGGGCAACGTCCCGCGTCGAGTACAGCCCGTCGATCTTGTTGAGCTCTACGTCATCGACACGAAGCAGGCAGATTTTTCGGTGATTTCCCTCGTTGATCAGCGCCCGAACGGTCGGCCACTCCAGGTTGCCAGTCCAGAGCTTATCACTGTAGTTCGGAGACAGGAGAACGACGACGCATTGACTGACGTCGTGATAGATTTCCCGGAAAATCGAGTCCGCGTTCACGCCGTTAAAAATCTCCGGGTGCCATTCATCGAAAAAAATATCGTCTTCCCGATATCCGTACTTCAAAAGCTCCTCGCAAGCAGGACGGACAATTCTTTCCCGATACTCGCCGGTAAACGTAAACGCGATCTTGAAATCGGGAAGCCAGGGAAGCTCTTTGCCGCTCATTCCGAATCCACTCCCTTCTGCAAGAGGCTGCTCCGCAGCGCGAAAAGCGTCGCTTTTTTACCTTTTCAGTTTAACAAACCTGCGGAAAAATGTCAATACCGTCTCCAAAACAGGTGACATCAGGCGCTTTTTCAGTGGTTTTGAACCGTCCCCGTTGACACAGGATCCCCTGTCCCGCGGAGTTCGAGAAGAATTTCAACCTGCAAGAAAACTGGAAGCGTAATATTCGGAGCCGGTCCCGCTGCGGGACCGACTCCTGGCGTTTTGCTCAACGCTCCGGGAAAAGATATCGTTGACGATCCGCGCGAAGAAGCTGCGCGGGGAGCGGCGCCTTTTCTTGTTCCAGCCGAATAATTCAACCGTTTGTTGATTTTAAATCAATTGATTGATTGTTGAATTCGGGACGATCCGCTATTATAATAGAATTACTCCAAGGAAGGGAGATCGGTCATGATCGCATTAGGGGAAAGGATCAAGGCGCTGCGCCATCGGGACGGGAAAACGCAGGAAGCGCTTGCCGGGGAACTCGGCGTCACGTCGCAGGCGGTATCGCGTTGGGAGAAAGGGATCTGCTATCCGGATATGGAGCTGATCCCATCCATCGCAAACAGCTTCGGCATCTCGATCGACGAGCTGTTCGGCTACGAAAACGAGCGCACGAAAAAGATCGATACGCTGTACAACAGGATCGTCGAGATGAACAAGATCAACAACGGGATCGACTTTAACCTCGACGAGTGCATCGCGCTTGCGCGCGGGTCGCTGATTGAATTCCCGGGAAACGAGAAGCTGACCGCTGCGCTTGCATCCGTACTTTACAATGCAGGTTCCATCCGCAGGGGCGAAGTCTATATCGACAGCGCGGACGGGTTCGAGGTCTGCGACGTTGCGCTGCATCGGGATTATCCCGAATGGCAGGAGGCCATTATGCTTTATGAAAAGCTCCTGCGCTCCGCCAACAGCGGCGAACTGCGGAATAAGGCGGTGCTTGAGCTCTCCCGGCTTTACAGATTTACCGGAGAGCATGAAAAAGCGCTGCAGCTTGCCGATTCCGCACCGGATCTTTCGGGCGCCAAACCGTTGCTGCGCATCAACGCATTCGACGGGAAGCAGGCCGTTGCGGCAAGCGGTGAAGCGCTGGTTGACGTCCTGAATTGCTTGTCCGACCTGATTCCGGCGATCGTGCGCGCCGACCGCAGCATCCAGCCCGCAGAAGCCGCCAAGCTGCTTTCCAACGTCGAAACGATCCTCGGACTCGTTTTTACCGACGGCGATTTTGGAAAGCTGATCAGCTCGATCGTCTGCATTCAAATGCTGCGTTCCTATTATCTATGGCTTGCCGGCGACAAAGACGGCGCGTTCGAGGCGCTCGATTCAGCGCTGAAATGTGCGAAAAAGTATGACGACGAAAGCAGCATGAACCCGTATACTTCGCCGCTGCTCAAATACTCCAAGCCGCTCGTATGCATGTTCGGCCGCATGCTGACGCCGGAATTGCCGGATATCTGGCCGTTCTGGGACGTACCGGAGTCCAAGCGGGTCAAAAGCGAAATGCAGGCCGATCCCCGTTGGGCGGAATGGGTGAAAAAATCGACCGACGCCTGATACGGCCCTGAACGCAGGCGTGCAGGCGGATCATTCTAAACAATACGACGTGCTTCGGGAAACGAAGCAGAGAGGAGTTAAACAGTGAAAACCAAACGCTCATTCGGATGGAAACAGATCCTTTGTGCGGCGGCGGCAGTCGCGCTGCTTGTCGCGGCGGGGTTCGGCATAAACGCGCTCTCAGACCGCGGCTCCGTTCCGGCGCAGACCGCAGAAGCCAAACTCTCTCAGCAGGGCGCCGCGCCTGCCGAAACGACAAACGCCCCCGCGGAGAACACCCTTCCCGCTGAGGAGACCGATCCGCCCGTGACGAGAAAAGCACCGGTCGGCTACATCAGCGACGACGAAGTGCGGGTGAACAGCCTGCTCACCTTCATCGTTCAGCAAAACGTAGAAAACAGCGAAACCGATCTGGACGACGATGCGGAGCTTGTGCGGTTCGTTTTCAGCTATCGCAAGTATTATCAATCAGAGTCCGTCATCGAGCAGGAAAACGACGACGGCGTTTCCTGCCGCACGCTGACGCTTGAGCAGGTCAACGAGACGCTTGATCTGTTTTTCGGCAGGACCGTTTCCCCCGACCGGGAGGATTACAGCATCCTGAACGAGGAAGGCGAAGGCTTCCACTGCGTCTTCCGCGACGGCTGCTTCTGGAACGTCCCCCCTTACCCCACCGCGAAGTATGATTTCCCGGTCCGCTTTGCTCTGGTGGATAAGATCGATGAAAAGACCTCCACGGTCCATTTCAGACTGTATCGGACCAATCCCGATTCCTGGGGCGAGGGCGAAGCCGAGCGTCACGTGCAGATCTTGCCCATGCTGAGTCTATATGAGGCGGAAAACGGGGACAGGGATGCAAAAACCTGGATCGTAAAGATCGGCGAGGGAACCGCTGTCCTCAGCGTTTCGGGAGATGATCTGAAGCTGGTCAAAATGACGACCTCGCTCTATTGACCTGCTTTCACTTCGGCCGGTCCCTTCCGCGGCAACAGGGACCGTTCGAGAAAACATTAAACATCCACCGGCCAAGCCGGTGGATGTTTAATGAGCCGTGCGGAGGGATCTCCGACGTGGTGGTGACTCGTTGGGGATTCGAACCCCAGACCCACTGCTTAAAAGGCAGTTGCTCTACCGACTGAGCTAACGAGTCGTATGAGCAGTGCGTTCGGCACTGCTGTTTCTTGGGTCCGGCGGACCGGGAGGAGCTGTGCTCGCTCCGTTTTGGCTGGGATGGCAGGACTCGAACCTACGAATGCCAGAGTCAAAGTCTGGTGCCTTACCACTTGGCGACATCCCAATGTATTCCGGCACTCGGGCGAATTTGTGCAGATTGTGTTGTGCCTTCCCCGGCTTGTGGCACCGGGGAAGGCAATTCGTTTGTATGGGGTGAGTGATGGGACTCGAACCCACGGTCTTCAGAGCCACAATCTGACGCGTTAGCCAACTACGCTACACCCACCATATTCAGAAGAAAATGCTAAAACGCTTATTGCGTGACCCTCCCCAAAAACCGGAGCCGAAGGCGAACGATTTTTGGATTGGCGTGGCAAAAGCTACGCTTTTGGCACGCCAGGAGGGACTCGAACCCCCGACCTACTGCTTAGAAGGCAGTTGCTCTATCCAGCTGAGCTACTGGCGCGTATGGAGCGAGTGATGGGAATCGAACCCACGCCCACAGCTTGGAAGGCTGTTGTACTAGCCGTTATACTACACCCGCAGCTTCCCTGAACACAATCAGCCTGTAAATACTACCATAGCTTTTTCAAATTGTCAAGGTTTTTTATTGATTTTTTCCGAAATTGCCTCCCGGTTTCGTAATTGTTCAGCCCTGCGGGGTGCGGGAGGACAGTGGACAGGGGTTCGCCCGGCGCGTACCCACGCGCGCGGTTCCGCGTAGGGGCGCGTATCCACGCGCCCGGTTCCGCGAAGCGGAACAAATCGCCCGCAAGGGCGATGCTGCCCGTGCGAATGATGCGATCCCGTATCGTCATTTGCCTCCGGCAAATTGCATTCGTTCCGAATGCCGGACAAGCGATGCTTGTCCCTGCGGCAGAG
>ODAI012528214.1_pt1 | contig 11509 bp, 8 predicted proteins | sample 1539321 | NCBI WGS metagenome assembly ODAI01 (sample SAMN02144231, study PRJEB22623) | gut metagenome | biome: sheep rumen | host: Ovis aries | place: New Zealand
TGACGATGCGGCTGAACATAAAAATGAATCCGGCGAGGACAAGAACGGTCCCTATGGCGAGGAATATTATCTTTTTCGAAGGCCAAAGACTCAGGTACGCCTCAATTCCGGTGATCAGAATCTTGATACCGGGAGCACCCCAAATGATGGCATTCGCCAAAAGGAGATGACGCTTTTTTGACTGGAAGAATCGGCTTGGAGGAGGAAGTGTTTTCCATGATATCCGTTTTATTTGTTGCTGTTATGGGGAATGTCGTGCACGCCACAAATCTATGAATTCCTCATGATAACGTCAATACCGGAACAATCCATTTCTCCCGAAATCGGTACGACTGGGAGGAAATCATGCTTTCGGGCGAAGTACGGGATAACCTTAAACGATAAAGTGTTTGCCTATCGAAGGGAGAATGTGTATTTTTGCGGCGGAAGCCCAAATCGCATCCAAACAAGTATATGAACGGACGCATTACCCCGGACAGCAAATATGTGATCGGCAAGGAAATCACTTGTTACGAAGTGGACGGAGAGCAGAGACTCACCCCTTCCGCATTCATGGACATAGCCCAGGAGATGGCTTATCTCGCGGCTGATGCGATGCATTTCGGATACGATGAACTCCAAGCCGAAGGGAAGGCATGGGTGCTGTCCCGCCTTCAGTTCCATTTCGTCGATGTCCCCAAATGGAGGGAGAGCGTCGAAGTCGCCACATGGCACAAGGGTCCTTACGGTCCTTTCTATCTGAGGGATTTCGCGATAAGTTCCCTTGAAGGTGAGAGGAAGATAAACGGTACGAGTTCCTGGGTCATTCTCGATGTCGCTTCCAGAAGGATGTGCCGTACTACCGAAGTCGTCGAAATGATACCGGAGAGCACAATCTGTCCGGATGCGGCTATCGCCGATCCAGCTCCCAAGGTCCAGATGCCCAGGGGGGTGGAACCTACAATGGTGGGGAGCCACACCGTGTCCTATTCGGATGTCGATATCCTCGGCCACACCAACAACGCCAAGTACGTCGTATGGGGAATGGACTGCATCGATTACGCCGTGACTTCAGGAAAGACGATGAAAGAGCTTTCCATCAACTTCAACCACGAGACGAAACCGGGGCAGACCGTCGACCTTTACATGTACAGCGAGCAGGCCACTGACGGAACAGCCTATTATGTCGAGGGAAAGGTTGAAGGCTCCCAGGCTTTCTGCATGAAAGTCGTGTTTTAACAGGGGATTGGCCCCAAGTAAGGAAAATTTATGCAAGAACTATTTACCGGAACGGGTATAGCCCATTCCATTCTGCTTTTCGCAGTCGTCATCGCAACCGGCCTGTGGCTCGGAAGATTCAAAATAAAGGGCATTTCCATAGGCTCGACATGGATTCTTTTCGTCGGTATCCTTCTGAGCCATTTCGGATTCACTTCGGATCCCACTGTCCTTTCGTTCATGAAGGACTTCGGCCTGATTCTTTTCGTCTTCTCGATAGGACTTCAGGTCGGTCCGGGATTCTTCCATTCGTTCAAGAAGGGAGGAGTTGAACTGAACCTTCTCGCTCTCGGACTTGTCCTTCTCGCTGTTCTCACGACCGTCGTGATCCATCTTGTCACCGGAGAAGACCTCAAAACCATGACAGGTGTGATGTCGGCTGCCGTCACCAATACCCCCGGACTCGGTGCCGCGCAGCAGACCCTTTCCGACTCCATCATATCTTCCGGCGGATCGGCCTCTGAAGCCGCAAACGCTTCATCCTCATTGGCATCCGCTTATGCGGTCGCATATCCGATCGGTGTTCTCGGCGTCATCTTCCTTCTCATCGGTGCGAAGTCCCTTTTCAAGATTGACCTTGACAAGGAGAAAGAACAGCTGGACAACGAGGATTCCGCTTCGGAAAGCGCAAGGCGTATGCACTGCGAAGTCGAGAACCCGGCCATATTCGGGAAGAAACTTTCAGATGTTGTCAAGAGCGGTGAAGAGAAGTACGTCGTCTCCAGAATCATGCATGACGGTGTGATTTCAGTACCGGGACCCGACACGATTTTCCATAAGGGAGACAAACTTCTGATCGTGACTTCTCCTGCTGCCGTTGATGCGGTCAGGATCACTTTCGGTGAGGAAATTCCCATGCATCAGGACGACTGGCAGAGGATGGATGAGCATATGGTCACAAGAAGGCTTTCAATCACGAAGTCATCCCTGACCGGAAAGAAGCTCGGTCAACTCGGCATCCGCCGCAACTACAACGTGACGGTTACCAGGGTCATAAGGGCCGGTGTCGAACTTGTCGCACGTCCGGGACTCATCCTGCAGATGGGTGACGGAATCCAGGTCGTGGGTACTCCCTCGAACATCGATGACGTGGCGAAGATCGTCGGCAACAAGCCCGACAACCTTTCCAAGCCGAACCTTGTGCCGATCTTCTTCGGAATAGCCCTCGGTGTCATCTTCGGAAGCATTCCCATCCGCTTCCCCGGCATTCCCCAGCCCATCAAGCTCGGACTTGCGGGAGGCCCCCTCATCATAGCCATTCTTCTGGGATATTTCGGACCGAAGTGGAAGATCACAACTTACACCACCCACAGCGCCAACATGATGCTCCGTGAAATCGGTATTTCATTCTTCATGGCGGCCGTAGGTTTGGGTGCCGGTCAGAACTTCATCGCGAGTATCGTCGGCGGAGGTTACTGGTGGATTCTCTACGGAGCTCTCATAACGATTATCCCCGTTTCGCTGATAATCCTTATCTCCAGGCTGTTCCTGCATCTTAATTTCTACCAGATCTGCGGTCTTGTGTCCGGAGGTACGACCAATCCTCCCGTGCTTGCCTTCGCTCAGGGTATGTACGGAACCGACTACACTTCGGTCAACTACGCGACTGTCTACCCGCTCACGATGTTCCTGAGGGTTCTGGCGGCGCAGCTTCTGATACTGTTCTCGCTCTGACGCAAAGGCCATGTCTGAACTTATCTACCCCACTGAGATCGCGCCCGTCTACCCGAGGCCATCTTATCTCAATCCTTCTCCCACCGGGGTGAAGTCGATTGAGATGATTCCGGTGGTGACCCCTGACGGACAGGTCATCGGCCAGGCTCCGAGGAGTTATCTCCACGGAGGGTCAAGACTCCTTCACCCGGTAGTCCATCTTCATCTCGTGGACAGGGAGGGGAGGATATATCTCCAGAAACGGTCGATGAAAAAGGATCTTCTGCCGGGCTACTGGGATACCGCGGTGGGAGGACACGTCAGTTACGGTGAATACATCATCGAAGCCCTTTACCGTGAAGCCGAGGAGGAGCTCCGCCTGTATGACTTCAACCCTGTGCCGATCCTTACATATGTCTTCGAAGGGATAAATGAAAGGGAACTCGTGCACGTGTTCGCCGCCGTGGGGAATTTCTCGCCCTCTCCCGACGGGGACGAAGTGACCGAAGGCCGTTGGTGGACGGCCCAAGAAATACAAGAAAGTTTGGGAAATAACGTATTAACTCCTAACTTTGAAGGAGAGTATTCCAGGATAAAGAAGTCCCTGGAAGCTCTGCTTTGAGGTTATGACCGAAAAAATCCCCACTATAGAAAAATTCTTCAGGGACCAGCTTTCCGTCTGGCCCTTGGCCTCCACAAACTACCGTTCCATAAAAGGCGCCAAAAGACGTTCCATGGAAATCGGGGGTCTGAAAGTAGTACTCCAGCATAATCCCGTAAGAATCCTCTCCACCGCAGCGCAGGTTGATGATGCCGCCATAAAGGGTAGGCCCTGCTTCCTGTGCGAAGAGAACCGTCCCAAGGAACAGAATTTCCTCAAATTCGAAGGCCGGAAGGGCAGGGAATACCAGATCGTGGTGAATCCCTATCCGATCTTCGGGCGTCATCTTGTAGTGATAAGGGATGAACACACCGGACAGTCCATCTGGAACAACTACGTGGACATGGCGGATCTGGCCCATCATTATCCCGGGTACACTTTCTTCTACAACGGGCCGAAGTGCGGGGCTTCCGCGCCGGACCATTTCCATTTCCAGGCCTGTCAGAGAGGAATCCTTCCGCTGGAAAAGGAGGCTGACCGCCTTCTCGACATGGTGGCGGCCCTTACTTCGGACAGCGGTTTCCCCGACGGGACCGAGCGGGTCACCCTTCCTCCCGAAATGGTGAAGGACCTTTCTTATGTGGACTCCGTGCAGGAAGCGCAGCTTTATCATTACAAGCATTTCGCAAGGGGAGTGTTCTTCCTCCGCTCGAGGACATCAAAGTCCATGGCGAAGATGTTCTACCGTCTTCTGGACGCCTTCCCCGCGGAAGAAGGCGAGAGCGAGCCGAAGTTCAATCTCTTCACGTGGTACAAGGGTGAAGGAAAAAGGCCGGAAGGCAACACCCACGGACTGGCTTCGTTCGAATACAGGGCGATAGTCGTACTTCGCGGCGCTCACCGTTCGCATCATTTCTTCAGCGAGGGTGAAGACCATCTCACGATGAGCCCGGGTTGTGCCGACATGGCGGGATTTTTCGTCTGTCCGGTTAAGGAAGACTTCGACAAGTTGACTCCCGCTCTCCTGGAGGAACTCCTTTCCGAAGTCACCGTTTCTCCCGAGACTGAAAAGACTGTCCTATGGAGGCTGACAAGGACCCAGCCCACACTTCAGGTGGGCATAATGTCCGGACAGGAAATCGAGTTCGAGATAATTTCCGACGGGGCCGGCCCCCAGAAGGTGTCTTACCGTGAGGGGAAGATAGACTATAACGGAGCGCTGTACGACACTCTTCTTTTCGATGCGCAGACCGCTTCCACCATCTTCGCCGAACCGACGTTCATCCTGTACGGGGTCACCATCGGAATAGATTTCCACTGGGAGAGGAAACTTACACAGAAATTCGCCGGTTCGCTCAAGTTCATCGTCGAAGGCGGAAAGGTCCAGGCTGTCAACATAATCGGAGTTGAAGATTATCTTCTCAGCGTCATTTCTTCGGAGATGAAAGCCTCCGCCACGATGGAATATCTTTGTACCCATGCGGTGATTTCACGTTCATGGGTCATGTCCCAGATAAACGGAAGGAAGAAGCGTTCTCCGAAGATTTCTCCCGAGGAGGCGAGGGAACTCTCCTCCATGCCTTATATGATAACGAACCTTGTGCAGGGGGGGAATTCTGCAGTCCAACTGGAGGCCTCTTCACATGAATATGTCAAATGGTTCGACCACGACGACCACAAGAACTTCGACGTCTGTGCCGATGACCATTGCCAGAGATATCAGGGCCTTTCGATGGCTGTCGGCGAAAATGTCCGCAAGGCCATAGACCGTACCTGGGGCGAGGTCCTCACCTACGGAGGTGAAATCTGCGACTGCCGATTCTACAAGTGCTGCGGCGGCAAAACGGAAATCTTCTCCACCTGTTGGGACGACAAGGATTATCCTTACCTTCCTTCGCTTCCCGACACTCCGGACCATGACCCCGAAGGCCATTGTTTCTGTGACACCCACGACGAGGCCATCCTTTCCCAGGTCCTCAATGACTATGACCTCGAGACCAAGGATTTCTTCCACTGGAAAACGGAGTACACGAGGGAAGAGATATCCGATCTCATCCACAAACGCTCGGGAATTGACTTCGGAACGATACTTGAACTCGTCCCCTTGGAATACGGACCCTCAGGAAGGATAAAGAAACTGAAAGTAAAAGGGACTCTCCGCGAAATGGTGATAGGGAAGGAACTCATAATAAGGAGATGGCTTTCCGATTCCCACCTCAAGAGTTCAGCTTTCACCATCACGTGGACCGACGATGACCGCCTGATCCTCGACGGATACGGATGGGGACACGGAGTAGGTCTTTGCCAGATAGGGGCCGCCGTGATGGCTTACAGCGGCTATTCCTACGGAGATATCCTCCAGCACTATTATCCCGGAGCGACTTTGGAGAGAATGAATTTTGAAAACAACTGAAAACGAACAAGATAGCGTATGAAAAACAAACAAAGATCGCCATGGTATTGGATACCGACCGTTTATGCGGCCGAAGGTCTTCCGAATGTGATCGTGACCGGAGTGTCGGTCGTCATCCTTCTTCAGATGGGATTGACCAATACCCAGATTGCCCTTTACACCAGTTGGCTTCAGTTGCCCTGGATCGTCAAGCCCCTGTGGAGCCCGTTCGTCGACATCTTCAAGACCAAGAGGTGGTGGGTTATCGCGATGCAGATGCTCCTCGGAGCAGCATTCGCCGGAGTCGCCTTCACGATAAACACCGGAGTGTGGTTCCAGTTCTTCATGTTCTTCCTCTTCCTGATGGGATTCTCGAGCGCGACGCACGACATCGCCGCCGACGGATACTACATGATAGAACTTGATGACCATCAGCAGTCCTTCTTCGTCGGTATCCGTAACACCGTCTACCGTCTTGCGGTGATTTTCGGAAACGGAGTCCTGGTTCCCGTAGCCGGACTCATCCAGAAGGCTACCGACGGCAAAGTCGCATTCAGCTGGAGTCTCGTCTTCTTCGGTGTGGCGGGTCTTTTCATCGCGATGGCCCTATATCACAAGTTCTTCCTTCCGGAGAGTGCCAATGACAAGCCCAGGGATGTGTCGGCCAAGGATACGGCTAAGATGATCGGGAAAACCTTCGCGACTTATTTCACGAAGTTCCCCCTGAAAGAGACAGTCGTTGCGCTTCTGTTCCTTCTTCTGTTCCGTTTCCCTGAGGCACTCCTCACCAAGATGAGCCCCACCTTCCTTCTCCGTCCCACTTCCGAAGGGGGACTGGGACTGACATCGGAGCAGTACGGTCTCGCATACGGTACGATCGGCGTGGTCGGGCTTCTTCTCGGCGGAATCCTCGGCGGAATAGCGGCAAGCCGCCACGGAGTGAAGAAATGGCTTTGGCCCATGGTCCTCGCCCTGACTCTCCCCGACCTTGTGTATGTGTACATGAGCGCAGCCTATCCTTCGAGCATGGCGATAATCACCGGATGCATTTTCATCGAGCAACTTGGTTACGGATTCGGGTTCACGGCGTTGACTCTGTATATGCTGTATTTCAGCTCAGGGGAATTCAAGACTTCGCACTATTCCATCTGTACCGGCATCACATATCTGGGTCTGATGATTCCCGGCATGTTCTCCGGATATCTAGCCGACCATCTCGGATATCACCAGTTCTTCATCGTGGTGATGTTCCTCTGCCTTATAACTTTTGTCGTTACCGCCCTTATCAAGATCGATCCCGAGTTCGGCAAGGCCAAGAGCGTGTCGGATGAAGAGAAAGGAGCGGCGGACGTGACCAAAACCGATGAATGATGACAAGATTCCTTAAATTATCCGCATCTCTCGCTTTGGCGTGCATCGCTCTATCCTGCTGCGGGAATTCCCGAAGGGGAACTCCTCTCCAGAGTGAAGCGGACCCTTCTTCTTCCCCGATGCTGACATTCACGGCATCGTCGGAAAGCGTGTCCGAACCCCAAAGCGAAGTCTCGCCTTCGACAACAAATTCCCTTACGATGGATTTTTCAGCTTCGCTTCTGCGTAACGCGGCTTCGCAGGAAGGACTTGCGGACAACCTCGTCCTTTCTCCTCTCAGTGCCGGCTATGCCCTTTCCCTTCTTCTTGAAGGTGCAACCGGACCGACAAGGGAAGAACTTCTCTCCGTTCTGGGCGGTTCTTTCGGTGATATCGTTCCTTTTACAGATGAGAACACCATCGTCAATACCGCTTCTTCAGTGTGGCTGAAGGAAGGTGTCACCGTGCTGGATTCATACAGGAAAGCCATAGAGAAGAAGTTCTCGGCACAGGTGGAGACCAGGGATTTCTCATCGCGGGAGACCGTCAAGGAAATCAACTCCTGGTGCAGTGACCATACCGCCGGCAGAATCCCTTCAATCGTCGGTGAACTTCCCGGAAGTACAGTGATGCTTCTTCTCAACGCGCTTTATTTCAAGGCGCCTTGGGCGACTCCCTTCAATGAGAATTTCACCAAAAAAGGGACGTTCCATTCCGTGGCCGGGGATCAGAAGGATGTCTCCTTCATGAACCGTAACGGGAAGATGGACTATTATCGCTGTGAATCTTTCTCATCCCTTTCACTCCCGTACAAGGAGCGTTATTCCATGCTCTTCATCCTTCCGGAAAGTGGAAAAGACCTTTCTTCTGTGGTGTCAGCCCTGGACGCGGACACGATGAACAGGGCCATCGTCGGAGCTTCGCCCTGCCAGGTGGAACTCAGGATCCCGAAATTCACCATCGAAACCACTCTCAACATGAACGCCACTCTCAAGGCGATGGGTATACGTTCAGCCTTCACGGGAGGTTTCGGGAACATGACAACCTTCCCGGTCGCCGTATCGGACGTGAACCAGAAGTGCTTCCTCAAAGTCAACGAGGAAGGGGCTGAAGCGGCTGCGGTCACCTCGATTTCAATGAGACTTACTTCCGTAAGACCGGAGACTCCGGTCCAGTTCTTCGTTGACCGTCCTTTCGTCTTCGCCATCTACGACAGGGTGACTAAGGATGTCTATTTCGAAGGATGCATAGTCAAAATAGAGGATTCCCAAAACTGATCCTCCTTCTGTAATACCCATAACAAAAAAGACTTATGAAAAGAACGCTTATACTTTTCGCGGCACTCTCGGTGATGTTGGGCGCTTGCGCTTTTTCCGGAGAGAAGGCATCTTCCGCAGCCGCATCTGAAGCCGCTCCCGTCGGTGAAGGAGTTGTCCGTCCCGGAATCGAGGTACTCCGTTCGCGCGGTTTCGAAGGCCTCAAAGGAAAGAGAGTCGGTCTTGTAACCAATCCCAGCGGAATAGACCGTTCCCTCCGCTCCACGATAGATATTCTCTTCGAAGCTCCCGGAGTTGAACTCGTCGCCCTCTACGGCCCCGAACACGGGGTTAGGGGAGACGCCTATGCCGGGGACAAGGTCGAAGACACGAAGGATCCGGCTACAGGTGTATCGGTGTATTCCATCTACGGCTCCACGAGGGAGCCTTCCGAGAAGATGCTCGAAGGAGTGGATGTGATGGTGTATGACATCCAGGATGTGGGAGCCCGTTCCTACACTTTCATCAGCACTCTCGGTCTTGTGATGAGGGCGTGCGCCAAGAAAGGGATAGAGGTGATGGTACTTGACCGTCCCAATCCCCTTGGCGGAGAGAAAGTCGAAGGGAACTACGTCGAGGACGGATACTATTCATTCGTAAGCGAGTTCAAGATCCCGTATGTGTATGGCCTTACCGTAGGTGAACTTGCCATGCTGATAAACGAGGAAGGCTTGAACCGCGGACAGAAGGGCAATGAGCCCGCCCTCAAATGCAAGCTCACCGTAGTTCCCATGGAGGGATGGAAAAGGAACATGACCTACATCGACACCCGTCTTCCTTGGGTTCTTCCTTCTCCGAACATCCCTTATCCCCAGTCCGCGATAGATTATCCTTCCGCCGGTATCTGCGGGGAATTCAACGACTACCTCAATATCGGGGTGGGATACACCCTTCCTTTCGAGACTTTCGCGGCCGAGTGGGTCGATGCCGACAAACTGAAGGCCAAGCTGGATTCTTACAATATCCCCGGAGTGTCTTTCAGGACGATCCATTATAAGCCGATTTCCGGACCATGGCAGGGCAAACTCCTCCACGGAGTGCAGTACAGTTATACCGATTACGCGAAGGCTACGCTTACCACGACGCAGTTCTACGTGATGCAGGCGGTAGGGGAATTGTACCCCGAAAAGAACCCTTTCAAGATATCCGCGGGCCGCAATAACATGTTCGACCTCGTTTGTGGTACGGATTATGTAAGAATAGAATTCGGAAGGCGACAGAAAGTCCAGGACATCCTCTCCTACTGGATGAAAGATGTTGAAGACTTCAAGACCCTTTCAAAGAAATATTACCTCTATTATTAACTTTTTAAAGCGTGTCGGTTATGAGAAATTCAATCTATACAGCTCTCGCATCAGCGATCGCAGCTGCCCTGATCATGCTCCCTGCAGATCTCTCAGCACAGACCCGGCGCACTGGTTCGTCGGGGTCCTCGACTAAAACGACTACTTCGTCATCTTCTTCCTCCTCGGTAAGAAGGTCAAGTTCGTCGGCATCCCCGAGTTCTTCCTCCACACGTTCCTCCGTGGGTTCTTCTTCCTCGCAGGTACGTCGCAGCAGCGGAAGCACAAGTTCATCTTCGTCTTCGTCAAGATCCACAGTCCAGAATAACACAACCCGTTCTTCGGGAAGCACTGTCCGTTCGTCCGGCAGCTCTTCCGGCACCGTCCGTTCTTCGGGCAGCAGCTCTTCAAGCACGGTACGTTCTTCCGGAACGTCCTCTTCGACAAGGTCCACAACTTCTTCCCCTTCTTCATCTTCCCAGATAAGAAGAGGCAGCGGTACCAATAACAACTCTTCAGGAAGCTCTTCTTCCGGCAACTCCGGAACAACGGTACGCCGTTCTGCCGGAACAACCTCCACCGGATCGGGAGCTACCCGCTCAAACAGCACCGGGTCGACGGTACGTCGCAGCAGCGGAACATCTTCTTCCTCTTCTTCGAGCTCCACACCCGGAACACAGATTCGCCGCTCCACAACTTCCGGAACTTCTTCCGGCAACGGAACAGCGACACAGTCAAGCCGTAATGTCCGTTCGACAAGCGGTTCGTCCGTGACCCCGAGCGCACAGAACGCTTCAGGCAACAACGCTTCCGTAAGGTCGAACACCAATGTCACCAGGCGTGGTCTCACTACCATCACCGATGACATGAAGAACGCTTCTTCCCAGAATGTCGCTCCCAATGGAGGCCCTGACGGCAGAGGAAACGCCGGCGCCCGTTACGATGACTTCCGCATCAACAACCATAACGTTGAGAGGATACCTCCCCGCGAGAGGGACTACATCCCTTACAACAGGCCCGGTCATTTCTATGGACCCGATCCCCACTATTTCGGATTCAGGATCCATTCTCTTCCTCCCCGTTACCGCAAGGTACGTTACTACGGAATCGATTACTACATGTACAATGACATCTACTACAGGCCTTTCGGCGGTCACTATGTGATCTGCAGACCTCCTGTGGGAGTGATCATCGCATCAGCAGTAAGGGATATCGTCTTCGCACCTGTACGTTTCGCTTACTATCACAATGTCTACAGGACATATACCGGATGGGATTCGTACAGCATGTACATTGACCAGCAGAACAGGATAATCGCCGAAAACAACGCTCTGATCGCGCGTCAGAACAGCATGCTCGCGATGAACCTCACTTCCGCGCAGTCTTCCTACGATATCGCTTCGCGTCTCGGCCTCGCCCAGAGCTACGCATACGCGAATCAGGAGTACTACTACGATGATGGTGTGTTCTACATCCTCAACGCCAACGGCCGTTACGAGGTGATTGTTCCCCCGGCAGGAGCTCTTGTCGAGGAACTTCCCGAAGACTTCGACACCCTCACCCTCGGCGGAACCGAGTACTACAGGGACGACGACACGGTCTACAGGGAAGAGATGGAGAGGGGAGACCACTATCTCGAGATCCAAGGACAGAGGAA
>ODAI014652381.1_pt1 | contig 11509 bp, 8 predicted proteins | sample 1539321 | NCBI WGS metagenome assembly ODAI01 (sample SAMN02144231, study PRJEB22623) | gut metagenome | biome: sheep rumen | host: Ovis aries | place: New Zealand
GGTTACCACATTGTCTGCAGCACCTGCCGTACCGCATCCGGTCACGAGTGCAAACGCGACAACTACAAGGCGTAAAATATGATTTGACATTCTCATATTGTGTGATTCAATATTATTGTTGCGAATAATAAGGCTTCTTATATGATACTGTGCTTGGTCTCTGCCCGGAAAGACCTGTTTACCTGACGAAGGACTTCTTGCCGCCTTGAATTGTTATACGACCATCGGATGCCGTTGTGAGGCGACGGCCGGAGAGGTCGTATATAGGCTGAGTTCCGACCGCCTCAGAGGGGTTTGCATTGATGGTGTTAACGCCTGTAGGGTCCTGGACAAAGTTGATGTCGATGACATCGCCCTTTTGGCAAGGAATGGTTACAATGCCTATCAAGTCGGCTGTGACGCTGACAAGTTGGCCGTTTACGGCAATCCAGGCATCCTTGAGGGCCTTGCTGCCACGTTCGCAGCGTACACGCAGGGGTACTCCAGCATTGCTTACGATGCGTGCACTGGTGCAATTGCCGCCGGTCCACTGGAAATCTACGGTAAAATTACCTACGGCCTTCATGCCGTGTACCTCGCCCTGCTTCCATTGAGTCGGAATGGCGGGCATGATATGGATATAGTCGTGTGCCGACTGCATGAGCATCTCGGCAATGCCCGAACAGGTACCAAAGTTACCGTCAATCTGGAATGGTGCATGACTGTCGAACAAGTTGTAGTAGATACCGCCTGCGTACTGGTCAGTACCATAGCTGGTGGAATGCTTGAGTGCATTCTTGATAATGGTATGGGCGTGGTCACCGTCCAGGGCGCGTGCCCACAGATTGACCTTCCATCCCAGTGACCATCCTGTTGCTTCGTCGCCACGGACATTAAGGCTGTTGAGAGCGGGCTGGAAATATTCGCTCTCCTTGTCTATCTGCTCGAGTGGGAACAGTGCCATAAGATGGCTGAGATGACGGTGGCCTGCATCGTTGCTGACATCGTATGTCGCGTACTTCCATTCGCGCAGGATGGGCTGACCGGCTGTCACACCGTTGCGTGTACCCCACTTTCCTGTATAGGTCTCGATGGCGAGGCCCTTGTCTATATCACGCAGATAGCTGTTGAGCTGATCAAGTTCTGCCTGGGTGATGCCTGCCTCGTCAAGAGTAAGTACCTCCATTGCATCGTGGATATTCTGGAACAGATATGTTATAATCTGCTGGGCATGGGCCGTGCCGTCTTCCTTGGGATGGTCATTCTGCTCTGGCGAATACTCGTCCGGGGCTACCCACGTGCCGTCATAGACAGTACGATCCTTGATTAGCCTGTCCATCCAGAACTGGGCTGCCGTCCACATTACGGGGAATGCCTGTTTCAGGAACTCGCGGTCCTGTGTATAGCGCCAATGTTGCCACAGGTGGCTGGTATTCCATGCGTTGGCTACAAAGTAGTTGTTTCCCCATGTGGACATTCCGCCAAAGATATTGTTCTCGGTGAAGAAGGTCCATCCGTGTGTAGTTTTGCCATATTGTGTTGCCGCCTGCTTCCATGTATCGCCCTGTGCATTCCTGATGGTGTAGTTGAGGAATGGCACGTGCAATTCCGAAAGGTTGGTTGACTCGGCAGGCCAGTAGTTCATCTGTACGTTAATATTTGCATGGATGTCGCTGTTCCATGGTGCATTGGCCTTGTCGTTCCATATACCCTGCAGGTTGTTGGGAGCTGCTATGGGAAGACGGTTGCTGCTGATTTCCAGATAACGGCCGTATGCGAAATAGAGTTCCTCGAGGAACAGTACGTCGTTGGCAAGTGTCGTGGCGCCCTTGTTGTTGTTGAAATAATCAACCAGTGCCTTGGTGTCACGGGTAGGTGTCTTGAGACCCATTGAGAATGACATACGGTCGGTCCATGCGCGGAAGTCTGAAACATGGTCGCCGTAAACGGCATCATAGCCTTTCTGTGTAGCTGCTGCAATGGTTTGCTTTACAGACTTGCTTACCTGAGCAGCAGTGCGTCCGTCGCTGTACTGGTTGATATCTGCCACGTTGCCGTTGAAATTGGTAGCACCCTTGAGATATACGGTAATCTCGGTTGCATCCTTGACATCAACCCCGTTGTCACTGGTAGATATTGAGCCGTCGGTAGTACTAACCTGGAAACGTGCTGCGTAGTTGACTGTATTGAGACTGCCTGTGAAGATGCCCATACCGTCGTCATAAGCAACTTCGCTGGCATTAATGCTCTGTCCGGGACTGAGGGTGAAGCGCATATTCATCTTCTTGCCGCCCACAGCCTTGTACTGGATGGCTATGACTTGATCGGGGGCACTGGAAATATAGCGGCGTGTGTACTGGGTTCCGTCCGTACCAGTAAAATTAACGCCTGCCACGCCTTCCTCGATATCAAGATAGCGTGTGTACTTGGTAGCAGCACCGACGTCATCGCGGTTGAGTATGGTTGCCAGTAGAGAACCGAAATTGCGATAGCATCCATATCCGCTGCCTATTGTCGGAGAACCTGCCCACAGGGTCTTTTCGTTGAACTGTATCTCGTCCTGGCATACGGAGCCGAATATCATTGCACCCAACTCGCCATTACCGATTGGCAGTGCGTATTCCATCCACGGATTGGCAACGCCTGTAGCCTTGGCACTGGTCTTGTACCACAGGGTATGAGGATTGGGAACGGCGAATGACGATGCACCGGTAATGCTGAACTCTGTTATGTCAATGTCCTCGGACTCGGCAACGGGATAGAAATAGAGAGCATTACCTCCGTCGCCTGTGTTCCATAGTCCTATCTCCTTGCCTGTGCCGGCACCGCCTAACTGGTTAAAGCCCATGCTGGTGTCTCCGTAACGGGTCAGCTCGTAAGCCTTGGTTGCACTCTTGTAGAGATATTTGAAGGCTCCGTTTGTCGTTCCGGGATCGGTGGCTGTGGCTGTAACCTTGGTATTCTGCGAGGCAGAGGTGAGGGACATGTAATAGCCACTCTTGCTGATAATGCGGAACTTGTTGTTGGTAGTTCCGGTTTTTTCGAAACGCCACAACTGTGAATCACTGGAGGTATTGCTTGCAACGGTCCTGACAACTGCTCCCTCGCCCTGCTCGGCAATTGCAGCACCGCTGTTGTCAAACTTAATCTGATACCAGACGGGGGCATCGGCCGTGGAGTATTCTATAATGCTTGCATAGGTTGCCGTTACTGTCTTTGCAGCACGATCCAGTGTTACCTTGGCACGATAGCCGCTCCACAGATTGGGTGTAAAGTCGCTTCGCTCACAATCATCGTCAGCACTGATGACAGCGCCTTTCCTGAACCTGACACCATTATAATATACGCTGGCGTTGGAATTGGTCGTTCCTTCGATAACGACCGTGAGGTCTATTGCCATAACCTGTGCTACAGTCAGTAGCAGTATGGCAAGGATAGAACTTAATCGTTTCATATTGTATTTTTGGTATGTTTGTTATTTCCCGATGTAAGGTTACTTGTATTCTCCGTTGGTTATCTGGCTGATACTGAGAGGCACATAGACCATGGAATACCAACCTGGCTCCTCCTCGTAATAGAAGCCTATGCGACCGTCCTTCTGCAAGGTCATGGTGCTGTATGCACTGCCTGTATGACTGACGTGATATGGATTTTGGTTCCACCCTTGGGCAAATGACATTGGACTGTCGTATGACGATGGCTCGGTAATGTCTTTCCAGTATATTTTGACATCAGTACGCTGGTTGCCGGTCGGCAGGGACTGGAGTGCCAAGGTGCGCTTGACGCCATGCTTGTTCCTGGCTGTGACAAACATTATCTCGCCGTTGGTGCTATTGCTTCCGCAAGCGATGCCATTCTGTGCATTGCGGCTGTCAACGGGCTGTGACCAGGAACCTTGTGCAGTGCGCTCGTCGGTGTATTTGTATATATTGAAGTATCTGCCACCACTTTTACGGCTGGAAAGTACGACCGAACCGTCGGGCAATTCCTCACACTTGGGTTCGTCACCTCCGGGACATGGGAGCTCCTGCTTGCTGCCCAGAACATTCCATGTCTGTCCGAAATCGTCGGTATATAGAACGCGATTACCATTGTTCTTGGTCCATACCGGTGCATATACGCGGTAGTGGGTTCCGACCTTGATTCTGCGGCTTTGTGTGAGCTTGCCGCTGCCTATGAACAGGCTCTGTACGCGGCAACGGTCAAATTCGGGTTCGCCCTGTTTTGCAAAGACACCGTAAAACTGTTCGGTTATGTCATCCCAGCTGGCCATACAGCCCTGAGGGGCTGGACGATGCTTGCCACTGAGGGCATTTCCCCAGGTCTTGCCGTTGTCCTGGCTGTAGATTCGTGCAACGGGATTGGGCTCGCCGTCGGGATAATTGCCGTACCAGCATATTGTGTGGCCGCAGACCCATAGGAGCAGGACGGTTCCAGTTTCGCGGTCCACAACAACGGCGGGATCGCCAAAACCGTCGTCACGGACTCCATTGGCATCATAGTCTCCCTGTATGATAAAGCGGCCTGGTGTCCACTTGGTGCCCTTTTTATTACCTATGCGCTGAACCTGATCGACACGGCCGTAACCAATGTCCGAACCGCAAGGACGGTGATCGTTGATAGCCAGAATCTGACCGTTCCTGAGTGTTGCAATGGCAGGGATACGGTATGGTTGCGGATCGTCGTGGAACCACAGGTACTGGTACTCGCCCTGCCTGTCTGCATCATAGACCACAGTCCAGTCGTCAGATTTATTCTGCTTGATTTCTGCCAGATTGTAACCGTGCAGTTTCCATGCCTGGGTGACGTTTGTCTGCCGGTCTGCTGACTGTACATCGTCAAAATCGACCCTAACGTCATTGCCGGCGTCCTTGGCTTCAAGAGTGACTTGTCTGACCTTGTCGCCACACTGGACATTGAGGACACCCAACCAGCGGTTATTGTCCGGATAACGGGTTTTGCCGTTCAACCGCACATGCAGGGTTACTGTCTGTGCAATTACAAAGACAGGCAAGATAATAAGCGAAAAAAATAGTGCTCGTTTCATGGATTTATGGTTATTTGTGTATTTGTCTTATTGAACGGATGCTTTATTTTGTAGCGAGAAACATTGTGCATAATCCAAAAGTGAAGCGGCGGAAACGGACCTGGCTAAACCCTGTCCGCATCAGTATGTCATACACTGTCTCGGCTTGCGGAAATGCTTCCATGGTCTTGGGCAGATAGGTGTATGCCTTACGGTCGCGGCTGAAGAGCCATCCGACTGCGGGCATGACAAAACGACTGTACAGGCTGAACAGTTGGCGCATCGGGAAATGCTGCGGGGTAGAGAGTTCGACAATGAGCAGGTGGCCATCGTTCTTGAGTACACGATACATCTCCCGGAGTCCTGCCTCGAGGTCTTGAAAATTACGGACTCCGTATGCAATGGTAACTGCGTCGAAACGGTTATCCGGAAAATCGAGATTGAGTGCATCGCCGCAAATGAAGGAGATATGTTCCTTCTGCCCGAGTGGAAATGATTGCCTGGTAAGCTTGTCATTGGCAACCTGCAACATTCCTTCCGAGAGGTCGCAGCCAATGATTTCCGACGGATTGAGGCGACTTGCTGCCAAAAAGGTGAAATCGCCTGTTCCGCATGCCAAGTCAAGGACGGAGCGTGGATAGAATTCGCGCAGCGAATCAACGCTCCTACGACGCCAACCGCGGTCAATGCCAAAACTGAGAAGGTGGTTCAGCAAGTCGTATGTGGGAGCTATGCCATCGAACATAGCCCTGACCTGCTCCTTTTTCTCGCAGCCCTGGCTGTACGGATTGATTTTCTCTTGACCGTATTTCACCGTTATCTGTTGGCGTTCAGCCACTGTGTTACGTTTTTCTCAATGCGTTTTGCTATGTCGCCTTCGTCATCGGCAGGTTGGAAGGTTGTACCGGTGATGTGTTCGTATAGCCTGATATAGCAGTCACTGACGCTTTGCGCATATTCGTCAGTAATCTCGGGCATCACATCGCCTGGGCGATTCATAAAGTCATGATCGATAAGCCACTGGCGGACAAACTCCTTGGAGAGCTGCTTCTGCGGTTCGCCCTTGCGGAATTTCTCATCGTAGTCCTGTGCATAGAAATAGCGTGAAGAATCTGGGGTGTGAATCTCGTCAATAAGGATTACCTTACCGTCACGCTTGCCAAACTCGTACTTGGTGTCAACGAGTATAAGTCCCTTGCCGGCTGCGATTTCGGTACCGCGCTGGAAGAGGGCCTTGGTATAGCGGCACATCGTTTCCCAGTCCTCCTTGCTTACAATGCCCTGAGCAATGATCTCATCGGCTGAGATATTCTCGTCGTGTCCTTCCTCGGCCTTGGTGGTTGGAGTTATGACAGGCTCGGGGAAACGCTGGTTCTCACGCATTCCATCGGGCAATTTTACTCCACACAGTTCGCGGCAACCGTTCTTGTACTCGCGCCAGGCAGAGCCTGTGAGATAGCCTCGGATAATCATCTCTACACGGAAGCCATCGGCCTTGAGGCCAATTGTGACCATCGGGTCGGGAGTGGCAAGTTTCCAGTTGGGCACGATATCTGCAGTTGCATCCAGGAAACCGGCTGCCAGCTGGTTGAGGCACTGCCCCTTGAAAGGTATGCCCTTGGGAAGGATTACGTCAAATGCCGAAATTCTGTCGGTCGCGACCATTACCAGGATATCGTCATTGATATTGTACACATCACGTACCTTGCCGTGATAAACGCTTACCTGTCCGGGCAGGTTGAGGTCAGTTTTTGTCAGTGCTTTCATCTGTCTCGTATTTGTTATATGCTTTTACAATTCGGGTAACAAGCCGGTGGCGGACGATATCCTGCTCGGTCATACGGATGAAGGATATGCCCTGAACATCCTTGAGTATCTGACATGCGTGGGTCAGACCGCTCCTGACACCGCGTGGAAGGTCTAACTGGGTGGTATCACCGGTGATTATCATCTTGGTATTCATTCCCATACGGGTAAGAAACATCTTAATCTGCTGTATTGTGGTGTTTTGGGCCTCGTCCAGGATAACTACGGCATCGTTCAGTGTGCGGCCTCGCATAAATGCAAGCGGAGCAATCTGAATTATCTTCTGCTCTGTCATTTCCTGCAGTTTCTGTGCAGGAATCATATCCTCGAGGGCATCGTAGAGGGGTTGCAGGTAGGGATCAATCTTGTCTTTCATGTCACCGGGCAGAAATCCAAGTTTTTCTCCTGCCTCGACAGCTGGACGAGAAAGGATTATCTTGCGTATCTGCTTATTTTTAAGAGCCCTGACGGCCAAAGCTATGCTCATATAGGTCTTGCCGCTTCCGGCAGGGCCCGTGGCAAAAATCATATCGTTTTCCTGAAAAGCTTGTACAAGCAACTGCTGGTTGCCACTGCGAGCTGCAATAGGCTTGCCCGTCACACTATACACCACAACGCCTTCAACGCCGTCCTGACGTGCCTTTTCGCCACGCAGGACATGAAGGACGTCCTCCTCGGTTAAACTGTTATATTTAAGGCAATGTGCCTGCAGTTTGAGAATATTTTCCTCCAGTGCACACATCTCCAGTTCGTCTCCGATTACATGGAGCACATTTCCACGGGCAACGATGCGCAACTTGGGATACAGCGCCTTGACAATTTGGATATTGACATTACCTACGCCATAGAATACTACGGGGTCAACATCCTCCAAGACTATGTGCTTTTCTATCATTTTTTATTGATTTGCACACAAAGTTAAAGAATATTTTGGAATTTCAATCAATTTGGCTTAACTTTGTGTCGTAAAATTATGAGACGGCTAAAGAAAAACATTTATATAGGTCTGTTTTGCGTCACAGTATGTGTCCTTTTGGTCATAAAGGCTGTACGAGGACCTGTGCGACACGATAGCGAGCAGCATAGTGCTGTGGTTAACGATACGACAGTGACACAGGTTGCAAAGCCATCAAAATCATCCACCATTCCACATCCAATTTACTCGGTTTCATCGTATGACGAATGTTTTCCCGACCTACAGGAAATACAGATAGAAAGTGCGATGAAATGGGGAGTTTCTCCAGTAAAAGACCGCAATGAGGCCGAACACAGGAAGAAGGAATTGGTGTATGTTGGCATGAGTCCGTACTACAGCATCGACAGGGCCATGAGCAGCAGCATCCCGTATTTGATTCCGCGTGCAGCAGAATTGCTGAACGACATAGCGCACAATTTTCTGGACAGCCTGTATGTAAAAGGCATACCTCTGCACAAAATCATTGTAACCAGTGTATTGCGAACCGAGCACGATGTTGCCAACCTGAGAAAGAAGAACCCGAATGCGAGCGAGCAGTCATGTCATAGACACGGTACTACGTTTGACATTTGCTACAACAGGTATCATACTGTCGCAAATCCTGGCGAAACCAGGCGTGAAGTCAGGAACGACACACTGAAATGGATACTGAGCGAGGTTCTGCGCGACCAGCGCGAGATGGGACGTTGCCATATCAAGCACGAGGTAAAGCAAAGCTGTTTCCATATTACCATAAAATAAGCCTCAGACCGTATGCGAAGATTCGGGCTTATCGGATATCCCTTGACACATTCGTTTTCAAGCAGGTTCTTTAACGAAAGTTTTTTTCCCGAGAACGGCATTGATGCTGAATATGTAAATTTTGAAATCCAGGATATCAGCATGGTATTGGACATCGTGCGAAACAATCCTGAACTGGAAGGGCTTAACTGCACTATCCCTCACAAGCAGTCAATTATCCCGCTATTGGACGACATGAGTGACGAAGCACGTGAAACAGGTGCGGTAAATGTCATTAAAATCTACCGTGATTGTCTTGAAAACACAAAAGATGGCAGGGGGTTCAGACTAAAGGGTTTCAACAGCGACATCATCGGCTTTCGTGACAGCATCAAGCCTTTACTGAAGCCGCATCACAAAAAGGCTCTGGTTTTGGGAACTGGCGGAGCCTCGAAAGCCGTTAACTACGCTCTGACAAAACTGGGAATAGAATGGATGTCCGTAAGCCGATCAGCAGGAGAAAACAGCCTGACATACGGTGACCTGACAGCAGATTTGATGGATGAATATACCGTCATTGTAAACTGCACCCCGCTGGGTATGTTTCCAAAGACGGACACATACCCCGAACTGCCATACAATGCGCTGACACCGAGACATCTTCTGTACGATTTGGTCTATAATCCCAGTGAAACTGAGTTCCTGAAACGAGGAACTGCCATGGGGGCTGTTGTTAAAAACGGCTACGAGATGCTGGAACTGCAGGCTGTGGCTGCATGGAATTACTGGAATTTGAGTTAATTTCCCATAATAGTCAACTATTCGTTCGCCTTTGTAAATTATTATTTGTATCTTTGTGCACAAATAAACAAAGACACAAAAGAATGGACAATCAGCGTTACATGATGCGTGGTGTGTCGGCCGCCAAGGAAGATGTACACAATGCCATCAAGAATATTGACAAAGGTATTTTCCCCTTGGCTTTCTGCAAGATAATCCCTGATATTCTGGGCGGCAACCCTGAGTACTGTAACATCATGCATGCCGACGGTGCAGGTACCAAGTCTTCGCTTGCCTACATGTACTGGAAGGAAACGGGTGACCTGAGCGTATGGAAAGGAATTGCTCAGGATGCCCTGATAATGAATACCGATGACTTGCTGTGCGTGGGTGCTGTGGATAACATCCTGGTTTCGTCCACCATAGGACGCAACAAGATGCTGATTCCTGGCGAGGCTATCTCGGCCATCATCAATGGCACGGACGAGCTGATGCAGGAGATGCGCAAAATGGGGATAGGCATTTACGGCACAGGAGGTGAGACAGCCGATGTGGGCGACCTGGTACGAACGATAATCGTGGACAGTACAGTAACCTGCCGCATGAAGCGAAGTGACGTGATTGACAATGCCAATATCCGTCCTGGAGATGCTATCGTAGGCCTGTCGAGCACAGGACAGGCTTCATACGAGAGGGAATACAACGGTGGCATGGGCAGTAACGGACTGACCTCTGCACGACATGACGTGTTCTCGAAATATCTGGCCGAAAAGTATCCTGAAAGCTATGACCATGCTGTCCCCAGTGAACTGGTGTATAGCGGTACGAGGCACTTGGAAGACAAAATCGAGGATTGTCCGCTAACTGCAGGAAAAATGGTTTTGTCACCAACCCGCACGTATGCTCCGGTAATCAAGAGGATTCTGGACGAGATGCGCCCGAGAATCCACGGCATGGTTCACTGTACCGGTGGTGCACAGACCAAGGTGCTGCATTTCGTTAGCGACAACTGTCATGTGATAAAGGACAATATGTTCCCTATTCCACCGCTGTTCCGCACAATACAGGAGGAGAGCAAAACCGAATGGTCCGAAATGTACAAGGTCTTCAACATGGGTCACAGGATGGAAATCTATGTTGCTCCAGGGGATGCCGAAAAGATAATCGAAATCAGCAGGAGTTTCGATATCGAGGCACAGGTTGTGGGACACATCGAAGAAGGCAGAAAGAGTCTGACCATCAGGAGCGAGTACGGAGAATTCAACTACTAATACCAAGGGAGCAATCGACGTATGGATATATTGGAGAAATTGGACGGCCTTGTAAGCAGGTTTGAGGAGGTATCAACACTGATAACCGACCCCAGTGTAATTGCTGACCAGAAAAGGTACGTAAAACTTACCAAGGAATGGAAGGATCTGGGCAGAATAATGGAGGCTCGCAAAGAATATATGGGGTGTCTGCAGAATATTGCGGATGCCAGGGAGATGATTGCCATCGAGGAGGATGCGGAGATGAAGGCTATGCTGCGCGAGGAAATGGCTGCAAGCGAACGGCGCATCCCTGAACTGGAGGAGGAGATAAAACTGCTGCTGGTTCCGGCTGATCCCGAGGATGACAAGAACATTGTCATGGAAATACGCGGTGGTACGGGCGGTGACGAGGCTGCCCTGTTTGCCGGCGACCTGTTCCGCATGTACAGCAAATACTTTGAGAGCAAGGGGTGGAAAATGACTGTGTCAAACTACAACGAGGGCACCTCGGGCGGATACAAGGAAATAGTCTGTACCGTGACCGGTGAGGGTGTCTATGGTACCATGAAGTACGAAAGCGGCGTACACCGTGTCCAGCGCGTGCCAGTGACAGAGACCCAGGGTCGTGTGCATACAAGTGCAGCGACAGTTGCTGTCTTGCCCGAGGCAGAAGAATTTGACGTGGAGATTAACGAGGGTGCCATCAAGTGGGACACCTTCCGTTCATCTGGTGCCGGAGGTCAGAATGTGAACAAGGTTGAATCGGGTGTAAGGGCACGATACGTCTGGCGCAACCCCTTTACCAACGAGGATGAAGAAATCCTGGTTGAGTGTACCGAGACACGCGACCAGCCTAAGAACAAGGAGCGTGCTCTGGCACGACTGCGCACATTTATCTACGACAAGGAGCATCAGAAATATCTGGATGATATTGCAAGCCGTCGCAAGACGATGGTCTCGACAGGCGAC
>ODAI010038841.1_pt1 | contig 11508 bp, 10 predicted proteins | sample 1539321 | NCBI WGS metagenome assembly ODAI01 (sample SAMN02144231, study PRJEB22623) | gut metagenome | biome: sheep rumen | host: Ovis aries | place: New Zealand
CGCAAACGGAGTCTCTGTTGAACTGATTGCAAAGTCTCTGAAAATGACCGAAGAAGAGGTTTGGAAAATCGTAAAGGCCCCTGTATCTGTAAAGGCATAAAATCTTTCCCGCAAGGAATTCCGTTTGAATAAGACACAATCGGGCCAAGCTTTCCATCATCAAGAACAAAAAGATGTTCTTCCGCCGAATCCGGCTTTATAGTTATAAAATTTCTTCCTGTAAGGGGTGATGTAATGTTGATTTTTGCAGAAGTAACCGGATTTGAAATACTTACAGAAAAGGCTCCTAAAAAAAAGGCGGCGGCCGGAAGGGAAACTATGAAAAACCTTCCGGCCGCCAAATAAATATATCTAAAAAAAAGGAGCTTATTTACTAACCGAACGAGCGGGAAGTTGTCAATGTCTAGCGAATTGCGCGGGCTTCTTCTTCGGTTGCTTTTTTCCAGTACTGGCTGCGTCCGATTGGTCCAAGAGAACCGCGCATTTCCAGTGTGTCGACATCATACTTTTTGCTGTCAGCAGCGTGGAATGTAATTTTACAGGTATATTTGCTTCCGTCACCTGGGTCTACAATATTTCCCTTTCCCCATACACCTTCAGAAAGTTTTACAAGATTATAAATCCAGTCAGTTCCAACCATTACCATTTCATTTAAAGGTCCCTGTTTTGGAAAATCCTTTGGAGTTGCCTTGTTTGCGCCGTAAGCAACCTGATCCTGTGGTTCTCCGTGAACGGCTGTCATTGTGCCAAAGAGCTTTCCGTCCTTCTGATAGATGTACCAGCCGGCTGTTGCTTGGCCGGATTTTTCATCATAAGAAATCCAGTAACCTTCTGCGGGGTCAGCGAAAGCGAAAATTGAGCCGATAAATAGAGCGGCAAGTATTGCAGTAATTTTTTTCATAATAAGAAGCCTCCTAAACTTTTTTATATGATAGTAACACTATCATTAGTATAGAAGAACTATCGTACAAATGCAAGAAAAAATTACATTTTTTACAGATTTTTTGGGATTAAGCGGGAAAAATCCTATATAATTAAAGGTATGGAAACAAAATCGTTCGATTACATAATTATTGGAGCGGGACCTGCGGGACTTGCTTCTGCTCAGTATGCTGCAAGAGGCGGACTTTTGTGTCTGGTAATTGATGCTTCTATGGCTGGAGGACAGGTGGGCCAGATTTCTGAGCTTGAAAATTATCCCGGAGTATTTCCTTCTTTGAACGGTTCAGATTTTATGAAGATTATGAAGGAACAGGCTGAAGCTTTTGGTGCAGAAATTACCGAAGGTTTTGTTTCATCTATCGATAAAAAGGACGATACTTTTATCGTCACTACAAGAAAAGTTATTTATTACGCAAAGGCTCTTTGTATTGCAACCGGGGCTGTTCATACAGAGCTTGGTGTTCCCGGGGAAGAAAAATTTCAGGGGAGGGGAGTTTCTTACTGCGCGGTTTGTGACGGACCATTTTTTGCGGGAAAGAAAATCTTTGTTGTCGGCGGCGGTGATTCTGCCTGTAGTGAGGCAACCTTCCTCACAAATATTTCAGACGACGTAACAATCATTCACCGGCGGGATTCCTTCCGGGCTCAGAAGGCAGTTGTAGAGAAAATGCTCAATGCCGGTGTTAAGCCTCTTTATGATACGGTTGTGCGTGAAGTTCTTGGCGAAAACAAGCTTGAATGGCTTATGCTGGAAAATCTTGCAACTGGTAAAGTGACTGAAGTTGCGGCTGATGCTCTTTTTATTTTTACGGGAATGGTGCCAAAAACTTCTCTTGTGGATATGCTTCCAAAGGATGATAAGGGATATATCATAACTGACGATAATATGATGACAGCTATGCCCGGTCTTTTTGCGGCAGGGGATGTGAGGTCAAAGCCTTTCCGTCAGATTGTAACTGCGGTGAATGACGGGGCGATTGCGGCTCATGCGGCCCAGAAATTTCTGGAAAAGTAAATCAGGAAAATATTGATGAAAAATATTACCCAGGTAATCAGTTCTTTTTCTAAAAAACTTTCTCGTTTTGAAGAGGCAGAAGATAAGGCCTTTGTTAAGCCTGTAAGCAAGGATGCTGACCTTCAGAAAAAGATAAATTTGAGTGAAGAAGAAAAGCTAGAAAGAATTAAGGCCCAGTACGAAAAATATATAAATCCTGTTTCTAAGGAAATTGAAGAGGATGAAGAAGCTGTCTTGTCGGCCCTTAGAATTTTTAAGGCCGCAAGGCTTGCAGAAGAGGCCGATGCTTCTTCAAAAAATGACAGGCAGACCGCAATTCATCAGATTGATTTTAAATCCCCGATATGTCAGAAGCAGGAATATGTTTATGGAAAAAATCTGCTTTATCTTACTTACTGGCTTCAGACTGTGCACGGTGAAAAAGAGTGGATTCCTTCTATATATAAGTTTATTTCCGGCGAGCGCTTTCTGGAATTTATTCCGGCCGAAAGTAAGCATTACGATTACGAGGAAATTGCAATCCTCAATGTATTAAAATCTTTGAATCAACAGGCGGAAAAATAGATGAAAAAATGCAGCTTCTTAGTTAAATGCGTAATACTGGCTTGCTTTATGCTGGGGGCGGGCGGGACTTTTTTTGCCCGGCAGATAAATCTTTTTGATGACGGAGAAGGGAGTTCAGCCTCTTCAGGAAGTCTTTCTGCCACTTCCGGCGCCCGCAATGTCACCTTCTGGTCAGACATTCCTTCCGACGAGCTTTCCCGTCTGATTACTGACCAGATGACAAACTCTGAGCTTTTAAGTCAGACCTTTATGTTTGGCTGGGCCGGGGCTGAACCTCCCCTTCTTCTGCACTGGTGGGTTGAGCGGGGACTTGGAAGCATTAAGGTTTTCGGCTGGAATACGGACGACATTCACACGGTGGCAAAATCGGTTGCCACAATGCAGCATAAATCTGCGGAAGGCCGCTTTCAGATTCCGCTTTTTGTTGCAACAGACCAGGAAGGCGGCTGGGTCCGCCACGTAAAAGGTGATACTACAATTGCGCCGGGCAACATGGCAATAGGCGCTTCAGGTTACCCTATCGATTCCTGGAAAAGTGCCTACTACATCTGCCGGGAAATCAAAGTTCTTGGAATAAACATGAACTTTGCCCCGACTGTAGATCTTTTTACAAACCACGATTCAACGATTATCGGAACCCGTGCCTTTGGCGACGATCCTGACAAGGCGGGTATTCTTGGTTCTGCCTTCCTCAGTGGAAGTCTGGCTGCCGGCGTAATCCCAACTGTAAAGCATTTTCCTGGCCACGGTGACACAAGCCTGGACTCTCACGGAAAGCTTCCTGTAATCAATGTGGATTTTGAAACCCTTAAAAAACGCGAGCTTGTGCCTTATCTTTATCTTTTTAAGGAAGGCTGCCCTGCTTTGATGTCCGGCCACCTGAGTTTTCCTCTGATAGAAACAAGCGGTGCTCCTGCCAGCCTTTCAAAATACTTTTTGACCGAGATTCTGCGCAATCAGCTGGGCTATGAAGGCCTTATTATTACTGATGATATGGCTATGGTCGGTGCAACAAGCTATGCGGGCTCCCTTTCTGCTGCCTTCAAGATGGCACTGGAGGCCGGCAACGACATCATTCTTTCATCATCTACACCTCTTTTGAACGAGGCTCTCTGGACCCGAAACCTGGATTTGATGGATCATGATGATGCTTTTCGCAGCCGTGTAAAAGACGCTGCCCGCCGTGTTATCAAGGCTAAGCTTGATTATTTTAAGAGCGAAAATCCGGCTCCTTTATATCCTGATCCTGATACTATTGATGAATTTGTTCCCGACCGTGAAGGAATGAAATTCTTCCTTGAGCAGGCCTGCCGTTCTATAACTGTAGAAAAAAAAGGAAGTATGCCCCTTACCCAGGAAAATGCCGGCCGCATCCTTTTGTGCGGAAGCCTGCCGGGCTTTTTCTCTGAAGCAAAAAAACGCTGGCCGGAAGCAGGCTTTTTCCGCTTTGACTACGACCTTGGTCCTAACGGTACCCAGTGGGTTTTAGACAACCTTCCGCCTCTTGCTGCCGGCTACGATACCCTGATTATCTGCGTTTCAAGCGAAAATCACGCCAAAATTGCCGAATATTTCAAACGCAGCGGAAAGAAAATTATAATTTTGAACACCATGTCGCCAAAGCTGGGTGAACGCCTGGACTGGGCAGACACAGTTCTGCTGGGCTACAGCTGGAGATGTGATTACTCCCTTACTGCTATGATAGCAGTTCTGGCGGGAGAGTTTGAAGCAATAGGTGAGAAACCTTATATTGGAAGGTGAGCAAAGTGGGACGCAGGCGGAAATTAAGGACAAATGCGACGGTATAAAGCATTTGTCCGCCGTGCGGGGTGATACCTTGATTTTCGCCGTCGCTGGGACCCGCTTTGCGCATTTTAAAATGTAGGAATAATTCTCAGCTTATTATACTTAGCGTCGTAATTATGGGTGCTTGGGCGCAGGCCCATTATGCGCTCGTTTTCGGCTGTCAGCTGGAACTTAATCATTTCCTTAAAGACATCCATAAGAGGCTCGGGATTTACATCCGCATTTGCAAGCCCGCAGGTCTGTAATTCCTTTATCATGTAGTAGCAGCTTTCGATTGTGCTGATGTATTCTGGTTTCGGCTCGTGCTTAAAAGTAAAAATTGAACGGTAATCGCCGAAAAAGCTCAGACGGGGATAATCCAGTAAAAAGGGGTTATGATCAATCATTTTTTTTGCGCAGAACCAGGTGGCGTCAAGAATGATAATAAGGGGGATACGGCTGCCCACAGCTTCCTTAAAGCCCTCTTTTTTTGCATTCCAGGCTTCTTTTCCCGGGTACATCATCATTGGAAAATATTTGGAATCGCGCAGCAGTTCCTGAAGTCTTTCGTTCCGGGAAAAATCCAGTCCCTGTATGATTTCTGAGTCTTTAAGGCTGATGTGGGCAAGCTGGCCTGTTCCGGTGCGGTTTCGTTTTGCTTCCTTTGGATGCATTAAGAAAACGAATTTTACCCCTGGATCCAGCTCGCGGGTAAAGCGGCAAAGACAGTTTGAGGCCGGCTTAAAGCATTTGTAGCAGCGTTCGCTCACGGCTAGAAATCCTGCTTGATATTCTGTGTGTCTTTTCCCTTGTCTTTTTCGCGGATTTCTACACGGCGGATTTTTCCCGAAATTGTCTTTGGAAGCTCTTTTACAAACTCAAAGATACGGGGACACTTGTACATGGCTGTGTTTTCCTTTGCAAAGGTAGAAAGCTCGCGTTCCATATCGGCAGGGTCTTTTGAATCATAGCCTGGTGAAAGTACGATTGTAGCCTTTACTGCCATTCCGCGTTTAGGGTCTTCAACACCTGTAACCGCACATTCCATAACGGCCGGGTGCTTCTGCAAAATTGATTCAACTTCAAAAGGACTTACACGGTAGCCGGCAGTTTTGATGATATCATCCTTGCGGCCAACAAACATAACATAGCCGTCTTCGTCCATGTAAACGTTGTCGCCGGTGTGGTACCAGCCGCCGTCAAAAGCGTCTGCGGTAAGTACAACGTCGCGGTAATAGCCCACAAGAAGTCCAAAAGGATGGCCGTGCTCAACGTTGATACAAAGTTCGCCTACGTCTCCGACAGGAACCGGCTTATTGTTTTCATTAAGAATTGCAACCTCGTAAAGAGGATTTGGTTTTCCCATTGAGCCCGGCTTAATAGGAGAATATTCCATGAAGTTTCCGCAGATGATTGTTGATTCTGTCTGGCCGTAACCTTCAAAAATCTTCTTTCCGGTTTTTTCAAGCCACTTGTTGAAAACTTCGTCGTTTAAAGCCTCGCCCGCAGTGCTGAAGCGCAGGCATTTACTCAAATCGTATTTATCCAGATCCTGACGAACCAGGAAGCGGTAAACGGTTGGAGGAGCGCAGAAGGTTGTAAGTCCGTATTTAGAAATCATTTCAAGCATTTTTGCAGGCTTGAACATATTCATATCGTAAACAAACTGGGCTGTTCCGCAAATCCACTGGCCGTAAAGTTTACCCCAGGTTGCCTTTGCCCAGCCGGTTTCTGCAATTGAAAGGTGGAGTCCGTCATCAATTACACCGTGCCAGTATTTTGCAGTGATGATGTGTCCGATAGGGTAGTCAAAGTTCTGCAAAACCATTTTAGGATAGCCGGATGTTCCCGAAGTAAAGTAAAGAAGCATAGGGTCATCGTTGTGGGTTGCAAGCTCTCCTACCGGGCGGGGGAATTCAGCCGGCAGGCGTTCATATTCTTCATGGAAGCTTATCCAGTCGCCGTGAGCTTCTCCTACAGTTACCAGGTATTTTACGCTTGGTGACTTTGGCATTGATTTTTCAATTTCACCCATGATGTTAGGATTGTTGTAGGTAATAATCATCTTAACATCAGCAGCGTTTGTGCGGTATTCAATATCTGTCTGCAAAAGCTGGTCTGTTGCGGGAATTACAATTGCACCGATTCTGTGAAGGGCAGGCATTAAAATCCACCATTCGTAGCGGCGGCGCAGAATCAGCATTACAGTGTCGCCTTTTTTGATTCCCTTAGAAGTGAGCCAGTAAGCAGCTCTTTTTGATTCGCGTGAAATATCATCAAAAGTAAAGATTTCTTCGTCGTTATTGTCGTCAATCCAGACTAAAGCGCGTTTGCCCGGACAATCCTTTGCATAGCGGTCAACAATATCGTAGGCAAAGTTGAAGTCAGGAATAGTCTTTAAGCGGCAGTGAGCCTTAAAATCATCATAATCTTTGAATTCTCTGTCTTCAACCAAAAATTCGTGTGAAAGTTCCATATTTTGACCTCTTATAGCACACGGTGTGCTTTCCGCATATTTTAACCGACATAGAGCCTTTTGTGCAAGTTAGCGGACAGAATATGTGGGCGGGATAAGCTGGCGGAAAAAATTGATTTTTTTCTATATAATAATGTAAAATATTAGGGATGAAAAAAATCGGGCTTTTGAGTTTACCGGCTCTTTTATTATTATCCTGTTCTCTAAAATATTCTGACACGGCTGACGTTGATGATATTGTGCCGGAGCTCAGCTTTACCAACACTACAATTACCCGATATGAGGACGACCGCGTTACTGTAGAGATGAGTGCTGACTCTCTTGAACAGTACAAGGATTCTTCTGAAAGCTATGCAAAAAATCTTTCTTTTACCGCCTACGACAGGGATAATGAAATTTCTACAAAGGGCTCCTGCGGCTATCTTTTTGCCGACACTTCAAAGGAGCTTTACGAGCTTTTCAGCGGAATTGAGCTTTATAATTATTCTGACAAGACAAATTTTTTTGCTGATATTCTGCGCTGGAATAAAAAAACAGAGCAGCTTACAAGTGCCGTTAATTCTACTGTCCGCGTAGAAAAAGATGATACCGTTATGGAAGGTAGAGGCTTTGCGGCCAGCGGAATCAGTAAAACCTTTTCTTTTTCGGGTGGAGTTACAGGCGACATTGATACTTCTGATAATAAATCTGAAAATTCTGATGAAGAATCTGATGATGCTGAGGGCAGGGCAGAATGAAGCGCTTTATTTTAATTTTCCTAGTTCTCTTCTGTGCGGCCTCCTCTTTTGCAGAGAAAATTAAGTTTTCGGCAGATTCCATGTCCGGTCAGGCAGGTAATTCCAATACCACAACGACAATGAGCGGAAATGCGGCTGTTTCAACCGAGTCAATTGAAATTAAGGCTGACCTCCTGCAGCTTTCCGGCGAGGATTATAAAAACATCAGTGCCCAGGGAAATGTTGCCGGCAAAAACCTTGATACGAACATGGAATTCAGCTGCGACAGCCTTTCTTATGACCGCATTACAAAACAGATTGTACTGAAGGGCAATGTAAAGCTTCTGGATGTTGAAAATAATGTTAATTGCGGCGCCCAGATTATTGAATATGATCAGGATAAAGACATTGCCATTATGCAGATTCAAATCAGTCTGACACAAAAGGACAATGTCTGTTCGGGTTCTTATGCCGTTTATTATAAAGAGCAGCAGCTTCTGGAAATCTCGGGAAACGCTCAGGTTAAGCAGAAGCAGGATACCTTCCGGGCCCAGTTCATTACCCTGGATCTGGAGACTCAGGATATTACTCTGGGCGGAAACGTTAAGGGAACTGTAACGGATTCTAAAGAGCCTGAAGAACAGCCGGAGGGGGCCGCTTCCGAAGCGGCTGAGACTGCTGGTGAAAAAGGCGAGGCTGCTGCAGAAGGGCAGGCTGGTGAAAAGGAAGGTAATGCCGCTGAGGAAGTATCATCTTCTGAGGGAGAAGGAAAAAAGGGAGCTGACTGATGGAAGAACACACTTTACGAGTTTCAAGCTTATATAAATCTTTCGGCCGCAAGGAAGTTGTGCGCGGCGTTGAGTTTTCCATGCAGGTCGGTGAGGTTCTGGGACTGCTTGGGCCTAACGGGGCTGGAAAAACTACGACTTTTTATATGGTGGTTGGATTTTACAAGCCGACGGCGGGGGAGGTTTTTCTTGATGATATGTGCATTACAAAGCTTCCTATGTATAAGCGGGCCCGGCTGGGAATTGCCTACCTGCCTCAGGAGCCTTCGGTTTTCAGAAAGTTTACGGTTGAGGAAAATATCTGGTCGATTTTGGAAACCCGAAAGGATTTGACGACCGGCGAAAAGAGGGACAGGCTTGAACAGCTTATAGATGAATTTTCGATTGGAAGAATCCGCAAGCAGAAGGCCTTTACCCTTTCCGGCGGTGAGCGGCGCCGAACAGAAATTGCCCGCTCCCTTGCCCTGGAGCCTAAATTTCTCCTTCTGGATGAGCCGTTTGCCGGAATTGACCCGATTGCGGTTGCCGATATTAAGGGAATGATTCATCTTCTTGCTGAGAGGGGAATCGGCATTCTGATTACTGACCATAACGTGCGCGATACCCTTGAAATTACGGACCGGGCTATCATTATAAACCAGGGAACAATTATGATTCAGGGAAGCAGGGAAGATATTTTAAATTCCGAGCTCGCCCGCGAGATATATTTGGGTAAGGATTTCAGTATGTGAGTGCAAAAGCTGTGCTTTTGCTTGATAAATAGCAAGCCGTTAAGAAAAAAGCACTGCTTTTTTTAGGCTTACCAACCTGAGAAGCAGCTGTGCTGCTTCCTGATAAATAGCAAAGCGTTAAAAAAATTGCGAATAGCAATTTTTAGCTTTACTTACTTGAGAGCAAAAGCTATGCACCTGCTTGATAAATAGCAAGCCGTTAAAAAAATTTGTTTTATTGTTTGCTTGAGTCTATAATTTAATCATAGTGGTTTATTATGGTCAGACTTTTAAGCTTTCTTAGAAAAATAAAACGCAGGCTTCCGGGTTTTAATTACAGCTCCTACGTAAAGGATTATCTTTTTCGTGCAAATGTAACTTCATGCATTTATTTGAGTATTGTCGTCGTAGTTCTTGAAATCTGGATGCTTATTAACATAATTTCGGGGGCAGTTTTTAAGGACGGACGCAGAAGCTTTGTCTGGATAATGCAGCATACCTCCTCTTATATTATTCTTCTGGGAACTGCTGTCATCATGCTGATTTATTCAATCGGCTATCTCAAGGGGAAAATCCACAATCAGAAGCTGGGTTATGGAATCCGCATCTTTTTTATGCTGATTGCCCTTACCTTTGGTATTTACATTTCCTATATCAGCTATGACAGAAGCGGTCAGGTTTTTGCCTTTGTTACAATGGAAGCCTTCTGTCTTTGCCTTCTGGTCTGGCATCCTGTAAATCACTTTATAATCCTTACCCTTTCCTTTGCAATTTATCTTTATCTGCAGAATAAGCTTGCCCCGCTTTCACTCAGCGTTAAGATTAATTCCTTTACCCTCTGGATTGTCTTTTTGATGTGCGGAATTAATACCCATCATCAGAGAAGGCTTGAAGCAGAAAAGGATGAAAATCTTGAAAAAATGACGGCTTATCTTAAAGATAAATCGCTTATTGATGATTTGACAAAGCTTCCAAACCTTGAATGCTTTCAGCACAATGTGATTGAAATCATGTCTAATGGAAAAACTGATATTTCCAGAATGCGCTTTGTTTTTATGGATATTGAAAACTTTAAAAACTACAATGAAAAATATGGTTTCAGGAGCGGAAATAATTTTTTGAGGACAATAGGGCAGATTATTCACGCAGCTTTTGGAAATGATGTGGTTGCCCGCTTTTCTGACGACCATTTTATTGCCTTTGCAGAAGCCGAAGGTCTGATAGAAAAGCTTGTTTTTATCAAAAAGCAGATTCTGGAGCTGGAAAATTCAATCAGTCTGGGCCTTAAAAGCGGAATCTATAAAGCTACAGACCCTTGTATTGCTCCCAGCGTTGCCCTGGATCATGCCCGCTATGCCTGTGCTTCCATTAAAAAGCATTACAGCCGGGATTTTGCTGAGTACAGCACGGATATGGATTCGGAGTTCAAGCGCAAGCAGCACATAATCAATACAATCGACACCGCAATAAAAAACGGCTATATCCTTGTTTATTACCAGCCGGTTGTGCTTGCAAAAAACGGAAAGCTTTGCGGGGCAGAGGCTCTTGCCCGCTGGAATGACCCGGAATACGGATTTTTGTCTCCTGCGGAATTTATTCCGGTTCTCGAAGAATACCATCAGATTCACAAGCTGGATATGTGTGTGATGGAAAGTGTCTGCAGGGATATAAAAAAATCTTATGATTCTGATTATCCGCGCATTCCGGTTTCGATTAATTTTTCCCGCCTTGATTTTGAGCTTACCGACCCGGTAAAAGAAGTTTCTGCCTGCATAGAAAAATATGGAATTTCCAAAAAAGACATTCATATTGAAATTACGGAAAGCGCAATTTCTGAAACAGACCAGGTGCTTCAGCAGGCCATGGGAGGCTTCAGGGAAAAAGGTTATTCCCTCTGGTTGGATGATTTTGGGTCGGGCTATTCCGGACTTAATGTCCTTAAAGATTACACCTTTGATATGATGAAAATTGACATGAAATTCCTTTCAAGATTTTCTGACAATCAGAAAACTCAGCCTATTCTTTCGACAATTGTTGAGCTGGCCGGAAAAATCGGAATGCAGACTCTTACAGAAGGTGTTGAAACTCCAGAAGCCTACGAATTCCTGCGTTCAATCGGCTGCCAGAGATTACAGGGCTACCTTTTTGGAAAGCCTATGCCCAGGGAAGAATTTATTCAGAAAATTATGGCAGGCGAATACCAGGTGTCTGATGAGCTGTTAAGTTGATAAAGGCAAAAAATAACAATATACTATTTAAATCTTTTTTTCATTCTACTAAGCAAATTATTTTTAGAGGTTTATAATGGTAATTTTAACATTGAACTGCGGATCATCATCTGCAAAGTATCAGGTTTATGACTGGGACAACAAGGAAGTAATGGCTAACGGTGTTGTAGAGCGCATCGTAAGTGAAGGAAGCTGCAGTACTCACAAGGCTAAGGGAAAGAAAACAGAAATTGAAAGCCCTTGCCCGACTCACAAAGAAGCAATTGAACTTATCATTAAAGAAA